>JGI12627J18819_10000116_pt1 | contig 27623 bp, 24 predicted proteins | sample TexAe_OM1H0_M2_FD_18819 | JGI IMG/M metagenome (IMG submission 18819)
GCCGCTCCCGTAGTGAAACGACACATCCAACATGGGGAAAAAGTCGCTGTAGACCGCGTAACCACGGGTGTCGATCAGGCTGTTGTCTTGGCTAATGCGAGGCGGCATGATTGCACGAAACATCGGAACGATCGCCGATTGTCGCGACGCGCGATGTTGACGCATCAGATTCATGGCATCGATGTAGGTCAGCGTCGTGGGCGGCTCGCCGTTTTCGCGGTGTTCCGGTCCCCACGCATCGATTTGTGGCACGAACAGGTGCGAAGACTTCCACGGAATGGGATCGGCGGAAAGGCCGCGGAATACCGAATACATCGTCATTGACGCCGCCACGCCAAATCCGATCGCCAGGATCATCAGTGCGGTGAGGCCTGGGCTTCGCCGCAGGCTGCGCACTGCCAGTTCGAGATAGTAGGCGAACACTTCATTTTCCCTGTGTCATCGACTCGATTCTGATCGCGGTCAAACTTCGACTATCTGTGCCACGAGGTTTCGAACACAGCGAAAGATACTCCGCGCGACGTTGTCTTTGTGGATGGATTCCTCGTTTTTGCGCCAAAACACCCCCGACGGGCCGACTGTTGCCCAAACAATTCCAAGAAGGCTTTTATGGGCTCCGGCGATTCTGCGGATCCACAGCCCGCTTTCAATGACAGACGGCCGTTTTTGGCGGCCGAATGTCTGCTATTGATCGATCTTGGCCACAATCAAATTGCGGCGGCAAATTGCTCATTCGCCTGATGATCCATTTCGATAAGCATCGCGAGAGACCGAACGGCTCGACGCACTACTACGCTAGAAGAGTTGCTTTACGGGGATTTACTTGCGCTTTAGTTCAAATTCCTGGGCAACTCCATTTCGACTTTGCGAGTTACCCAGGTTTTTGTCGAAAGGTGCTGATTTTTGCCGATCGTCAGCGATAACGATTTGTAGCCGACTCAAGTCAGAAATGCCCATTTTTCCAGGGTTTAGGCTCGATATCGTCCCTTCTCGATCTTCTCCGATCTTTACCGAATAGTGGGCCCGCTCGGACTCGAACCGAGGACCAAGGGATTCACTCTGCCCCGCCGTTTCCGGAGGGAGTGGACTATCTCTTCACCCACGTGGGGTGCGGGACGCTCTAGCCTGTCATTAAGCGCGGCTTGAACGCGCTCAGGTAGTCTCTGCACCTTCCGGCGGTGCACCGCCGGCTTGGCTCAGGGTTGCCATCAGCTCGATAGCTGGTCAGGTTTCCCTGAATTCATCCCGTCCACTTCGCACCTTGCGATGCGAAGGCACCATTAATTGATGAGTCCCCTGCTCTAACCAACTGAGCTACAGGCCCGACGGCGCGCATATTACCATGCGTTCTTCCCGGATCCGCCGGACCTTAGGTTATCGTACGGCGCCTGTGAAACCACCCTCCCTGCCCGGTTTGCCGATAAATGAAGCGCTGCCTGTGCTTACGCAGGCTTTGGCGGCGAGGACGGCCGTCCTCCTGGAAGCGCCGCCAGGCGCGGGCAAGTCGACAATCGTGCCTATCGCGTTGCTGGAAAGCGCTTGGCTCGAGGGACGGAAAATCCTCATGCTCGAGCCGCGCCGTGTCGCTGCCCGCGCGGTGGCCAATCGCATGTCGGCGCTGCTCGGTGAGCCGATTGGACGCACGGTGGGCTTTCGCACCCGCTTGGAAACTCGTGTAAGCCGGGAGGGCCGGATCGAGGTCGTCACCGAAGGGATCCTGACACGCATGCTGCAGCAGGATCCGTCTCTTCCGGGGATCGGCTGCGTCATTTTCGATGAGTTTCACGAGCGTAGCCTGAATGCAGATCTTGGCCTCGCTCTGTGCATCGAAAGTCAGCAGACCCTGCGCGAGGATCTGCGCCTGCTCGTGATGTCTGCGACGCTCGATCTGGCGCCGCTCGCGCGCCTGCTTCACGATGCGCCGATCATCAGTGCGCATGGACGAAGCTTCGACGTCACTACGCACTACGTCCCGCGCCGCAATGAAATGCATCTCGAGCTGCAAGTGNCGCAAGTGATACGCGCCGCGCTGCGCGAGCATGACGGAGATGCATTGTGCTTTCTTCCGGGCGCCGCGGAGATCCGGCGCGTGCAACGCAACCTCGAAGAGTCCGAGCTGGACCGCGGGACTCGCGTGATGCCGCTGTTCGGAGAGCTCGAAGTCTCGCAGCAAGATGCCGCGCTTGCACCTTCCATCGCGGGCCAGCGCAAAATTGTGCTGGCCACGAGCATCGCAGAAACGAGCCTCACGATTGAAGGAATCAAAATCGTCGTCGACTCGGGACTGCGGCGCTATTCGCAGTTCGACCCGGCGACCGGCATGAGTCAGCTTGTGACGGGCAGAGTCTCGCAGGCCGCGGCGGATCAGCGCCGTGGCCGCGCGGGCCGCTTGAGCCAAGGCGACTGTTATAGGCTCTGGTCCGAAGGGACTCATTCCTCGTTGAGTCCGCAGACTTCCCCGGAAATTCTGCATGCTGACTTGGCGCCGCTGGCGCTGGAGCTCGCCTGTTGGGGCACTGTCGATGCCGGCGATCTGGCGTGGCTCGACCCGCCTCCCGTAGCTCCGCTCGCGCAGGCCAGAGACCTGCTGCAGCAACTCGAGGCCATCGATTCGGCAGCGCGCATCACGGCGCACGGGCGGGCGCTGCAGCAACTCGGCATGCATCCGCGCCTCGCGCACATGCTGGTACGTTCGCAAGATCTGGGCGCGGCGCGGCTAGCTTGCGATCTCGCGGCGATATTGAGCGAACGCGACATCTTGCGCGGCGCGCCGGGAACGCGCGATGCGGACATACGCCTGCGCCTGTCTGTGCTGCGAGGAGATGAGCGTGATGTGCCGTCGGGCATGACGGTGGATCCGCGCGCCAAGTCGCAGGCGCTGCGCAGCTCAAGCCAATGGCAACGAGATTTCGCGCGAACTCCGCGCGACGCTGCCGACCCTCACGGTGACACCGGAATCATCCTGGCATGGGCTTATCCGGACCGAATCGCGCGCGCACGCGGCGAGAATGGCCGGTACGTGCTCGCCAACGGCCGCGGAGCACGCTTCGGCGAGCCTCAAGCGCTTGCCAAATCGGAATTTCTAGTGGCAGCGGAACTCGACGGAGCGGAACGCGAGGCGCGGATCTTCCTGGCGGCTCCCATCAGCCTCGAGGCCTTGGAAGAACACTTTGCCGCGCTCATCAACGCAAGCAGTGCGATATTTTGGGACGACAAAGCCGGTGCCGTGAGCGCCAAGAGCGAGCGGCGGTTGGGCGCGCTGGTGCTCGCGTCCACGGAATTGCGCGACCCCGATTCGAGCGCCGTTCAGGAGGCGTTGCTCGCGGGGTTGAAACAGTTGGGCATCGCTGCTCTTCCGTGGAGCAAGGAACTGAAGCAATGGCGCGCTCGCGTCATGCTGATGCGGCAATACCAAGTGCCAAGCCCCGTTCCGTGGCCGGATCTGAGCGACGCCGCGCTCACCGAATTGATGCCGGAGTGGGCGCCTCCCTGGATCTTGGGATTTACGCGCCGCGAGCACTTCGCGCGGCTGGATATGAGCAATGCCCTGCATGCTTTCGTGACCCATGCTCAAGGCGTCATCCTGGAGCGGGAGGCACCGACGCACTTCACCGTTCCCAGCGGCTCGCGCATTCCCATCGACTATCTCGATGGCGAGAACCCAACGCTGTCGGTGCGGCTGCAAGAGCTGTTCGGGCTGCATCAAACGCCTGCCGTGGCCGCAGGCAGGCTGCCGTTGCTGCTCAAATTGCTTTCGCCGGCAGGCCGTCCCGTGCAGATCACCAAGGACTTGATCAGCTTCTGGGACAAGGGCTATCACGAGGTAAAGAAGGACCTCAAGGGCCGGTACCCAAAACACTATTGGCCCGACGACCCCTATACCGCTCAGGCCACGCGCCGGGCACGGCCGCGCTAAGATCGCGGCCTGCGGCCACAGGAATATTCGAGGAGGTTTCCAGCATGCGCCCGTCCATGTGTCTTGCGATTCTATTGAGTCTGCCGTGCGTCAGCGTTGCGGCCTCTGCGGCCGCTTCGATGGATCCGGCGGCATCAGGGCGTTTCGCCGGGTTGGCGCTCAAGTGTCTGCATGCTGAATACCCGAATCACATCAGCGTAACCGCGGACCGCGATNCCGATGTGCGGCCTGCGCGCGAATTGACGCCGGCCTTTTACGGCTGTTTCGATTGGCACTCGGATGTGCACGGCCACTGGCTGCTGGTCCGCTTGTTGCGCCTGATGCCTGACGCACCGTTTGCCGGGCAAGCGCGGGCCGAGCTGGCGCGCAGCTTTACGGCCGCAAATATCGCTGGCGAGGTAGCCTTCCTCCAGCATCCCGGCCGCGCCTCTTTCGAGCGCCCCTACGGGCTCGCGTGGGTGCTGCAGCTCGCCGCGGAATTGCGCGAGTGGAGCGATCCTCAAGCCAAGCAATGGTCGGCGACGCTCGCGCCCCTGGAAACCGAAGCGGCCTCTCGCATCAAGAGCTGGCTTCCGAAGCTGCACTATCCCATCCGCATCGGCGAGCACGATCAAACGGCATTCTCGTTCGGCTTGATCTGGGACTGGGCGGGTGTTGCCGGCGACGCCGAAATGCGCGCGCTGCTCAAAGATGCGTCACAGAGATTTTATGTCAAGGATCGCAATTGCCCCTTGAGCTACGAACCCTCAGGACAGGATTTCTTGTCGCCCTGCTTGTCCGAAGCCGACTTCATGCGCCGAGTCCTCGATCCAGCTGCGTTCGGCTCGTGGCTGTCGCAATTTCTTCCCGGCATTCCCCAAGGAGGCGACGCCGCGTGGCTGCAACCCGGCGTGGTGACCGACCGCGCGGATCCGAAACTGGCGCACATCGATGGCCTGAACTTGAGCCGCAGTTGGATGCTCGAGGGCATCGCGCATGGCCTGCCGAAAGGCGATCGGCGGATTACCGCGCTGCTCGCGAGCGCCGCGCAGCACGGCAATGCCGCTTTGCCGGCGGTCACGGGAGAACACTACGAAGGCGGCCACTGGCTGGGTACTTTCGCCGTGTATCTGACCAGCCGCGCCGGCCTGCACTGATATAATCGAGCGCTCGGGTTCCGGGCAAGGGCGGGAAACATATGTCAGAGCACACCGAAGTGGATCGCGCCACGTTCAAGGCGATGACCGAAAGCACGCAGGACGACTGGCAGAAAATCGCCGCAGCGGCGGGGGAATTCAACGGCGGACTTGCCAACCGCGTTCTCGCCCACTTGCAGATGCTGAAAGGCGATTGCGGCGGATTTTTGGTCGACCGCCTGGAGCATTCGCTGCAGTCCGCAACCCTCGCCTACCGGGATCGGATGGATGAAGAGTATGTTGTGTGTGCCTTGCTGCACGACATGGGGGACATCCTCGCCTCGACCAATCACGCCGAATTGGCTGCCACCGTCTTAAAGCCTTTCGTCTCCGAGCAAAACTGGTGGTTGTTGCAGCACCACGGCATATTCCAGGGCTATTATTTCTTTCATCATTTAGGACTGGACAGGAATATGCGCGAGCAATTCCGCGGCCACCCCAACTTCGAGCGCACGGCATTGTTCTGCGAGCGGCATGACCAGAATGCCTTCGACCCGGGCTACGACACCATGCCGCTGGAGGCTTTCGTGCCCATGGTGCAGCGAGTAATGGCACGGCCGCGGCGCTCGATCTATCTGCGCGAGGATCAGCTCAAGGCGGAGCAGGCGGTCGAGGCTTAGGATTTCACCGCGGCCATTTCGGCGGCATCGTTTTCCACGGCGATGACAGCCGGCGTGCGCCAGCCGCTGCGAACTCCCCAGAAATAAAACGCCAGCGAAGTCACGGCGACACACAGTTGGTCCCAGCCATAACCGATATAGCCGTGGCCTTCGAACTCAGTGCTCCCCGCCCAGGAAAGTATCGTGATGGTGATGAGGTAGGCGAGCAGCCACCACGAGGCGCGTAATTGTCGGCCGAAATCGCGCCAGTTCCCCTTCGCCTGATAGTACAAATATACCGGCAGAGGGAGAATCAGCAGCAACATGATCTGGCCTGTATGCGGCCAGCGCGCCCAATACAACATCAAGGTGGCGAGTACGAACGCCACCGGCGCGAGTATCGGCAGACCGGGCACGCGCAAAGGGCGATGCAGATTCGGCGCCGTCCGGCGCAGCACGATGACGCTGATCGGAACCACGAGATAAGTGATGATCGTCGCCACCGAAATGACGGCGGCCAATTTTCCCCAGCCTCGGAAAAAGAAAAGAAATACGAACGAAACTGCAAGGTTGAACCACATCGCAGGCCTGGGAATGCCGTATTTGGGGTGAACGCGCCCGAGCAACGCAGGGACCGTCCCGCTTCGTTCCATCGCATAGATCATGCGCGCGGTCGTGGCAGTGTAGGTGCTGCCCGTTCCGCTGGGACTGACGAAGGCGTCAGCGTACAGAAGTATTGCCAACCAATTGAGATTGAGCGCCAAGGCCAGCTGCGCGAACGGCGAGCTGTATTCGAGCGCGGCCCAGCCTTCCCCAAGATGATCGGGCGACACGGAGCCGAGGAACGCGACCTGCAACAGCAAGTACACGACCGTGCTCAAAGCGATGGAGCCGATGATTGCGAAGGGCACGCTGCGGCCGGGATGACGCGCTTCGCCGGCCAGATTCACCGGGCTCTGAAAGCCGTTATAGCTGAAGACGATTCCGCTGGTCGCCACGGCGGTGAGAATCGATGCCAGGTTGCCGACGTGCGCGCCGCCATGGATGCCGACGCGGAAGTTCTCCGGATGAAACCCGCTGCACATCAAGGCCACGGCAGTAGCCGCGGGGACGATCAGCTTGAAGAAGGTAATGGCGCTGTTGGTGTCGGCAAAAACCTTCACACTCCAGAAGTTCACGAGAAAATAAATGATGACCAGCACGGCCGAAATCGACAATCCGACCGGGGTCAACACACCCTGGCCGTTGGCGGCATGAACGTATAGCGCGTGGGCCCATTCCCAAGGCCAAGAGCTCATATATTGCACGGAAGCCTCGGCTTCGACCGGAATGACCGAGACGATGGCAATCCATGCGGCCCAACCCGCGACGAAGCCGACCAAGGTGCCATGCGAATAGTGACCGTATCGTACCGCGCCCCCGGACTCGGGGAACATGGCGCCGAGCTCGGCATAGGTGAAGGCGACGAACAGGATAACCACGGCGCCGATAATCCACGCATATATGGCCCCTGGCCCGGCTAACTGGGCAGCGCGCCATGCGCCGAACAGCCATCCCGAACCGATGATGGAACCCAAGCCCGTGAACATCAGCGCGATGGCGCCGACGTCGCGACGGATCGCACTTTCGTTGGACATTAATGATCTCCTTCTGAGGACTGTAGCGGCTTTGCACCGCTCAGCGCTATGCCCTTTGCGACCAGGCGGATGGATCGTTCATGCGTATCCGCAGGCAGCCCGCGGCCTGAATCATCAGGCGGCTGCCTCGTCCTCGCAGCCGTGGGCGCAACGGTCCCGCTCGATTTGCAGCGTGGCGTGCTGGATTTGAAAGCGCCGCTTCAGATCAGGCGTCAGCGAAGCCAGAAGCGCGTCTTCTGCCCCCCGATCAGGCACGACCAGGTGAGCCGTCAGGGCGACGCTGGTCGTGCTCAATGCCCAGATGTGCAGGTCGTGCACGTCCGTTACCCCTCGTTGGTGCGCGAGGTAGGACATGACCGCGGAAGAATTGACGCTGGCGGGCACCCCGTCCAAGGACAGGGTGAGCGAGTCGCGCAATAGCCGCCAGGTGCTCACCAATATGACGGCCACGATCAATAAGCTGACAATCGGATCGAGCAAGCTCCAGCCGGTCAGCATGATGAGCAGTCCCGAGACGACGACGCCCGCCGACACCACGGCATCGCTCAGCATGTGAAGGTAGGCGCTGCGTCGATTCAGATCGCCCCTGCTTCCGGCATGCAGCATCCAGGCACTAACCCCATTGAGCACAATGCCGATGGCGGCGACGATCATGACGGTTTTTCCCATCACCACGGGCGGCGACCCCAGCCGGCTCGCGGCCTCCCAGGCAATGGCACCGCAGGCAACCAATAGAAGCACGGCGTTTGCCAGCGCTGCCAACACCGAAGAGCGCCCCAGGCCGTAGGTGAACTTTGCGCCCGGCGGCCGTCGCCCGAGTATCAGCGCTCCCCATGCGCAGACCAGGCCCAGCACGTCGCTCAAGTTGTGCCCGGCATCCGCTATCAAGGCGACTGAGTTGGAGACGAACCCGTATCCGCCCTCCACCACCACGAAGACCAAGTTCAGCGCGACCGCGATGCCCATGCGAAGGTTCACGCCGTCCGCGGGCAAGGTGTGCGCGTGATGGTGATCATGACCATGCGCCTGATCGTGGCTGTGGTCATGACCGTGGTCATGCGTATCGTGATCTTTGTGATCCATTGAATTCCTATACCGTCAATGCTCGAACGTTTGCATGCGCCAAAGACCCGGGAACAAAACGCGCGCCCATAGCACTGTAACGACAATGGTGGCGGCCCCTCCGATCACAATGGCGGGAACCAGTCCAAACCACGCTGCCGTGGTGCCCGATTCGAATTCACCCAGCTCATTCGATGCGCCGATGAACACCGAGGTTACCGCACTCACACGGCCGCGAATTTCGTCCGGTGTTTGCAGCTGCACCAGCAGCGACCGAACGAACACACTGATCATGTCGCCAACTCCCAAAACCACCAGCGAAATCATTGCAACCCAAAACAGGTCCGTCAGCCCCAACACAACGGTGGCAACGCCAAACGCCCCCACGCCCGCGAACATCGTGACGCCGACATGCCGCGAAATCGGCCGGAACGCCAGCCAAACGGCTGTCACCCCCGCTCCGATGCCCGGCGCCGCCCGTAAATAGCCGAACACCTCGGGCCCCGCGTGCAACACATCACGCGTATAGGCCGGCAGCAAAGCTGTTGCACCGCCGAACAATACCGCAAATAAGTCCAGCGAGATGGCTCCCAGTACCGTTTTGCGACGCCAGACGAAATGCAGGCCCTGGGACAGGCTGGACCAGGTAAGCACAGAGCGGCTTGAGGGCGGCCGGCGCTTGGCAATCAGGGAAACCATCACGATGGCGAGTAGCAGCAATGCCGCTGCAGCGCCATAAACCACACTGGCGCCGGTGTTCCGTCCAAGACGTCCTTCGCCGATGGCGTAGACCACCCCGCCGACGCTCGGGCCAAGGATAGCCGCGACCTGATTGGCGGAGGAGTTGACCGCCAGCGCATTCCGCAGAATCTCTTTCGGCACGATGGTGGGCACGAATGATTGCGCGGCCGGCATTTGAAATGCCCGCGTCACGCCGAGAATCGCCAGCACGCCGAAAATCGGCAGCGTGGTCCTGAGGTTCAACCACGCGAAACTCAGCAACAGCAAGGTGCAAACGAGGTACGCGCAGTGGCCCAAAAGAATGATCAGCCGCCGGTCGAACTGATCGGCAACATGCCCGGAAAACAGCACCAAACACAAGAAAGGCAGGAACTGCGAAAGGCCGATCAACCCGAGATCCAGCACGCGGCCGGTGATGTGATAGACCTGCCAGCCGACCGCCATGATCACCATTTGCGTGGCGATCGATGCAAAAAATCGCGAACCTAGATAGAACGCGAAATGGCGATTCTTTAAAACCGCGAATCCGCCCGTCACAACCCCAGATCACCGAGCGAGCGATGATCGTCGGGTCGACGACCAAGCGGCCAGTGATACAACCGGTCGGATTCTCCGATGGGAAGGTCATTGATGCTCGCGATGCGCAGCTTCATCAGGCCGTGCTCGTCGAATTCCCAATTCTCATTGCCATAGCTGCGAAACCAATGCCCGCTGTCGTCATGCCATTCGTAGGCGAAACGCACGGCAATGCGGTTTTCGCGGAAGGCCCACAGCTCCTTGATCAGCCGGTAGTCGAGCTCGCGCGCCCACTTGCGCGCGAGAAAGGCCTGAATCGCATCGCGGCCCTGGAGAAATTCAGAACGGTTGCGCCAACGGCTGTCCGCTGTATACGCCAAGGCGACCTTCGCGGGATCGCGGGAGTTCCATCCGTCTTCCGCCATTCGAACCTTTTGCGCCGCTGTCTCAAATGTGAACGGCGGTAAAGGAGGTCTATCCATGTCAGCTCTCTGCCTTTGCCAAGGTGCCGATCATACGCCGAGGATCAGCTTCAAGATCCTGCGTGAACAAAATGTTCTGCAACAAACTGCGGCTATCTTGCAACCCCTTCAAATATTCAGAAAATCTTCCCGGACCGAGAAAGAGGATCGGCGCCCCGAACACATACGCCGATTTGAAATACTTCTCGACCGTCTCGGCAAACTCGACCGCGCTGCTGCCCTGCTCGCGGAGCTGTTGCGGCGAGAATTCGACGTAGAAATTCTTGGTTTTCGCGAGCGTGGATGTCCCTCCGCGCATGGCCGCCACTTCGCTGCCTTCCGTATCCATGACGATGAGATCGACGCGTTCCCATTCCTTGGGTAGCGTCGCATCNAGCGTTGCCAATTCGACGGTAATCTCTCCTTCATTCGGCGCCACCCGGCTGTTGCCGGTATTTATCGCGTTCTCGGTGAATTGAATGTCGCCGGCACGCTCNCCCAGCGCCGCATTTACCATGACGACGCCTGCTGCCCCGTTCAGGCGCAAATTGGCCGCGAGCAGCTTGAAGTTGCGGGGACTCGGCTCGTAGGCCACCACGGAACGAGTCGCGGCGCTGGTGACCAGGGGAATCAGGACGGCGCCGATATGCGCGCCGGCGAATACCAGCCGGGAGTTCTCGTCGAGCAGGGGTTTCAACCAAGTGATCTGCGGCCAATCGTATTCCCCGTTCTGCAGCAGGGAGCGCGAAACATTGAAATCACCTGCGGGCACGGCGAGCCGGCCATTTTTCGTCTCCGCGAGGATGGCGATGCCGTGTTCGCCGAGCGATCTGGCGCTCCATCGGCTTCGCAGACGTCTCGAGAGCCGCTTTAAATAAGGATTCTTCACCGCCCCAATCTTAGCGAATCGGTGGAACGATCAGCATTTCCGCCCGGCATTGACCTCGCGACGCATCTGCAGAGCATGCTCGCGAATTGAGGCTGCGGTCCAGACAGATATNNACTTCCCGAAGGCGGGGCGCGCCCTGGCCGCTGCAAGTAACGACGACGGATGCCGCCGACAGCTTGGGATTGGCACGCAAAAACGCCTGCGCAATGGCGCCGGGCGACTGCTCCAAAGACTGTTTGGGCGCCAAGGTTGCCGGGATATTGATCCCCGCGTAGGCACGCCGTATCAGCGCGAAATAATCCGCCGGGTCCAAGCCGCTGCAGGTGCCGTGCGTCGACCATTCGTGATACACCAGTCCGCGTGCCGGCATGATGTCGGACACGCTCGACACCACGGAATCCGGCACCGGCCGATGCACATTGCAGTTTTCCGGCCAGCCGGCTTCGTTCTGCGGCCACAGCCCATGGACGATGAAACCGAATCGACGGGGACCATTGCACTCGGCCGCACCGGGATCCGATAGGCAATAGGCCGGCGACCAGGATAGCGACAATAAGTAGTAGTCGAAAACCCCGGGTTCGGCATCCGATGATTTCCGGTGGCGGGCGGACGCGCTTGCGGCGGCCAACGCGATGCCAAGCAGCAACGCCGCGAGTTTCAGAAGCCGGGTATCCTTGTCGCGAATCATCGCTGATCCTAAGTTACGACCGGCGAACTGTCGACGCCGCGGGATTTCGTGGTGCTCCAAAGTATGAGCGCGAGCAAGATCGCTTGAAACGGCAACCTTAAGATCAGCGCCCAGCGCGGAACATTGAAGAGCTCCGCGTGTTGCAGCATATAAACATTGGCAGGCGTCACCGCAATGGTCAGCAAGAACAGACCGATGCCTGCAGCACGCCGGGTAAGCGGTATCAGGATGCCGATTGCGCCGAGCAATTCGAACACGCCACTGACGAGCACTGCGGCGCGGGGCCATGGAATCGAGGGAGGCACGATACGCATCTCGGTTTCGGTGAGTGAGAAATGCGCGACCCCTCCCAGCAGAAACCAGAGGAACACCGCCGTCAAACCGATGCGCTTCAGGACCTGAATCCATGCCCCTGCATCCGACGGTGTGCCGCTAAGATCGGTTTTTGTCACCGTCATCGGCGTTGCCCTCGGGGTAGTCTGGATCAATCAATTTCCGATGCGCAAGGCGCCGGCGCCGCCGGAATCTTTCCAAATGCGGCGCAAGTCCCGCCCATTCCGGCCTCAACCACGCTGGATTCAGTGGATCGTCCCGCAGCGCAGAGGAAATCATGGCTTGCGCTTCCTTGGCTGCTTCTACAACGACCGGGGACACGTCCCGCCATGCAGCGACTGCAACAATAGCGCGTTCGAGCGCGGACTGGAGTGTCGCTTCAGCCTGGGCGACAGTCGATGTCCATGCCGGCGAATTCGGTTCCTCCTGCGGAATTACCGGTTCCTCCTGCGGAATTACCTGCAAAAATAGCTGCAGCACCGAACGGGCCGCCTGCGAGGGATTCTCGGACGGGATGCTGAAGTCGGAACTCATCGTCGAGGCGGTCAATGCAAACGCGGCGCGAACTTCGGCCAAAAGAATCTGAAGCGCCGAGGAGATATCGAGCGGGCGTATGTCGGCGCGATCCGCCACGGCGGCAATGACATCGTTGGCTTGCGGTTGCGACCCCGATTCCGAGGCAGTCGCACCGGAGGATCGCGGAGCAGACGCTCCCGGTGGCGGCATTTTNATCACGTCCACTGAATGCCGCCGGTAGTTCAGTGTGCCGGCAGCTGCCGGTTTACCAGCGTGATCATTCGATCCGTCGCCAGCGCGAATAGATCCAATCCGAATTCAGGCAAATCGATATACGTTGCAGAACTCTTCAAGAGCGGCTTGACCCGCTGAGTTTGCTCGATGATATCGTCGTGCGGCGCGAACACGGTCAATGGAGCTTTCAATCCCTTGAGCTTTTTGTCGATGGGATAACCGCAGGCGGCGCGAAACGCGGCGCCTGGGTTCGCGGCGAGCACGTGCTCGACGAACCGCTTGTGCGCATCTGCCAGATCATAGGGAGGCTGCCGCAACACGAGACCGCCGCGCCAAGCTCCGAGCACATGGCCGCCTTCCGAAGCAGGGCGTAAGGGCTGCTCGCTATATTTCTCCAGCTGGCGCTGCTGCTCTTCAGCGGTGAACAGCGGCATCCCGACAGCGACCACCCGCCTCACTTGCGAGCCCAGCTGGTGCGCGATTTCGATTGCTTCGATCGAGCCGGTGTGAACGCCCAAGAGATCGATCTGACCTTGCATTCCGGCTGCCTTGAGTCCGTCGACGGTCGCCTGAGCATACTGCTCGAGGGACAGGGCCCACGGCGGAGCGTCGGAAAACCCGTAACCCAATCGGTCGGGTGCATGCGTCGGTCTTTCAATCTTCTCCTGAAAAGCCTCCCACATTGCACCGCTGCGCGGCGACATGTGCAGCAGCACCAAGGGCACCCCCTTGCCGTCGTGACTGCGCAGATGCAGTTGGCCGAATCGAGTTGGGTAAATGCGTCGAATCATCAATGAGCATCCAAGAATGCTTCTATCATGGCCGCAACCGCGTCGGGACGCTCAATATGAAGCATGTGTCCCGCATCCGCGATGACGGCCAGTTCAGCGTCGGGAAAGGCTGCACGCAGCGCTTCCATGGTGCCGTCCGCTCCCAATCGCGTCATGTAATCGGATGCCTCGCCCAACGCCATCAGAAGCGGCGCTCGGATTTCGCGCCACGTCGCCTCCGCGTCTTCGCGCTTATACAGAATCGGATTCACCCAGTGATGGCGAGGGTCGGCAGCGAGCCGCACGCCCTTGTCCCCATCAGAGATTCCCCAAACGCGAGCGACGAACTGGGCAACGCCTGGAGGAAACCTTTGGTAGCGAAATCCGATGACGGAAGCNAGNTGTTCAAACGAGTTGTAGCTTTTCTCGAGCGTCGGACTTTTGATTTGATCCAACCACTTGCGCATGCGCTTCGGCGCATCCTGTGGCGAGGTGCGCGGNAGCCCGAGTCCCTCGAGATTGACGACGCAGCGCACCCGTTCGGGNCGGAGACCGGCATACAGGTTCGCGATGTTACCGCCCATGCTATGGCCGACGATGCGCGCCGGCGCGTCGGGCGATAGGTGATCCATCAGCGCGTCGAAATCGCCGAGATAGTCCGGGAAGCCGTAACCCTCCTGTGGCCACTCGCTGCGCCCGAATCCGCGCCAGTCGGGCGCAACGATCGGCCGGTCCTTTTTGAAAGCATCGACGACGAACTGAAAAGTCTCGCCCGCATCCAACCATCCGTGCAGCAGAAACAGCGGCGGCTCAGCCGGCGAGGGGTAAGGACCCCAGCGAGTCAAATGCATGTCGAGACCGCGAATCCGCAGTGTCTCGTGCCGCGGCTGCCGCAGCGCTTGATACGCCGTTATGCTGTCCAATCAGTGCAGGTTGTGCAGGCAGAGACAGCAACCGATGAGCGCGCCGATTATTCCGCCGATGGCGCCGCCGACTGCGCCGCCCATGCCCGCGGCGCGGCGCAACAGCTTCTGCGGCGGAGCTTGTCCGCCGTCATCCGGATGCGCCTGCCCTGGGCCTCCGGGCGGTGTGCCTTTTCCCGGCGCAGGAGGCGGGGGATTTTTGGGATCGTGTCCGTTTGCCATAGTTCCAGTTCCTAGTATTTGCCGTTAAGGCACTGCTTTCATACACGCAAGACCCACCGGCCCGCAAGGGCACCGTGGTTTGCAGACCATCCAATCGAGGTGCATGCTGCAAAAATGATGGGAGATCGCATAGGGCCGTATCGGGTGCTGCGCACTTTGGGTACGGGCGGGATGGGCGAGGTTTACCTCGCAGAACGAGCCGACGCTCAGTTCGAGCAGCAAGTCGCCATCAAGGTTGTTCATGGCGGTGCGCTGGCCGTCGCCATGCACTCGCGACTCAAGCTGGAGCGTCAAATTTTGGCGCAGCTCGATCATCCGAATATTGCTCACCTCCTGGATGGCGGCGCCTTGCCGGATGGCAGCGCATACATCGTCATGGAGTATGTCGATGGCGTGGCCATCGACATCTTTTGNGATTCGAATCGCGCGGATATCGCGGCGCGCCTGAGGCTTTTTCAGGCTGTTTGCGCGGCGGTCCACTATGCACATCAGAACCTGATTGTCCATCGCGACCTCAAACCGTCCAATATATTGGTGACGGCCGCGGGCGTGCCCAAACTGCTCGACTTCGGCATCGCGAAATTGTTGGATGACCGGCAGGCAGCGCGGCACACGCTGGCCGTCACGCAAGCGGATATTCGGATCATGACGCCGGATCACGCCAGCCCGGAGCAGGTTCGCGGGCAGGCGATAACCACCTCCAGCGATGTGTATGTCTTGGGCGTTCTCCTCTATAAATTGCTGTGCGGAAACAGTCCGTTCTTCATTTCCTCCATGCGGCTTTCGGAAATCGAGCGCGCAATCTGCGAGAAGGATCCGCTGCCGCCGAGCGAGACTCTCGGCGGCGATGAGTCCGCAGAGTCGTCTTCGATTGCCGCTGCCCGCGCGACGACGCCTAGACGATTGAAACGGGGCTTGGCGGGCGATTTGGACAACATCGTGCTGATGGCGATGCGCAAGGAACCCGAGCGCCGCTACGGTTCCGCGGAACAGCTGGCCGGCGACATTCAGCGTCATCTCGATGGCAAGCCCGTGATCGCGCGGCGCGACACGGTATCGTACAGAACGTCGAAATTCGTGAAGCGCCATTGGCTGCCGGTCAGTGCCGCGGCCGCCGCTACTTTCATGATCGTCGCGTTTTCAATCACTACCTACGTGCAGTCGGTACGAATCGCCGCCGAGCGCGACCGCGTCGCTCAGCAACGTGAAGTGGCGGAGCGCGAACGCGCGCGGGCCGAAGAGGTTTCGAGCTTTCTGGTGAATTTGTTCAAGCTGTCGGATCCCGGTGAAAATCGCGGCAACCAAGTGACCGCAAGAGAAATCCTCGATTCCGGCGCAAAGCGCCTGCAGGCGGGTTTACAGGACCAGCCCGCCACAAAAGCTGCGCTTCTGTCCACGGTCGGAAGCGTTTACGACAGTCTCGGTCAATTTCAGGATGCGTTGCCCTTGCTGGATGAATCTCTACAGCTTCAGGCCCAGGCGCATGACGGCTCGCGGGTCGACACATTGCTGGAACTCGGCAGAGCGCGAATCGGTGCGGGCGATTTGCGCGCGGCTGAGGCGCCCTTGCAGGAAGCTCTGCGCCTGGCACAGCACGATGCGGGCGCCGTTAGCATCGCGACCGGGCATGCGCTCTGGTCGCTGGGGATGTTGCGATTCGAGCGCGGGCAGACGAGCGAAGCGAAGGATCTGTACATTCGCAGTCTCGACATCTTGGAAAAGACTCGGGCTCCGCAGATCGACATGGCCGCCGTGCTGAGCGACTTGGCGAAAGTATACGTGCTCGAGCAGCAGTGGCTTCTTGCGAAGCAAACCCACGAACGGGCGCTGGATATAGATCGCCGGGTGCTCGGCGACGACCATCCGAGAATTGCGTTCCGCCTGCAAAATCTCGCCATCGTTGCCCAGAATATGGGCGATCTCAAGCTCGCGGAAGCGCTCTACCTCGATGCGCTGCAGCGCCAAGAGCACGCCTATGGCGGCCGGCATCCGGAAATCGCCATTACCAAGGGCAACTATGGATTATTACTGCAACGCGAAGGCCGGCTCTCCGAGGCCGAGCCGCTGCTGCGCAGCGCGTTGGATATCCGGCTGTCGCTATACGGACCGGGGCATTTCATGGTCGGCTACTATCGGGTCAGCCTCGCCATTCTTCTGCACGACAAAGGCGATCTGGCCGGCTCGGAAAACGAATTTCGCCAGGCGCTCGATATCTATGACAGGTCCCTGCCGGTCAATCATCAATATCGCGCTGCGTTGCTCATGCATTTCGCCAGGCTGCTCGTGGATCGCAACAAATCTTCCGAGGCGCTCGCCAAGAGCGAGGAGTCCATCAAGATCTGGACCGTCACTTCGTCGGCGTCGAACCCGCAGCTGGCGCTTGCTCACGCCGTACACGCGTATGCCCTGGAAAACCTCGGGAAACTGCCGCAGGCAGCCGAAGAGCTGCATGACGCCGTACCCATATTGGTCAAAGCCCGCGGGACCGACGACACCGTAGTGCGCCGCGCCCAGGCCTGGCAAAAAAAAGCGGATTCCAACGCGGTGCAGACTGCGAGCGCCGGGGTAACCGTTCACCACCCTTAGATCAGGCTCCCAAAAACAGCCTGTAAGCCGGATTGTCGGTCTCCTCGGTGTAGGCGTACTGCAGCTCGTTGATGTGCAGGAGGAAATCCACTTGCGTTTCGGGCGGCACCTGGATGCCGGCGAGCACGCGCCCGTGGTCGGATCCGTGATTCCGGTAGTGAAATAAGCTGACATTCCATTGTGTGCCGATGGCCTGGAGGAACTTGAGCAGTGCCCCGGGACGCTCCGGAAACTCGAACCGGTACAGTTTCTCGTCGGCCAACCCGTGGGCGTGGCCGCCCACCATGTAGCGCACATGAAGTTTGGCCATTTCATTGTCCGTCATGTCGTGAGCGGCGAAACCGGCGGCTGCAATCTCGGCAAGCAGTGCATCACGCTCCGCGCGTCCCTGAGTGAGCGCCAGGCTGATGAACGCTTGCGCGGCTTTTACGTCCGAGTAGCGGTAGTTGAATTCGGTGACGCTGCGCTTCCCCAAAAGCTCGCAGAAGCGGAGGAAAGACCCGGGCACTTCCGGCATCTGCACGGCGAACAAAGCCTCGCGCTGCGCGCCGATATCGGCGCGTTCGGCGACGTAGCGCAGTCGGTCGAAGTTCATGTTGGCGCCGCAATTCACGGCGATCAATCTGCGCTCCGTGCAATTCTCGCGCGCCACATATTTCTTGATGCCGGCGACCGCCAGGGCGCCGGCAGGTTCGGCGATGGAGCGTGTGTCCTGGAAAATGTCCTGGATCGCTGCGCAGATTTGATCGGTGCTGACGAGCACGATCTCATCGACGTACTGGCGCGCCAGGCGAAAAGTCTCTTCGCCCACGCGGCGCACGGCGACTCCGTCGGCGAACAGGCCGACGCGTTCCAGCGCCATGCGCTTGCCGCCGCGCAGCGATTCGTACATGGCGGCGGCATCTTCCGGCTGCACGCCGATGATCTTGAGTCGCGGGTAAAGCGCTTTGGCATAGGCGGCGATGCCGGCGATCAAGCCGCCTCCTCCGACGGGCACGAAGATCGCGTCGATTTCATCGCCGTGCCGCTGCCTCAAGATTTCCATGGCAATCGTGCCCTGCCCCGCGATGACGTCCGGATCATCGAAGGGATGCACAAAGACCAGGTTTCTTTGCCGCCCAAGTTCGACCGCATGCTCGTACGCGTGATCGTAGTCATCGCCGTGCAATATGATTTCGCCGCCGAGATCCGCTACAGCCTGGATCTTGATTTGCGGCGTGGTCAGCGGCATGACAATGACCGCAGGGATCCCCCGAGTGCGGGCTGCGAGCGCAACCCCCTGCGCATGATTGCCGGCTGAAGCGCAAATGACGCCGCGCTGCGCGCTGATCGCCGATAGCTGCGCAATTTTGTTGTATGCGCCGCGAATTTTGAACGAAAACACCGGCTGCAGGTCTTCTCTTTTGAACCAGACGTGATTGTTGAGACGGCGCGACAGGCGGGGTGCGGCTTCCAGCGCGGTCTCAACGGCAACGTCATAGACCTTTGCCTTGAGAATTCGATCGACGTAGCTTTCTTGGTTGAGCGGCATCCTTGAGGCTACGATAGCCGAAGCGGCCGCACAGCGGTATTGCCGGCACAGACTGTGAGATGGTCCACACCCCTTGAGGGCCCTGCGCTCGCGCAGGGCGGTATTTCGGTAACATAGCCCCATGCGCGCACTTAAATTCTGGCTGTTTTCCCTGCTGCTGGCGTCCCCGGCGGCCTTCGCGCTGACCGGAAGCACGGTCAGCACCGAGAACGTCAAAGCGCGCCTGGTCAGCGAAGTAAGTTCCGTTGGGCCCGGGCAAACATTCTGGGTCGCGCTGGAACTCGACATTCGCGATGGCTGGCACACGTATTGGCGCAACCCGGGCGATTCGGGCGAGCCGACCAAGCTCGCCTGGGTGCTGCCGCCTGGATTCAGCGCAGGCGACATCGTCTGGACGACGCCGCATCGCTTCGAGATCGCGCCGCTCGTCAACTACGGTTACGCAAAGCACGCCGTTCACTTGGTGCAGCTGACGGCGCCCAAAGATTTGAAGGCAGGAACGCCCGCGGCGCTGACGGCAAAGGCCAGTTGGCTGGTTTGCTCGGACGTCTGTATCCCGGAAGATGCGAATCTCACGCTGTCATTGCCCGCAAGCGCGCAAGCCGGCGGCATCGATCCTGCAGCGGCCGCATTGTTTTCCGCCGCGCGAAGCGAACTGCCGAGCGCACAGCCGGCGCCGACCACCGCCCGCATCGAGGGCGACAAGCTCGTCATACGCCTGGGGCCGGAATGGGGTCCGACGTTGTCTCAGATCATCTCGCTGGCTTTTTTTCCTTACGACGAGGGTGGCATCGAATATGGGACGCCGCAAACATTGTCGCGTGCCAAGGACTCGGTCGACCTGTCGATGAAGATCGGTTACCAGCCTCCCAAGGCGGGCGCGATCCGCGGCGTATTGGTCGCGACCGAGCAGAATGGCACTCAGACCGACTCGGTTCCCATCGAAGTCGCGGCGGAGTTTTCCGGCGCGGGTGCGGATCAGGTCAAAGCCGCGCCGCGATTCGCGCCGGCAACGAAGACGGCACAGGAGCCCGAGCACTCCTTGGCGACCTTGCTCGTGTTCGCCTTGCTGGGCGGCCTCATTCTGAATCTGATGCCCTGCGTATTTCCGGTGCTGTCGATCAAAGCGCTCAATGTCATGGAGCAGGCCAAGAAAGATCCTGCGGCCGTACGCGTCAAGGGTCTGGTTTTCGCAGCCGGCGTCATCGTCTCGATGCTGTGCCTAGCGGGAGTCCTGCTGGCGCTGCGGGCCGGCGGCGAGCAATTGGGCTGGGGCTTTCAGCTGCAATCTCCGCTGTTCGTCACTCTGCTGGTGTACCTGTTGCTGGCAGTGGGATTGAATCTGTCGGGCGTTTTTGAAGTCGGGGGAGGACTCGCCGGCGTCGGCGACGATCTGACGCAAGGCGATGGCTACGGTGCCTCGTTCTTTACGGGTGTGCTGGCTACGCTCGTCGCCACCCCCTGCTCGGCGCCGTTCATGGCACCGGCGGTGGGCGCGGCTCTGACCCAGGCGCCCGTCAATGCGCTGGCCATTTTCACCGCGCTCGGCGTCGGCATCTCCCTGCCATTCGTTCTGCTGTCATTCGCGCCCTGGATGCGCCGCGTGCTCCCCAAGCCGGGTGCGTGGATGGATACGTTGAAACAGATATTCGCCTTCCCCGTCTATGCGACGGCCGCGTGGCTGCTATGGGTGGTCGCACAGGAGACCTCGCCATTCGGGCTGGGCGCCGCGTTGGCAGGCAGCATTTTAATTGCGCTCGCGGCGTGGAGCTTTCAGAAGGCTCGTTCCACTGCGGGCGGCGGGCGGATCACGGTGATCGCCACGGCCGTGATTTCCTTGCTGTTGGCGATCGTTTTGCCGGTTCGCTTTGCCGACGTCGCCTCGGCGGCCCAAGGCGGAAGCCCGCAAGCAAAGGCTCACGCGGGGAACGATGAATGGCAACCGTACAGCGAGGCGAAGGTCGCCGAACTCCGGGCAGCGGGACGGCCGCTTCTGGTCAACTTCACCGCGAGCTGGTGCCTGACCTGCATGGTCAATGAACGCAGCGCGTTTGCCGACGCGGCCGTGCAAGAGATCTTTCGCGACAAAAAAGTGACGCTCATGAAAGGTGATTGGACCAATCGCGATCCGGCCATCACCAAGGCCTTGGCGGCTTTCGGACGCGCGGGCGTTCCTCTGTACGTCGTCTACAATCCGAGGCCGGGCGCCGCCGAGCCCGTTGTGTTGCCGCAGCTTCTCACCGCAGGCATCGTGCAAAGCGCGTTCGCCGACGCACCGGCAAAATGATCCGAAGGTGTGGTTGAATGCGTGGTCGTGGATAACGCCACAACCATTTCGGTAATCGATTTCCGACGCCAGAGCATGGCGCTCCTGTGGCATTCCCTGGGCGGCACTTGGACCGCGTGCGACACGCCTCCGGCGCTCGTGCATGGGATCGCATACATACGGCCGACGGGGCCGAACATCTGCATTTTTGGCCAGGGCGGACGATTGCGTCTGCAGGTAGGGCCGAACCAATATGCCCTTGCGGAGAATTCGCCGCGCATCACCTGCACGCGCGGTATTGCCAGCTTCGGCTTCCGCCGGCGATTCACGGTGCGCTCGAGCTCGGGCGGGGTATTGTTCACCGACTCCTATTGGACCCATCAAGGCAGGGATTTCTTTCGCTGGCTGGCAGACAAAGCCGAAGATCCCGAGTGGCGCGTCAGTTGCGGGCGTCAATGGTCGGAAGGCCTGGCCTCGGCGGCGCTGCGGCCCAATTAGCCTGCTGGGCCTATTCGATCAGGCCGGCAATTTCCGCCTGGGTCAAATGACGCCACTGACCCGGCTTCAGGTTTCCGAGCTGAATATTCATGATTCGCACGCGCTGCAGCCGCCGCGCCTTGTAGCCGAGCGCCGAACACATGCGGCGAATCTGGCGATTCAATCCTTGAGTGAGCACGATTCGGAAAGTCTCAGCGCTGACGCGCGTGACTTTGCTGCGTTTAGTCACTTCGCCCATGATCTTGACGCCGGCCGCCATCATCTTCAGGGATAGATCGGTGATCGGCCGGTCCACTGTTACCACGTATTCCTTTTCGTGGTTGTTTTCCGACCTCAAAATCTCGTTGACGATATCGCCGTCGTTCGTCAACAAGATCAGTCCCTCCGAATCGCGGTCGAGGCGGCCGACCGGGAAAATCCGCTCTGGGAAACCGACATGATCGATGATGTTGTCTTCGATGTGCGCTTCGGTCGTGCAGATGATGCCGACCGGCTTGTTCAATGCGAGGTAAACCTGTTTCGTCTTTCGCCCGATCAGCTCGCCGTCGACGCGGACTTCATCGCCGTCGGCCACTTGCGTGCCGAGCACGGCAGGCTCGCCGTTCCACGTCACGCGGCCGGCTTCGATCCATTTGTCCGCTTCGCGGCGTGAACAAACGCCGGTTTCGCTGATGTACTTGTTGAGCCGCACGCCGGATTGGCTCAGCCGCTCAAGAATGCGCCGATTTGCCTGGCCAGTGTCTTCGGAGAGGCGTCGAAAAGATCAGGGGTGTAATCCGCGAGGTCGGCGAATTTCGCGTTCGGCAAAGCGCCCTTCAGCTTGAACATCCCATCGGCAGTATCTGCCGGGTCACGCAATATCAAAGTTTGCTGCTTGAGTGCCGGCAATCGCTCTGCGCCCGGCAATCCCACCAATGCCACCCGACGCACCAACTCGGGTCGCAGGGCGGCGAGATCCATTGCCACTAGGCCGCCCGTGTGCACGCCCAATACATCGATCTGACGCAGCCTCAAGTCATCGGCAAGGTCAGAAATCGCTCCGGCCGCTTCTGCCACGCTCGAGCTTGCCGAGGGGTCCGATTCCCCGAGACCCGGCAGATCCGGCGCATAAACAGAGCGTACATCGCCGATCTCGGGCAGAAAACGAGCGAATGCCCGGCTGGAGCTCCGCTCCGAGTGGAGGCAAAACAGTGTCACCTGCTCGTCGAATCCCCCCGTGGTGGGAAATGCGGTGCGCACATGGAGCTGTCCAAAGCGGCAGTCAAAGTATGCCCGCCGCGTACGCACCGCGTTGGTCGGCTCAGGTCTTTTCGGGTGCTTCGCCGTCATCAGTCCTTGCCTCCAGATAATCGTCGAGCTTGTAGGATACTCGAACTCGAAAACCACCCCTCCCCGCGGCGTCCTACGAGTTGTTGGTTTCGCACTACATTAATTTTCACACTTCTTTGCAATAAGGCTAGCGTCGGCGCTTGACGACAGCTAGAGTGTTGCTCGAACGCAATTGGAGTTTACAGGGAAACAAAAAGACCGATCACCGTCGAGCGCTCCTTAAAAAGCGCCGCGAGAGGCATGGGGACTTAAAAGCCGGGCTGCAAAGCCCGGCTTTTTTTATTGGGGCACCCGATCCCAAACCCGCGACATGACGAATCCGCTCGATCGTCCGCCTCTGAAGCTCACGGCCTCGATCAATCGCTGGCCGTCGTCGGAAATGCTGTAGTGCTCTTCGTACGGCGGACGATCTTCATCGACCTCACTGCTGCGCACGATCAAAGTTTTCTCCGACCAGGCGCATCGAGGCGGGGGCGCCTCGCGCGCCGCAGGCAACGGGGCGTCGCGATCGGACGCATTATCGTGATGATGACGCGGCCTTTTCTTGATGTCGCCGGGCTGACATACGCGCGTCTGGCCTGCAGACGTGAAGGAGAGCACGCCGGCGACTTGTTTTATTTCCAGCAGTTTGCCGGGAAATTGCGAAGCTTGGGTCATGGCTCCGATGGGAGGCGTCGCCGGCGCCATCAGCGTTGGATAGCCGGTGCCGCCACGCCCGCCTCGTCCGCCGCGTCCGCCGTTGGCGGCGTTATCCGCCGCAGCCGATGCCTGCGCGTTGGCGATCTGCAGCAAGTGCATGGGATCGTCGCTGTCGGCGGCGTTGAATTTCCATTGGCCGCTGAAGTCCACGCCTGCCGGCGGCGCCGTGCTCACGCCACCGGAAGCGCAAGCGGTCAACAGAACTACAGCCGCAATGATCGCGACACGCATGACAGGCCCCCCTTGTTGGAGGGAATCCTACAATGAAATCAACCGATGGAGTGGTGTGCGCGGCCGGCCGAGCGCAGATCGTTCGGGCCGCAGATCCAGACTCGCCCTTCGAACGGCTGGAAGCAAACCCGCACACCTTCCGTGCGGCGCATTGTCTGAGAGCCGCAGGCGATCTTGCCGTCGGCGAGATCCGCCTGGATCAAGTCCACCAGGGAAGCGCTGGGCTCGCCCGCATCGGTCGGCGGCAGGGCATGCGCGAGTATCCGGGCTTGAACTTCATCGCGGCGAGCGGCGTTGCCGAGCACGGCACGCTTGAATTTGTCGAGCACCACGAGGACGGAGCTCAGTGTGTTGTCCGTCACATCGCTGGGACGCCCGGTGCCGCCCATGAAACGCAGATGCAACAGGCCGCCCACGCCGCGCCCTTCGTCGTGCAGGCAAAGCGCCAGAGCGCCATGCAGATCCGCGATCAGCAGCATGGGCTCGGGGGAGACATGGTAGGTGTCCGGTGCGACCGATACTTCCGTGAGATCTTTAGCCAAATGGAGGGACCCTTTGTGACCCCCACGATGCTGCGCCTAACCTGGGGATTCGCTCTGCCAAGCAAATCACGGTTTTTACCTATTACAAAAGGAACCATTGCGCGGTTTGACCTGCGAGTGCCGCTGATTGACAAGGATCGGCAGTGACTGACAAGGATCGGCAGTCATAAGCTCATGTCGCGTGGTAATTGGCGTGATCGGCGGCGCGCGACGTATCGTAATCGCATGTATCGCTACGACTCCACCGACAAAGCCCTGGTGCAGGAGCGGGTGGCGCAATTCCGCGACCAAACGCAAAGATTTCTCAAGGGCGCGTTGAGCGACGACGAATTCAAGCACTTGCGCCTGCGCAACGGCCTGTACATTCAACGCCACGCCCCGATGTTGCGCATTGCGATTCCCTATGGGCTGTTGTCGGCGACGCAGTTGCGCACATTGGCGAGAATTGCACGCGATTACGATCGTGGCTACGGACATTTCACGACACGCCAAAATATCCAGTACAACTGGCCGAAGCTCGAGCAGGTTCCCGACATCCTCGCGGAGCTCGCGGAAGTCGAGATGCACGCCATTCAAACCAGCGGCAACTGCATTCGCAACGTCACGTCCGACCATCTGGCCGGCATCGCGCCCGAGGAACTCGAGGATCCGCGGCCGTGGTGCGAAATCATCCGCCAATGGTCCACGTTTCACCCCGAATTCACCTATCTGCCGCGCAAATTCAAAATCGCGGTCACAGGCGCGCCGCAGGACCGCGCGGCTTCGCTGGTGCATGACGTCGGCGTGCACATCGTGCGCGGCCCGCGCGGCGAACGCGGCTTCGAAATCCTGGCGGGCGGCGGCCTTGGTCGCACGCCGGTAATCGGGCAGGTCGTGCGGGATTTTCTGCCGCGCGAGCACTTGCTTTCGTATCTGGAAGCCATATTGCGGGTCTACAACCAAGAGGGCCGCCGAGACAATCTAACCAAGGCGCGCATCAAGATCCTGGTGCGATCGTTGGGCATAGAAGAATTTCGGCGGCGGGTGGAAGCCGAGTGGCAGCTCACCAGGGACAGCGGCCTGCGTGTCGATGATGCGCAGATCGAGCGCATGCGCAGTCATTTCAATCCGCCGGCCTACAAGAATCTGCCGAATATCGCCGCCGATGCGGGCCAGAGCGCGGCGTTTCGCGCCTGGTATCGCTACAACACCTCGGCACACAGGATTGCCGGTTATCGCGCGGTGTTCGTTTCATTGAAGAAGCCCGGCGTGGCACCCGGCGATGCCACCGATGCGCAAATGAATTTGCTCGCCGATCTTGCCGATCAATACAGCTTTGGCGAAGTGCGCGTGACGCACACGCAGAATCTGCTGCTCGCCGACGTCGAACAAACCAAGGCCTTCGAATTGTGGCGCAAGCTCGACGGCGCCGGTCTCGCCACTCCCAACATCGGCACATTGACCGATATGATCTGCTGCCCGGGACTGGACTTCTGCAGTCTTGCGAACGCGGGTTCCATCGAGGTTGCGAAGCTCATCAACGAGCAGTTCGACGACTACGACTATCTGTACGATTTGGGAGAGATAGACATCAAAATGTCGGGGTGCATGAATGCCTGTGGCCATCATCACGTCGGCAACATCGGCATTCTTGGGGTCGATAAGGGCGGCGAGGAGTGGTATCAGATCACCATCGGGGGCGCCGCCGGCGCGGACGCCTCGCTCGGCACGGTAATCGGTCCGTCGGTGGCGAAGCATCAGGTCGCCGCGACTATTGAGCGCCTGCTCGAAGTCTATGTGGAGCAACGCCGGCCCGAGGAGCGTTTTCTCGATGCAGTGCGCCGGCTTGGGGTCAAGCCTTTCAAGGAGCGAGCCTATGCCGCGCCGATTGCTGCGTGACCGGCATGTCATCGAGGACGACTGGCGGTATCCGGCGGAGGCAGCGGACGAGCCCAGCGCNCCACTCATCGTCACCCTAGCTCAGTGGCAGATGGAACCGGATACCTGGCTGGCGCGCGGCAGCCGCCTGGGCGTAGTGCTGTCGCCTGCGAACAAAGTCGAGCAAATCGCCGCGGATCTCGGGCACTTCGCGCTCGTCGCTGCGGAATTCTCGGGGCCCGCCGAGGGCCGCGGCTATACGCAGGCGCGGCAGCTGCGCGAGCGCTGGCATTTCCGCGGAGAGCTGCGTGCGATCGGCTATGTCAGGCGCGATCAACTGTTCTTCATGGCGCGCTGCGGATTCAATAGTTTCGAATTGCCGGAGTCCGACATCGAAGACGCATATTCGGCGTTCTCGACCTTCAGCGCAGCCTATCAACCTTCGAATGATCTGGGCCTGCCCGGCAAGCTGCGCGTGGCTGCGCAGATGCGGACTTGACCGCGATCACGGCAGATCGCGCAGCGGAATACTCAGATCCTTGAGCACGCGATCGACTTCTTCCTGGGTGTCGAGTTTTTCCACGTCCCGCACCAGCTTGCGCGGCAGGTGAGGCGCGAGCAGCTCGATGAATTCATACATGTAGGCTCTCAGCAATGCGCTGCGGCGAAATCCAATCCAGGTGGTGTGGCCCTCGAACAAATGCGAGGCGTCCAGCACCACCAGATCGCTGTCGGCTGCCGGATCGATGGCCAATCGCGCGAGGATGCCCACCCCCAGGCCGATGCGCACGTAGGTTTTGATCACGTCCGAATCGCGCGCGGTCAACGCCACATCGAGCGACAGCCCGGCCGTCTCGAACAACGCGGGCAGCGAAGAGCGCCCCGAGAAGCTGAAGACGTAGGTGACGATGGGATATTCAGCCAGTTTCTTGAGCGTGAGTTTGCCTGCGGAGGCCAGCGGATGTCCCTTTGGCACAACCACCGCGCGATGCCAGCGGTAGACAGGCAATCGCACCAAGTGCGGAAATAATTCGTCCGACCCGGTGGCGATCGCGAAATCGACCCGGTCGCGCGCAACCATTTCCGCGATCTGCTCTGAAGTACCTTGGTGCAGATGCAGCCGCACCTTGGGGTATTTGCTGCGGAATGCCCGTATTACCTGCGGCAGCACGTAGCGCGCCTGTGTGTGCGTGGTGGCGATCGACAATGTGCCGCCGTCGGCTTTGCGAAGTTCTGCCGAGGTGCGGCGGATGTTTTGCATTTCACGCAGGATGCTGGTGGCCCGCGAAATGATCTCTTCGCCCGCAGCGGTTGTGCGGGTCAGCGCCCGTCCTTCCCGCTCGAACAGCTGAAAGCCGAGTTCCTCTTCCAGCAATTTGAGTTGCCGGCTGACACCCGGCTG
>JGI12627J18819_10000117_pt1 | contig 27571 bp, 22 predicted proteins | sample TexAe_OM1H0_M2_FD_18819 | JGI IMG/M metagenome (IMG submission 18819)
TGAGGAACTCGATCCGGAGGTTGAGGCTAGCGTAAATAAGGCGCTGGCGATTCTCGAACGGCTGGCGTCCGACCTCCGCGAGATCTCGCTTGTGCCCGACAACGATCGCACCGTACAGGCAGCGGAGGCGTATGCGTTTCATGCCTTATCGGTTGCGAAGACTCCGGAGCTCTATCAGCCCGAAACCCTGCGCCGAATTAGGACAGGCGAGAAGATTACAGCCGAGGAATATGAACGCAAGCGTGCGGAACTGAAGGCGACGCGAGAAAAAATTCGCGGCTTATTTGAGACTGTTGACCTGATCGTTACGCCGACAACGCCGATTCTGGCGCCGACCATTGCAGAACTAAAAGGAAATCCTGAATTGCTACGGCCGCGGGAACTCATGCTCCTGCGGAATACGCGTCCATTCAATGTCTGGGGAGTGCCGGCAATTTCGATTCCGTGCGGATTCGCGAAGGCGGGATTGCCCATCGGCTTGCAGATTGCGGGTCCACCGGGACGCGAGAATATGCTGCTGGAATTTGCCTATGCCTGCGAATCGGCGATGGTCTAGAGACCAGCTCCGCAATTTCCGCTCAGGCCAGCGAGGATCGAAAATCTCGCCGAACTGGCGCTCGGCTGGGAAGGCGAGGGCGTCTGTCCGTACCTGGGCAGTGGTTCAGTTAAGGGAACGCACATCATCGGGAAGCATGAGCACGAAAGTGCAATTTTGGCTGGCACATGACAGATTTCCGCGGCGCAGAATTTTCGCTGGGGTGTCGTCGGGGAAATTCACATTGAACTTCAGGTGCTGCAACGCGGCCTCCAAGCCGCGCAGCTTTTCTTCCCCGCTGACGAACTTCACGCTCTCCACCGTAGCTCCGTTCTTGCTGGTGCCCAGCAAGACCCAGAAATCCGCATTGCCTGTGGCCGGCGAGGGATCTTTGAGTTGCGTGGTGCGCATCTGTTGCAGCTCGTCGCGATGCTTCTGCACCACCGCGTCGACCTTGTCAGAGCCGCCAACCAAACTGCTCAGGCGACCGCGTGTTTCCGGAATAGGGCGGAGGCCGTTCATGGCGAGGGCGTAAGTATTGATGGCTTTTTCTTTCTCGCCTCGCTTCTCGTAGATCTGGCCGAGATGGTCGCCCACTTCGCCATGGTTTCCGAGTCCCCACGCCGCCGCGACATACCTCTCCGCTTTTTCGAACTGGCCTTCCGCGTAGAACACCCAGCCCAGCGTATCCCAATACGCGACCAGGGATGGAACCAGTGCAAGATCGCGCTGGTTGAGTTGATCGAGTGTCAGATTGCGTAGACCTGCGGCGGTGGCGGCAACTGCGGATTCCGCGTATTGCTGGGCCTTATCGAGATGCGTATTCTTCAGAGAAAGCTGATAGGCGATGTTGTTCCACACCAGCGGCGTGGCGGAGATTTCAATCGCGCGATCAAAAGCGGCGAGCGCCTTGTCGTCCTGACCAAGGTTGAGGTAGGCATCGCCGAGGCTTACCTGCAGGCTGGCGTCATTGGGAGTGAGCGAGGCAGCTTTTTCCAATTCAGGCGCGGCCTGGTCGTACTTGTGCCACTCCGCATACATCGCCCCAAGATTGGCGTGCGCGAACTTGTCGAGTGGATTGTTCTCGAGCTGCTTGTGAAATGCGTCTACCGCCTGGTCGTACTTGCGATCCTGCCAGTACGCGCGTCCGAGATTGTTATAGGCAAACTCGTCGTAAGGGTTGACATCGAGCGCTTTCTTGAAAGCGGCAACCGCATTATCGCCCTGGCGCAGCGCAAGGTAGGCGAGGCCGAGATTGTTCCACGCATATTTGTTTTTGGGATCGACATCGACGGCGCGCTTGAGCAGTTGAACCGCTTGTGTGAAATCTCCGTTGCCCATGGCGGCGCGGGCGGTCTCGTTGAGGTCGTCCGCCTTCATGTCAGGCGGCGGGGTTGCGGCGCCAGCTGCCAGGTTCTCGACGGCAAGATGTTGGCCGAGATCAGACAGCACAGCGCGGCGGAACGAAAGGTAATCGCCGGCGCGGTCGGCTGGCAGCTCCCGCGCGCGCATGACCATGGTGCGCTCGGCGGTGAAGGTGGAAGAGTCAAGCGTGTAGCTGGCCTTGTATTCGCCGTAATCGCGCTTCATAAAAAACGGCAGTGGCGCGTGTGCGGTGTATTTCGCCGGCAGAACCAGCTTCACGCGGTAGGTAAACTCCCCCGGAGGTCCGAACTTGATGGGTTCAGCGTCGGGACCGGTGTCATCCTCGTCAGGATCGGCGAGATTGAATTGCGAGAGCGGAAGGTCGACATCGGTTTTCTTCTTCGACCAGTCCAGAAAATTCGCTTTGGCAATGTCGTATGAAAACTGAAAGGGTTCGCGCGTGGCCGCGGGATCGCCCACCTTTAAGTTCGTAATCTCGCCATCGAGGCCGCCCATGGCGTTGATATTCTCCACCAGGTGCTCCCACTGCGAGCTGGGCACCCGGCGGAAGATGATGCGCATCAGCAGTTCGGTATCGCCGCGCACTACGTAACTCACTTTCGCGTTCAATTTGCCGAGCTGGTTGATCGTGCCGTCGATAGTCTGGACTTGCGTGTTCGGCATGGGCGGATCGGCGGGCGTCTCTTCCAGATGCGGCGTGCCTTCCACCGGAATGACCAGGCTCTGCTTCTTGCGAATATTGAAAGAAAGCAGGCGGAAGGGCGCGACCTCGGTGGTGGTATCCATCCAGACTTCTTCCTTGCCCAAGGGCAGCAAGGTGATCACGTGATCGAACTGGGAAGGCGAGGGAATTTCTGGGTCGAGCTTGCGGCTGGAATTGATGAGCACGGAGGAAGCGTGCATTCCCTTGGCCTCGAGCAGCGAAGAGAGCAGCGTGTGCTTGTCTTTGCAATCGCCATATTGATTGTGGAGCACATCAGCAGCGGCGTGCGGTTGATAGCGTCCCAGCCCGAGCGAGAGGCTCACGTAGCGGAAATTCTTGGCGACATAGTCGTACAGGGCCTCCACTTTATCCATGTCAGAGGTCAGGCCCTTGGTGAGCTCATCGGCTTTCGCGCGAATTTCGGGCGTAGGCTGTCGACGATCGTGATCCAGGCTGGCGTACCAGCGTCCCACGTCTTCCCAACCCGAGAAAGTGGTCAACTGCACGGCGGGAACGTCGTCCTCGGGTTTGTGCTTCTTCTTTTTCTTCTTGTCGTTGTCTTTGTTCTTCGAATCGTCTTCGCGCTCCAGGTGAGAGCTCGTCCAGCGATAAATACGGCGGCCGTTCTCTTCGCTAATTTTCGGCTCAACGCCGGGTTTGACCTTCAGCTTGATGCTGCGGGCTTTGGGGATGTCGACTTCGAGCTCTTCATCGAGCACGATATTGTTCTTGTCGAAGTCGAACTCGGTCCAGAACTGGCCCGGAGCCAGCGCGGTGTGGATGACGGTCGCGACATCGTATTCGAGTACTTCGCCGGGACGCAGGCCAGGCACGGTGATGTGCTTCTGGCGATAGTCGGTGTAGACCGGCGCCTCGCGCTCAATGGGCGCGCTGAGATCCTGCACGGAATCGGCCGGGGCAGTGACTACACTGCCGTCTTTTTTAAGGACACGTACATAGGGAATCTCGACGCGCTCGTTGGCCGAGTTGTACCCCACCATGATCTGGCCCCACTGCTCCACTCCGGCTTCGCTCTGCACCCGCACCCGCGCAATGGTCTCCTTGCGGCCAGTGCCGTCGGTTTCGAAGCGGAAGCGCGTCAGCGCCTTTTCAATGACGAAGGATTCCTGCGAGTAGTCTTTCTGCTGCTCGGCAGCCTTGGCGGCGGCCGCCGCTGCGGGCATGGTCTCCGGTTGCTGGGCGGCCAGGGTAGGAAGGAGGCTGGATATGAGAACAACGAGAACAGCCAGACGACGCATAGGATATTGGTCCTTGGGCGTTTGTATCGTATGCGGCGAGCGGGCGCAAGGGGAAGGGGCTGAGGCTGGTACGGAACTCATTGCGGCGGACATGGCAGGGATAGTTTCGCTTGGAAAGAATTCGGGTGGCACTCACTCAGTACACGGTCCACACGCCCGGCGTTGCCAGCTCTATGAGGTGGCGGTCCGGATCTCGGAAATAGAGACTTTGTCCGCCTCGCGGCCAGGCGCGTCGATGCTCGATGCGCACGCTATGTTCTGCGAGCCGCCGCTCCCAATCCTGGAACTGGCTAGCTGGGATCGCGAAGGCAACGTGCAACTCACCCTCGCCCCCGTGAGGAACCGACCCGGCCCTGGAAGCGCCCTTCTTGCAGAGCAGCAAGATCTGGCGCCCACCTATGCTCATGGCGGTGATCCGCTCATCCGCATCGACAGGCTCGAACCCCAGCACCTTGCTGTAGAACTGTACGGAACGGGCCATCTCCGTGACGTACAAGCTGGTCTCGACTACGCCCTCAATCGTCGGCAATGTCATCAAAGCACAACCCTGGACAGCATTATCCTCCAGCATAAGTACTGAGCGCGGCGATTTCGTAAAAAACGCCGGTTGGTCTGCAGTGGAGGTGCGATCGCGGTGGCCGACGCTCCTATGAACCTCGACATCATTCAGTCATTGTCAGTGCCTAACCCAGGTTAGCGTCCACAAAACGGACGCGAACCTGGGGCACCCTTTAATTCCCGCCCGGCTTCAAACCTCCAACTCCGCCCGCAGCGTCCCGTCTTCCAGATCGCTTTCCAGGTGGAATCCCAGCTTCTGGCAGATAGCGCGCATTTCATAGTTCTCCGAGAGGACGGTGCAGACCACGCGCTTGAGTTTTTCATCGCGAGCTACCGCGATGAGGCGGCGATAGAGTTCGGTGCCGAGTCCTTGGAACTGGAAACGGTCGTCGACCAGCACGGCCAACTCGGCTTCGTTGCCGGCGCCGCGCAGCTTGCTGAGGCGGCCGATGGCGATGATTTCCGGCTGGCCCTGTTGATTCTTATGCTCGACCACCAGCACGATTTCGCGGTCGTAATCGATGAAGCAGATGCGAGTGAGGCGTTCGTGCGCGGTGCGCTGGCTCAGCTTCAGCGGCTGGAAATAGCGCAGGTAGACGGTGCGTTCCGAGAGCGCCTGGTGCAGGCGGATCAAGAGCGGCTCGTCTTCGGGGCGGATGGGGCGGACGGTCACGGGCTCGCCGTTTTTCATCATTGCGGGCTGAATGTATTTGACGGGATAGGGGCGAATGGCAAGACGCGGGAGCTGCTCGGCGGGAATTTCGGGATGATGCAGTACGACTCTGGCGTCGAGCGCGACAATGCCTTCCGGGGACGCCAGCACGGGGTTGATGTCGATTTCCCGGATGCGGCGCTGCTCGACGACCAGGTGGCTAAAGCGTACCAGGAATTCTTCGAGCGCGGCGAGATCGACAGCCTTGCGCCCGCGGACACCCTCAAGAGCCGAGAACACCCGGGTCTGCTCCATCATGCGGCGAGCCAGGGTGGTGTTCAGCGGGGGCAGCGAAAGCGCGCGGTCCTTGAACACTTCCACCAGCTGGCCGCCTGCGCCGAAGAGCAGGACCGGGCCGAATTGCGCGTCGATGCTGCTGCCCACGATCAGCTCGTAGCCTTCGAGCTTCACCATGGGCTGCACGGTGACGCCTAGAAAATGTTCCTCGCCGGCCTTCTCGCGTGCCGAGGATTGAATCGAATGATAGGCGTTGCGGACCGCAGCTTCATCGCGCAGGCTTAGCTGAACTCCGCCCACATCGGTCTTGTGCGTGATGCTTTCAGAGAACAGCTTGAGGGCAACCGGGTAGCCGATTGCGTTCGCCTTGGCAGCGGCTTCGTCTTCGGTGCGCGCGATTTCCGTCTGGACGGTGGGCAGCCCGTAAGCGGCCAGCAATTGCTTCGATTCGACTTCGGTTAACAGCGTGCGTCCAGCGTTGCGTGCAATTTGGATGATCTGCTGCGCGCGGGCCCGGTCAGGACCCTCGTCATCGCCGCGCAGCACGGGTGTTTCATACAAGCCGCGGAGGACGTAGCTGTAGCGCCACATGTAGCAGAAGACGCGCGCGGCCGTATCAGGGAACTGGAAGGTGGGGATGCCGGCTTGATTCAGAATGTCAGTGCCGGCCGCGACTTCGGTCCCTCCCATCCAGCTGGCAAGCACAGGTTTGCCGGTGGAATGGGCATAGGGTTTGAGACGCTCCGCGGTGGCAGTCGGCCCAGCCATGCCTTGCGGGCAAGTGATCGCGAGCAGGCCATCGATGTTGGGATCATGGGCGGCAATGTCGATGACCTTGGCATAGCGCTCGGGCAAGGCATCGCCCAGCATGTCGATGGGATTGTTGTGGCTCCAGTGCGGAGGCAGGAGCTCATTCAGCGCTTTCATCGACTCTTCGGAGAGGTGCGCCAGCTGACCACCATTCGAAAGCAGGCCATCGGCGGCCAGCACGCCGGGTCCGCCCGCGTTGGTAACGATGGCGAGCCGCGGTCCTTTCGGGCGCGGCTGTTTCGCCAGAACTTCCGCCATATAAAAGAGGTCGGCAATGGTCTGGACCCGCAGGACACCGCAGCGCCGGAAGGCGGCCTCGAGCACCTCATCGCTGCCGGTGAGTGATCCAGTGTGGGATGCAGCGGCCTGGGCGGCGGCCTCGGTGCGGCCGGCTTTGATCACAATAATCGGCTTGTTGAGTGAGACTTCGCGGGCGGCCGAAAGGAACGAGCGCGCATCGCCGACCGATTCCATATACATGACGATGCTTTGCGTACGTGGATCATTGCCGAGGTAATCGATTAAGTCGCCCCAATCCACATCAAGCATGGAGCCCACCGAGACGAATGCGCTGAAGCCGACCAACTCTTTCTGCGCCCAGTCGAGGATTGCGGTGCAGAGAGCGCCGCTCTGGCTGATGAAGCCAACGTTTCCGGGACGCGCAATGTTCGAGGCAAAGGTCGCGTTCAGCCCGGTAATCGGGTTCATCACGCCCAGACAGTTGGGGCCGATCACGCGCAGGGGCGTCTCCCGAATGCGTTCGAGGATCTGCGACTCGAGTTCCTTGCCTTGCTCACCATGCTCCTTGAATCCGGCGGAGATAATGATCGCGCCACTGACGCCCGCTTCGACGCAATCGCTGATGATGCCGGGGACTGTAGCGGCGGGTGTGACCACTACGGCAAGATCGACACTCTCCGGCAGATCGGCGACGCTTTTGTAGGCTTTGATCCCGAGTACGCTGGAGCGCTTATCGCAGACCGGATAGACAGTACCGCCGAACGGACTGCTGACCAGGCTCCAGAGAACAGCTCTGCCCACACTGCCCGCGCGCTCGCTAGCGCCAATCACGGCGACACTGTGCGGCGCGAAAATGGCATCGAGCGGATGCCGCTCAGACCGGAGAACATCGTGGGCGCGGTCCTGGGTGGGCAGGATCTTCTTGTGTGGTTTGGTCACTTTGCCGGAAGTGCGCGGCGTGCTCATCCGGCAAGTGTACCGCCAGCCCAAACATACGTCAGTGACCCAAGAACATGGCCCGGGCCTGCATATGGTTACCTGCGGTCATGGGACGACAGCTTGCAGGGTGGCGACGCATTTTCTGCTTGCTTCTGGTGGGGACTCGTCTAAAATCTCCCGCGACCTCGGCACACAATTCATTTTGTCGGCATTGGTGCTGTTGTGTGTCCCGAAGGTACGAGCTGAACGAAGCTTTACAAGGAGAAATCGAGGAATGAAGAAGCTGCTCACGCTGCTGTTCTCGGTTGCGATTGCCCTTTCGCTGACCACCACCACGTTTGCGCAGGACGCAGGTAGTGCCGACAAGAAGGATACGAAGAAGGCCGACACAAAGGATAAGAAAGCAAAGAAGGAAAAGAAAGATAAGAAAGATGACAAGATGAAAGATGACAAGATGAAGGATGATAAGAAGTAATCTTCTGCCCTCCGCTCACTTAGCCCCGGCCTTCGGCTGGGGCTTTGCTGTTAGTGGTTCCACACGATCACCCGCAGGTGATAAATCGCGCAAATTTCGATCCCCTGAGTTTCCGAGGCGAGCTTGAACTTCCTTGCGATAGCGGCGGCTCAGCCTGAGCCTGGCACCGTCGGCAAGCACGAGTTCGAGGTCGCCATCACTGTCGAAGCGCAATTCGCGTACGCGATCCAGGTTGACGATGGTCGAGCGATGGATGCGGCAGAACCGGGTGGGATCAAGATCGGATTCGAGTTCGTTCATGCTGCGGCGCACGAGGTGGATTTTCGGGCCGACGTGCAGGGACGCATAGTAATCGGCTGCTTCGATCCAATCAATCTCAGCGGCAGGGAGGAACAGGACGCGGCCGGCGCTTTTGATCGTGAGGCGATCCATTTTCGCGGGTGAGGGTCCGCGGAGAGCGATCCGTTCTTTGGCACGCTCGAGGGCGCGGGCAAAACGTGCGTTGCTGAAAGGCTTCAGGAGATAGTCGAGTGCGCCGGTATCGAAGGCCTTGAGGGCGTACTGATCGTAGGCGGTCACGAAAATGATGGCGGGCGGTGCGTCTCGACCGAGCATTTCGAGGATGTCGAAGCCATCGTATTCAGGCATGCGTACGTCGAGGAAAGCGAGATCCGGATGGAGCATCCGGATTGCATCCAGTCCTTCAAGGGCGGAGCCGCACTCGCCGACGATTTCGATCTCGGGATCCNTCCGGAGCAACAACAACACATTCGATCGGGCGAGGGGTTCGTCGTCGACAACCAGCGCGCGGATCTTCGCGGGTTGGGGAGTCATGGGGCCTCCCTCTTGTAGGGGACGGAGAGAAGCACTTCTACCCCGTCTTCCTGGTTGCGAATATCGAGACCGCATTCAGCGCCATAAAGGCTTTGCAGGCGAGCGCGCACATTGGCGATGCCCACACCGGAGCGGAGTTGTTCCCAGCCGGTCGGGATGCGGGGCCCGTCGTTGTAGACGCTGAGCGTAAGCAGGCCATTCTTGCGGAACGCGCTGATGCGGACCGCGCCTCCAGCGGACCGAGTGCTGATGCCATGTTCGATGGCGTTCTCAACCATGGGCTGAAGAATGAGGCTGGGAACGCGGGCGGACACGAATTCAGGCGGGACCTTCAGGCTGAGTTGGAGACGGTCCCCAAAACGCGTCTTCTGAATGTTGAGATATGTTTCCAGGAATTCCATTTCTTCGCCGAGCGAGACTTCCTGCTGGTCGGAACTTTCAAAAGCGCGGCGCAGGAGATCGCTGAGTGCAGCGATTACATTGACGGCATCCTCGTTGCGAGCTTCCCGCACGAGCCCGGCGATGGCATTCAGCGTGTTGAAGAGAAAGTGGGGTTCGAGCTGGCGGCGGAGCGCCTCCAGCTGTGCGTGGGAGAGTTGTTCCTTGAGCTGGGCGGCTTCGGTTTCACGCTGCGCGAGGCGGCGCGTCGATTCGAGGGTGTAACTGATACCAAGAATGGCGGCATACAGAATGAGGAAGAGATGGAACTCTCCATAAAAAACATAGAACGCAGTCCCGGCGAATTTTGTAACTTGAACGGAACCCCAAGGCTGTAACCGGATCTGAAGCCAGGCCGTCCAAAGCGAGTACATGACGCCGATAGTGACGCACGTTCCCAGATGAATCAGCCACGTGCGTAGCCGCTTCCATTGACGGGGAGGAAAACGGGCACCGAGGCGCAAAATGATCGGAGTAGCGAACGCCCATACGATCCAGGAGAGCACGATGGTGAGAAACAGCCGCGACCAGGCGTGCTGCATGCCTATGGCGCGCATGCCGCCCACAATCTGAGTGGCGTTCACGATGGCGAAGGCGATCCAGAGAAATGCGATCCAGAACCATTGCTTCGTCGATGGGAGTTCGCGACGCATGGAAGTAAGTATCGCCTTCGGCGGCTCCGGCCCGAATAAAATGCAGCGAATCGACCGCAGATTGCAGCCGGCGGCCTCGCCGGAGAAGACCCAGGAGAAGATACTACCCTCATGATCACACCTTCGAAAGCAATACTGCTCAGTACTGTGATGGTTGTGGCAGGCGTCCTGCTGGCCGGACAAGACTACTCGGCGCAGAAGCTGAGCTCGGAATACAGCGGCTCCGGGCAAATGAAGCTGCCGGCGCAGTACCGGGAATGGGTGTACCTGACGAGTGGGTTTGATATGAGCTACAACCCCCAGTTGGCGGCGATGGATCACTCCATGTTCGACAACGTGTTCGTGAATCCGGAAGCCTACAAGAAATTTCTGGAGACGGGTACGTGGCCGGACAAAACGGTGATGGTGCTCGAGGCGCGGATGGCCGAGAGCAAGGGGTCGATCAATCAGAAGGGCCACTATCAAGGTGAGGTAATGGCGCGGGAAGTGCACGTGAAGGACGAAGCGCGCTTTCCGGGGAAATGGGCGTTCTTTGCGTTTGGCGATGGAGACACGGGCACGCTGCTGCCGACTTCCGCGGATTGTTATTCGTGCCACTCGACGCACGCGGCGGTGGATACGACGTTTGTGCAGTTTTATCCGACCCTGATGAAGGTAGCGAAGGAGAAGGGGACGCTGAGTGCGAATTATGTCAAAGAGAATGCCAAGGGGAAATAGGATTTGACCTCGAGGAGAGTGGCATCGTCGGACGTATCAGCGCTGGACCTTGAATTCTAAGAAAATAGCCGTCTTCGGCGGCCGGGCAGACGAGGGCGTCTGCCGCTACGCGACTTATTCCAGGTCGCGCCAGTTTCTTCCTACGCCGATTTCGATGACGAGCGGCACGGCCAATGGATGGACTTTCTCCATGTACTCGCGGACGAGCGAGCGCATGACGTCGAGTTCGACTTCCGGGACCTCGAACACGAGCTCGTCATGAACTTGCAGGGTCATGCGAGATCTCAGGTTTCGGTCGCGGATGGCCTCGTCGATGCGAATCATAGCGAGCTTGATCAGGTCGGCGGCGGTGCCTTGCAACGGCGTGTTGACAGCGGTGCGTTCGGCGAAGCCACGCAGGTTGACGTTCTTGCCGTTGATGTCGGGGATGGGGCGGATGCGGCCGAACAGCGTCTTCACAAGCTGGTGATGGCGGGCATCGTCCAGAGTCTTGTCGATGAAGGCACGCACGCCACTGTACTTTTCGAAATAGGCCTGGATGAAGCGTTTGGCTTCGCTGGTGTCGATGCCGAGGTTCTGCGAGAGGCCGAAAGGCGACAGGCCGTAGACAATCCCGAAGTTTACGACTTTCGCCTGGCGACGGTGGTCGGCCGTGACCATCAGCGGGGGCACACCGAAGACTTGCGAGGCGGTGAGGGTATGGATGTCATCGCCGCGGCGGAAGGCCTCGACCAGCAGCGGATCGTTCGAGAAATGGGCGAGTAGTCGAAGCTCGATTTGGGAATAATCGGCAGCAAGCAGAACGCTGCCGGGTTCGGCCGTGAAGGCGGCGCGGATTTCGCGCCCTACTTCGGTGCGAATCGGAATGTTCTGCAGATTCGGGTTCGCCGAGGAGAGGCGCCCGGTGGCAGTTCCGGTCTGGTCGAAGGTGGTATGCAGGCGTCCGGTGGACGCTTTCAGCAGTGCGGGCAGAGTATCGACGTAGGTGGATTTAAGTTTAGAGAGCTGACGATATTCGAGCACAAGGCGCGGGACAGCGTGGTCGGCGGCCAGGCCTTCCAGAACGTCGACGGCGGTGGAAACCACTTTGCCTTTGCCGTACTTCACCGGCTTAGGCAGGTTGAGCTTGTTAAAAAGAACGTCTCCAAGCTGGCGGGGCGAGTTGATGTTGAATTCCACACCGCAGTGCTCGTAGATTTCCTTTGCCTTGGCGTCGACTTCCAGCTTAAGGCGTGACGACATGCGGGCGAGCGCGCCGGTATCGATTTTTACGCCTGCCTCTTCCATGCGCGCCAGCACGGGGACGAGCGGCAGGTCGATCTCTTCGTAAAGTTTCTTAAGGCCGGACTGCTCGACTTCGTGGGCGAGCGCAGCCGCGAGGCGTCCGGTGACATCGGCAGACTCGGCAAGATTTCCAGAAAGCTTCAGGTTGAAGCGGCGCAGGGCGACTTCGGGGAGACCATGGGTCGAATAGGTCGGATCGAGCAGATAGGAGTAAAGACGCGAGTCGTGGCGGAGACCATCGATCGGGATGCCCGCGGGCTCGAGCGAATGCATCGCGGCCTTGTAGTCGTGGATGCTTTTCTGGACTCGCGGGTCGCTCAGAACAGATTTGAGTTTCGTGCCTGCCTCGGAATGAAGAGGAACGATGGTGGCGGTTCCGGATCCCGAAGAAATGGCGATGCAGCGCGTCATCCCGGGAGGGGTTCTTATGGGAGCATCGGGTTGAAGCGGCAACATCCCGTCTTCGAGTTCCAAATCTTCCACTTCTTCGTCCTTCTGCTCTTCCGTAGCTGTCGCGACAGCCTGAATCGCCAGCGCCAAAGCGCCTCCGGCGGGAACCGCTTGCAGCACAGCTTCAACATCGGCCGCGGACTTTGCTTCCGCGTACTGCGCTTCAGTCACTTCCACCACCGGGAGCAGCTCTTTCAGCAGGGTGGAGAACTCGAGCTCGCCGAAAAGCTGGCGCAGCGCGGCGATATCGGGTTCGCCTGACTTCATGGCATTGAGATCGAGTTCGACCGGCACGTTGCAGTCGATCGTAGCCATGCGTTTGCTGAACAGAACGATCTCGCGATTGTTGAGCAGAGACTCGCGATAGGTTTTCTTCTCGATCTCGGCAGCGTGGTCGAGAGCGCTCTCGACGGAGCCGAAACGTTTGATCAGCTCGACCGAACCTTTGTCGCCGACGCCAGGCGCGCCTGGAATGTTGTCGATGGAATCTCCACGCAGTGCCATCACGTCGACGACCCGCTCGGGGGGAACGCCGAGAATTTCTTCGACCTTGGCGGCATCCGCGATTTGGTTGTCCTTGGGAGGATTCAGCACCAGCACTTTGTCAGTGACCAGTTGCAGCATGTCCTTGTCGCTGGAGACGACATAGACGAGATAGGACTCAGCCGCGGCTTTGCGGGCGAGAGTGCCGATGAGGTCATCGGCCTCAAATCCGCGCTGCTCAAGGATCGGAATCCGATATGCCTCGAGCGCGCGCCGGATGTAGGGCACCTGCTGGACGAGGTCCTCAGGCATCTCGGAACGGTTCGCCTTGTAGCCGCCGTACTGAATTTCCTGAAAGCTTTGCGTTTTCAGATCGAACTTGCGAACAGTCGTAATGGCGGCGGCTTCCTGGTCGCGGAAGGTGTTGCCTCCTACGTCGAATACGGCGGCGAGGTATTCGGGAGAAAAATCTTCCCGCAGCTTGCGCAGCATGTTCACGAAGACATAAATGGCGGCCGTGGGAAGACCCGTGCGAGTCGACATGGGCCGCTGGCGCGCCATGGCGTGATAGGCGCGGAAAATGAAAGACATGGTGTCCATCAGAAAGACACGGTCTTTAATGCCGGCCGGAGGCTTCGCGACCGACACCGGGCTGGGCCTGGCGGGCACCTCCGAGGACTTCAGCGACGATTGCTTGCGAGGGGGCAAGAGATGATTTTAACAGTTGTGGCGGGGCGAATCGGCGTGGCCTCCGCCGGCATGGAAAAGATTTCTGACGTTCAGATCCCGCAGAATGCCGTAGTCGGACTAATAGCCGAAGGAGAGGGTGAAGTCAGCTTCGACGGATTTGATGGGCGCTCCGCCCGGAGAGTTTACGAAGACGACGTAGTACTTTGCAGGATCGTCCTGGCTCGGTGAAAGAATGAACTCTACTTCGTGATCGTGGGTAGCTTCGACGGTATAGAGCGCGGTCCCTCCGGCGCCGCGGCCGTGAGAGTAATCGGCGAACTGTTCCGCGTTCATGAGGAGAAATGCGACATCCGTGGAGTCATCACTCACGGGGTCGTCCCCGGGGCGAGGAACGAATGATTTGAACGTACCATGCAGCCGTGGAATGACGGTATGGGCCGGCACCTCAATCGCGAACTGCGCCGAATTTTTCACGGTAAAAGTTTTGTGTAGAAAGTTGATGGGCCGCCGGCGGGAGGAGTCAATTCGGTCGAGGGGGTTTGAGGTTTCCTTCGGAGCCTGATGTTTATTGCAAGCCAGCAATCCCAGGAACGCAGCCAGAGAGAGAACAGAAATCAGCTTTCTAAACATCTTCTTCATTCCACAAAATTCACAACCATCTTGCGGCAATCCCAGTGATTTCGCCAAGATCACTCACGACCATGAACTCATGTTTTGCTGCAAGGCTTCCCAAATTCGGTAGTGTAGTGGAGCTTGATTTCGCCGCAGGTCCCCTGCTGGGGCGAATAGACCACGCAACTGTCGAAGGGGCGCGAGTAAACATGCAGGCTGACAGCGCGCTGGTTGAACTCGCGCGGGTTCAGCACGCGGTGTACCGGCTCGAGCGGGTTGACCGCGCAGGGATGCGTGGGATTCATCTCCAGGCTGTCGGCAGTTTCCAGCTCGCAACGGCCTTCCTCGATGTTCTGAAACACCACCCGGTAATTCTCGACCAGCAAGCGTCCAATGGGAACCGCCATCCAGCAATTCTGATCACGATGGTTATGAACCGAGCTGACCTGGCCGACTTCCCAGCAGATGGCAATCAACTCATAGAGCGGCGTCTTGTCGATAAGGTTGCGGGTGTAGTGTTGGCCATCCCAGGTGAGGTATGGCGCCAGTGTGTCGGGCGTTACCTGCGTGCTCGACAGGAATGCGATGAGCTCGTGGGTTTGATCAAAAGCTCGCTCTGGAAACGTGCGCAGTTGGGCGACGAAGTCCTGAATGGCGACCTGTTTCTGAACTGTTTGAGGACTCATGGGGGCACTCCGCAACAAAGTATATTCGCTCACTGGACGACTTAGTTAGCGGGTAAATAGCGGAATCGTGCATCTCGCTCATTCCAGGAACATGCAGTCACCATAGGAGTAGAACCGATACCCTTGCCGCACGGCATGATGGTAGGCCTGCAGGACAAGGTCGCGCCCGCCGAAAGCACAGACCAGCATCAGGAGAGTGGACTGGGGCAGGTGGAAATTTGTCAGCAGTGCGCGGACGATCTGAAAAGTGAAACCCGGATAGATGAAGAGGTCGGCTTCGCCCTCCTGGGGAGCAATTCGGCCATCACGGGACTGTGCAATGGAGTATTCGAGCGTGCGGACCGTGGTCGTGCCCACTGCAACAATTCTGCGCTGCTGGTCGAGCGCACGATTGATTGCGGCGGCTGCGTCCTCGGAAATCACATAGTGCTCCTTGTGGAGGCGGTGATCCTCGACGCGCTCGACGCGGACGGGTTGAAACGTACCGAGGCCCACGTGCAGCGTGACTTCGGCGGTTTCGACGCCGCGTTTTTGAAGGCGGCTCAGGACCTCTGGCGTGAAGTGGAGGCCGGCCGTCGGCGCGGCGACTGAACCGCGCTCGCGGGCGTAGACGGTCTGGTAGCGCTCGCGATCCCCCAGCCGATCGGCGCGGGCAATGTAAGGCGGCAAGGGCACGTGGCCAAGTCTTTCAATGACTTGGGGAAAATCGTCGACCGGTGCGAAGCGAATGCGCCGCTCCCCGAACTCTCCGCGGCTGAGCACTTCCGCCTGGAGATCATCGTGCTCCCCAAAAAAGAGGTGCTCGCCCACGCCGATTTTTCGTCCTGGGCGAACCAGGCAGTCCCACTCGTTCGGATTCTGGTTGAACTGGCGCGTAAGCAGGACCTCCACTCGGCCGTGGAGAAAATCGCGCGCGGCAGGATTCCGGGGGCTCAGGGCTTGAGCTTTGGCACCGGAGCGCCGTCCGTAAAGACGGGCGGGAAATACGCGGGTATTGTTGAGCACCACAAGGTCATCGGGACGCAGCAGGTCCGGGAAATCCCGAAAAACTCGATCTTCGAACCCCGCGTTTTTGCGCTGGACGTGGAGCATGCGCGACTCAGCACGGTCGGGGAGCGGTTCCTGCGCAATCTGAGAGTCGGGCAGGTCGTAATGAAAATCGGAAACGAGCACGCAGGGCGATTATAGGGTGCGCAGAGCCAGGCATTCGAGACGCTCGCTCGAATGGCGCTGCCGTGCGTAATCGGTGAGAAAAATCGCACTCCACAGGGCAAATTGGATTGTCGGAAACGCAAAGGGTGCGGTACCATGAGCGAGTCAGGCCCCCCTTCTGTCCTGTCAAATCCCATGGCCGCCGAACGTCAATACCGGGAGCAGATTGTCCGCTACGGCCGTATGTTGCATGAACGCGGCTTCGTGGCCGCAACAGATGGAAACCTGTCAGTTCGCTTGCGCGAAAACCACATCCTGTCGACGCCCACGTGCATGAGTAAAGGGGAGATGCGTCCGTCCGACCTGGTAGTTGTGGATATGGAAGGACGTCTGGTTTCGGGCAAGCGTAAAGTGTCGAGCGAAATCGGGATGCATCTGCTGATTTACCGGCTGCGTCCCGACATTCAGGGCATTGTGCATGCGCACCCGCCGACCGCGACGGGCTTCGCGGCCGCTGGCGTGCCCTTGAACCAGCCCTTGGTTTGTGAAGTTGTGATCGGGCTGGGATCGATTCCGCTCGCGAAATACGGGACGCCGGGAACGACCGAGCTGACCGAAGCGCTCGAACCGCTGGTCCCGGGATTTGATGCCATCCTCATGTCGAACCATGGTGTGGTTGCCTATGGGGCGGACCTGGAGCAGGCGTACATGAAGATGGAGACGGTGGAGCACTTTGCCCGCATCGCGCTGGTTACGCACCAGCTCGGACATCAGAAGCCGCTGGGCGAGGCAGACCTGGAAAAATTGGTCCTGGCCCGAGCTAAGTACATGAATGGCGCGCAGGCCGACGCTCACGGACAGGACTCGGGCAATGGGCAAGGGCGCAAGAAAGCGGCCGCGGAGCGGCAGCCGCTCGAAGATTTTCCACGGCGAAGGGTTTAGGTCAACGCGTTCCGGCACATCCTTCCGGCTACTCCATCCAGAAACATCTTTTCAGCAGAACCTGACGGGCGCTGACCCTTCGACAGGCTCAGGGCAGGCAGCCCATCGTTCCATTCTTTCGTNTTAACTCCCTCCGAAGCGAAATCTGAATCCTGCACGGAAATTGATCCCCAGGGCCGGGTATCCGACCACTTCTTCGTAGTGCTTATTGAGCGCGTTTTCGATGTTCAGGTAGCTGGTCACGTGAGAGTTGATCTCGTACCAGCCTCCGAGGTCGACGCGAGCGTATCCCGCCGCGTGCGTGATGCCCAGACCCAGGAAGTCGGAGTCCGCGCGCCTTCCGACAAAGCTTCCGCCCAGATTCGCGCCCCATCGGCTGCCAAGATAATTCAACAGCAAGCTTCCGGAATGGCGGGGTCGACGAATCAGCGGCTGCCCTGCGGCGAGCAGCGGATCGCAAAAATTTTGCGCCGTGCAGAGCGGGGCTTCCAGGATCTGGGTGGAAGTGTAGTTGTAGGCGGAGTCGAGAGAGACGCGGTTACTCAGATGCCCTTTAAGCACAACTTCCGCACCGTGAGCCATGCTGCGGTTCACGTTGACGTACTGGCCATGGAAATCGGCAGGATTGGTTGTGAACTCGATCTGGTTGCGAAATTCATTGTTGAAGTAGAGAGCCGAGAACGCGTACTTGCCGCCGAAAAGTCCTTGCTCAAAACCTGCCTCGAAGGCGCGGTTCTCTTCCGGCTTGAGATTGGGATTGGGATCGGCCGGAAAGACACCGGAAATGCCGAAGGACTCTTCGAAGCGCGGCTCCTTGATTCCCTGCGCGTAGCCGAAGCGCAGGCGGGTTCCTGAGAGCCGGGCGCCTCCGCGAAGAGCGAGGAACGTCAACGCGATGCGTGGTACGGCGCGGTCTCCAAAGCTGTCGTTGTGGACATAACGCACGCCGCCCACGGCGGAAAGACGTCCGCGCGTGATTCTCTGCTGCAGGAACAAGGCATGGTTCAGGCGGAGCCCGTGTGTGAACTGGCCCACAATAATGGGATTGTTATTCGCGTCGGTGCTGGTGAAGAACGAATTGAAAGAGCCATTCTCGTCTTCGAATTCGTAGCCGAGAGTGGTTTGAGCCCAGTCGCGGGGAATGTAGTCGCCCTGGTAGTTGAGCCCGGCGCGGTTGATGTGGGCCAGGTCGCGGAAGAAGCAGTCGGTGAAGTTGAAGACTGTGACGTCGCAGCCGCGATCGGGGAGCGTGTCTTCATTGAGAGTGCGATGGTTGTACTCGAACGCGGTGGCGCGATGCTGCCAATGGGCTGAACTTGCGACCGTCAGCTCGGCACTGGCGAGGAGATTATTCTGGCGGGCGCGGGCGTCGAGGTCGGGAGGAAGCAGAGGCTGACCGTTGAATTTCCATTCTCCTTGAACGCCGGTGCGGCTGTTGGAGTGGCGAGCGCGAATGCGCAGGGTGGCGCGATCGGTCAGGCGGGCTCCGAGGTTCACGCCCTGAAGAGAGTTTGAGTAATCGTCATTGATGCCCGAGCCCTGGGTATTGAACTGATCTCCGAACAAGTTGTAGTCGAAGCGATCACCCGCACCTGCGAAGGAGGCGTATCCGTGGGCGGTCGAAAAGTTGCCGCCGTCGGCTCCGAACCGGAACTCCGGGCTCTCGCTGGAACCGATTTGCGTGAACACCTGGACAACGCTCGTCATGGCGTCGGAGCCGTAGAGAGTGCTCTGAGCGCCACGCAGAAATTCGAGGCGCTCGGCGGCTGCGAGCGGGACAGTGCCGAAGTCGAAGATGCCGCCGGGATCGTTGACGGGGACGCCGTCGATGATGACCTTGTTGTAGCGGGAATCGCCGCCGCGCACGAAAAGCGACGACTGACCGCCGCGTTGGCCCACGGTGTTGACAATGGCGCCGGGAAGAAAGCGCAGGGCGTCGGAGGCTGCCACCGGTTGCATGAGTTGAAGTTCCCCACTCTCGAGAGTGGAGACGCTGGCGCCGGATTCTTCCTCGGGGACGGGCGTGCGGGTGGCGGTGACGACCACGATCTCGGACGCGCTGGCGACGGCGAGGCTCGCAGTGATGATGGAGGGATGCGGGACGGTCACGTTGAGGTTCTGCGGGGCGAATCCCNGCGCGAGGACCTGGACGCGGTAGGGGCCNTCGGATAGTCCGGTGATCGATACGATGCCCTCNCCGGAGGTCGCGAGCACCGCACGCGGGATGGATTGATTTTCTGAGTAGATCGAGACCTGAGCATCGGCAACCGGACTGGAATGTGGGTCAACGACTCTGATTTTGACGTCGGCCCCGAAGACGGATGCCGACAGCAACAGAAAAGAAATGACAATGCGGAACACGCGCATGGCAATCCTCCTTGGCACGCGAAAGGGATTGTTGGGGGTTGGCGGTTCGCACCGGTCTCCTGGCTCGACGAGTAAGAACGCAAGGAGCACGTTCGACTTCCCTGCCACCGGTCTTCCCAGGGAATGTCCCAGTGACCGGCGGCGAATTTCCTCGCTTACAGTTGCGCGGCAGCGCGGGATTTGCACCCGCTTCCCAGTTTCCATCCGTGTGGAAGGAAATGCGCGAACCAAGATTTTCAAAGAGCGGACAAAGTATGTTCTGGAATTTACTTGGGAGAGGACGGGAAGTCAACGCGATTGAGAGCAGTGTGCGCAAACCGACTGTCGTGGATTACGAGGATCGCAGCAGTCGATCGCCAGTCAACCCGAGTCAGATGTCAGCGATGCGTCTTATTTCTTGCGACGACGTGACTGTTAACTTTTCCCGCAATTGTCATCACGGCGCGCTCGGGATATTCTGCAATAGTCTTTCGCGAGCCCATGGCGAACCTTTTCGAGAGTCCCCGCTACATTGCAGTCGAAGGTCCTATCCGAGTCGGCAAGAGCACGCTGGCCCGCATCCTCGCCGATCGTCTGAATGCGCAGCGCGTGATTGAGCCCGAGGACAACCCCTTCCTGCGCTCTTTCTATGCGGGCGATCGCGGCGCCGCCTTTCAGGCGCAGTTCGCGTTTCTCGTCCGGCGGTTCGAACAATTGCGCGCGCTCGACCTCGGCGCCACTTCGCAGCGCACTGTGGTCGCGGATTTCATTTTCGAGAAAGATAAACTTTTTGCCTGCCTCAATCTCAGCGACCAGGAACTGGAAACCTACAATCGCTACTACAATTTTTTCCGGGAGCAGTTACCCACGCCTGACCTGGTCATCTACCTGCAGGCCACACCCGAAGTTTTGAAGAAACGTTTAAAGAAGAAAAATGCGCCCGGCGAAAAGGCCATCAGCGACGATTACCTGGAAGAAGTGATCAAAGCGTACGAGCACTTTTTCTTTCACTACACCTCGTCTGACCTGTTGATCGTGAACACGTCGGAAATCGACTTCGTCGATCACAACGAGGACCTGAAAGAATTGCTGCGCAAAGTCACCGAACCGATCAAGGGGACGCAATATTTCTTGCCGCTGGGAAGCCAGGAAGCGGCCAGCGCATGAGGGCAGTCGTGGCTGATAGTCGATGGCTGGCGGCTCGTAACCATCGGATGTCACAGCGCTGGAGCGCCCGAGGTACAAATCATTCATATTCAAGGACCTACGATGCTGGTGTTCCTCGAGGATTCGCTACGAGCCAACGACTACCAGCCACTAGCCAATCCAGCCATTTCGATCTAAACTAGATTTGTTAGACGTGACAGGCTCTATCCGGCCAAGCCGGAGGGGCACTGGAGGACATCGTGAGTCTCACGCCGATCGGCGAACCTCGCCGGAAAATTACCGTCGCCTCTCTCCGCGAAAATAAGCTCCAACACCAACCCATTACATGCCTCACCGCCTACGACTACGCGACCGCGCGCATCGTCGACGCCGCCGGCATTGACATCATCCTGGTCGGGGACTCGCTGGCCATGACCATGCTCGGCTACGAGAACACGCTGTCCGTCACCATCGACGAGATGCTGCACCACGCGAAAGCAGTGCGCCGCGGCGTGAAGCACGCGTTCCTCATCGCCGACATGCCGTATGGCTCGTATCACGTCAGCCCCGACGATGCCGTGCGCAACGCCGCCCGTTACGTGAAGGAGGCGGGCGCGGAAGCGGTGAAAATCGAAGGCGGTGAAAAGCGCGCGGACCTGATTCGCCGCATCATCGACGCGGAAATCCCGGTTGCGGGTCACATCGGCCTGACGCCACAGTCGGTGAACGTGATGGGTGGCTACAAGGTGCAGGGCAAAGACCTGACCGCCATCGAGCACCTGATGCGCGACGCGGTCGCGCTCGATCGCGCCGGCGTCGCTTGCATCTATCTGGAAGGGATCCCTCGCGAGGTCGCGGCCATGATCACTGGGGAAGTGGAAACGCCGACCATCGGTATCGGCGCGGGCCCCGACTGCGATGGTCAGGTGCTCGTGTTCCATGACATCCTGAACCTGACCTTCCAGCAGCCGGCCAAATTCGTGCGTCGCTATGGCGATGCGGCAGCGGAGATCACACACGCGGTACAGGCTTTCCGCGCGGACGTGCTGTCGCGCCAGTACCCGTCCGACGCCGAGTCGTATCACCTGCCTAAGGAAACGAAGGCAGCGCTGGAGACGGTATTGGAGCGCAAGAGTTCGATGCGTCGTTAACAATCGAGGGGCGGGCAGCGTGGCCCGGTTTTTTTAACGGTCCTCGCCCGCCTCTTTTCTCTGTGACTCTGTGTCTCTGTTGGTGAAATAAGGCGCGTTAACTCCGCCATGAAAGTCTGCGCCACGATAGAAGAGACGCGTTCCGTTTCCCGCTCCGCGCGAACTTCCGGACAGCGCGTCGCCCTGGTCCCGACCATGGGCGCTCTCCACGAAGGTCATCTCTCGCTTGTCCGCATCGCCAAAGCGCAAAGTGACTTCGGCGCCGTCTCCATCTTCGTGAACCCGCTGCAATTCGGCCCAACCGAAGACCTTGCAAAATATCCGCGCACCTTCGACCGCGACTGCGACCTGCTCCGAAAAGAAGGCGTCGACCTGATTTTTGCGCCCACTGTCCCCGAAATGTATCCCACGCCCGCGATTACCTATGTCGACGTGCAAGGCCTTAGCGAGCGCCTCGACGGGCAGTCACGTCCCGGGCACTTCCGCGGAGTGAGCACCGTGGTCGCCAAGTTCTTCAACATTGTGGAGCCGGATGTTGCCATCTTCGGCCAGAAAGATGCCGCGCAGGTTGCGATCATCCGGCGTATGGTGCGCGATTTAAATATGCCGGTCGAGATCGTGGTCGGCCCCATCGTTCGTGAGCCTGACGGTTTGGCGATGAGTTCGCGCAATGCATATCTCGACCCGGCGCAACGGAAGCAGGCGCTGGTGCTCTCGCGGGCTCTTCAGCACGTTAAGGAGAGTTTCGCGCGAGGCGAGAGGTCTGCCGCGAGGCTGATCGNAGCGGGGCGGAAAGTGTTTGAGCAAGAGCCCGATGTGCGCCTCGATTACTTCTCCGCAGTCGATCCGGATTCGCTGGAAGCGGTCGATAGCATCTCCCGCGATACCCTCGTCGCGGTCGCGGCCTACGTAGGCGCAACGCGTCTCATCGACAACGGTGTCCTGAAACCCTGACCAACTATGCCACGGCGGCTTCCATGTGGATTCAGGCTCTCTCTGCGTCCTCTGCGGATTTTCTCTGCGTTCTCTGCGGTTAAATGCTTTTCCTCCCCGACACAAACGGATTTCCTGCAACAATGAACCGCAACGGTTTCTCTGCCGCCTTGGTGATCCCGATGCGCGCGGTAATCGTGACCCGAGGCCGGGGCCAGCCATCATCGGCAATCCACAAATCCGACTCCGGAGAGGTCAGGTCCTTCTCGTTATCGCGCGGCCGGGTGATTCCGAAAGCTTCGGCCAGTCGACCGGGCCCAGAAGTCAGTTGCCGCAGATCGGCCAGGGCTGATGTCTCGATTCCTCGCGCCCGAGCCATGTCAGCAATCCCAACCAACGGCTCTAGCGCGCGAAACAGGACGCCGCCGGCTTCGCCGTCGGGCAAGCAGGAAACGTTAAAACAGTAGTGGTTGCCGTAGATGAAGTACACGTATGAGACGCCAGGCGGCCCCCAGAGCACCGCGTTACGCGCGGTTCGCCCGGCAAAACTATGTGCCGCGGGATCGTCGCGCCCGAGATAAGCTTCGACTTCCACGATCCGCGCCGCGAGCACACGGTTTCCATGTCGACGCAGCAGCAACTTGCCTAACAGGTAGCGCGATACCTTCCGGGGGTCGCGATCATAGAAGCTGCGCGGCAGCGGCAGCAGCTTGCGCGCCTTCTCAGCCGTGAGAGCGGGCACTGTTGAGGCCGCGGGACGAATTGCCGACTTCAGTGCCTTCGGTTTCACGCCAGCTTTCCTTGTAGCTATTGTCGACTTTGGCACGCCCGACTCCAACGCACGCTTCCTGCGATCGTAAAATAAGCCCCACCCATCGCGCCGCTTTCATCTCTTCCATTTCTGAAGGAGGCAACATGCTCGGGAGAACTCTGAAGATTACCGCATTCACCGCACTGCTCGTCCTCTTGGCCGCCGCACAGACCATTCCAGCCGGTACGCACATAACCATACGCACCTCGCAGGAACTCAGCTCGGGAACCGCGAAGGTCGGTGACCGCTTCGACGCCTCGCTCACGCATGGGCTGGTGGTGGGTGGCAAAACCCTCGCGAAAGCTGGGGCGCCCGCCCGCGGCAAAGTCACCTCGGCGAAGTCGAGTGGACGCCTGCATGCCCCCGGACAGCTTTCCATTCGCCTCACTTCCGTGCAGGTCGAAGGCAAAATGGTTCCTATTTCGACCGGCAGCTACCACGTGGAAGGCAAGAGCCATGCCAAGAGCAACGCGACGAAGATCGGCGGCGGCGCTGCCGTGGGCGCTCTGATCGGCGGTATTGCGGGCGGTGGAAAGGGCGCGGCCATTGGCGCAGGCGCGGGCGGAGCTGCGGGGACCGGAGTGGCAGCTGCGACCGGCAAGCAAGAGGCCATCATCCCGGCGGAGAAGACTTTGAGCTTTACCACCACAGCCGCGGCAAAGGTGAAATAGAGTAAGTCGTTTTCACCACAGAGACACAGAGACACAGAGACACAGAAAAATCACACAACCACACAACCAGTGCCTAATGTTTTTCTTTCCTCGGTGACTCTGTGTCTCTGTGGTGAGCGAATGACCGAGAACCTCTATAATCGCGAGATATGGTGACCACGCCCGAATCCTCCGTGGCGGCGCGCTCGAAATATGAGCCGGTGATCGGACTGGAAGTCCACGTCCAGCTGCTGACCGAGAGCAAGATTTTCTGCTCCTGCTCCACCCGCTTTGGAGCTCCGCCCAACACCAACGTTTGCCCAGTGTGCCTGGGGATGCCCGGCGTGCTGCCGGTGCTGAACCGGCGGGCTGTCGAGTTTGCGGTGTTGGCAGCGATGGCGCTGAATTGCCGGATCCATGAGACCTCGATCTTCGCGCGCAAGAACTACTTCTATCCTGATCTGCCGAAGGGTTACCAGATTTCGCAGTACGACAAGCCGCTGGCTGAATCTGGCTGGATCGAGCTCAAGCAGAATGGCGCCAAGAAAATCGGCATCACGCGCATCCACCTCGAAGAGGACGCGGGCAAGAGCCTGCATGAAGGCTTCGCCGACGCGAGCGAGAAGACGGCGATTGATCTGAATCGCACCGGCGTGCCGCTGATTGAGATTGTCAGCGAACCTGACATGGCGACGCCTGAAGAAGCCTACGAGTACCTGACGCTGCTCAAAGAAATCATCCTGTACACGGGGGTGAGCGACTGCAACATGGAGGAAGGATCGCTGCGCTGCGATGCCAATATCAGCGTGCGCCCGCGTGGGCAGAAGGAATTCGGCATCAAGACGGAAATCAAGAACGTGAATTCGTTCCGTTTTGTGCGCGAGGCGCTGGAATATGAGATTGGACGCCAGATCGAAGTGCTCGAGGCGGGCGGCAAGATCAGCCAGGAGACGCGCCTCTATAACTCCAACGAAGGCAAGACTTACGGCATGCGCTCGAAGGAACAGGCGCACGACTATCGCTACTTTCCCGAGCCGGACCTGTTGCCCCTGGCCGTGGATGAGAAGTGGAAGGCGGAAATCGGAAAGCAGCTTCCGGAACTGCCCGAGGCGCGCCGCGCCCGCATGGTGAAAGATTACGGCATCACTGCGTATGATGCGGGCGTGCTCACCTTTTCGAAAGAACTGGCGGACCAGTTTGAGGACGCCGCCCGGGCGGCGAAAAATCCCAAGCGGGTAGCCAACCTGGTGCAGGGCGAGTTGATGGGACGGCTGAAAGCTCGGAATCTGGAGATCGGGCAATCGCCAGTCACGATGCAGGGTGTGGCGATGTCGGCGGACCTGGTGGAGTCGGGAGCAATTTCCGGCAAGATGCTGAAGGATCTCTACGACCTGAGTTTCGAGCGCGGCAAGGATTTCGGCGCTGTTTATGAGGAAGAAGGGCGGCCGGTGCAATCGTCCGACACGTCGGCGCTCGAGAAAATCATCGATGAGCTGATTGCCGCCAATCCCAAGCAGGTGGAGCAGTATCGGGCGGGCAAGAAGACGATGATTGGCTTTTTTGTGGGGCTGGTGATGAAGGCGTCGAAGGGGCAGGCGAATCCGCAGGTGGTGAATGAGATGTTGGCGAGGAAATTGGAGGGGTGAAGGCGCACCATGATTGCGCGTGCCGTGGAAGTTACTACAGTGCAGATACAGGACCCCGAATTATTTCTCGACTACTTCGACAAAATTCACGGCCGCACCATGCGTGTCGCCCGCTGCATCCCTCCCGACAAGATCGACTGGACTTACCGCGAGGGCCAGTTCACCCTTGGCGACCTCGTGCGCCACATTGCCACCATCAATCGATACATGTACGCGGAAACCGTCTGCGGCCGCCCGAGCCGCTACGCCGGCTGCGGCAAGGACCTCGCCGACGGCTACGATGAAGTCCTCAACTTCGCCGGGCGACTGCATCGCGAGTCGGTCGAGATTTTCACGCAACTCACTCCCGAACAGCTCAACGGAAAATGCGCCACGCCGGATGGCACTGCCATCACCACCTGGAAATGGCTGCGCGCCATGATCGAGCACGAGGCCCATCATCGCGGTCAAATCTATCTCTACCTGGGCATCTTGGGCATCCCGACACCGCCGCTCTACGGGCTGACGTCCGAGCAAGTACGCGAGCGGAGCTTACGATCTTAGCTGCGCCAGGACAGTGACTTCGGTCATCTCGGGGAAACATGTTCACGGCGATACCATCATTGTTGGCGTGGCGTCAGATGCGCGGCATTGCCAACGAGGGGCGGGGACCCTTCGACTGGCTCAGGTCAGGCAGCCATCGGCCTGGGAGAACGCACAGCATGAAAATCAAGCTGGATCGCATCATCAGCATCGCAACTTTGACCACCGGGGTGGTCGCGCTCGTGCTGGTGCTCAAGAAACCTGCGCCGGTTGCCGAGCCATTGCCCGCGCCCGCCGTGGCTGCGAACGCGCAGTCGTTTCAGAACAAGCTCGACCAACTGGAGCAAGCGAGAGCGCAGGGTCAATCCGGCGCAGAAGTCCGGCTAACGGCTCATGAAGTCGCGGCCGCGATCGTACAGGCTTCGGGAGCATTGCCTGCAACTCCTGAGGGTGCTGGCCCTTCGGCAGGTGGATCCAGTGCCGCCGGATCCGGCGACAATCCGCTATCTGGAGATCTGGGCGCGGGTGAACCCACGGTCAAGGACTACAACGTGAATTTCGAGGGCGACGTGGCCAAAGGCCAGTTCCTCGCGCACGTCGCGGGCAAGGATGTGTGGGTAACCCTCGAAGGCCATCTCGGGTCGAAAGACGGATACGCTACGTTCGAGCCCACCAAGATCAAAGTTGGCGATCTGGATATTCCGGTCTCGCTCGTGAACGATCAGCTACAGAAAAGATTGCTCGAGCAGCGGGACCGCTTGAAGTTGCCGGATAATGTGGGCGGCCTACGCGTCGAAAATGGCGAAGTGGTGATATCGAATCGATAGTTGAGCTTCGGGCTGCGAGCTGCGAAGCTCTTACGATTAAGTATCGCCCGCGGACGCCCCCATGGCCAAAGCCCGCATTTTTGGCGTGGCATATGGACGGCCTGAAGGCCGTCCCTTTCAAAGCCTAACGTCATCAGAGCTCGTAGCTCGAAGTTCAGAGTTCGTAGCTCGCAACCCGCTGCTACTTCGCCGCCGCGGGCAGCGCGTTCGCTTGCGCGACCCTCGCATACCACTGCCCCGATTCCTTCACCGTTCTCTGTTGCGTTTTGAAATCAACGTAGGTCAGACCGAAGCGCTTGCTATAGCCTTCAGCCCACTCGAAGTTGTCGAGCAAGCTCCAGGCATGGTACCCGCGCACATCCGCGCCATCCTTGATGGCTCGCGCCAGCTCTCTCAGATAATCCTGATGGAAAGCGATTCGCCTGGTATCCCGATCGACGCCGTCTTTCACGGGAGCATCCGCGTAGGCGCAGCCATTTTCCGTAATCTCCATCGGGCGGCTGTAGTCTTTCGCGATGCGCATGACGATTTCGTACAAACCGCGAGGATACACTTCCCACCCCATGTCGGTTTTCGGCCCGGTATCGCCACCCACTTTGACGTTTACCGGATAAATCTTCGCCAGTGGATTCAGAGTAATCGTCCTCGGTTGCAAGGCCGACACCATGTAGCGGTAGTAGTTGTTGACGCCGATGAAGTCAAAAGCCGCGCGCACCTTCTCCATGTCGCCAGCCTGCACGCCCA
>JGI12627J18819_10000119_pt1 | contig 27237 bp, 23 predicted proteins | sample TexAe_OM1H0_M2_FD_18819 | JGI IMG/M metagenome (IMG submission 18819)
CGGCCGCACCAAGAATGTCGACAACCTCGAAGCCACCATCGGTCTAACCTTTTTCTTTTGATCAGGAGTCTTAGATCATGCCGAGTACTGCAACTCTACTGAAACGTTGTGCGATGGCGGCAATCGTCGTCGCATCTACCGCGTTCGCGGCCGCAGGCGATGCCTCGGGCCCAGCGCCATCTTTCACGCTCACAACATTGGCCGGACAGCCGAGCGGCCTGAGCGCCTATAAAGGCCAGGTGGTAATGGTCAATTTCTGGGCAACCTGGTGCGGACCGTGCCAGCAAGAAATGCCGCTGCTCGACCAGATGTATCAAAAGTACAAGCCCGCCGGATTCACGCTCATCGGCGTGAACGTGGACAAGGACGCGCCTCCCGTCAAGCAATTGCTCGAGCGCAAGCCGGTCAGCTTTCCCGTGCTCCTGGATCCCCAAAACCAGGTCAGCAAGGCCTATCACGTCGATGAAATGCCGAGTTCGGTCATCATCGACCGCAAGGGCCAAATCCGCTACGTGCATCGCGGCTACAAGCCCGGCGACGAAAATCAGTATCAGGATCTGATCCGCAAGCTCATCCGGGAGTAAGCCATGCGCAGCCGTCAAATCCTCATCCTGGCCAGCGCGCTGGGCGCACTGCTCCTCGCGAGCGGCTGCAGCATCCAACCATGGGTCAAGCCTTACGAGCGTGATCGGCTCGCCGACCCGATCATGGCATGGGATCGGGACGCCATTTCCAACGCCTACCTGGATCACATTCGGGAATCCCGGGAAGGCTCGCGCGGCGCAACCGGCGGCGCGGGCGGCGGCTGCGGCTGCAATTGACGTAGAGCATGACGCCGAAGCACATCTTCGCCCGTGCAGCAATGATCGCTGCTCTGCTGCTGGTTCGCAGCACCAGCGCGGATGTGCTGCCGGATAATCGCGCCGACGTATTCTGGAGCAAGTACAGCGGCGGCGGCATGGACATCACCGGCTATTCCGCCACGGCGCGCGCGAAAATTACCGAAAACTTTGCGGTTGAAGCCAATTACTTCATCGACAAGGTCAGCGGCGCGTCAATCGACGTCTTGAGCCAGGCGAGCGTCATCAAAGACACCCGCAAGCAAAAGAGCGGCACGATCGAATATCTGCACGACAAGACCACCTATACCGCCTCCTACACTTCCAGCGTGGAGCGCGACTACATCTCTGACACGGCGGCGTTCTCGCTCAGCCAGGACATGTTCGGCGACCTGACCACGATCACGCTCGGCTTCGCGAACACGCAGAACAAGGTCGGCGAGAACAACGGCACCGCGAACGATCCGAATGTGGCTTGGCTTGGCCACGCTCTGACCCGCGCCTATAGCGGGGGCATATCGCAGATCATCACCCGGAATTTTATCGCGGGCGTCAATTTGCAGGTCATCACCGATGCAGGATTCCTGGCGAATCCGTATCGCTCGATCCGCTTCCTCGATCCCTCGAATCCGAAGCAATACAGCCTGGGAACCCAGGTGTACCCAGACACGCACACCAGCACGGCGGTGCAGGTGCAGGGCAAGTATTACCTACCCTATCGAGCGGCAATCACGGCCTTGTATCGATACTACAACGATACCTGGGGCGTGGTGGGCAACACGGTTGAGCTGGACTACACCCACCCTATTCGCAATAAATGGATATTCGAAGGTCGGGTGCGCTATTACAAGCAAACCGCCGCGACCTTCTACAGCGATTTGTTTCCCTTCGCGGACTCGCAGAATTTCACCGCCCGCGACCAGAATCTCGCCGCGTTGAATAACTACACGGTGGGCGCAAAGGTCACTTACGCGTTCCTGCCGAACGGCTGGAAGTTCCTCAAGCGCGGCACCGTGACCTTCGACGCCAGCCGCATTCGCTTCGACTACAAGGATTTCCGCAACATCAAGGATTTCGGCGTGCCGCAGTACAGTCCGGGCACCGAACCCTTGTACAACTTCAACGCCGACGTGTTTCAGGTGTTCGTCTCCGTCTACTTCTGATCGGCTGCGAACTGCTGCCGCCACCAGCACAAGAGCATCGGCGCCAGCGCCGAGGTGATTGCGGCCGTATCAGCCACCCAATCCCAAAAATCTCTGTCGCGATTGACCATCGGCAAGCCTTGCACGAACTCGATCAATGCGCCGAACAGGGACAGCGCAACACCGATCAAGAGTACATTGCGCTTTGGAAAGGCCGCGACCGCGAGGCCCGTGAGGCCATAGAAGGCGAGGAAATGCGTCGCCTTGTCCCAGGGCGTCAGGTGGATGGCCTGCGAAGGCGGAATCACGGCACTATAAAAAGTAAACGTTAGCGCGGCAAAAAATGCGGCTCGCGCAAGCATCAATAGAATCGATCTTTGGGGTATTCTCTCTTTCATGGATCGCAGATCGCTCATCAAAAGTGTCCTTCTTGGCGCCGGTGGCGCCGCGTTCTTGCGCGCGCGGCGCGCCGATAGCGCCGACCTACCGCACCTGGATGTCAAAGACCCCGCGGCAGTCTCACAGGGCTATGTGGAAGATGCGGCCCAAGTCGATCAGAAGAAGTACTCGAAGTTCGTGAAGGGGTCCTCATGCGACAATTGCCTCTTGCTCCAGGGCAAGGAAGGCGAATCTTACAGGCCCTGCGATTTATTTCCGGGCAAATCGGTCTCCGCAAAAGGCTGGTGCAACGGCTGGAGCGCCGAAATATAGGCGTCGCGCGCTCGGACACCGATCGCAGGGAAATCGACAAAAAAGCCATCGATACCGCGCTCGAGGTAGCGTTGAATCTCCGCATCCAGATTGCCGCGCGCCGCAGGCGTCTCGCCGGATTTGAGGTCGCGTGGCAGAAATTCGTTCTCCGCGCGAAAAGTCCAGACGTGAACCTGCAGCTTGGCCGCGTGCGCGGCATGCACCGCTTCAGGGACGGCCAGCGCTTTTGCGATGCCGATTGCATCCGCATACCGGGCGATTTCGGCAACGTCTCCCAACTCGTGCTCCAGCAGCTGTACCAGCGGCAATTTGGTCATGTTGCGTAGTTGGCGCAGATTCTTGGGGTCGAAGGACTGAATGAATACCGGGCAGCCGGCTTCGGCGTACCGGTAGCGCCGCAACGTATCGAGCAGGGCAAGCTCGAGGGGCAACCCGATGCCTTGGAAATGCGCGGGATGCTTGGTCTCCGGATACACCCCAACGGGCCGATTGCGGCCGGGTTGCCGATTGGCGCTCACGATCAACTGCATGATTTCGTCGAACGTGGGAATCGCGAATTGTCCGTCGAATTGCCGGTTTTGCGGCCGCAATTCGGGCAAACGCTCGCGCGCGCGCAGCGATTTTATTTCCGACAGCGTGAAATCTTCGGTGAACCATCCGCTCATTGATTCGCCGTCGATGATTTGCGTGCGGCGGCGGTCAGCGAATTCGGGCCGTTGAGCGACATCCGTTGTGCCGCTTATTTCATTTTCGTGACGGGCAATCAGCACGTGGTCGCGCGTCATGACCAGATCGGGCTCGATGTAGTCGGCGCCCTCATCGATCGCCAGCCGATAGGAGGCGAGCGTGTGTTCGGGCCTCTCGCCGCTGGCGCCGCGGTGGGCAATCACTGTAATAGAGGGCACGCCGGCTCCGGTTCCTTGACGAACGCGAGTGTAGCGCAGCAGGCGAGAGCAAGGCCCTTTCCCTGGGCCCCGCTCCTAATTCTCAGCAGCCCTTCGCTATCGCGGAGGCGCTAGCGGCAACTCGTACGCCTCGTGCGCCGACATCGGACTGTACGATCCCGGTATCCAAGGGGATCGTTGCGGCACCGGTCCGTGGCCCCAGTCGGCACGCAAGGATGTCGGTTGCGCTGCGAATGCGGCGCCGATCGCAAAAACCGCCGCGACGGCCACCGTTATCCTTCGACGATGCATTGCGTCAGTACCCTTACGCATTTTGCTGCGAAGCAGCGGAATGCGGGGGGAGCATCGGCGGTATATCGAACTGGTGGGGCGGCAGCATCGGCGGTATGTCGAAGGTCGGTCCCTGGGCTGCTGCCATTGCCACCGAGTGAGGCGGCAGCATCGGCGGTATATCGAACTGGTGGGGCGGCAGCATCGGCGGTATGTCGAAACCCGCCGAGAAAGCGGGACTCGCAACAGCACAAGCAACAACCAAAGCGGCTAGACTGAACTTCATTGTGATGACTCCGGTGAAAAGTTGGTAAAAGGTCCACGACCGATCGAAACGCGTGACCCACATGGATAAGCGACGTTTCCATCTGATTCCCCTCACATTGCATATCAATGTATGCTTAGGCAAAAGCCCTAACGGTGGAGAGACCCCTAGAATCGTCCGTGGTCGTGAAAAATGACGATGGAAGTCCCTGCCAATTTCACTCAGCTGCTGTCCGATTGGCGCTCCGGCCATCCGCACGCTCTCGAACGGCTGACCCCATTGGTCTACGACGAGTTGCGCCGCCTCGCGCGCAGCTACATGCGTACGGAGCGCGGCAGTCACACCCTGCAGGCAACCGCGGTGGTCCATGAGGCATTCCTTCGGCTGGTGCAGGCAAACGTCGACCTCCAGGACCGGCAGCACTTTTTTGCCCTGGCCTCCCGCCTCATGCGCCGCGTGCTCGTGGACCATGCGAAATCTCGGTCACGCGTCAAGCGCGACGGCGGCATTCGCGATTACACCGGTCTCGAGTTCACGGAAATTTCGCTGCAAAGCGAAGTAGACGTCATCGCATTGGATGACGCTCTGGAAGGCCTGCTGCAACTCGAACCGCGCCTTGCCCAAGTCATCGAATTGCATTATTTCGGCGGAATGACCTACGACGAAATCGCGGCTTCGGTCGGCGCATCCGCCGCCACGGTGCATCGCGATATTCGCCTGGCAAAAGCGTGGCTGCTGAATGAAATGGGCGCCTGATCGCATGATCCCGCGCGCGCGCTGGCAGCAGATCAAGTCGGTGTTCGAGCAAGTCGCCGACATGGCCGGCGCAGAACAGCTCGCGCAATTGGACAAGTGCTGCGGCGATGATTCGGATTTGCGGCTTTCGGTGCAATCGCTGCTGGAATCGGACGGCAGCAAAAGGGATCCGCTGCTGCATGCCGTCGGCGCGGCTGCCGAGTCCTTGCTGGAGGATCACCGCGACCGGCTGCTCGGTACCCGCGTAGGTCCGTATCGGATCGTGTCGATCCTGGGCCACGGCGGCATGAGCGTGGTCTACCGCGGCGAGCGCGACGACTCCCAATACACGCAGGTTGTCGCGATCAAAGTGATGCAGCACGCCACGGTTCACCCACGCCTTCGCAGCCGCCTGCACAGCGAGCGGCATATCCTCGCGAAGCTGGACCACAGCTCCATCGCGCGCCTCATCGACAGCGGCGATCTCGAGGATGGGACGCCGTATCTGGTCATGGAGTACGTCGACGGCGAATCCATCGACAGCTACTGCGACAGCCGGACCCTTTTCATCCGCGAGCGGCTCGAATTGTTCATCTCGGTGTGCGCTGCGGTTCACTACGCGCACCGCAATCTGGTGGTGCATCGCGATATCAAGGCATCGAACATCTTCGTCACCGATGAAGGCAATCCCAAGCTTTTGGATTTCGGCATTGCAAAGCTGCTGGCGCCGGAAAATCTCTCGCATACATTGCCGGTGACGCGCCTCCAGGAACGGATTCTGACTCCCGAAAACGCGGCGCCGGAGCAGGTGTTGGGCCGCGCAATCACGACCGCCACGGATGTTTACGCGCTCGGTGTGCTGCTATATCAGCTGCTGACGGGGCGCTCGCCGTACCGGTTGCTGAGCTACAGCCAGCTGCAGCTGGAGCGCGCCATCTGCATGGACGACCCAGCGCGCCCGAGTCAGGTCGTCGTGTCGAAGCTCAAGGGCGAATCCGATGCGGATCGCAGCCGCATCTCCGATCGCCGAGGTCTTTCTCCCCAACGGTTGCGCGCGCGCTTGAGCGGCGACTTGGATTCCATCGTCGGCATGGCCATGCGCAAGGAACCGGATCGCCGCTACGCCTCGGTCGAAGCCTTTGCAGACGACGTTCGCAAGCATTTGCTGGGTCAACCGGTGCGGGCGCGCCAAGGCGANTGGCGCTACAACTTTGCCAAGCTGCTGCGCAGAAATCTGCTCGCCGCGGTTGTCGCGGGNNTCGCATTTCTGGGCCTGGCCCTGGTCGCCGGCGTGACCCTCTGGGAGAATCATCGCATCCTTCAGGCGCGTGACGCGACGGCGCTCGAACGCGANCGCGCACAGCAGGTTTCGGCCTTCATGGTCGACGTGTTCTCGCAGGCGGACCCGTTCACGGCGCAAGGCCGTGTGCCCACCGCTGCCGACTTGCTGGATCAGGGTGCCGAGAAAATCAAAGGCAACTTGAACCTCCAGCCGGAGGTGCGCGCGCAGCTCCTCGAGAGCATCGGTCTTGCCTATCGGCGCCAGGGAACGAGCGAGCGCGCCATACCGCTCTTCGAACAAGCGGTGGCCATTCGCCGCGACGAACGGCCCGTCGACATCCGCAGGCTCGCTGCGGCACTCGCCAACCTGTCGCAGGCGCAGAGCGACGCCGGGCGCCTCGCCGGCGCAGAGGCGAACATCAAAGAGGCAGTCGCGCTCTCCCTTGCGGACGGCGCCCCTCCCTCGGTTGAAACCGCCGATATTCTGTACCAATACGGAAATTTCTCGCTCAACGCCAAGAGCGACCCCGTGGGCGCCAAGAAACTCTTCAGCGAAGCCCTCGCGATTTTCCGCCGCCTCCCCGGCGATCAGCGCCTGGGCATTGCAACGACACTGAGTGCGCTTTCCGGCGCCGCCCTGTGGTCCGGCAACTTCGCGAACGCCGAGCAGTTGCTGCGCGACTCGATGAATCTGCTCGGCGCAACCGTTGGGCGCAACCACCCGGACTATGCCGCCGCGATGGCGAGCCTGGGCTACGTGTTGCTGCAGCTCGGAAAATATTCCGAGGCCGAGCAGATGCTCAACGAAGCCTTGCAAATCGAACGGGGCGATTTCGGTGCCGGCAACCAACGCGTGGCCTCGATCGAGGCAAACCTGGGCACGCTCTACGAGCGGGAGAACGATCCCGTTCGCGCGATGAAAATCACCAAGGACGCGCTGCGGATCATTTCCGAACGCTTGACGCCTGATCACCCCGAGATCGGCTACTTCATGGATGCCGTCGCCAAGCTGTATCTGGACTCCGGTGACTTGGACAATGCAGAAATCACGGCGCGCAAGGTGCTCGCGATCTACGAGAAATCGCTGCCACCCCGGCACCTGTATGTAGCCGCGACGCGGCAGCTGCTCGGCGAAGTGCTTCTGCGGCGCGGGCAACTCATCGACGCGGAACGGGAATTGAGCGCGGCGCTGGAAATCGACGTGAGCTCGGCAGGCTCGAGCGATTGGCGCGCCGCGCGCGCCGAGGCAAGCCTGGGCTGGCTGCTCATCGCGAAGAACGATGCCGCCGAAGGCGAACCTATGTTGGTTGCGGCGCGTTCGAAATTGTTGAGTTCTGTAGGACCGCTGCATCCCGAAGTGATATTGGCCACCACGCGCTTGGCGCAGTACTACCGAAGTCATCATCGCGACGCGGATGCAGCGCGAGTGCTCGATGAACTGAAGCAGCCCACTGCCTCCGTCTTGCGGTAGACTAACCGCATCATTGGAGGGCCTCTTGATGCCAAACAGAAAACACCCGGGCGCGGCGCTGCTCGCCGCACTCTTCGCAGTCGCTTCGTTGAACGCCGCACACGCGGGAGCGCGCGAGGAAGGCCGGTTGCTCACGGCAACCGAAGTCCTTGAAGAAGTCAGAGCCATGCCGGACGTGCGGTTGCCCGATACGCTGCTGGCGCATGCCTATGGCATTGCCGTGATTCCCGACGTCACGAAGGTCGCTTTCATCTTCGGCGGACGCCACGGCAACGGCGTGCTGGCGGTGCGCGACAAACTCACCGCGCCGTGGAGCAATCCCGTGTTCATTTCCCTGACCGGCGGCAGCTGGGGCTTCCAGGCAGGCGCACAGTCCTCCGATATCATTCTCGTATTTACCACCAAGACCGGCATCGAAGGCATAGCCGGCGGCAAGCTCACGCTCGGGGCCGACGCATCGGTGGCCACGGGTCCCGTCGGGCGGCAGGGATCTGCGGCTACCGACATGAGCTTCAACGCGGAGATTTATTCCTACGCGCGCACGCGCGGCCTGTTCGGCGGAATTGCGCTCGATGGCAGCGTCATCTCCATCGACCGCTCTGCGAATGCGTCCTTCTATCATAAGAGCGGCGTGACCGCGTCGGAGGTCTTCTCCGGTCAGGCGCCCTCGCCGCCTGCCACCGCGCAGCGCTTTCTCGAGCGGCTGGCGCAGGCGACCGGCACCGCAGTGCGCGGATCTCCCGCTCCGCAAGCCGAAGTTCCGGCGACCGCAGGGCAACCGGCAGCAGCCCAGACCGCGGAACCGGCGCGCACTTACCCGTTGGAAGAACAGAAAAAATGAGGCTCGGCCCGCGGCTTCTGCCGCCGGCCTTTCTCTTGTTATTCGCCGCGCTTGCGCAGGCGCGTGCGCCGCTCGTCCTGCTGACAGACTTCGGCGTGCGAGACGGCGCGGTGTCCGAAATGAAGGGCGTCGCGTACGGCGTCTCGCCGGATCTCCTGATTTCCGATCTCAGCCACGAGAATCCAAGCATCTTCGACGGAGCTTACCGGCTCTACCAAACGGAACAATTTTGGCCCGTGGGCACCGTATTCGTCGCCGTCGTGGATCCGGGTGTCGGCACTGAACGTCTCTCCATCGTGATTAAGACGCGGACCGGCCGCTATTTTGTAGGACCGAATAACGGCCTGCTGTCGCTGGTGGCGGAGCGTGACGGGGTCGAAGGCTTGAGGCAGATCGATGAATCGGTCAATCGCCGCCCCGGTTCCGAAGAATCGCATACCTTTCATGGCCGCGACGTCTTCGGATATACCGGAGCGAGACTGGCCGCAGGAATCATTTCGTTCGAGCAAGTGGGTCCGGAGCTTCAGCTGCCGCAACTGGTCACACTGCAGTACCGAAAGCCGCAGCGCGCCGGTCAAACCGTGTCGGGGATGATTCCTGTGCTCGACATTCAGTATGGGAACGTCTGGTCCAACATTCCTAAGCCGATGTTCGACGAGCTGCACGTCGCATTGGGCACGCCTCTTCATGTGCGGATCTACCATGAAGACAAATTGATCGATGAGGTGGTCGCGCCTTATCAGCGCACCTTCGGCGAAGTGCCGATCGGCAAACCTCTGGTGTACGTCAACAGCCTCTTGAATATCGCAGTGGCGCTCAATCAGCGCAGCTACGCCGCAGCCCACAAAATCGGGTCGGGTCCCGGGTGGTCGATCGAAGTGGCCAAGAACTGAGCGTCAGTCGGTTTCCTGCAAGCTCACCAGTCCCGCGCCGAAGACATTGGAGCATTGGCGCGCCACGCCGAGATCGCGCTTGGCGTCGCTGCTCTGGCATTCCTTCCTGCCAACCGCGGCCGAGAGTGTCGCGGCCTGGCCGATGCGCGCGACCGCTTGCGCGGTCGGGTGAATTTTTTCGAAAGCACCCGTTTGGCTCACGTAGTCGGCCGGGAGGGCAAGCGCGGAGAAATCCCTGGGGGTTTCGCTGACCATAACCATCAAATGATCCGTTCCTTTTGGACCGAGCGCCGTGACACTCCAGCTATTCCGCGGCAACTGCAGGGTTTGATTTGCTTTGATCGAATTGGCCGCATCCAGGCTGTTCGGGAACAGCAAATAGAGGCTGTCCGGCTGGGTGCCCCGATAAAAGAGGTACACGAATCCATCGCGATCGGATCGCACGGCCATCGAGAGATTGCTGCCGATTTTCAACGTCGGCGATGACAGCGTGGCCTGCACCTGCCAGCGATCGTCGCGCTGATTGTAAATATCGTTCAGCGCCGCAAGCGTGTCGATCGGCGCCGATGGCGCTGCCGCGGGCTCGGTAAACGTCGGCACCAAGGCGGCGTTGCCGGCCAGGGTGGCATGCTGACGGGCCGAGTCTTCCTGCGTCTTATCCAGCCGCGCCTGCACGCAATCGGCCAGTTCCTGCATTGAAAGCGCGCCGCTGTGATCCGAATCGGCAGCGCCACCCGCCAGGCATTGCTGGAAGTTGTACGTCATGGCGCCGCCCTTGGAGGTGTCCCAAGCGACCTCGTTGTTCCTGGCCGCCGCCAAAATGACCAGGTTGTGATCGGTGGTGTGAAAGTCGATGCCGCGAGCCTGCGAAAAGCTGCCGAGATTGACCGCCAACGAGCATTGCGGACTGGATGCTTCGGGGCTGAACTTGGCGCGATACTGCCCGGCGAACGAACGTGAGCCGGCCACTTGCGCGACCCCGCCGGAATGGCAAGAGTCGAGCATGACCACGGTCTTGTCAGCTTTGGCGCTCAAGGGCCTGATCATCGCCGCAAACTCGGCATTGGTGACCACATGCATGTCCTGCATGACGAGACTCTCCGTGCACTGCTGAGTCGCCTTGTTGAAGTAGCGCGCGCCGTGACCTGAGAAATAAACGTACAGCTTATCGCCCGGCAGGATGGCCTGGCTCATAGCGGCAAAGGCCTGCTTGAGTCCGTCTCTCGTCACCTGCTTTTCGGACAGTTCCACGATGTTTTCAGGCGGCACCCCAAAACGCTGCGCCAGCTCGATGCCGAGCTTGCGATCCGTCAGCACACCCGGCAGCGGACTTCTCTGGTACTCCGAGACGGTGATGATCAAGGCGTGGTTCGCGGGAAGCTGCGGCGCGTACGCATCCGGCGGCACCGTGCGAATTCCGGTTGTCAGAATCTGATCGTTGTTGCCCGCCTCGCGTCCGCTGCGCAGCTTCGACAAAGGCGACTGCTCGACGCCCGGGCTGGTCGCCGGCGCTTGCTGAGCAAGCGCCGAGGTCGCAGAGGCAATTAACAGCGCCGCGCGCGCGACATTCCAACCAAGCTTGCTCATGAAGTCTCCCGTGATGCACCGGCCGCCGCCTCGGCGATTGCCGCCGCGACACCAAACCCGCTGCCTCGGGCGCCGGGCACGTCCTGCCACTCTATATTAAGGCTGCTTTCCGGTGTGGCATCCGAAGGAGCCGACCAGCGCCACAACACCCAGCCCTGTTCAACCCAAATCTTGCCCAAGCCCGCGGGCTCGGGCTCCCAGAGCTTGGCCGTGGAACCCGGCTTGGTGAGCAGTTCCAGCACGCGCTCTCGCTCAACCGTCGCGGGCAGGCAGCCTATCTGCAGCTTGCCGGTCTTTTCCTGTTCGTTGGCTGCAAATGGCCCCGTCCCTGCGACGAAGCCGCGCACGTTGGTGTCGAAGAGTTTTGCGAACGTAAAGTAGCCGAGCACCACGGCTGCCGGCACGCTGAGGTCAATCAGCCAATCGCTCACGCTCACGGACAGCAGCGACACCGCCAGCAACATGCCCGGAACGATGAAGAAGTATTTGGCAACNGTCAGCGCTTGATTGGTGCGGGTAAAAAGCTCGGCGGACGCGGCCAGCATCAAGAGCTCCAACCCCCAAATCCATCCGGGACTCAAGGGTCTCAGGAAACGATTGTTCTTGATGTTATCGACGACTGCCGCCAACACGTTGCTGCCTGCATAGCGGGAGTCCATCGGCGTCGCTTTGATGTCGTTGAGATCCGGCGCCGTCGATCCGATCACCACGATCTTGCCTGCGAACTGTGAAAAAAAAGCGTCATCGTTGCCGCGCGCCGCTTCCAGCGCGCGCGCAAATCCGAATCGACGATAGGGATTCGTGCCTTTGGGCCAGTTGATCAGGTTGTGCGCGCGCGGCGGCATGCGCCAGCCGAGAACCTCGGCGACCCGATAGGGCAATGATGGGATTCTGTAGCCTGCTGCCGATTCAAAGCTGTCGTACCAGCGGACCACGTTGTCGCCATCGGGATTGATATTGCTGGTCCCGATCCTTGCGCCTTCATACATGCTTTTGAAATAGGGCGTGATGATCGCAATCGTGCGCGAGCCTTTCAGCTGCGATGCCGGAATGCGTTCATCGGGCTGGGCAAACTTGAGCATGCCGACCGTGATCTGGCTGGCAGCGTCGTCAGCAGGATTGAGCCTGATCGCGGGAAAGAATGATTTGCTGCTCGATCGTACATACCTGTCGAATGCCGCTTCGCTCGCGGGATTGGCGACATCCTCATCGGAAAACAGAATATCGAAAATGACCGCGCTCGCGCCGCCCGCTTCCAGCTTGGCCGCTACCTGGCCCAGCACTTCGCGAGGCCACGGCCACCTGCCATATTGCGCATTCATGGCCGCCAAGCTGGCTTCATCGATATCCAGCACGACTATGTCGGGATCTGCCGGATATGCGATCGGCCGCTGGCGCATCAGCAAATCGAAGCTGTCGTGCGCCAATTGGTTGTCGAAGGGATGGCCCAGCAGATTCCATCCGCCGAACAGCGCAAAAATGGCGGCGAGCGCCCAATAGTACGGTTGGCCGATGCGCAGCAGCATCCTGCCGAACGCATCGCGCCAGGCAGGATGACGCGCAAACAGCCAGCCAAGCGGCTTGAGCAGCCAATCGGTCAAGCCCATGGGTGCCTACGGAGCGCAGGGCCCATCGTGCTTGCCGGGATAAGTATTCACGGCGATTTGCTGCACGCTCATCGCGCCCGCGGCGCCCGCGAGGCCCTTCGCCAACGCATCCGCGCGATTCCCGTCGGTCGCAAAGCGCTGAGCACCGGTCAGCTCGGCGAAGAAGGCAGGCTCCTTTTCGAACGCCATCACCGTTACCAAGTCGCTGCCAAACGGCGGCGTCACGACGATGTGATCCTTGGGATCCTTGCCGGGAATGGCGGTCGCGACACCGCTTGGCACCATGCGCCGTTCCAGCGGTCCAGCGGGATACAGCACCGTGAGACTTCCCTGTGCATCGAGATCGAGCAGCATCACATAAGCCGGTCTTTGCAAACGCACTTCGAAGACAAAGGACTCGCATTGCACGTAGGTGTTGCCGCGGCTGCCCGGATCCGTGTCGGCCCGCAATCCAAGTCTTCCGTCTCCTTGCGGGATGGAACGGTTGAGCCACGCTTGCGCGGCAATGCGCTTGATCAACGCCGGGTTGCTCGCCGCGGTTGTGATCACGGGGTCGCCCGCCGGACCCATGAGCGTCACTTGTTCGCCGGCTTGCCGCAAGCTCAAGTCGCCCCCGGTGTCGACGATGGCAACTCCGGGAATTGCGGCAATCCTGGCCCGCAAAGGCGGCGCCGTCCCCTGCAGCTGCACGTGCAAGGTTTCCCGCCGAAGCTCCGCGGGCGGCGCGCTATCCGCATTCGGCGTGGCCGGCGCACTCATGCCGAGAAACGCGCTCGAGCCGACGTCCTGAGGATCTTCGGCAATGGCCGGCAACAGCTGCGGATGCTGGGCGAAATTGCGATGCTCCAGGAAGGAATTCATTGCCTCTCGTGCCTGGGCATAGTTGAAGGCGCCGGGAAGCAACTGCCCTTTGAGCAAGCGCAGAAAGGCGTCTGTGAACGCGCCATGGTATTTGCCGTCCAAGGTCGGCGCTTGCTGCAGTGCCTGCGGCGTCGAAATGTCGGCCCCTGTTTCGCTGTCGCTGGCGCCGGACAACAGCACCACGTGCAGATAGGGATATGGCGGCGGATCCGGTCGCGGGCTGATGGGAGCGGCGGCATGGGCAACGCCAAGATCGCGCGACTTCATCGGCAGAAACCGCGTACGGCTGAACGTCTGCCCGAAGGACCGCACCACTTGCCCGGAATAGCAGCTGTCGGAAACTACGATGACCCAACGGCCGCCCTCATCCAGCCGTTTCAATCGCGGCACCAAATCCCGCCGGCCTACGACGAGGCTCTTGTTGGCCGCCGGCATGGAGCTGTAATCAAGATCGTACGGCACCCAGGCGCCGGTCGCGTAAGGAAGATCGAAACTGTTGTCGTCCGCATTGGCGCTGGTGCCGTGACCGCTGAAATAGATCAGCACCGTGTCGCCCTTGGATGTGCGTTTCTCGAGCGCTGCTATCTCCGCCAAGATTCTTTCGCGCGTTGCCTCCTGATCGCGCAGCGCCAACACGTCGGCAGGCGCAAAACCCCATTGGCCGACCAGCGTCTGCTGCACGGAGTCGATGTCGATCGCAGGACCGCGCAGCTCGTAAGACCTGAGCGCTGGGTCGCGAAATTGGCCCACGGCGATCAGCAGAGCCACGTTGCGCGCGGCAGCCGCGCCCGACAGCGACAACGCCAGCAGCAGCCAAGCGCCGCACCGCGCGGCAGTCATTGAAGGCGACTTCATCCCATTCGCTTATTACCGCCGGTTGCTTGTTGTGTATGATTCCAGCGGATTACAGAATAACAAAGGACGCGATACGTTGATATTTCGCTGTAACGGAAAGAGCGGATTCTCCGCCGAAGTCTCAAGCCACCCGCAGCATATCGAGGCAAGGAAGTTGGAACGCGAGGTCGACGTGCGTTTCACCGACGTGAGTACCATCGTTCGCACCCCGGAAGGAGCGGTTTACGCTCATCCGGGAGATGCGATCTTGACGGGCAACGGCGGCCACCAGTGGCGTGTTTCCCATGGCAAATTCGGCCACAAATACCGGCCTGTGCCGCCCACGGTCGCGGGCCGGTCGGGACGCTACGTGAGTCTGCCTTACCACATCCTCGCGGTTCAGCTGCAGCATACCTTCCAAGTGCTTTTGGCCGATGAGGTGTCCCAACTCAGCGGACAGCCCGGCGACTGGCTCGTGGATTACGGCGACGGCAGCCTCGGAATCGTCGCCCACGACATTTTTGCAACAACCTACGAGATCGTGAGTTAAGCGGATGGCATTGCATCAGGCAATTCAAAGAGTTTTGCTGATCGGCACTCGGATTGACGTGCCGCCGCCGCCGCCGGCTGCCAGCCCTCCTGAGCGTCTGTTGCCCCTCATCGAGGCCTTGGCGCCCGCCCACCTTATGTTCGATGCCCGCGCCATACACTACGGGCATCGCTACCGAAGCGGATTCTGGGCGATCTACCTGCTGAGCGCACTCGCGGTCCTGTTTGCGGTGATGCCGGTCGCGCTCGGTTGGGATGACAGGCGCCACTTGTTGCATCCGGTCTCCCCGTTTTGGACGATCGCGGAGGTCTTCATCATTGCTTCCGTCAGCGCCATCTATTGGACGGGGCACCGGCGCGACTGGCAGGGTCAATGGCTGCGCGCCAGGACCGCGGCGGAACTCATCTGGTACCTGCCGCTGGTTGCACCGCTGATCGATTTTACGGAATCCGCCGCTTCCGCCAATTGGTACATGCGCGTGTTCGATCCCGGCAATCACTTGCGCAGCGGCGATGAGTTGGAAGGCATCTGCGCCAAGAGCGAGGCGCTCGCCCGGACGCAGCTCGACGGCGCTTGGTCGGACAGCGAATTCATCGCGAAATACGCGGTGTGGACTACGGGAATTTTAGAGGGCCAGGCGCACTACCATCACCGGGTCGCCGTCAAGCAGCATGCGCTCCTGCATCGCGTCCATGCGGTGAATATCGGCCTGTTCGGTCTGACTGCGGTTGGCGCACTGCTGCACTTGTGGGTGCATACGATCTGGCTGTCGGTGCTCACCACCTTCTTCCCCGCCCTGGGTGCCTCACTGCATGGCGCGCTTGCGCAATCCGAAGCCTATCGCCTGGGCTCAACATCAGAGCGGCTGTGGGGAGAGCTGCAGGGGGCGACCGCCGCCATTCGCGCAAGCTTGGAGAAAGGCACGGCCCTGCATGAGGCCGCCATCAAAGAATCGATTTTTGCCGCCATCGAATTGATTCTGGAGGAACATCAAGATTGGCACATGCTCGTGCGGCCGCATCATCTACCGTTGGCCTGAAAGAGTACTATTGGCATCCAATAAGATTTCTCAGGGAGACCGCCATGAAATTAGTCCAAGCCCCTCGGATTGCGCGCATCGCGCTGTTTGCCGGCCTGAGCGCCGCCGGAATCACGGCGCAGTCCGCCGATATCGCCGTCAAGCTGACCGGCGATCAAGAAGTGCCCGCGGTTGCCTCTTCGGCGACGGGTGTCGGCACCATCGTCATCAAGAGCGACAAATCGGTAAGCGGGAGCATCAAGACCGCCGGCATCGAGGGGACGGTCGCGCACATCCATCTGGGCGAGCCCGGGAAAAACGGTCCGCCGATCATTACTCTGACCAAGACGGCCGACAATACCTGGTCCGTGCCGGCCGGAGCGCAGCTGACGGACGACCAATATAAGAGCTTCAAGGAAGGAAATCTCTACGTCAATGTGCACAGTGCGGAACACAAGGGAGGCGAAATCCGCACGCAGCTAAAACCCTGAAGACCCGGGCCGCTTTATCATGCGCGCGTTCGTCATGCTGTGGGTTGCCGCGCTCGCTTTCTGTCCTTGGACGGTTTTCGCCCAGTCACTCGACCAGGTCCGGGCGTACCTGAATTTCGAGGCCGCGAAAGCCGCCGGCAAGTCTTCCGACGCGCTGAAGCTTGGCAAGGAAGCGATTCGGCTGACGGAGACAGGAGCCGACAAAGCACAGCTGATCGAATTGCTGCGCAATGTCGGCGACTATGCCGCCGAGGCCGGCGCCGACGAGCAAGCCGACGGCTACTACAAGCGCGCGCTCGGCCTTCAAGAGGCCGCGCTTGGAATGAACCATCCGGATCTGGTGCCGATCCTGACCGCGCTCGCGGATTTGTCCCTCAAAGACAAGCGCTTCTCAGACGCCGAAAGGCAGCTCACCCGCATTGCCGACATCGAGCGAGCTGCATTTGGGGAACACCACGAGAACACGCTTGCCACGTTGAGAAGATTGCGAGACCTATATCAGGCTACCGGCAACGCCGACGGCATCGTTCGCGTGGAAGCGCAGCTCAAACCTGCGCCGGCGCCCATTCGCGGTTCCTTGCCGCGCCCCGTCGAGGTGGCGGGCAAGGACCGCCGCTACAAGCAGAATGAACTCGGCTTTGCGACGGTCCGCGTCTACTACGGCACCAACAGGGCTCAGAGCGGCGAAACCAAGCCGGCGCTCTTCTACGGAAATGGCCGCGCCGATCTGCAGTACGGCTACCTGGACGTGACGATTCCCCGTTCACACCAAGAAGCGGAATTGGAGACGCAGCCGCGCTGGGTGGAATTCACGTTCGCGGCTGACCAGGCCGCAATGCGAGCGCAGTATATCTTGCTCGATAAAGTCATGCCGCTCGAGAAGAGCGAATTCGTCCGCTCGCTTCATCAGCAGATCGCCGATTCCCGCTTCAAAGATGTTTTCATTTTCGTGCACGGCTTCAACAACACCTTTGAAGATGCCGCCCGGCGCACGGCGCAAATGGCCTACGACTTGGATTTCGACGGCACGCCCATGATGTACGGCTGGCCTTCGCAAGGCAGCGCCACGGCATACGCCGTCGATGAAGCCGCTGTCGGCATCAGCGGGCGGCGTCTGGCGGACTTCCTGGACACGATCGTCGCGCAAGCGGGCGCGCAGCGCATTCACCTGATCGCTCACAGCATGGGAAATCGCGCGCTGCTCGAGGCGCTGCAGACCTATCTCGCCAGGCGCGCGCCGGACGATCGCCGCCGCATTTTTGGGCAAATCGTCTTCACCGCGCCGGACGTGGACCGCGACTATTTCACCGATGCGATTCAATCGATGGCGGAGTCGGCCGAGCGGATTACGCTGTATGCCTCCGATAACGATCTCGCGCTGCGCAGTTCGCAGTTCATCCACGGCGCTCCGCGCGCGGGAACGGCCGGCGATGTCATCATCAAGCTGGCGGGCCTCGACTCCATCGACATGTCTTCGGTGCCGGCCGACGCGTTGGGCCATTCCTATTTTGCGGCCAATTCCGGCGCCATCTACGACATCTTCCGCCTCCTCTGGCGGGGCGACCCTCCGCCCGATCGCTGCGGCATGAGCCATCCGAAAGCCGGCAACACGCTCACCGTCTGGTGGTTCAATGCCGACGCCTGCAAAGGCGATGACATGCTGACCGCCGGTGTCATGCTCAAGCGCTTCGGAGATTTGGCGAGGCAGCAAGTGCAGGCCAAAATTGCGGCCCTCAGCGACCCCGATCAACAACATGAATGGAAACTCGTACTCGCCCGTCTCGACGGCTTGCTGCCGAACTTGCCGGCGCCGAAAAACGGTGCGTCAAAATGAAATCCCCGGTCAAATCATCGCTGGTGCTGGTGCTGTCTCTTTCATTGCTTCACATGCAGACGGCATTTGCAGCGAAAGAAAAAGACAACGTCGCGGTCCGCGCCTATGTCAACGACAGCTGCATCGTCGCGGATGAACCGTTCTTTTTGCCTGCACCGCCGCCGAAGGACGGTGCGGAGCCGGCAACCGCGAAGTTTCTGCCATTGCTCGGCCTGGTGGTCGGCAAGTTGGCGGAGCTGTTCATCAACAAGGAGATTCAATCCTCGGCAAACCGCTACAAAGCCGGGGTTGCGCGCAAGGACACGCGCTACGCGGTCGTCAAGCAAATGAATCTGTATCGCGCGAACTTCGAACCGGCTCCCTCGCTCGAGATCAATGCGAGGCTTGGATGCATGACCGTCGTAGCGGCAGCGTTCAAGCCCGACGCTGCCGACTGCACTGCCGCCTACGTGCCCAAGGAACTTGCGAAGGAAAGCGTCGGCCTGCCCCAATCCGAATGGAAGACCTCGCGCACCGATGAAACCATCGAGAACCAATTGCGTCGCGCGGACATCTGCATCGAGGGCAAAGTTCACGCAGTTTACGAGGCGCGCTTTGAGTTTTCCTCTGACGGCACGGCTTATCGGCTGAAGGATGCCGGATATCGCATCGATTCTCTCCTGACCACGGACAAGCCGGGAGCAGTGCGCGCGACGCTCTATACACTGAAGATTTCCAATCCCAGCACCACTGACCAGCAAGATGTGTTGTCCAGCGCCTGGGTCAATATCGGCACCGTCAAGGCCGGNTCACGTTCGCTCGGCGCCGGAGGCGACGCGGCGCCCTGGCTCAAGGTGCCTCCGCTGTCAATCGAAGCGCGGCGTAATTTCGATGAAAAGACCAAAGTTCAGCAACAGGTGACAGGCGAGATCGAGGCATTGCAGCGCGCGCTCACCCGCAATCAACGCCAGCTTACGGGACTGGATCAACGCATTGCCAAGGCCGGTCCGGATCTGCTCGAAGGCCTGAAGCAGGAGCGCACCCGGATCGCCGTGCAGAACCAGTCGCAGTCTGCGGAATTGGATGCGCGCCGCGCCGAATACCAGGACCTGCCGCGAACTCCGTTGGAGTTCATGCCGGTCGCGATCGAAGTCGCCGTCACTGAAACGGAATCTGAAAAGAAGGCGCAAGTGGCGCTCGCGGAATTGGTCGGCAGCAACAGCGACTTGGTCGCCTCGGCGGTCGGCAACGCAGCTACCGGCCTTCTATCCAAATCGATATCGTCGAGCGATATCAAGATCGATCCGGACGCAGCGGACCCAGGCGCGGCGTTGGAGCAATCGCGCGCCGCCTACTACGATGCGCTCATCGCAGCGCGGAGCGGTTCAACATCCGCGAACAAGCAGGACTTGGAACGCGCCGTCGCTCGCGAAAAAAACAAATACAATGACGCCAGACGGCTGGCGGGCCTGGAGCTGCTCAAATGACGCAAAAAACCCTGTTGCGAATGATCGTCGGAATTTTCCTCGGCATGTGCGCGCCGCCCTGCATCAGCGGGCCCGCAGACGGTCAGGAGGCGAAAGTGCTGTCGAATGAACAGATTCAACAGGCACTGCAGGCACCGGTAACGCGCAGCTTCTCGCCGCGCGGTCTNGCGCGCCGCCAGGCAACCGACTCGGGTCAATCCGTCAATCTCAACATTCCCTTCGAGCACAATTCCAGCGCCTTGATGCCGCAAGCTGCGGCACAGCTCAAGGAACTCGAACTGGCGCTGACTTCGGCGTCGTTGGGGAAGGACAAATTCATGGTCGCGGGTCACACGGATGCGAAAGGCAGCGCCCAATACAACAAGCAGCTCTCGCTGCGCCGGGCTGAAGCGGTGAAGAAATTCCTGATCGCCAAGGGAATGGATGCGAGCCGGCTGACGACCGTCGGGTACGGGTCGGAAAAATTACTGGAGCCGGGTCGGCCCGAAGATCCCAGCAACCGCCGCGTCGAAATCCGCGATATCGGGTCCGCAAACTGATGCACGCGGCTGCAACCCTGGTCGACCAGGCGAGCGAGCCCTATCGCAACGCCGGCTTGTTCGCGTACAAATTTGCCCGCGGCAAATTGCGCGGGGACCCGGTTTTCCGCGCGCTTCTGGAACGCGGTTTGCTGCACGGGCGGGGGCGAATTCTCGACTTGGGCTGCGGTCAGGGACTTCTGTCCTCATGGCTCAAGGCAGCTCAGCTCAGTTATGAAACCGGCAGATGGCCCCAGGATTGGCCGCCAGCGCCGCAGCCTGTCTCGACTCGGGGCATCGAACTGATGGGACGCGATGTGCAGCGGGCGCGCAGCGCCTTGGGCCCCCAGTGCGACATAAGGCAAGGCGATATCCGCGATACCGAGTTCGGAGCCACGGACGCGGTGGTCATCCTCGACGTCCTTCATTACATCACCCGCGACGAACAGCTCCAGGTTCTCAAACGGGTGCGCGCGGCATTGCCCACGAGAGGGTTGCTGCTACTGCGTATCGGCGATGCCTCCGGCGGCATGCGCTTTCTCTACAGTCAATGGGTCGACAGGGTGATCATGCGCTGCCGCGGGCATACCTCCGTCGCAATGCACTGCCGAAGCACTGCGCAGTGGCGCGAGCTTTTGATCGAGTGCCGCTTCGAAGTTGAGGCTACTCCCATGAGCGAAGGCACGCGGTTTGCCAATGTGCTCTTGATCGGCCACGCAATATGAACGCGCGCTACCGCCCCGGCTGATACACGATAAGCCGGGTGACGCTGTCATCTCCCGTGACGGACATGAGATGTCCATCGCGGGAAAAGTTGAGCTGATACTCCCCGTGCGAGGACCTCCACATCCTCCATTGCGGCGCATCAAGCGCCAGGTTCTCGCTGGTCAGTGGATAGCCCACCGCGACGATAACCTGGTCCCGCGACATGCCGATCATCACCTTGCCTTGACGGATGGCCTCTTGGATGGCGGCCGGATACGCGGATATGCGGCCTCGCGGGTCGTCCTTGACGACGATTTTGTTGACCCACGCATCCAACGACTCTTGATCTCGGCCGTAGTCATGCCCCAGCCGCATCGGCTTGCCGTCAACCTTGACTGCCGCGCGCTGGCGGCCGTAACTCAAGACCTCGATCGGCGTCCCGGCAGGAATCATGGGCAACTCCGCGTAGTTGCCGTCGTTGATCCAGTCCTTGTCGTAATGCAGGTCACAGCAGGCGTATCCCTGACGTGGAAACGCCGGTTGACCATCCGCTCCGACGGGAGCCGGGGCGGGTTTGGCAAGTCCTACGGACGCCATGACATCACGCAAGATGCCGGCATTGCCGGCGACGGGGACGATCAGGAAGGCGCAAAGCGCGAAGCGCGCACGCAACTCGATACCCTTCATTGTTTTTCTCCCTTTCCGAGAATCATGCCACCAAGTCCAGCCGCTTCGCCAGCGCCTGCGCGTAAAAATTCCTATACTGGCTCCATGGGCTTCGTTCGTTGGACATTCATCGCTTTGACGGTCTTCGGATCGGCGGCGGCCTTGTCGGCGGAGACGCGGATTGCGCTGGTGATCGGCAATAGCGATTACGCCTCAGGACCCCTGCCCAATCCCGCCAACGACGCCAAGATGATCGGTGAGACTCTAGGCAGCTTGGGGTTCGAAGTCATTGCGCGCCGCAACGCCGACCAGAACACCATGAAACGCGCCATACAAGAATTCGGCGCGAGACTCGAGAAGGCCGGCCCTGCCGCGGTGGGATTGTTTTACTACGCCGGCCACGGCGTGCAACTGAACGGCCGCAACTACCTCATACCCACGACTGCGCAGATCGATCGCGAAGGCGACGTCGAGATCGAAGCGGTCAGCGCGGATTGGGTCATTGAGCAGATGCGCTACGCGCGCAACCGGCTCAACATCGTCATCCTCGACGCCTGCCGCAACAACCCGTTCACCCGCAGCATGCGTTCGGTCGATCATGGCCTTGCAACCATGGATGCGCCGGCCGGAATTCTCATTGCATACTCCACCGCCCCAGGCGCCGTCGCCGCTGACGGTTCCGGACGCAACAGTCCTTACACTGAAGCCCTGAGCCTGGCGATGCGCGATTTGCATGAACCGGTCGAGCAGGTGTTCAAGCGCGTGCGCGTCGGCGTGATGAGCGCAACCTCGGGCAAGCAGGTTCCGTGGGAGTCATCCTCGCTGACCGGTGATTTTTACTTTGCAGTCCCGGCAAGGACAGCTTCGCCTGCTGCAACCGCACCCGTGGTTCAGAATACGCCCGCCTCTGCGCCGGCCGAGCCCACCAGGTCGTCCGGCTCCTTCAGCTCATTTGTAGCGGGCTTATTCGGGGGCANCAAAACAACCGCAGCGACGNCNCCGGCAGCGTCGCCGCCCGTCTCGTCGGGGGCTGCCCAAGTGGCGGCCAACATCCCCGGCAAATCTGCCGAGGCGATTCCGGCAGGCTCGATCGCCGGCGCAAGTGTCGCCGCGCTGTTCCAAACCTTGGGGCTTCAAGTCGGCGAATTCGACGGCGCTCGCAGTTACGCCCCGGCTACTGTTCGCCAATGGATTGCCAAGAGCCCCCGGCATGTAACGGTCGGCAATACTCAAAAGCAAATTCAAGCGGCAGTGTCCCTGTGCCGCCAGTATTCATCGTCGTGTGAACTCAGCATGTTCAGCGACGAAATACTGCGNGCTCAAACCCTGGAACCTTTCGAGTTGGATGCGCTTCCCGTCAGCGTCCAGTCGTTCCGGCAGTTCGTCGATGCCACTCATTACAAGACCGAGGCGGAATCGGTGGGTTATGCCTATGCCTACGTCGGCGGCAGCAAGGTTCAATCGGTGGGCGGCGGCAATTGGCGCAACGGCATAAAGCAGCACGAAGTCGCGGACGAGTCGGCAGTCACCGCCGTCAGCTTTCAGGATGCCGTCGCCTACTGCAAATTCAGAGGCGAACGGCTGCCGACCGAAAACGAGTGGGAGTATGTAGCGCGCGGCCCCGAGCGGCACACGTTCCCATGGGGCGAAAATATGGGCCCCGCCGTGGGCACGGCCAACGCAGCACCGCGGGTGGGCGATGGTCCGGCCGAAGGAATCGGAGGTCGGTATCGCGGATTATCCGGCAACGTATGGCAATGGGTCGACGGCAAAGTCGACGGCCGGCGCGTATTGAAGGGTGCTTCATGGTTGGAAACCAATCCCGCGTTTCGGCGCGCGGCCAGCCGCCGCTATGAACTCGCAAGCCGGGCCGATGAGGACAGCGGCATTCGATGCGCAAAGTCCGTTGCCGAATGGCCCGACACGGATCTGTGGGCCGGGCAAATCAAATGAACGTCAAATAGGGGTGTACCCGAGCGGCGGCGAGAGCGCCGAACGCAGGTATTGCACGGGTATACTAGCGCGCTCTTCGCCCCAACCGAGTAACCCGAGATGTACCGACACGTGAAATTTTGCACCCTGCTGATTGCCGGCGGCTTGATGGCATCGGCGGCGACGATGGCGCAGTCGCCTGGTCCGCTCAAGCCCATTACTCACGAAACATTGTGGATGATGAAACGGGTCGGAGCGCCGGCCGCGAGCCCGGACGGCAAGTGGGTGGTGTATTCGGTTCTTGAACCGTCTTATGAGCCGGACAAAGCCGTCAGCGATCTCTGGCTGGTGGCGGTCGATGGGACCAAGGCGCCGCGGCGGATCACCAACACCAAGGCGCCGGAAGGCAGCGTCGCTTGGTCGCCCGACAGCAGCAGCATCGCCTTCACCACCAAGCGTGAAACCGATGAAGCGGAGCAGGTCTATATTCTGAATCTTGCCGAGGGCGGCGAAGCGCGCCGCTTGACCAATGTATCGACCGGCGCTTCGAACCCGAAGTGGCGCCCGGACGGCAAGGCAATCCTGTTCGAATCCTTCGTCTACCCCAACGCGCCCGACGATGAGGCCAACAAAAAAGCAGCGGCGGACCGCAAGGCGCGCAAGTACAACGTCCGGACCTACGAACACTTCCCGATACGCTTCTGGAATCAATGGTTGGACGATCGCCAGCCCACGCTCATGGTGCAGCCGGTTGAACCGGGCTCGAACCCGAAAGACATACTCTCGGTGACCGCCTTTGCGCGGACTTCAGGATTCGCGGGAGCAGAAACGGATACCAGCGTTACGCTGGGGCCGATTTGGAGCCCTGACGGGCGAGAGATCGTATTCGTCGCGACTACGGAACGCTGGCACGCGGCGTACGGGCATGTCGGCTATCACCTGTACCGCATGCCGGCGGATGGCGGTGAACCAAGCATCGTCAGTCCCGCATCGGGCAATTATCAGGAAGCCAGCTTCAGCGCCGACGGGAAGTCCCTGTTCTTCAAGTACGAGTTGCAAGACACCGAGATCTATCATCTGCCGCGGCTGTGCAAGGTCTCGTGGCCGGCGGGTGGCGAGGCGGTTCTGATCGCGCGCGATTTCGACCGCGAGCCCGCGCGTTACGCCCTGACACCCGACAGCAAGCTGATCTACATGCTGGTGCCCGAGGCCGGCAAGGACAATCTGTATCAGGTGTCCGCCGCCGGCGGAAAACCGGCGCCGGTTATTGAGCCCGCCACGGGCGGTTACACCGCGCTGGAAATTCCTGAGAGAGCCTCGAAAACCATCCTCATCGGAACNTACGGCAGCTCGGTAAGCCCTGGGGAGATTGTGCGCATCGACCCGTCTCGCCGCAGCCACACGAATCTCACGCAGATAAATTCCGCGCTCGCAAAGACCATCGACTGGCAAGCGCCCCAGCATTTCTATTTTACGAGTGCGAAGGGCCGCAATATTCACAACATGATTGTCCTGCCGCCCGGCTTCGATGCCTCGAAAAAATACCCGGCGCTGGTGCTGATTCACGGCGGCGCTGCCAGCAACAACCCCGATCAAATCGGCCTGCGCTGGAATTATCATCTGCTGGCCGCCCCGGGTTACGTCATCCTGATGACGGATTACACGGGCTCTACCAGCTTTGGCGAGAAATTTGCGCAAGCCATCAAGCTCGACCCCTTGAAGACGCCGGGCGATGAAATCAATCAAGCGGTCGATGAAGCGATCAAGCGCTATCCCTTCATCGACGGCACACGCCTGTGCGCGGCCGGCGCCAGTTACGGCGGACATCTCGCCAACTGGATCGAGGCAACCACGACGCGCTACAAGTGCATCGTAAGCCACGCCGGGGAAGTCGATCTGACCAGCCAATGGGGAACTAGCGATTCGATATATGGCCGCGAAGTCACCAACGGCGGACCGCCATGGGAAGGAAATCCCGTGTGGCGGGACCAAAGCCCGATCACTTATGGGGCGAATTGGAAGACGCCGATGCTGTTGAGCATCGGCGAGCGCGATTTTCGCGTCCCCATCAACAACACGCTGGAGAACTGGAGCACCTTGCAGCGGATGCAGGTGCCGAGCCGTCTGCTGGTGTGGCCCGACGCCTGGCATTGGATTCTCAAGCCGGAAGACAGCCGCCACTTTTACGAAGAAGTTCACCAATGGCTGGCGAAATACCTGAAAGACGAGCCTGCAAGGTAAGCGAAGCCCTGCCGCGCAGCGCCAGGCGCTGCGCGGCAGGAACTCTCAGTTGCCGAGGTTGCTGGTTCTGCGGATGAAGCCGACGACATTGTCGTGCAGCAGTTTCAGCGACGAGTCCTTGGCATAGACCATGTGGCCGGAATCGTAGAACTTGTACTCGATGTTCGCGTGCAAGTTCGCCGGAATCGGCAGGTGATGCATCTCGTACACGCCTTGATAGAACGGCGTCGCCAAGTCGAAATAGCCGGCGTTCAATTGAACCTTGAGATTCGGATTGATCTTCATGGCATTCGCCAGGTCGGGCATGACGTTCGATCCTTGGCGCGATGAGCCGAAGCGCTGACTCTGCCCCGGCTGTTGATGCGCGAAACTCCAATTCCTGCCCGCAGAGATGCTGTGCTTGAAGTCCTTGCCGTCTCCGTAGCGCAAATCCTTGCGCGCGTACTCGTTGAATGCCGAGACATACGCTGAGCCCAGCGCGGTCGACTGCGGATCGTAATCCGCCCGCTGGCTCAGGGGATCGATGTCCGGGCCTGAGAATCGCGTGTCCAGCCGGCCTGTCGTCAGGCCCGCATCATCCTGCAGGGTCTGGCGAAATTCCCCGCCGTCGATGCGCAGATCGGCCTTTAAGATGTACTCGACGGACAGTCCCGTATATTGGTGCAGCTTGTCGGCAACCGCGCGCTTGTCGGCAGCGCTCAGCTCGGATCCCGCCGCGAGCGCGCGTCCGTAGTCGCCCATGGCGAATTGCTCCACTTCCGACAGCAGCGATTCGAGATCCTTGTGATCGCCCGGCAACTTCTTGTGATACCAGGCGGTCGCCGCATAGGTCGGCAGCACGGTTTGATAAGGCAGATCGATGCCGGGATTGCCGGTCGGGCGGTCCGGACTCAAATCAAAATTGAGGATCTGCGACAGCAAAATAACGCCGTTGAAATCGATCGAGCGATCGGCTTCCAATTGGTTGATCACCACTGCCGAGCGGGGCGTTCCATAACTCTCCCCGAACAGATATTTGGGAGAATTCCACCGGCCATATTTCGTAAGGAATTGCGAAATGAATTCAGAAAACGCATAGGCATCCTGATCGACGCCGAAGAAAGCCTTTTCCTTGTCCTTGCCGGCAATGCGGCTGAATCCGGTGCCGGGCGCGTCGATGAATACCAGGTCCGTCGCATCCAAGAGACTCGAGCCATTGTTGGTGAGCGTATAGGGAGCGGCCGGCGTATGAGCATCCGTGGAAGTCACGATGCGCTTCGGGCCGAATGCGCCCATGTGCAGCCACACGGTTGCCGATCCCGGGCCGCCGTTGTAGACGAAGGTTACCGGGCGATTGGCGCCGCCATTCTTGAAGTAGGCGACATAAAACATCGAAGCTTCGGCCGTTGGATTGCGCGCCTCGCCGCCCTCCTCTCCGCCGCCGGGCGGTGCGTGTTCCGCCTTCGGATCGCGCGGAACGTCATCCCAATCCTTCGGATGGATAATCAGCGTTCCGGCAACGGCTTGGTACGCTATCGACTGCCCGCCGATGGTGACATTGCCGTTGGTCGTGACCGATTCGGCCTTGAACGGCT
>JGI12627J18819_10000122_pt1 | contig 26574 bp, 27 predicted proteins | sample TexAe_OM1H0_M2_FD_18819 | JGI IMG/M metagenome (IMG submission 18819)
CTGACGCCGATTTGCCCATCCTGGACCGGAGCCATCTGTATCTCGGTGTGAATGGGTGGCATTGTCACGGAACGCTTCCGGCCAAGGTGCACGTGGACTGGCATAAGCGGCCCGAAGAAACGCACTGATCCGTAGGTAAGCGCAGAAGATCGCCACCTATGTCCACGAACCGAATACCGCGATCCCCGGCGGATACTACTCAGCGCGAAAAAACTGCGCCGTGTGGCGATCCGGAGCCCTTCCAACCGTGCGGCCACTCTCGATTCGCGAAACTGAAGCCTACTTTCCCATCTGTATCGCGAAACGCATCGTCCACTGAAAGAGCGCCGGTATTGGAATCGAGTTTCAGAAGATAGAGCCGGTCGTCGGGAGAGTTCCCGGAGGTCACCACCAGCCTTTGCATTTTAGGGTCCCATCCTGTCCAGTGAGAGCCGTATGTGTGGCTCAGCGTCAGACGGGAGACTTCCACGGGCTTCGCGGGATTCGCGATATCGAGCACGATGAAGCCGTGCACCGCAAGCACACTCTGAATCAGGTAATGGCCCACGATGGTGGGAACGCCGCACCAGCTTCCTGGAAAGGTGTAGACCATTTGAGCGCGGGGCTGGTCCTTGTCGACTCCCGTGATGCGCTGCAGACCGCAGCTCAGCGACTGCACATAGACCGAGCCATCGGGCCCAAGTCGCGGTTCTTGGGGGCTTACATGGGAATAATGGTTCTCACCGATATCCATATACGAGGTCTTGAGCAGCTTGAGATCGGAAAGCCGCCAAACCTGGTAGGTCACGCCATGAAGAATGGACTCGAGATGCATCGACGAGTTGGTCGAGACAATGCGGTCGAGTTCGGGAAGAACCACCAGGCTGTAGGGCGTGAGCAGGGCACCGGGGAATGCCGGATCGGCGCTGCCGGCTGAGCGAATCACCTTGCCGTTGTCATCGATTTCAACGAGACCCCCGGTGATTGCCATATCCGGACCAGCAGCGTGCTGGTGCGCGTGCTGAAAGGTTACAAGGACGTGCCCATTGGGTAAGCGCACATAGGAGTGCGGGTGCATGTAGCCGTCCCTGTCGGTGAACGACGTAGCAACTTTGGGATGGAGAGGGTCACGCACATCGAAGATGAAAGTGCGACCGGCAAAATGGTCATTGGCAAAGAGCATTCCGCTTGCTGGCATAGTGTATTCGGTGTGGTGAACCATCATGGTCTGCTGGTCGGTAGCAACAGTGGTGACAAGATGTCCGTAGGAAGACGAGGCCGGATCGGCATCAATCACAGCCAGAAAATCCTTGCCTTTGCCGTCCGCATCGCCGGTCCACGCGAACAGGTAATGACCTGAGCCGGTTGGTTGCTGGTCGGGAGGCTGAGCGTTGGCGAGACCAGCGCAAACAACCAGGGCAAGGCCGAGTAGAAAACGGAACATCGGATCTCCGATCATCGAAACAGAAATGAACTTGCCAGCGCCAAAGGGTATCAGTTTTGCGCGACGCAATAAAAAAGGCCGGCTGGGACGCCGGCCTGCTTGCGAATCAGAATCCTCAGTGACCGCCAAAGGTGTAGCCGATGGAGGCCCCGTAGCGCACGATAATATTTGATGTGTATTCGAAATTGTTTTTGACGGCGTATACATGCACCTCGGGACGAACAAACAAGCCGCCACGCGCGTAAAGCTTCAATCCTCCGCCAAATTGTCCCATGAAGTGAGTGCTGGTAGCGTAGTTTGTGCAACTGATCGAACTGCAGGTAATGTAGTTCGTATAGAAGCGGGTGCTTTCCGCTCCGATGCCGGCCGAGAGCTCAGCCGCCACGTGAGGCCCGAGTTTCGGCGCGTAGACGCCGTCGAAATCCCAGAAAATCGGTCGATAGGGCTGCGAAAAATCATAGTTCGCCTGCCCACCCCGCCAGGCAATTTCTCCGCCAATTCCGAAATTCTTGTGGAAGAGGAAATCACCACTGAAGGAAGGGTAGATGCCACCTGTGAGCGATGCAGGTGGGAAAGGCGACGCGGTCGATGACACCGATGCTGAATGGGTGGTACCGAGACCGAAAGCAAAGTCCATCTGTTGTCCGTAGGCGGCTGTAGCCAGCAAAAAGGTCGTCCCTACGGCGAGCAAGAAAGTAAGTTTTTTCAAGTGCGTCCTCTCTCCGGAATGGTAAGTTTAACGGCCGCGCAAGAAGCCTCTCGGCGATACATCGCTTGCACGATCGCGTTTCGATTCACCCCAAGCCGCGAGTCATGAGCACACACTTCTGATCTACCGGTCCCACGCCGATTTCGCCTCTGGTGAGAACCCGGCACCCCGTCATTTGACTCGGCCGCAATCAACTTTTATGTTGCAAAGATGCCGTTCACTGTAAGTTACGTTGCCTGAGTAGTTTCCCGAGACTGGCCAACAGAGACCAGATGCACGGCCCAACTGAGTGGATGTATCGATTTGCGATCTGGCACTGCCAAAAGCCTGTCCAGAGTCGATAGATGGGCCTTACTGGCGCGGCCGGGGGTAACCATAGTTATCTGTCACTGCACAGTTTTTGTTGCACATTCACACATCTGAAATAATTTCCACGTATTCTAGATGAGGGGACACGACGATGGGCGCTCCGCGCATCGCGAAATCGTTGCCATTGCAGGTCGCAGCGGTGTGCTATCGCAGACGCGGGCCCGCGGTCGAATTCCTGCTGGTCAACACGAACGGCGGCAGTAAGTGGACATTCCCCAAGGGCAGCACGGATACGCGTTTGTCGCACAGTCACGCGGCGGCGCGCGAGGCTCTGGAAGAAGCTGGCGCGGTCGGCGTGATCGAGCCTCATCACTTTCATCTTTATCTGCACTCGAAAGGCGTGTTCTGGCAACCTTCCGGCGTGCAGGAGTTTGTGGTGAAGGCGTTCCTGATGGAGGTCACCAGACTGCAAGCTCCCGGCGAAGCGATGCGAAATCCCACCTGGTTCGACGCGGGTGAAGCCCGACGAATCCTTGCAAAGGGCCGTGAAGTGAAATACGCGGCGGAATTGCAAGCCGTCATCGATCGGGCCCTGGAGCGCATTCAAACCGCGCTCCCCAGTTATCTTGAATCCCGCAACCCACGGGCTGTCCTGCCCTCCTGAAAACCTCTAAACAGCCCGTTTTGCGCGGCTTATTCCTTCATCCCCAGGCCATGACTCCCGTAACTATGGGATCAGCGAGTTTGTTGAAACAATAGAGTCCAGCCAAAGTGAGTTCCTGGCCAGCGGAGAATGCCATGACGAAGATGAAGATTCTGGTGATGCTCCTGATTGCCGGATTCGCTCTGCGTTCCGAAGCGCAAGCTCCTTCGCCGCAGGGTGCTCCCGCCAACACCAACCCGGTGAATGTCGTGCTTGCGGATGGCACATCGGTGAAATTGCGATTGGGAAGCGCAACCACATCGGCCGGGGTACGAGTCGGGGAGAGCCTCGAACTCGAGGTGGCCGAGGAGGTGCGGGTCGCTGACGTGGTCGTCATCCCGAAAGGCAGTGTGGCGAATTCCGAGGTCACGAATCTCCGCTCCGGCGGCAACGCGCGGGGCGGCTGGATCGACATCAACCTGGAGTCGGTGACTTTAGCGGACGGCCAGAAGGTGCCAGTTCGTGCTTCCAGGAGCAAACTGATCCGGGATCAAACTACCATCATTTCCAGCAGCGGGCAGGATGCCAGCATCACCCAGGGAACGGATCTCACCGCGTACATCAATGGGAACCAGCCCTTGGATCTGACTCGCATGCGCGCGGCCAGCGGACCAACCACCGAAGTCAAAGTTACTTCGACGCCTCCGAATGCGGAGATCTCCGTAGACGGTCGTCTGGCCGGAAGCACGCCTTATACACTGCACGTCATGTCGGGCGAGCACGTCGTGGTGCTGCGCATGGTCGGATTCCAGTCGTGGCAAAACAAGATTCACGTATCCGGGCAACCGCTGTCCTTGGACGTGCCGCTGGCGAAACAGGACGGCACCGAGACCATGCCGGCCAGCAAACCAGCAGAGCCGTCCCTCGGAGATCTGGCTCGCGCGGCGCGGGCGCGTAAACCGCCTTCCACAACTACGCCCATTACGGACGTGAATGCGCAAGGCCAGACTGGGCAACATGATCCGATGGAGCCTCCGCCTCCGAAGCAGTAAGCGGAGTCTTGTGTAGGACAGCAGAATCCCCGTCCAGGTGGAGCTTGGGCGGGGCACCCACCTCAGCCTTACCTCTACTTCCCTTCTGCAATCTGCTTTCCCGTGAGACGATGAATATGTCGTCATGATTCAGCTCTCAGGCGCCGGCAAACGGTTCGGTCACAAACTCCTGTTCGAGAACGCGGACTGGCTTATCACTTCGCAGGACCGCATCGGTCTGGTCGGCGCGAACGGAACCGGCAAATCGACGCTGATAAAGATTCTGGCCGGGCTTGAGACCCTGGACTACGGTTCGATCACCATCGCAAAAGGGATTTCCGCGGGCTATCTGCCCCAGGATGGACTAAGCCTTTTCGGCAGGAGTGTTTTTGCCGAGTGCCTGACCGTGTTCGATGACCTCCGGCAGATGGAACAGGAGATGGAACAGCTGACGCGGAGAATGTCGGAATTGCCGCACGAATCCACCGAATACGCGCAAGTCGCGGACCGTTACCACCGCATGGAGCACGAATTCCAGACACGCGACGGCTATGCCATCGAGGCCAAGGTCGGAGCGGTGCTCACGGGCCTCGGATTTCGTAAGGAAGACTGGACGCGCCAGACCGAAGAGTTCTCGGGTGGCTGGCAGATGCGCCTCGCGCTGGCAAAGCTGCTGCTCCAGAGACCCAATCTGCTGCTGCTCGATGAGCCAACCAATCATCTCGATCTCGAAGCCCGCAACTGGCTTGAGGAATATCTGAACGAATATCCGCACGCATTCCTGTTGATTTCGCACGATCGCTACTTTCTCGATGTCACGGTGAAGAAGACGGTCGAAATCTGGAACCGGCAGCTTTTTTTCTATAGCGGCAACTACGACAAATATCTTGCCGAAAAGACGCAAAGACGTGAGCAACTGGAAGCGGCCTATCGAAATCAGCGCGAGCGCATCGACCAGTTGGAAGTCTTCATCAACCGCTTCCGTTATCAGGCGACCAAGGCCAAGCAGGTGCAGAGCCGCATCAAGGAACTGGAGAAGATGGAGCGGATCGAGATTCCGCCGGAACAGAAAGCTATCCACTTCTCGTTTCCGCAGCCGAAGCCCAGTGGCCGGATTGTAGCCGAGTTCAAAAACGTCGCCAAGCGTTACGGATCGAAAGAAGTTTTCCGAAACGTGAATTTCATGATCGAACGCGGCGATCGTATCGCGCTGGTGGGCGTAAATGGTGCGGGCAAATCGACGCTGATCAAGTTGCTGGCCGGCATCGAGCCAGCGAGCACCGGCGAGTACAAGATCGGGCACAACGTGGAAGCGGACTATTTCGCGCAGGACCAATATAAGGAACTGAATCCGGATGCTCGCATCCTCGATGATCTGGGAGAGCTTTCCCCACGTTCGACACAGACTGAGTTGCGGAACCTGCTGGGGTGTTTTCTGTTTCAGGCCGACGACGTTTTTAAAAGAATCGGCGTGCTCTCAGGCGGGGAGCGTGGGCGTTATGCGTTGCTCAGGTTGTTGCTTCATCCCGCCAATTTCCTGCTGCTCGACGAGCCCACCAACCACCTCGACATGCGAGCCAAGGACATCCTGCTGGATGCCTTGGCAGCATACACGGGAACCGTGGTCCTGGTTTCACACGACCGGTATTTCCTCGATAAACTGGCCACGCGCGTGTTTGAGATCGGGGATGGCCGCGTGGAGATTTATCCCGGAAACTACGAGGATTATCGTTGGCGAAAAGAGGGCCGCGTGGCGGCCGTGCCTACCCTCGATGACGTGCCCACACGCGCCGCATCGGGAAACGGTTCTCAGGGAGGAAGAATCAACACGGATGGGGATAAGTGGGCTGAGCCTTCCTCTACCAGCGAAGAATCGAAGGGCAAGCGGCTGAATCCGATCAAGCGCAAGCAGATGGAGGAACGCATCCATGAAATCGAAGAGGAAATCACGCGCGTGGAAACAGCCATTGGCCATTGCGAAACCTCGTTGCTGACATTCGTCAGCGCGGAGGAGACGCAACGGCAAAATCAGGAACTCGAAGCACGCCGGAAAGAACTGGCATCGCTCATGGCAGAGTGGGAAGTGCAATCGCAAAGTCTGGAAACGGCCAACCGATCAGAGCGATAACCCGCTCTCGCCGATGGAACCTTGCCTGGATTCGCACTAGTTCATAGAACTTTCGTCATCTGTTCTGGCACCATAGGATCATTGACAATTAGCCGTCCGTAAATCCCACTCAGGTTGGTGAAAAACATGTCCCTCCCCCTCCTCTCCACGCTTTGGTCGGATGACCAAGGGCAAGACATTGCTGAATACGCAGTCATGCTAGCGGTCATCCTCGTCATCGTCGTCGGTACCATCCGCATGATTGGCAGTAACGCGAACAGCGTGTTCTCGGAAGCCGCCAGCTCAATTCAGTAATCGTCGGGACGGGAAATTATCCCGGTACGCCTGATCCCAAGCCTTCGTCCCCATTTTGTGCCACGCTGCGGCACTCCCGTGCCATTTTGTGAGAGCGCCGCAGCGACTAGCTTCTTTAATGGCTGGCCGTACCGATGGGAGTTCGAGGAGGTTCCTGAACCCTTCCTCGAATGGGCCAACTCGGTGCTGCGAGCCTCAGAGCGAGCAGTACTCGGGGGAGGGCTGCTCGGACAGGCGTCCCGTGACTTGATGAGTCCGGGGCGCTTTGTCATTCGTAGGAATGCGAAGAAGGCGAAGCCCAGCGCGCACACGGGAAAGAATGAAGCGAGTCCGCGTTCTCAAGAGCGCGCAGCGTGTAAAAGCACCAGGACGATAATCGTCAGCATTCCAACAGTGAGAAGAAGTGGAGTGGTTAGCATGCGATCCTCGTCAGCTTCGATACTACCTTCACAATCGAATCTTGAGGAGTGGGAGATTCCAATCTTTTGTAAAACCTATCGGGCAGATCCTGGCTCACAGTTGAGGGCGCACAGGCACGGAATCCGGAGGCCATGCCGACAGCGACGCGTGTGAGGCATCGAAGGAGACTCGGCGACCGTCCCTCTACGGACTGACCGTGAAATCCATGGTGCTAGAACTCTGTCCTGGCTGGTTCCCGTAGCTTCCCGTTCCACCGGGGTTTGTTACGTGCACGAGCACTGTACCGGTGTTCGCGACGTTGGCCGCGGGAATCGCAGCTGTGAGCTTGGACGAGGAAACAAAGGTCGTCATCACGGTACCACCATTCCAATACACGACGGCGCCGCTAGCGAAGTTCATTCCAGATACAGTCAAAGTGAAGGCACCACTCCCGGCCGTCATGCTGCTGGGTGAGAGTTGCGTGATGGTAGGAGCAGTGGCAGCCATCGTGCCATTCTTGGAGCTGTAACCACACCCGAGTGTGAGAACAGTGAGAAGCAGCAGGAAACAAGCCTTGCCCATGACACACCTCCGAGACGAGATGGTCGCGAATGGCCGATAGTCTAGCCAGCATCGCAGCAGGTGTTGTCAGGCGTATGTCATTTTCTGGTAAAGGGTTCGTAAGTTGCTGAAACTGCGCAAGAAAGCGCGATCCTACGGTAGCGAGTCGTACAGCGCGGAGACAGCCTCGGCTTTCCAGACCGCTCCCAACTCAAGCGCCTGATTCTCCTCGGAGTAGACACCCAGAAATTTCGTGATACCAACGGGATTCGTGGACTTTTCCTGTCCGAATCGCCGGGCATAGACCGGCGAGCCCGACATTCCCAGACGAGCGGTGGCATCGACCAGAAACTTGGCCTTACCTCCATAGTTAATGTCGAGATCGCTCGCGATGGTGCCCGTCTTCCAGATGGGCAGGCCGCCACCTTGCGTCTCTCCGAACGGAAAGCCAACGATGTTGACGGGGTCGCCGGGCGCGAGCTGCATGTCAGAATTGCGGAGTGCAAGGTCGAGGGGATAGAACTCCACGCCAGAAGTGTTCTTCAACGGGAGCGCAACCAGGTCCGCCGACGCGCCCAGCGTCGGGTGTTCCAGCCAGCGTTTGTGCTTACTGTCATCGTAGAGATCTTCTTCCACCCAGAACCAATCGCCGAGACGGCCCGCCGTGTTGTGCAGAATTTTGAGCTTATCCGCGCAAATCCAGGCACCGACATTGTTTGGATTCGTGTCCTCGGCGCAAGTCAGCACTACATGGCGGCTGGTGACGAGGTAATAGTTGCGATCTTTCTGCAGCACAAAACCGGTGGCGCTGCCGATTGAGACCTCGCCGTGGTAGACCGCAACCGCGAGGGAAGTCACCGAAAGCCGGTCGATGCTCTGGCTGTTCTGAGCAGCCGTGAATACCGAGATGCAGGCGCATAACAGCATTGGCGCGGCGAGCTTGGTCACCAGAGAACCCCCGCCTGCTCTCGGCTTTTGCGCTGATATTGCAGGAAAACCACGGTCTCCACCAGCATGAAAATGATCCATGGTCACGTTAATACGGCCCGTCAGAATCCTTACCCAGAAGGCACTCCCGACGTTTCTCATTTCGATATTCACAAGAACTTAACCTTCCATTCATGGAACGGTAACAAAGCCTGACTAGCTTGCCAATGGCCGAGCGGGCGCCCCTTGAGGAGCGTTCAGCACTAGGCGACTGTTTCCTGGAGGGAAATGTGACGGACATGAAATACAAATCCGCGATTCTGACCCTGCTGGTGATCGCAATGACGGGGACGATGTTCGGTGCCGAAGGCTCGGTACCCAAGGGCGTTCCGCACCTGGATCACGTGTTCGTGATCATGATGGAGAACCATGGCTACACCCAGATCGTAAACAATCCCAACGCGCCCTTCGCCAACCAGTTGGCAAAAACTGCAAATTCTGCTGTCAATTACTTCGCCATCGGTCACCCTAGTTCGACGAATTACTTGGAGGTGGTCGGCGGATCGAACTTCGGCGTACGCAGTGACAACCCACCCGACTTTCATAACATGGGCTGTACACCCAATATCGGCGCTCCACCCATTACGAACTTGGATGGCCCGACCAGCGGTGGACCAGTGTGCCCGATCACAGGCACTGGCACCGATGCCGAGACGCCAGCGACAGATACGACCAACGAATGCCCGAACTCTCCAGCGCCGTGCGACCCGGGGACATGGGAAGTCAACATTGACGGGAGTTCGATCCCGGCGGCAGCCAACACCGCTGGCAAGTCTATCGCAGACCAGTTAGCGGCTCAGGGGCGTAGCTGGAAAAGCTATCAGGAAAGCTTGCCGCCTACCGGTGCAGATAACATCGGTTACAGCGACGGCTTCTTCACCGACAATGCCAACATCAATCCCGTGCCGTCTACTCTGCCCGCTCTGCTGAAACTGTACGCTGCCAAGCACAACCCGTTTGTCTACTTTCGAAGTGTACAGGAGGGTGGTAAAGGTTCCGGGCTGAGCCTGGCCAATGTTGTAGGATTCGAGGGTGCGCATGGCCTGTTCGAAGACCTCGCTTCTGGCCATGTGCCACAGTTCTCGTTTATTGCGCCTAACCAATGCAACGACCAGCACGGGCGCGGCAACGGCGGGGCGGCTTGCGGCTTTGATCCCAACGATAATGGAACACAGCAGGGACTTAATCCCGGCTTGATTTACGTGGGCGATCTCACGTTGCGAGACCTCGTGAAGGCAATCCATAGCTCGCCAGCGTGGCAGGATGGCCGGAACGCCATCGTCGTTTTATGGGATGAGAATGACTACAGCTTGTCATCCAGTACGACAACCAATATCAATCAGGTGCTGCTGATCGTGGATACTAATTACGGCGTCCGTGGTGTAAAGAGCGGGAAACGTTATACGCATTTCTCGCTGCTCAAATCGCTGGAAGCGGCTTTTGGGCTGCCCTGCCTGAACCATGCATGCGACGCGAACGTCGGCGTCATGTCGGATCTGTTCGGCGGCCGGGGAGAAGACTAGGGACGTCGGATTGACTCACGAAACNAGAGCCCGCTTCTTTTGAAAGAAGCGGGCTTTGTTATTTCGATTGTGTTTCAGTCTCTGCGGAAGCAAGCCGGTTGATTGCCAGGATTCTCGCTAGCTCTCGATGTCGATATCCTCGAGGTTGCACTCATCCAGGATTTGGGCAGCTGCATCTGCCTCCTCTGCCTGCACCTGAAGCCTCACACCGCCCGTAAAGGTTGACACGAAGATGCGGACCATGTTGTCGTCAGCCAGGTAGCTCTCGATCCCGGCCGATTCCAAACCTCCCTTGGCCAGCAGCGCTTCCGGCAGATCGCGGAATTTCCTGATGGTTACCAAATTGCGAAATTCCGCATGATCATAGCCCTCCGGCATCTGCGACATACCTTGTGTCAAGTTCCTGCGGCGCAGCTCTGTTGTGAGGGCGCTTTGGGCGGCAGGGGTCAACGAACTGGGATCCCTCGCAATGTTCTCTAGCTCTCCATCGTTCATCGCGGAGTAAAGCTCAGCCAATCTTCTGGATTCGTCAGCGTCAGCCACCATAGGGCCTGATCATACAGGAGGGTAGCGTGGAGAGGAGCGAGCGGGTGGAGGAAGGAAACAGTACGCAGGAGGAGATTCTGCCAGAAAAACAAAGCGCCCCTGACTCAAAGAGTCACGGGACGCCCGTTAAACAGCCCTCCCCCAAGTGCTGCTCGAGGACCACTCTACGGTTTCGGTGCGACCCTGGGAATGGCACCAACGGGCTATAGCCATGGCACGAAAGAGGGTAACCGGCGAGAGCGGTGACGAGCGGAGAACCGCGCCAGCAGCGGGTTTCCGGCGTCCGTACAGGTTCTTCCGTAACCTGCAACATCGTTACCGACATGCGATAGTCACCTTGGCCAATGGCCATAGATCCGCCACACACAGCGAGCTTCGGGGAGCACGGGCGGAAATCAAGGAAGGTCGGAATCCATGTTGCAGCCACCAGAAAATAAGAACGCGACGCCTATGGCGTCGAACCCGAATACGTACGCGCCCGTGAAGGCTTCGAGCGCACCCATGGAACAAGCCACAATCGGCCGCTCGCTCGTAATCAAGGGCGAGATCAGCGGCGCAGAATCGCTATTCGTCGATGGACGCATCGAAGGCACCATCAACATTCCCGAAAACCGGGTCACCATCGGCCGCAACGGAGCGGTGACGGCAGACATCAACGCCCGTGAGGTGGTCATCATGGGCAAGGTGCAGGGAAACATCATCTGCAGCGATCGTCTGGACATCCGCAGCGAGGGCTCGGTAACCGGCGACGTCGTGGTACAGCGCATCAGTGTGGAAGATGGCGCCATCCTGAAGGGAAGTGTGCAAGTGCAGGCCGCCGATCAGAAGGGCAAACAGCCCCAGCTACAAGCCAGGCAGGCTGAGGCTCCCAAACCGCCCGCGAACGACATGGCCAAGGCAACTACGGCTGCAGCCGGCGCGTAGAGCTAAAAGCAGGACTTCGCTCGCGATTCAGGAGTCGAGGCTGCTGGCGTTATTGATTGCGGCGCGTGCGGACGCTGCGCCGGGATTGGAATACCGTCAGAGTGGCACGCTGCAGGACAGCTGCTGCCCGGGCTGTCCTATTTCTTTTGTGGATTCTCGCTCACCGGTTTCAAATCGAGCGCGGCGGAATTCATGCAATAGCGGAGTCCAGTGGGCGCCGGGCCATCTTCAAACACGTGCCCGAGATGCGCGCCACAGTGGGCGCAACGCGCTTCCACCCTCGTCATCCCATAGCTATCGTCGGTATGCTCCTCCACGTTGGCCGGATCAATGGGAGCCCAGAAACTCGGCCAGCCTGTGCCGGAATCAAATTTGGTCTCCGACGTAAATAGGGGTGTGCCACACCCAACGCAGTGGTATGTGCCGGGTTCCTTGGTTTTCCAGTATTTCCCCGTGAACGCCCGTTCCGTCCCTGCCTCGCGAGTCACATGGTACTGCTCGGGAGTCAATTGTGTGCGCCACTCGGCGGCGCTCTTGGAAATCTTAGGAGTTGTTTTTGCAGCAATCTTATTCGCCATGAAAATAACCTTCCTTGTCGCGAAAGGGATTCAATTGATTGGATGTGTGGAACGTCAGGAAGTCACAGATTGGAATCCCCGTGTCTAGCCTTCGGTGTTTGACACGACTGTGCGTGACGTGGCTCACATGGATGGGTGACGGTTCACCTTCCTGGAACATTCTCTTATAGATAATATAATGCAATACAACAATTGCCTGGAGTGATCATTGAATGGGCGATCTTAGTGCGCATTTTTCACGAAGTGAACTGGAATGTCGCTGCTGCCGGCGGTTGCAGATCGATTCGCGTCTGCTGCATGGACTGGAACAGTTGCGGACGCTTGCGGGCACGGCGGTGGTAGTTCACACAGGATATCGCTGCCCACAGCACAATCAGGCAGTGGGCGGAGTTCCCCATAGTGAGCATACTTTGGGACTCGCGGCCGATATCGCACTGCCCGGCTTATCCTTGCAGCATATGTACGAACTCGCGCTCGCGGTTCCTCAGTTCGCGCAGGGTGGAATTGGAGTGTATGACGGTGGGTTCTTGCATGTGGACGTGCGCGAGCGCCGCGCGAGATGGGCGCGAGTGAGCGGGCGCTATGTCGGGGTCGAAGCGCTGGTGCGTGAGCCGGAACTGATGGCACACGCGAAGGCACCGGAAAAATCGAGCAGCGCAGGCGGATAATCCCGAGACGCGAGTTGTTCAGAGTCGCCCGCGCATCGAGGGAACCCCTGATTGAGTCAAGCATTGAACGGGATGGCCTTCAGGCCGTCCGTATCTCAGTCAAAAATGAAGGCTTCAGCCCCTGGGTCCCTGGCGATACTGAGTCAGGGCATCCCTAGGCGTGGCGGTGCTTTGCGCCGGGATCGATAACAACGGTCGGAGTGGGATCGATGGCGGCGCCGATTTTTCGATACTTGCCCTCGAAAAAGAGAAGCGGTTTACCCTCATGCACGACGACTTCCTCCACTTCAGCGATGAAGATGGTGTGATCGCCGGCATCCTGCGCGCTGTGCAGACGACATTCCAGGTAAGCCAGCGCGCCGCACAGGACTGGAGTGCCATGGCCGGTGCGCTCGAAGGCGGCTCCCGCTTCTTCCGCCGCACGATCGTGCGTGCGCGTGGGCCGCGCATAATATTCGGAAATCGGCCGCTGATTCTCTGCCAGGATATTTACGCCGAAGCGTTTCTTCGCATGGAGGTGAGCGTGAGTGCGCGCGTGTTGGTCCACGCACACCAGCACCAGCATTGGATCGAGCGACACGGAGGTGAAGGCATTGGCGGTCATGCCGTGCACCTCGTTCTCGGAATCGAGCGTAATGACAGTAATGCCGGTTGCGAAGCAGCCTAGCGCTTTGCGAAATTCTGCCTGGCTGACACTCATCCTGCCATCCTCGATCGGTCCGCGCGGAATGGACTGACTGGATACGTTATCACGGCGCGGATGGGCTTTGGTTTGGGTGTGGGTGCGGTCGGCCTCTTAATCGAGAGCTGCGCTCCTTCGCTCCATTCAGCATCACAACGACTTTTCTGTTGGAAGTTGGCGCAGCACGAACCGCCGCGGCTGCACAGACGAGGGGCGTCTGTGCCTACGTGGGCGGCGGTTCCCGCCCGCTTTCATGTATCATCATGCTACCCAGGCTTATTCGGGGTGAGTCGACCTGCTGCCGGGAAATGACGCATCTTGAGCCCCGCCACTGAAACCAGGTTGCAGTCCCGCTCTCTGGACTTGTCTCTCTCCGAGATGCAGGGTAGTCGAGCTTTGTCGCGACCCGCTGCCTGCCATCTGATCCGTTGCAGTGATGATCTGCTGCCGGATCTTCTCTCCTCGGCACGCGCGGCGAAAGAACGATTCAAACCAGGCGTGATTACATACTCGCGCAAGGTTTTCATCCCCCTGACGAATCTCTGCCGGGACTACTGCGGTTACTGCGTGTTTCGCCGCGACCCCGGCGATCCCGGCGCCCATACCATGACGCCGGAGGAAGTGCTTGAAGTTGTCCACCACGGCCAAAAGCTGGGATGCACGGAAGCCCTCTTCAGTCTGGGCGACAAGCCGGAGTTGGCCTTTCCGGAAATGAGGGAGACGCTTCGACGGCTCGGCTATCGCTCCACGCTCCATTACCTGGAAGCGATGTGCGAATTGGTGTTGCGCGAGAGCACGCTGTTGCCGCATCCCAACCCCGGACTGATGAGCGCGGAGTGGATTCGCAGGCTTTCCGCAGTCTCGCCGAGCATGGGCTTGATGCTGGAGAGCACGAACGCCGCCCTGCTCAAAGCCGACGCCGCGCACGACAATGCTCCCGACAAGCTGCCGGCGAGGCGTCTGCGCACCATCGAAGATGCCGGTAAACAAGGCGTACCGTTCACCACAGGATTGCTGATAGGAATCGGCGAGAGCGTAGAAGACCGCGTGGATACCCTGCTCGCGATTCGCGATCTGCAGGAGCGCTATGGTCACATCCAGGAAGTCATTGTCCAGAATTTCCGGGCCAAGCCCGGAATTCCAATGCAGAACTTCCCCGAACCTTCGCTGGGTGAAATGCTGCGCACGGTGGCAGTGGCCCGCCTGCTGATGCCGTGGGTCAACATTCAGGCTCCCCCGAATCTTTCTGCTCCTTATTACGACGAACTGCTGGACGCCGGCATCAATGACTGGGGAGGGGTTTCACCCTTGACGCCAGACTTTATCAATCCCGAAAAGCCATGGCCGCACCTGGAGGAACTGCGGGTGCGCACGCAAGCGCGCGGATTCAAGCTGGAAGCGCGCTTGCCGGTCTATCCGGAATTTCTTCCGCGAGCGCTGAAGCGCCCGGGATTGCTTCACGACAGAGTACGGGCTGCCGCTGACGCGCAAGGTTATGCGCGGAGGGCGGCATGATCACTGTGCTCACGGGTGGCACCGGGGGCGCCAAATTTGTGGACGGGTTGCGGCAGGTCGTGGCTCCCGAAGAATTGACGCTGATCGTCAATACCGGGGACGATCTTTTGTGGTGGGGGCTTTACGTCTCACCCGACATCGACTCGATTACCTATGTTCTCTCCGGCATGCTGAGCAAGGAGCGCGGCTGGGGCGTGAAAGGCGATACCTTCTTCTGCCTGCAACATATGGGGCAGTTGGGGCAACCAACCTGGTTTCATGCAGGCGATCGTGATCTGGCGGTGCATATCTTGCGATCGAAACTCCTGGCGGAGGGCAGAACGCTTTCGGAGGTGACGGCAGAGATCGCGGACAAGCTTGGCGTGAAGGCGCGCATCCTGCCGATGAGCAACTCGCGCGTAGAGACCCGGGTATTAACTCCAATGGGAGAATTGAGTTTTGAGGAATATTTCGTGCAGCGGTGGTATCAGGATCCGGTGGAGTCGGTTCGTTTCGCGGGAGCGGCCGATGCCGAGCCGGCACCCGGAGTGGTTGACGCGATCATGAATGCGGACCTGGTCCTGCTCGCGCCCAGCAACCCGATCACGAGTATCGGCCCCATTCTGGCGGTTCCCGGCGTGCGCGAGGCGCTGCACGAGACCAAGGGCCGGATCGCGGGGGTCAGCCCCATTGTGGCCGGAGAAGCGGTAGCCGGGCCGGCAGGAATCCTGATGGCGGCGCAGGGATTGCCGGTGTCAGTTGCTGGCATTGCGCAGGCATACCACGACTTTCTGGATATGCTGATTGTCGATGTGCGCGATGCAGAAGCAGCCGACGAACTCCGCAAGTCCGGCTTGCGCGTCGAGGTCGCGAAGACAGTGATGCGAACTTCCGAAGATAAAGCCAATCTGGCCGCCGACGTACTTGCCGCAGTGCGGGGACAAAGCGCGGCGGCTGCAAGCCCGGACCACTCATGATTCTCGTCCCCGTCAAGAACTTGAAGCAAGCCAAGCAGCGACTGGCTCCGGCGCTCGATCAAGCGGCGCGGACGGAATTAGCGGAGGCGATGCTTCAGGACGTGCTCGAAGTATTGAGTTCGTGGCCGCAGTGTCCTGAGGTTGGGATTGTGAGCTGCGATCCGTTTGCCCTGTCGCTTGCGAATAATTACGGCTTTGAAGTCATCGCCGACCACAAGAACAGCGGCGAAACCGATGCCATCGAAATGGCTACCCGGGTCTGCGAAATACGCCGGCTCGACACGCTGGTCATTCCCGCGGATATCCCGCTGATCCAGGCCTGGGAACTGCAATCGATCGTGGACGCCGCGCCGGCGGGCGGATCCGTACTCGTGCCGGCCGGCGATGGACGAGGGACAAACGCGGTGCTGCGGCGGCCGGCAGCGTTGTTCCCCCTGCGCTTTGGCAATGACAGTTTCAAGCCCCATCTTGCAGCGGCGCAGGCCACCGGAATGCCCTGCGTAGTGCTTTCGCTGCCCGGAATCGCCGTGGATGTCGACAATCCCGCGGATCTCAAGCAACTGGTCGAACTCCCGGGCGAGACCCGCGCGCAACGCCTGGCGCAACAGTGGGATTTCAGCAATTATCGACTGGCTGCGAACGAGTAGGGATCCATGCAAGAATTGCGGGTCATACCCGTTCCCTTGTCCGGTGATGTGCAGCCCGGTGATTCTCTCGCTGACAAGTTTCTGGATGCGCTGAAACGCAGGCGACTGTCACTGGCGAAAGGCGACATTCTTGTAGTCAAGCATAAGATTGTGTCCAAGGCAGAAGGTCAGTTGATCCGGCTGGACACGATCAAACCCTCGGCGCGCTCCCGCGCATGGGCGCGACGCTACATGCTTGACGCACGGATTACCGAGCTCGCCCTGCAGGAAAGCAAGAAAATCATTCGCAGAAAGAATGGCGTGCTGATCACCGAGACGCGCCACGGATTTATTTGCGCCAACAGTGGCGTTGACGTATCCAACGTGGATGGAGGAGAGCACGCGTTGCTCCTTCCGGAAGATCCAGATCGTTCGGCAGCGAACCTTTATCGCACACTGAAGAAACGCTTGCGCCTGTCCATTCCGGTGATCATCAGTGACAGCTTCGGTAGGCCGTGGCGCGAGGGGTTGACCGAAGTCGCAATTGGCGTAGCAGGAATGAAGACGATTCACGACTATCGCAACCGCCGCGACCCTCATGGTTATTTGTTGCGCGTCACGCTGGATGCGGTAGCCGACGAACTAGCATGCACCGCCGGGTTGCTCTCAGGCAAGCTAACTCGNACGCCGTTTGTTATCATTCGAGGATTCCCGTACCAGCCCGGGCATGGGAGTTCCCGTCACCTTCTTCGTCCCGCGGCTCTTGACCTGTTTCGCTAGGAGGCTGTCGTGGGCCGAGCATATCCGGAATCGGAACTTGAACATTTTGGCGCGCTGGAGTGGACGGACGTCACGCGTCGCCTCGGGCCGGATGTGCGTGCGGCGCTGGAGGTGGTGCTCAGCACCCAGGACGGAAGATCGCTTTCCCGCGATCAGGCCTTAGCGCTGGCAAACTGCGGGGGCGACGATCTGCTGGGACTGCTCGTGGCAGCGAATGAATTGCGGGCGGAGCTGTCGGGGAACCTTGTCACTTACGTCGTAAATCGCAATATTAATTTCACAAACATCTGTTTTGTTGGTTGCAAGTTCTGCGCCTTTAGCCGTGGTCCACGAGAGCACGACACCTACTTCTTGAGCCTGGATCAAGTCGCGCACAAGGCGCTCGAAGCCTGGGCGCTCGGCGCCACAGAGGTTTGCATCCAGGGCGGACTCCCGCACGGCCTTCCTCCTTTTTATTATCGCGACATTCTTCAGGCGGTGAAGAAAGCCGTCCCGAAGATGCACTGCCATGCCTTTTCCCCCATGGAGATCGTATATGGCGTCGAACTCACGGGCATGCCGGTTGCCGACTATCTAAAGATGTTGCGCGACAATGGTCTCGATACCCTGCCTGGAACCGCTGCCGAGATTCTGGATGACGAAGTACGCACGATTCTCTCCCGCAACAAGCTTTCGACCGCGCAATGGCAGGAAGTGATTACGACCGCGCACCGGCTTGGAATTCGTTCTACCTCAACCTTGATGTACGGTCATGTGGAAACACCCGAGCATTGGGTGAACCAGCTCCTGATGTTTCGCGATATCCAGCGTGAAACCGGTGGCTTTACCGAGTTCGTGCCGCTGGGGTTTGTGCACCGCAATACGCTGCTGTTTCATCAGGGTATCGCGCGTTCCGGTCCAACCCTGGCCGAGCACTTGAAGATACATGCTCTGGCTCGGATTCTCCTGGCCGACTCGATCAACAACATTCAGGTGTCGTGGGTGAAGCTGAATCGCAAGCTGTCGCAACTCTGTCTGCAGGCGGGCGCAAATGACTACGGCGGAACGCTCATGGAGGAAAACATTTCGCGCGAAGCCGGGGCCGATGCTGGACAATACACCAGTCCCGAAGATTTCCACTCTCTCATTCTCGAAGCCGGCCGAATTCCCGCCGAGCGGAACACGACGTACTCGCGAATTCGAATCAAGTTGGCTTTGGAGGATCTGACCAGCGAGCAGGCTTCCCACGCGGAGTTCGCTTGAGTCGTCCCATCGCGATCCTTGGAGGCACAGGTCCAGCCGGAATGGGCATGGCGCTTCGCTGGGCGCGTGCTGGAGAAACGGTCATTATTGGCTCGCGCAGCACCGAGCGCGCCGAAGAAGCCGCCCGCAACATCGCGGCGAGAGCCGGGACACACGCCAAAGTTACAGGACTGGCCAACTCGGCGGCGTGCGCCGCAACCGATTTGCTGGCGCTTACGGTGCCCTTCGAAGGGCAAGCTGGGTTGTTGAAAGAATTGAAGCTGACGTTCAAGCCAGGCAGCATCCTGATTGACGCGACTGTGCCGTTGGCTACCGCCGTGGGAGGCCGCGCCAGCCGAACGTTGGCGGTATGGCAGGGATCGGCGGCCCAGCAGAGCGCGGAACTTGTGCCCAAAGGCGTGACCGTTGTGGCTGCATTTCAAAACTGCTCGGCAGACGCTATGAATGGGGACGATCCGGTGGAGTGCGATGTGATTGTCTGCTCGGATGACGCGAATGCCACGAACCTGGTTTGCGAGCTGGCAGGGAAAATTCCTGGGTTGCGTGCGATCGATGGAGGCAAGCTCGAGAATGCGCGCATTGTGGAGCAGATCACTGCTCTGCTGATCGGACTGAACATTCGCCACAAAGGCCATGGGGGAATCCGAATAACAGGCTTGCCGGCGGCGGCTTATCGATCTTTGGGATAGCGGCATTTTTTGGACGGCCGGCATTCGCGGCTGCGCTCCCGGGCTCCAGGGCGACATACAATCGATCGTCCTCTCGACGGCGATCGCCATCCAATCACCAGAAATCGTGGCCCGCAGATGAGCAATTCCACTAAGAACGTGCCTGTTATTGAATTCCGGGAAGTGGCTTACCGGATTGCCAGCGGGCAGGAACTTCTGAATGGACTCAACCTGCTGGTTCAGCGTGGGGAGACGCTTGTCCTGCTGGGGCGCAGTGGCTCGGGAAAGACCACAACCCTGAAGCTGATCAATGACCTGGTGTCTCCCAGTGAGGGCGAGGTGCTGGTGGAAGGTCGTGCTACGACACAATGGGATCCCATCCGCCTTCGTCGCGGTATTGGCTACGTCATCCAGGATGCGGGGCTGTTTCCCCACTTTACCGTCGAGCGCAACGTCGCGCTGGTCCCCAGGATTGAAGAATGGCCTCCCGATCGCATTCGAAAGCGCGTGGCCGAACTGCTGCAATTGGTCGGCCTGGATGCGGGTTTGGCGACACGGTATCCGCGAGAACTATCGGGTGGCCAGCGGCAGCGCGTCGGAGTAGCGCGAGGATTGGCGGCGGATCCGCCAATTCTCTTGATGGATGAACCTTTCGGGGCGCTGGACCCGATCACACGCGCCGAATTGCAGCGTGAGTTTCTTGCTCTGCAGCAGCGTCTGCAAAAGACCGTGGTCTTCGTAACCCACGACTTACACGAAGCCTTGCTTCTGGGCACGCGCATCGCATTGATGGAGGCAGGACGTCTTGTGGTTACGCTTTCCTCCAATGAGTTTACGAAGTCTTCCGATCCCCTCGTTCAAAAATATCTGGATGCGTTCGGAGCCAGATCGAACGGAAACCGATCATGAACGTATTTCAATTCATAGCGCAAAATCACGCCGAAGTTCTGGAACTCACGCTTGAGCATCTGTGGATGGTGGCGGCTTCAACGGTTTTGGCCGTCTTGATCGGGATCCCGCTGGGAATCTTGATCACGCGCAAGCCGGGGTGGGACAAGCCGGTCCTGGGCGGCGCGAACATCATTCAGACGGTTCCGAGCCTGGCGCTGTTCGGATTCTTGCTGCCGGTGCCCTGGATCGGCGCGCGCTCCGATCGACTCGCCATTCTTGCGCTGATGCTTTACGCCCTGCTTCCGCTCATCCGCAACACCTACGCGGGAATCAACGGCGTCGATCGCTCGGTGGTGGAAGCGGGACGTGGCATGGGGATGACGGACCGCCAGCTTCTCTTTCAAGTGGAACTGCCGTTGGCGTTGGGAGTCATCATTGCCGGAGTGCGGGTAGCAACGGTGATCTCGGTGGGACTCGCCACGATCGCGGCTGCAATTGGTGCAGGCGGACTCGGTGAATACATTTTCCGCGGCCTCGCCATGGTGAACAATCAACTCATCCTGGCCGGCGCCATACCCGCGGCAGCGCTCGCTCTTCTCGCGGATGTCACGCTGGGATGGCTGGAAAAGCGGCTGAGCCCGACCTAGAAGACAAATACGGGAGCACGCTCGCGCCCTGAAGACTTGGCATTACGAGCGTAGCAGAATTGGCATTCCACAAGCTTGTCATTCCGAGCGCAGCGAGGAATCTCGGTTTTTGACCGGCCCCGGGCACAGACAACGCCTCGCTGCGCTCGGAATGACAAGCCTTAGCCTTATCAACCGATGCGCCACATACTTTCGATCCTGCTCATTCCGATTTTCTTTCTGACTGCGTGTGGTCCCGCGCGAGAAAACCGCATTGTGGTGGGCTCGAAGAACTTCACCGAACAAGCGATCCTCGGCGAAATTTTTGCCCAACGCCTGGAACGTAAAACCAGCCTTCGCATCGAGCGGCGCTTCTACCTGGCAGGGTCGTTCATTTGCCAACAAGCCATCCTCTCTGGACGCATCGACCTTTATCCCGAATACACGGGCACTGCGCTGACAGCGATTCTGAAGGAAAAACCGCAGGACACCCAGGAGCAGGTGTACCAGCAGGTGAAATCGGAATACGAACGCCGGTTTCCGCTCACGCTCAGTCCTCCTCTGGGCTTCAATGACACATTTGCGATTGAGATAAGAGGAGACGATGCGCGCCGCTTGCATTTGCAGACAATTTCGCAAGCGGCGGCTTATACCCCGCACTGGCGCGCTGGCTTTGGGTACGAATTCATGGAGCGTCCTGACGGTTACAAGGGCCTGGCCGCCACCTACGGTCTTCGCTTTGCGGAGCCTCCACGAATTATGGACCTCGGGCTGCTCGATCGCGCGCTGAAGGACAAACAAGTCGATCTGATCGCCGGCAACACGACGGACGGGCTCATTCCCGCGCTCGATCTGTTTGTTCTGCGGGACGATCGGAACTATTTCCCCCCGTACGAAGCGGTCGCAGTGATTCGACAGGCGACGGTCGCGCTCCATCCGGAAGTGGGTCAGGCACTAGCGGAGCTGGCGGGAAAAATCTCAGATCAGGAGATGCAGCAAATGAACTACGCCGTCGACGGGCAGCATCGCGATATCAAGGATGTGGTGCGTGAATTTCTGCAGAAAAAAGAACTGAACTGAGAAGCATGGTAAACGGGATGATGTTCCGAAGGAAATAGACTTGTGGCGCTCGCACTGAGCACCAGCTGATAACTTTAGCCGCAAAGGACCGCACCGCATACAATAGCATGCTGATGCCGAACCGCGATCTCGATTCCACCTGGAAATATCACAACGGCACCAAGCATTCCTACGTCAGCATTCGAGTTCATCCCCATTTTCTTGATTGGGAGAATAAGCCGCTTCTCTTCAAAATCTATCCCACCCTCGAAATAAATCGGTTGCCGAAAGATTTTCGCCAGACCGGAGTGGCTGGGCTGTCGGCCATCGCGAGCACCGGGATTCCTCCGAAAGGCAAGAAGCTGCCAACCCTGGATGACATCGCGCAACTTCTGTTCTTCTCCGCCGGGGTAACTCGCAGCAAAAAATTTCCCGGAGGTGAGACTTTTTTCCGTGCAGCGGCCTGTACGGGGGCGCTCTACGAGATCGAGTTGTATTTGATTTGTCAGGATCTGCCCGATCTGCCGGCTGGCGTCTATCACTTCGGCGCGGCGGAATTCGGGTTGCGGCAGTTGCGTGCCGGCGACTTTCGACGGCTCGTAGTCGAGGCCACCGCCAATGAGCCCGCGGTAGCCAAGGCCCCGCTCATCATCATCTGTACCGGCACATATTGGCGAAACGCGTGGAAGTATCGCTCGCGCACCTATCGTCATTTCGGCTGGGACAACGGAACCCTGCTCGCGAACGCGCTGGCCATGAGTACAGCACTCGGATTTCCGTCACGCCTGTTGTTGGGCTTCGTGGATCAGCAAATCAACGCATTGCTCGATCTGGATACGCTTAAGGAGGTGGCGTTCTCGATCATGGCCGTGGGGCATACTTCGAAACGCCCGCCCAAGGCTCCGATTTGCAAGCCGCTCAATCTGCCGCTGGTTCCCTACTCCCGGCAGGAAGTGGACTATCCGGCCATGCGCCAGATGCACGAAGCTTCGACTCTGCTCTCGAAGGAAGAAGTTGCGGCCTGGCGCAAGCAGAAGTTTGGAAAAAGGACAGCACTCAGTACAACAGGAGCGCTCATTCCACTGAATCCGATTATCGATTCAGAGTTACCGTCGGACACCATCGAAGCGGTGATTCAAAGGCGTGGCTCCACACGTAAATTTGCTCGCGAACCGATCACCTTCGCCCACCTCTCCACTTTGCTCGATCGCGCCACCCGCGGCATTGCCGCTGATTCTCCCGAACCGCGCGGCACCCAGCTGAATGATTTGTATCTGATCGTGCACAGCGTGGAAGGTCTTGCCCCTGGCGCTTATTTTTTTCATCGCGACAAGAAAGCCCTCGAACTGCTCAAAGAGGGCGATTTCCGCGAACGCGCCGGGTATTTAGGCTTGGAGCAGGAACTGCCGGCGGACGCGAGCGTCGATATTTTCTTTCTGGCAGATCTTTACAAGATCATCAATACATTCGGCAACCGCGGTTACCGTGCTACCCAACTCGAGGCCGGCATCCTCGGCGGAAAGCTGTATCTCGCTGCGTACGCTCAGAAACTCGGCGCGTCGGGGCTGACGTTCTACGACGACGATGTTGTGAACTTCTTCTCGCCACATGCAAAAGGCAAGAGCGCAATCTTCCTGGTCAGTTGCGGACACAGTGCGCATCGCTAAACACCGCTCCGCTGTCAGAGGTTGGGGCTCATGGCGAACTGATAGCCAGTGGCCCAGCATCTTCGGATCGTTCCTGGTGGCGAAAGATGGGCCCGGCGGTGCAGATCCGCGAGCAAGTTCGGTTCTAAATCACCCCAAACCACTGCAGCGGCCTGGTTTTCCACGGCCGATTCTCTTTGCCAAGGATCACGTGTGATGGTGATCCCCGTCACACCCTGCTGCGACAAGGGCACGACATAATTGCCAGTGTTTTGGAAGTGCCCAACACTTCCAACGTGGGGGTCCCGTGGCAAAAGGACGTGTTTCCATCGTGGTGGAGCGTTGCAAAGCCTGCGGCTTTTGCGTCGAGTTCTGCCCAACCAAGGTGCTGGCGCTCTCCTCCGCTTTCAATTCCAAGGGGTACCATCCGCCGCACGTGGTCGCGCCCGAGAAGTGCAGCGGCTGCGACCTCTGCGGCATGTATTGCCCTGATTTCGCCATCTACGGCCAGAGATTGCCGATGGTAAGAGAAGAGGCGCCCGCCGGAACGGTTGTGGCGAACCTGGAGGTGGGCCGTGAAAGCTGATCCGCGCGGAGTGCTCACGGGCACTCACTTCCTGGACGGAGATCACGCTTGTTGCGAAGGCGCATTGGCCGCGGGCGCACGCTTCGCCGCAGGATATCCCATCACCCCTTCCACCGAAGTCGTCGAGCGTTTCGCCTCGCGCGTTCCGAAAGTCGGGGGAACGTTCATCCAGATGGAAGACGAGTTGGCCGCATCGATCACCTTGCAGGGAGCGGTGTGGGGTGGTGCAAAGGCCTTCACCGTGACTTCCGGCCCGGGCTTCTCGCTGATGATGGAACATATCGGCTATGCCGCCATGACGGAAACGCCTTGCGTCTTCGTCGACGTGCAGCGGGGCGGACCGTCCACAGGTTTACCCACTTTGCCGGCACAGGCCGACATGATGCAGGCACGATGGGGCTCCCACGGCGACTACGAAATCATCGCGCTCTGTCCGAACTCTCCCCAGGAATGCTTCGACCTGACAATTCGAGCTTTCAATTTTTCCGAAGAGTTCCGGATTCCGGTGATGTTCATGATGGATGAGGTCGTCGGCCACATGACGGAGAAGGTGATTATCCCGCCGGCGGACCAGATTGAAGTCGTACCGCGGCGCAAGACTCGGAAGCCTGTCGAGGAGTACTTGCCCTATGGCACAAATGGCGATGGGGTCCCCGAGATGGCGCATGCGGGAGATGGATACAAATTTCACGTGACCGGGCTGACCCACGATGAGCACGGTTATCCCAACATGACCCCCGCCACACAGGACAAGCTGGTGCGGCGCTTGCAAAGCAAGATTCATGATGCCATCGATCGCATCACGCTGCTGGAAGAGGAGTGCCTGGAGAGCGAGGACATTGTGGTGGTCTCCTTTGGCATCACGTCGAGAGTCGCGCAGCGGGCGGTTGAAATGGCGCGCGAGCGCGGCCTGAAGGTCGGCAAACTGCGGCTGATCACCTGCTGGCCATTTCCGGAAAAGCGCATTCGAGAAATCGCCGCCACCACCAAAGCGTTCGTGGTACCCGAACTCAATCTTGGCCAGATGGTCCGCGAGGTGGAGCGAGCCGCCAATGGAAAGGCAAAAACTTTCAGCGTGCCCCACGCCGGAGGCAGCGTCCATCGACCGGAAGACATTCTGAGAGTGATTGTGGAGGCGAGCCGATGAGCATTCTTGACGTGACCAATCCGGTCGAACCCTTCCTGCGCACCGACCGCATGCCGCACATCTGGTGTCCGGGATGCGGCATCGGCACGACCGTCAACTGCTTCGCGCGAGCCCTCATCGAATCGAAAATCGATCTGCAATCGCTTGCGCTCGTTTCGGGCATCGGATGCACGGGACGTGTCGCTGGATATGTGAAGCTGGATTCGTTTCACACCACGCACGGGCGCGCGATTCCTTTTGCCACCGGCCTCAAGCTGGCCAATCCGAAGCTCAACGTGGTCGTTTATTCCGGCGATGGCGACTTGTCGGCCATTGGCGGCAATCACCTGATCCATGCGGCGCGGCGCAACATCGATCTGAAAGTGATCTGCGTGAACAACCTGATTTATGCCATGACCGGTGGCCAGACCGCGCCCACCACGCCGGGTCATGCCATCACTTCGACTTCTCCATATGGAACCTGCGAGCCGGCTTTCAACCTGCCCCACCTGGTGGAAGCGGCGGGAGCTGTGTACGTGGCCCGGTGGACTACGTTCCACGTAAAACAACTGGCGCGTTCCATCGGCGAAGCATTCCAAAAGAAAGGCTTCAGCTTCATCGAAGTTATCAGCCCGTGTCCTACGCTGTACCAGCGCCGAAACAAACTAGGGGATGGCCTGGACACGATGAAGTACTACAAGGAAAAGAGCAAGGTGAAGCATGGCGCCCCCACCAGCGAAGTCGGGCTTACCATGACGGGCGAAATTATCGTAGGGAAGTTCGTGGACCGCGACCGTCCTGACTACCAATCTCTTCTGCATGCCCAGATGGTCGAGTCGCTGGGCGAATGCTACGTGGAGCCTTCGGAGACCGTATGCAGCTGCAGCTAACCGAACTTCGCATCGCCGGATTCGGCGGCCAGGGAGTCATTCTGTCTGCCATCGTCCTCGGAAAGGCCGCTTCCATCTACCAGGGAGCCTACGCCACCATGACGCAGAATTTCGGGCCCGAAGCCCGGGGGGGAGCCTGCAGCGCGCAGTTGCTGATATCCGGCCACCCGATCCTCTATCCTTATGTCACCCAGCCGGACATCCTGGTCGTGATGTCGCAGGAAGCCTACACGAAATTCGTGCCCGAACTGAAAGAGGGCGGCACGCTTATCGTGGAACAAGACTTGGTGCGGGTGACGGATCTGCCGCGGCAGACAAAAGTCTACAGTTGCCCGGCCACGCGGCTCGCCGAAGAATTGGGCAAAAGAATGGTGCTGAACTCCGTCATGGTGGGATTCTTTACGGCGGTCACGCGGCTGCTGGAGAAAGAAGCCGTCCGCAGAGCGGTGTCGGATTCTGTGCCTTCGAGTTTCTGCGACCTGAATTTGAAGGCGTTCGAGACCGGCTACGAGTACGGAGCGCAGTCGTTGCTGGAGAGTCCGCACGCACAGCAATTCG
>JGI12627J18819_10000124_pt1 | contig 26503 bp, 17 predicted proteins | sample TexAe_OM1H0_M2_FD_18819 | JGI IMG/M metagenome (IMG submission 18819)
GAACAGGCCAGTCAAGGCAGCCCCACAGGCTCGCTTCGCTCGGCCTTGACTGGCCTGCCCCTCTGCTCACAAACAATCTGCCAGGAAGGCGAAGCCAGAAAAGAAATCACGCTATGATTTCAGACACCCATCTGGACCAATTCTGGGGTCAGGTCAGGTGAAGGCCAACATCGCGCTCTGCGGTCGGATACCCACGGGCGCGCGCAGCGATCGCTGCATGCCGCGCAGCGAAAGTTTGGCTTCTCCAAAATCAGAAAACATCAGTCGCACAGATCTGTAAAGCTATCAGTCGTCATCATGGCAACCCGCGTTGGCTCCTAAGGCCGCCAGATGGCACAAGAGACCGCTGAGGGCCCTTACAATCGTCCGAACCCGGCAAACCCGAAGACCGGGCGTTGATTGCTTTCTTAGATAATTCCAAACGATCCCCAATCGACACCGTGCTACAAGCTTTCCTTCAACCACGTCGCTGATTCCAAGTGACTTAGATCTGCTAGCCGAAGTGATGATTGGTATCGATCTTGGAACTGTCGTCGATCCAGGCAACTTCCGGCTCATGCAAGGGATTGAAAAGTGACTATGTACAGTCTCTCAGCGCGAGATCGCTAGCCCCGGAAGGTACTAGCAGAAGTGACAGTTCCCAACCAATGCAGCGGTATGAGACGTTTTTCTTCAGGTTCAGAATGCCAGCAATGCGATCCTGCGTTTGGTGAAAATGCCGCGGTTGATAGCTGATTGATCTAGAGAATACCGGCTACCGGCCGAGCAAAAGCTAGAAAGAAAGGTATTCAACATGTCAAACAAGTCGGACAATCCATTCTCCGAATCCAAGGCGGAGGACCCACTCAGTTCTTCCCTGGAAGACCTGATCACGCAGGAAGTTCCGTCGGGTATGGATCGCCGCGCATTTTTGATGCGAAGTGCCCTGGTTGGCGCCATGACGGTCATCACAGGGCGCAAAGCGCCAGCCCAGATACCAGCGAGTCAAGAACCGAAGGGTGTTTCGGGAGGGCCATCAAATCTGGCGCTTTCCCCTAGCCTATACGTCGTGAAAGAGGAAAAGGGACCTGTGCTGACTGTCCTCGACGAGTTTTACAAGGTCGGGCCGGGCCCATCGAGTTCTCACACGATCGGTCCCATGCGGATCACGTACGACTTCTATCAACGTTGTACGAAGCTTCCAGCGGGCGAACTCGACAAGGCGACGGCACTCAAGGTTCATTTGTACGGCAGCCTGAGTGCCACCGGTAAGGGGCACGGAACAGAGCGTGCGTCGCTCGCAGGGTTAATTGGAAAAGAACCGGCAACAGTCGACCCCTTGTTTCTCGACAGTTTGCGCGACAAACCTGACCAAGTGTTTCCAGTGAAGCTCGGTTCAAAATCGGTGAACGTCTCACTGAAGGACATTATCTTCGACTCGACGAAAGGCGACTTTCCGCACCCGAACACGATGAGGGTGATGCTCATGAGCGAAGACAAGGTCCTTCTTGAGCTGGAGTATTACTCGGTTGGTGGTGGGTTCATCGAATGGAAAGGGTATACCCCTCCTACCAAGAACCCGCCGAAGTACCCGTTCGCAACGATGAAGCAATTGCGGCAACACGCCGAGCAAAACAATCTGTCGATTCCACAGGTGATTCTGGCAAATGAGATGTCGATTCCTGGCAGAAGTGAAGAGGAGGTATATGCCTTCATCGACAAGATCACCGGGGCGATGGTGGCGATCGTAAAATCAGGCCTCAGCATACAGGAGGATGTATTACCAGGACCCATCAAGCTCCACTCCAAAGCCGCTACCGTTTACAAGCGCGCCCAGGATGACTCGTTCCAGTCGGACCGAGGAATTGGCACTCTGTCGGCGTATGCTCTCGCAGGATCGGAGGAAAACGGGCGCGGACACCTTGTAGTCACCGCTCCGACAGGAGGTTCGGCCGGTGTTCTTCCCGCCTTGGTCTACGGACTAGGTGAAGGTGGACGCAAACTTCCCCAAGACAAAATTCGCCAAGGGATGCTCGCAGCGGCCGGTATCGGGTACCTCTGCAAGCACAACGCCACGCTATCCGCTGCCGAGGGCGGCTGCCAAGCCGAGATCGGGGTGGCATCGGCGATGGCCGCAGCATTGATCGCGGCGGCATACGATTCTTCTCCTCTTGTCCTCGAAAACGCGGCTGAGTCGGCACTCGAGCATCATTTGGGAATGACCTGTGACCCAGTCGCCGGATTTGTGCAGGTCCCATGTATCGAGAGATGCGCATTCGGTGCTGTCAAGGCCTGGACGGCGTGGGCCATTGCCAGCAATGAAATCGAATCCAGACACAGAATCGGCTTGGACGAAACCATAACCGCCATGGCTCAAACTGCCAAAGACATGAACAGTAAGTACAAGGAAACCAGTGAAGCCGGACTTGCTCTCTCCGTAACGCTTTGCTGATTGAGCCAGACTATGGAACTCGACGTTACGCCGACATTCCCCACCTTTATTGGTAGGGTGCGATTACCAGATGCTGAGGCAATGAACGAGGGGTTGCATGCGCTGATCCTGGCTGAGGAAGCGGAGTACCCAAGCCTGGGTCGGAGCAATATCGGAGGTTGGCACTCGCGTCCTGATTTCTTTCATCGGTCGGACAGCACTGTGTCCGCATTGATCTCATGGATCACCTGGGCTCTCCGTCGAATGATCTCCGCAACGACTGGCCGGGATGTTTTCACGGGTACGCTCTCTATTTCGGGATGGGCGACCGTCTGTCGCGCCGGCACCTACCATGCGCCCCACTTGCACTCGGACAGCGCGTGGTCAGGAGTGTATTACGTAGATAGCGGTAGCGATAATCCGGACCGTCCACTCAGCGGCGTACTGGAATTTCTCGACCCGCGGGCAGGGGCGGAAGCTGTGAGCGCACCGGGCGACCCATACGGAGAGCCTTTTCGAGTTCAGCCACAAGCGGGATTGCTTGTGGTGTTCCCTAGCTGGCTCTATCACTGGGTTCACCCTTATGCCGGAGAAAGACCTCGCATTGCAGTCTCCTTCAACGCAACTGTAGGAGTTCGTGCTGTGGAGCAAGCCCAGAGTAGCGAAGCTGTCGCGTCGGATATTGCACACAAAATTCCATGCGACGTCGGCATCGTGGCTGGGACACCGGAGCACTCACTCTGCCATGTGGGACACGAACGACAAGGTCAAGATTAGAGAACGTTCATGTCGCAACGAATTGCACATTCGGAGAGCGGTCACGAGACCGACAAGAGCCTTAGGACGGCGGTCGTCGCGTGGGTTCTGACCGCGATCTATTACTTCTATCAATACGCGCTCCGTTCGGCACCTTCCGTCATGTTGCCGCAATTGTCACAGGCCTTTGGCGTCAGTGCACTAGGCGTAGCCTCGCTGGTCGGTTTGTTCTATTACGGCTATTCACCGTTCAGCCTGGTCGCCGGTGTCGCGATGGACAGACTTGGACCGCGGAGAGTTGTTCCGGTTGCTGCCGCCGTGGTCGGTGTGGGAGCGGTGTTGTTCTCTACCGGCCGGAGCGACGTGGCGAGTGCAGGAAGATTACTTCAGGGAGCCGGCGGGGTCTTTGCACTGGTGGGAGCCATCTATATTGCCACGAGCAATTTTCCGGCTCGGCGGGCTGCCACCCTAATCGGCGCTACACAGATGTTTGGAATGGCGGGAGGATCGGCCGGGCAATTTGTGGTGGGGCCGATGATCAGCCGCGGCCTTGCGTGGAACCGCTTTTGGATCGGGATGGGTATTGTCGGTCTAGTGATGGGGCTTCTTCTTTTCGCCTTCTTACCCAGGGAAAGCCGCAGTGAGCAACGGGATGGCGGGTTGAGCGGCATAATCGGCCCCTTTCGCATCGTATTCGGAAATCCGCAGTCGATACTATGCGGTCTGATTGCAGGGTTGCTTTTCATTCCGACGACGATCTTCGACATGGTGTGGGGCGTTCGTTATCTTCAAGAGGCGCACGGGCTGGACTATGGCTCGGCAGTCATGCGTTCCGCGGCGGTTCCGTTCGGGTGGATTATCGGATGTCCGTTGCTCGGTTTCCTTTCTGATCGGCTCGGACGTAGGAAACCGGTCATCATCGGCGGCGCGGTCGCGCTTATGGCTTGCCTGGCCTGGATACTTTTTGGACATACCGGCCTCTTCCCTCCCTACGTGATCGGCCTTATCGCCGGAGTAGCTTCGGGAGCGGCCATGCTGCCTTATACGGTAATTAAGGAAGCGAATCCTCCGCAGTTTGGCGGAACTGCAACCGGTGTGGTCAATTTTCTGAACTTTACATTCAGTGCCTTGCTCGGGCCGTTTTTTGGATGGATTTTGCAGTATGTCTCGGGCGGAGCCGCTCCAATGGAACACAGACATTATCAAACCGCCTTCGCGCCGATGTTAGTCGGTGTCCTTGTCGCGATCATCCTCTGCCTGTTTTTGAAGGAAACGGGGCCCGGAGCCAGAGCGTTGTCCGCAAGAGCGGTATAGGAGCGATACGTGAGCCAATCTACTGGAACTGGAAAATACGAACAAATGTTGGTGAAGTGCAAGAAGCTGAAGCCGGTTCCGACAGCTGTGGCTCATCCGTGCGAGGCTTCTGCGTTATCAGGTGCAGTAGAGGCCGCGAAGCTAGGACTCATCCTTCCCATCTTGATCGGGCCTCGCGACAAAATAGCAGCAACTGCGAAGTCCGCAGGGATCGAGCTCAACGGATTTGAAATCGTGGACGTCCCCCACAGCCACGCGGCGGCGCAAAAAGCAGTCGAATTGGTGCGCGAGGCGCAGGCAGAACTTCTAATGAAGGGTAGCCTGCACACCGACGAATTAATGACCGCCGTAGTTGCCCGCGACGGGGGGCTGCGCACCGGACGCCGGGTCAGTCACGTATTTGTCATGGATGTTCCCACCTATCACAAAGTGTTTTTGGTTACGGACGGCGCCATCAATATCTCTCCCACGTTGGAAGCCAAAGTGGACATCTGCCAGAACGCGATCGATATCGTCCACTCGCTCGGTATCAAAAAGCCTAAGGTCGCAATCCTGGCTGCGGTGGAAACAGTGACCTCAAAGATGCCAGCCACCATAGACGCTGCTGCCTTGTGCAAGATGGCAGACCGTGGGCAGATCACGGGCGCCGTGCTGGATGGACCGCTGGCGTTTGACAACGCGATCAGCAAAGAGGCGGCGCGAACCAAGGGCATTCACTCGGATGTTGCTGGTGATCCGGACATCCTGCTGGCGCCCGATCTCGAATCCGGGAACATGCTTGCGAAACAACTGAGTTTTCTGGCCAATGCCGACAGTGCCGGCCTGGTGCTGGGAGCGAGAGTGCCGATTATCCTTACCAGCCGGGCCGACAGCGTACGGTCCAGGATCGCCAGTTGTGCCGTCGCTATGCTGGCCGCGCATGCGCGCCGACAGAAGGCATAGAGGGCACACCTATGGACGACTATGCACTTGTGCTCAATGCGGGATCATCGAGCCTGAAGTTTTGCGTCTTCCGACAGCCCAGCGGGAAAGTTTGGCAGATCGCGGCGCGTGGGCAGATCGAGGGTATCGGGACTTCACCAAGGCTTTCAGTAAAGGACGCTCAGGGCGGGATCCTCGCTGACAGCGCTCTGGATGCAGCGGTCAGTGACGGACACGCTGCGATTGACGCCCTCGCGTCGTGGCTTCGGTCGAAGTGGGGCGGTGCACGAGTATTAGGTGTCGGCCACCGCGTCGTTCACGGTGGTGTGCAGTACGGACAACCGGTGCGGTTGACGAGACAGATCCTGACGGAATTGAAAAAGCTGGTGCCCCTCGCGCCGTTGCACCAGCCCTACAATCTCGCGGCAATTGAGGCCGTCTTCGAGCGACTGCCTGATGTGCCGCAGGTCGCCTGCTTCGATACGGGTTTCCATGCTGGTCATTCGCCGGTGTCAAAACTCGTACCTCTTCCAAAAACAGTTCGCGAATCAGGACTCCAACGATATGGTTTCCACGGCTTGTCCTATGAGTACGTCGCTTCTGTTTTGCCGGATGTGGCTCCGAGGATTGCCAAAGAGCGGGTTATCGTCGCCCACCTCGGAAGCGGCGCCAGTCTATGTGCCTTGAAAGATGGGAAAAGTGTAGATAACAGCCTGGGCTTTACCGCCCTGGATGGACTCTGCATGGGAACGAGGCCAGGCTCGCTTGATCCAGGCGTAGTTTTATATCTCTTTCAAAGCCTTGGACTCACTGCTAAGCAAGTGGAGACCCTTCTCTACAAGCAATCGGGTTTATTGGGAATCTCTGGCTTCAGCAATGACATGCGCGATTTGCTCTCCAGAGAGGATTCTGACGCCCGTTTGGCGGTGGATTATTTCGTCTACCGCGCGGCCAAAGAGATCGGCGCCTTGACTGCAGTTCTGGGCGGCATCGATGGCCTCGTATTCACCGCGGGTATTGGAGAACATTCGCCTGTCATCCGCCAGCGAATCTGCGAGGCCTCTTCCTGGCTGGGAGTTGAGTTGGACGCACAATCGAATGCGAGCGGAGGACCGCAGATCTCCACGCCGCAGAGCAGGATTTCGGCTTGGGTTATTCCCACCAACGAAGAACTCATGATCGCGCGCCACACCGGTTCGCTACTTGGATTGACGCAGCCCGTTTCGTAACAGGCATAGACAGGAGAAATGTAATGACGACGGCAACCTCAAATCAGATCGCACCAGAAGCCGCGGCCTCGCCGTGGCATGGATTCACGCCGGGCCTGTGGCACAAGGAGATCAACGTTCGTGATTTCATTCAGCAGAATTACGTGCCATACGAGGGAGATGAGGCTTTTCTTGCGCCGGCAACCGAGCGGACAAAAAAGCTATGGATCCACCTGAATGACCTTTTTGTGGAAGAGCGCAAGAAAGGCGTGCTCGACATTTCTCAGGTTCCAAGCTCCATCACTGCCCACGGCCCAGGTTATATCGATCGGAATAATGAGGTGATCGTCGGCCTGCAGACNGACGCCCCGTTGAAACGCGCCATTATGCCGAACGGAGGCCTCCGCATGGTGCTGAGCGCCTTGAAGGCATACGGGTACACGCCTGATCCGCAGGTTGTCGAAACTTTCTCGAAGTATCGAAAGACCCACAATGATGGAGTATTCGATGCTTACACCGCTGACGTTAGGCGATGCCGCAGTTCTCATATCCTTACTGGTTTGCCAGACGCTTACGGACGCGGACGCATCATCGGCGACTACCGCCGAGTGACTCTCTATGGCGTTTCCCGGCTCATCAATCAGAAGCAAGCAGAGAAGCGCAATCTCGATTCCACCATGTCAACCGAAGACATCATTCGAGACCGCGAGGAGCTCAGCGAGCAGATTCGCGCTCTTAGCGAACTGAAGCAGATGGCATCAAGTTACGGGTTTGACATCTCGGAACCGGCGCGCAATGCACGTGAAGCCGTGCAGTGGCTGTACTTCGGATATCTGGCGGCAGTTAAGGAACAAAATGGAGCTGCCATGTCTCTCGGCCGGACCTCGACGTTCCTTGATATCTACTTAGAACGGGATCTGGCATCTGGTGCGATCACTGAGCAAGTGGCTCAGGAGATCATCGATGACTTCGTCATCAAACTACGCATCGTTCGTTTTCTTCGAACGCCGGAATACGATGAATTGTTTGCCGGAGATCCAACGTGGGTCACCGAATCCATTGCCGGTACAGGAGACGACGGGCGACCACTTGTAACGAAGACAAGTTTTCGGTTTCTTCAGACGCTGTACAACCTGGGCCCTGCACCCGAGCCAAATCTGACTATCTGGTATTCTCCGCGTCTGCCTGAGGGGTTTCGCAGTTTTGCGGCGAAGGTGGCAATCGACACGAGTTCCATTCAATTCGAAAGCGACGAGATCATGCGTAGCTCGCTGGGAGATGATGGCGCCATCGCCTGTTGCGTGTCGCCGATGCTCATGGGCAAGCAGATGCAGTTTTTCGGCGCGCGAGCCAATCTCGCCAAGTGCCTGCTGTATGCCATCAATGGCGGCAGAGACGAAATCACAGGGGAACAGGTGGGACCGGTAATGCCCGCGGTCACGGGCGAGTACCTTGAATTCGACGAGGTGATCGAAAAGTTCGGAAAGATGATGGAGTGGCTCGCTGGCGTCTACGTGAATGCGATGAACATCATCCACTACATGCACGATAAATATGCTTATGAACGCGTTGAAATGGCGCTTCACGACTATTCGCCTTTGCGAACGATGGCTTTCGGGATGGCGGGAATGTCTGTAGTTGCTGACAGCCTCTCAGCAATTCAGTATGCGAAAGTTCGGGCGATTCGCGATAAAACCGGACTAGTATTCGACTATCAAATCGAGGGTGATTTTCCGGTTTTTGGCAATAACGACAATCGGGTGGACCATCTCGCGTCCTGGGTTGTGAGTACATTCATGAGTAAGCTCAGGAAGTACCCGACATATCGCGGGGCTCTTCACACACAGTCGGTCCTGACGATCACATCGAATGTGGTGTATGGCAAAGGCACTGGCAATACTCCCGATGGAAGGCGTCAAGGGGAGCCGTTTGCGCCGGGCGCTAATCCGATGCATGGACGTGATACGCACGGCATCCACGCTTCAGCCGCTTCTGTTGCGAAGATTCCATATCGCGACGCAGCCGATGGCATCTCTCTCACTGCCACGCTGCTCCCCGAGGGACTCGGGAGGGTTGCGGATGATCGCATCGCCAATTTGCGAGGCATGCTCGATGCGTTTTTCGGCACCACTGGCTATCACATGAACGTAAATGTATTGAACCGTGACACGCTTCTGGATGCGATGGATCATCCGGAGAAGTACCCGCATTTGACGATTCGTGTCTCGGGATATGCCGTCAACTTCGTGCGGCTGACTCGTGAGCAACAAATGGATGTGATCAGTCGCACGTTCCATGGAAGTCAGGCGACAGTATGAGCGACACGCAACAACTGGTTCCATTGGAGGCGAAGAGCCCTTTTGAAATGCGCGTTGATCTGGGCAAGGGGATGCCGGAGTCAGACGTGCGCACTGCGCTCTCCACAGGAGACATGGGTTTCCTTCATTCATTCACAACGGGCTCGACCGTCGACGGGCCCGGTGTTCGCGTTGTGGGATGGACAACCGGCTGCCATTGGCGCTGTCTGTTTTGCCATAACCCTGACACGTGGACGATGACTAACGGTATTCCGGTGACACTAGCTCGCGCTACAGAGCAACTCCGCAAATATCGTTATGGATTGAAAATGATGTCGGGCGGGTTCACGTTGAGCGGCGGCGAACCTCTTATGCAAGACCGATTCGTTGTCAAGCTGTTTACTGCGACGAAGGCGATGGGAATCCATACGGCGTTGAACTCAAACGGCTCGCTTCATGGCCGCCTCACCGATGCTGAGTTGGATCAGATCGACCTTGTAATTATGGATATAAAGACGTGGGATCCAGAACGCCATCGCAACCTCACGGGAATGGACAATGCCGCAACTCTGGANTTCGCTCGGCGGTTGGCCATTCGCAGGAAAGCTCTATGGTTACGCTTCGTATTGATTCCCGGGCTCACCGACAACGACGATGACATCGCCCAGATTGCGAGATTCGCCGCGAGCTTGGGAAATGTAGAACGAGTCGACGTGCTGCCGTTTCATCAGATGGGCCGATTCAAATGGAAGGAACTTAAACTTAATTACGCTCTCAACGATGTTCAGCCTCCGAGCCAACAGGCCGTCGAGCGTGCCTGCGCGCTGTTTCGCGCAGAGGGCCTCAAGACGGTCTGATTCGGAACTAAAGCTTGTGCGCCTGCAATGTGTAACCCGAGCGACCCCTGCAATGACAATTAAACCGAGAGCCGAACTTGATCAAGACGTGGTCGATCGACGAAATCGTAGCACCCCGCTACGACAAGTTTGGAAAATGCACGGCTAGTCGGGTCGGCCCTGCGCGTCTCAAGTTCTTGGTTGTCGCCTATTTGCCAGTCGCCCAGAGCACAATCACCGATCGAGGCCTGGCTAGATACGTGTACCCGGTAATAAAAGGTGCTTCCTGCCATTCGGTAATGTCATGGGGACTTTCAAGAGAGGTATCGATCCATCGCTGCCATAAGTCTTGCCGCCCGGCTTCCAGCACCGGAAGGTCGAAATTGAGAGGATCCCAATAGGCATTGAAGATGAGATAGACATGCAAAACATCGTTGGCTAACGTGACGCTTAAAGCAATGCTGTGCGAATCATCGCTCCAGTCCGGTTGGTTGAGTTTGACTCCATGCCAACCTTTGAGACCCTTGCTGATGATCTCAGTCAAAGTCATTCCACGGAATTCCGACTCTAGACCGCGCAGCCGCCGCCTCGAGACGAGAAGTTTCACGAACCGATATAACTCAGCGTGTTTCGCGAGCAGAGACCAATCGAACCAATTGGATTCGTTGTCGTGGCAGTAAGCGTTGTTGTTGCCAAGCTGAGTGCGTCGGACCTCATCGCCCATAACGAACATCGGTAAGCCAAGAGAGAGCATCGTGACCGTAAGGAAATTCTTCACTTGACGGTTGCGGAGCGCTTCGATAGCCGGGTCATTGGTGAGTCCTTCTATGCCGCAGTTCCAGCTTCGATTATCGTTCGCACCATCGCGGTTCTCTTCACCGTTGGCCTCATTGTGCTTCTGGTTGTAAGAAACCAGGTCGTTGAGCGTAAACCCGTCGTGACAGGTTACAAAGTTAACGCTCTGNTCCGCCTCGCGTTGCTTGTGACCATAAACTTCCGGGCTNCCAAGGAGACGATCAGCGAAGCGGCGCACAGTTCCATGCTCNCTGCGGAGAAAGTCTCTTACGTCATCACGGAAGCGCCCATTCCATTCTTTCCAGCTATCGCCAATAAAGCTACCTACCTGGTACAGGCCTGCGGCATCCCAGGCTTCAGCAATCAGCTTTGTACCCGCGAGAGTCGGATCTGATTCGATATCCCAAAGTATGGGCGGAGTCGACATCACTCGGCCGTCCGAATCACGTGCGAGGATCGATGCCAAATCGAAGCGAAAACCATCTACATGCATCTCTTCAACCCAATAACGGAGGCTATCCAGGATCATGCGGCGCACTATCGAGTGATTGGCGTTGAGTGTATTCCCAGTACCGCTGTAGTTGGCATACCTCGCGCGATCTCGTTCAAGAATGTAGTACGCGTTGTTATCGATTCCACGGAAGCACACCGTCGGCCCGTCGCCAGACCCTTCGCTGGTATGGTTGAAGACCACGTCCAGAAGCACTTCGATCTTCGCAAGGTGCATTGCTTTCACCATGTCGCGAAACTCAGTGACGGGACTCAGTGGATCACGTCGAGAACTATAGGCATGGTGGGGTGCGAAAAAAGATACCGGCGCGTAGCCCCAATAGTTGACGAGACCCTTCGGACAGTCGTATGGATCAAACTGGAATACCGGAAGCAATTCGATAGCGGAGATCCCCAAATCCTGCAGGTATGGAATCTTTTCGATAACTCCGCGAAAAGTGCCGCGTACTCCCGCCGCCACGCCAGAGCTGAAATGCTGCGTAAAGCCCTTAACATGCATCTCGTAAATAATGGACTGGGAGGATGCTCGGTGAAGTGGGCGGTCGCCTTCCCAATCATACGAGCTTGGATCCACCACCACACTCTTCATCGCTGTGGCAACAGTTTCAGCCTTGCTCTGCGCTGCCTCACGTGAGTANCTCTCAGGCACAACGACGCTACGAGCATATGGGTCGAGCAGGAGCTTGGACGAGTCAAACCGCATACCTTGATTCGGATCAAACACGCCATGAACCCGATATCCATAAAGCTGTCCGGCTTGAATGCCCGGAACGAAGACATGCCAGTAATGGTAGGTGCGGTTCTTGGATGGATCTAGTGCGATCACTCTGGGTTTAACGTCTTCTTCATTGGCGAAAAGCAGCAGGTCAANCCCAGATGCATCTCGTGAATACAAACTGAAGTTCACGCCAGCTCTGCTGACCGTCGCTCCCAAAGGACAGCTACACCCTAACTCCCGAGCGCATGCGGCATCGGAACGGGCTCGTTGTCGAGCGTCTTCTGCGGCACGTAGATCAGCAGTTTTGGTTCCAGTCACGGTCAAGCTCTCTATAAGATTCCCTGACCTCTTCGTTAGCCGCTTTTGCAGGGGTATCCGCCGCTTTCGGCTTTAGGTCTCTAGCTGGCAACTCGCTCGCGGTGCGAGACATATCTTCGACTCCGATATTTCGGCCGTTGCGATGGTTGTGCCATCGCTCAGGGTTTGGAACTCACGCAATGGAGGGCAATTCTTTGCGCTACTGCTTCCAGAATCGCCGGGCGCTTCGACTTCTGGGATGGGAATCCTATATGCCCTCCGTCGCCCTCATTCAATATTTCTCAGGTACAAATCGTCTTCCTTTGAGAGTCGCCTGATCATCGTATGCTCGCTTCATAGAGCGCTTAGGCAGCTTGACCTTTTTTCGCGGGAGCTTCTTATAAGGAATCAAGCTTAAGAGATGGCTGATGCAGTTGAGGCGCAACCGTTTCTTATCGTCGGATCGCGCAATGTACCACGGCGCTTGCTTCGTATCTGATGAGTCCAGCATCTGATCGCGAGCCCGCGAATAGTCAAACCAACGCTCGCGGGACGGCAAGTCCACTGGACTGAGCTTCCATTGGCGCACGGGATCCTGGATACGAGCCTCAAACCGGCGCTCTTGTTCTTCGTTGCTTACTTCCAGCCAGAATTTGATCAGGTTGATTCCAGCTTCCACAACATACTTCTCAAACATTGGGCAAAGTTCGAGAAAGCGGTCATGGTCTTCCTTGGTGCAGAATCCCATGACGTATTCCACACCGGCGCGATTGTACCAGCTGCGGTCAAATATTACGATTTCACCCGCGGCCGGAAAATGCGCAATATAGCGCTGCACGTAGAGCTGGCTTTTTTCTTTATCAGATGGAGCTGGAAGGGCCACTACACGGAATACACGTGGACTCACGCGCTCTGTGATCGCCCGGATGGTACCGCCCTTGCCTGCAGCGTCGCGGCCTTCAAACACAACGATGATGCGCGCGCCCGTGCGCTTCACCCATTCCTGCAAGTGGCAGAGCTCGGCCTGAAGGCGCTGGAGTTCCTTTTCGTACTCCTTCCGGTTCAGCTTTGTTCCGTTGCTCGCCTTGTCTTCATTTCGCTTTGCCATAGGGTTGCCTCATGCACCTCGCTGATTTTTATGAGGGGAGACGATCGCAGTCTTCCCTCCGCGCTACTGCTTCCGATTACGATCGCGATTGTCGTGTCGCGTCCATGACTATTTCGTTGCCGCGATGGACTTGCGGAAGAGCGTAACGCTATATGAGAAGAACGCCAGCCCGATGCCCCCGACCATCGCGAAGTTGCGCCACACGGCGTCCAGTCCGCCGCCGCGGTAGATGATCACCTGCGAAAAACTGACGAAGTGCCGCGACGGCAGAAAATACGTGACCGCCTGCAGCCACCCGGGCTGGCTCTCGACGGGAGTCGATCCGCCAGACAGCAGCTGCAGCACCATGACCACCAGGATGATCAGGAGAGCGAACTGCGCCATCGATCGCGAAATGGTTCCGAGGAATAGACCAAGCGCCGTTGCAAAGAACAGATACAACACGACGCCGATGAACCATAGGACTACCGATCCCTGGAAGGGCACTTTCAGAGCCATTCGGACCACGAGGAACAGAGACAGCATCGTGGCCATGAGAATCACAAGACCGTTCGCCAAGACCTTCGCCATCGCGATCTGGAAAGCGGTGAGCGGCATCACCAGGAGGTGCTCGAGCGTGCCGTGCTCCCGCTCGCGAATCACCGCGGCTCCCGTAAGCACGATCGTGAGCAGCGAGATCTGGTTCATGATGGCCACGATGCTCGAGAACCATGCCGAGACGCCGTTCGGGTTGAACATCTTGCGCTCCACGAGGTTCACAGGCGCACTTGTGACGATATTCATGCGGCTGAGAAAGGTCGTGAGGGTTTGGGTGATGATGTTGTGGATGTAGCCGGCGCCGATACCCGCCTGTTGCATAGCGGTGGCGTCGATATTCACCTGGATGCCAGGATTGCGTCCGGCAATCAAATTCGATTCAAACTGAGGCGGAATCACGACGACGAACATGAAGCGTCCTTCATCCATGGCTCGCTCGATTTCGTCCGGCCGGATCCTCACCGCGTACTGGAAACGAGGTGGAAAGAATGCATTGAACAGTTGCTTCGATAGCGCAGACTGGTCCTCGTCTGCGAAGGCGATCGAGGCATTGTTGACCTCGTTCGACGTACCGGTTGCCTGCTGGTAGATCGTCCAGGTGAAGGCGTAGAGCACGAACAGCACCATGACCTTGTCGCTCATGACGCTGCGGAACTCCTTGCGCGCGAGCCAGAAGATGTTGGTGAGCGATTCCATTGCTACTTCTCCTGCTTCCGCAACCCGATCGCGCTCACGAGCAGGAGCACAGGGATGCAGCAGAGGAGATAGAGAATGTCGGGCAGCATGAGATCGAGTCCGAGGCCCTTTGTGTACGCGCCCAGGCTCGAGTGCATGTAGTACGTCGTGGGCCAGATCTTACCCACGACGTGCGCACTGCCTTGCAGTGTCGATACCGGCTGCAGCATTCCGGAGAATTGGATTGATGGCTGAATCGTAAGAATCGCCGTGACGAACACGGCTGCGACTTGCGTACTAGTGAATGTGGAGGCCGCCATTCCGATGCCTGTTGTGACAATGATGTACACCAGAGTGCANAGCGTCAGAAACAGAAAGCTGCCCTTGATCGGGACACTGAACACAATCAAGGCAAGCGTCACCAGGATGAAAAAGTTGATCATGCCAATCACGAGATACGGCAGTTGCTTGCCGAGCAGAAATTCGAGCCGTCCTGTCGGCGTGACGTAGAAGTTGATGATCGAGCCGAGTTCCTTCTCGCGCACGATGCTGACCGTCATCAGTACCGCTGGAATCAGGATGAGGAGTAAGGCCGGTACGTTGGGCACGATCGAATAGATGCTCTCGAACGTGGGGTTGTAAATGTATCGATCCTGGAAGTTTGCGGTGTACTTGCTCGGCCTTTGATAGAGCCGGTTGGCGGGATCCGCGAAGAGCGCTCGCTGAACCCCCTCCACGTACCCCCGGATCGTCTCGGCGCGGAAGGGGTTCGCGCCATCGATCTGGGCGAGGACGTCGGGGGTGTTGCCGCGGCGCAGATCGCGGCTGAAGTTCGACGGGATCTCAATCACCGTCGCGACTTCGTCCGCCTGCAGGCGCTTCAGAGCATCCTCGTCGGAGAAGGTTGGTGATTGCCACATGAAGTATCGGGGTATCGATCTGAACTGCTCCACATATGTCTGGCTGTCCTGCGACTGGTCAAGATCCAGGGAGGTGACTTTAATGTGCTCGACGTCGGTTGTAATGCCGAAGCCGCAGACCAGCATAAGGAGGGCCGATCCCAGGAAGGCGAATGTCAGCCGAACGGGATCGCGAATGATCTGAATCGCCTCGTTACGCGCATAGGCCATCAGCCGGCGGAGCGGCAGAGGGAGCGCCCCCTTTTCGTGCGCCGAAGTAGTGGTGGACACCGAGGCCGCGGGTGCGGCGCTCGCCGCCTTCGCCTGCGTCGAACTCTTCGACTCCTGCGCGATCGAATCTTCCATGTAGCCGATGAACGCCTCTTCGAGATTCTTGGCGCCGCGCCCGTCGATCAACTTCTGTGGCACATCGCAAGCGAGTACCTTGCCGGCGTTCATGAGCGAGATGCGATCGCAGCGCATCCCTTCGTTCATGAAGTGCGTCGTGACAAAAATTGTCACCCCCTGCTTGCGAGAGAGGTCGGCCAGCAGCTCCCAGAAGCTGTCGCGTGCAACGGGATCGACTCCAGAGGTAGGTTCGTCGAGGATGAGCAACATTGGGTCGTGAAGCACCGCGACCGCCAGCGAGAGCCGTTGCTTCACGCCCATGGGCAGCGAATCGGAGAGCGCGTCGAGATGCGGACCCAATCCGAATCGCTCGACCAACTCCTCGATGCGCGCCTTGGCCTTGTCGGGCGGGATGTGAAAGAGACGCGCGTCCAGCACGAGATTCTCGCGCACCGTGAGCTCGCCGTAAAGCGAGAACGCCTGCGTCATGTACCCAAGGTTGCGGCGGACCTCGATGCTGCCGGCCTCAACCGACTTGCCAAAGACCGTAGCCGTGCCTTCGGTGGGAGGCAGAAGTCCGGTCAGCATCTTCATCGTCGTCGACTTGCCGCAGCCGTTGGAGCCGAGAAAGCCAAATATCTCGCCCCGCTCGATCTTCATGCTGACATGATCGACGGCGGTGAAGGTGCCGAAGCGCTGGGTCAGGCCATGCGCCTCGATGGCGATTTCTGGTTTGTCGGTCGCGGGGAGTGGGGGAATTACAAGTTCCACATGGCCCTTGCGCTTTTCTTCCGGTAGCAGATGAACGAAGCAATGCTCCAGATCCTTGGAGCCGGTGCGCTCCATGAGCTCTGTCGGCGTCCCCGTCGCGAGCACTTTTCCCGAATCCATCGCGACGATCCAATCCCACTGCTGCGCCTCGTCCATGTAGGCCGTCGCGATGACGACGCTCATGCTTGGGCGACCCTTGCGAATGTCGTCGATGAGTGTCCAGAACTGGCGCCGTGACAGCGGATCGACCCCTGTGGTCGGCTCATCGAGGATGAGGAGATCCGGCTCGTGGACCAGGGCTCCACAGAGCCCCACCTTTTGCTTCATCCCTCCCGACAGTTTTCCCGCCGGACGATCGGGGAACGGCCCGAGTCCTGTGGCATCGAGCAGTTCTTTGACACGGCTGCGGCGCTCGCTCGGCGACAGGCCAAAGAGCTGCGCCATGAAGTCCACGTTGTCGTGGACACTGAGCTCCAGGTACAGGTTCTTGCCGAGGCCCTGCGGCATGTATGCGATCTGGGGGCACACGGCGCGGCGGTGCCGCACCTGCCTCATGTCGCCGCCGAGCGCGTAGACCTGTCCCTCCTGCACCTTCTTTGATCCAGCCATCAGCCCCAAAAGCGTTGACTTGCCCGCGCCGTCCGGACCGACGACCCCGACCATGATCCCCGTGGGAATATCAATCGAGATTCGATCGAGCGCGATCACTTTGCCGTAGTGGTGCGTGACGTCGCGAATGGAGGCGACCGGCTTGCTATCGGAGGGCGGGTACACAGGCACTGTTGCCATAGGCACCTTAATTAGGCGTACCCGAAGAATGGGATGGCTCCAACGCGGACTGGTTCGTTGGCGGATTCACAAGGCCCTTTTCCAACCACTGCGGCCACTTGGCGTCGGGGCTCACCTTCACATAGCCGACGCCGCGCACGCCCGTCTTGATGCGCTCGACATAGTGCGTGACGAGTTCGGGGGGTATCTGAAGCTTGACGCGGAACATCAGCTTCTCGCGCTCAGTCTTCGTCTCGACCTGCTTTGGTGTGAACTGTGCTTCCGGAGACACGAAGGTGACATAAGCCGCAGCGGATTTGTCCGGTTCGTAGTCGACAGTGATGCGCGCAGGCGCGCCGGTTTTCAACGCGGCGGCGTAGTTGGATGGGAGATAGATCTCCATATACACGTCGTTCAGATCCACGAGCGTCAACGCCTTGCCGCCGGGTCCGAGCACCTCGCCCGGTTCGACAAGGCGATAGAGGACCCGGCCGGTCACGGGCGAGATCAGGGTCGCATCCTTGATGCGGGTTTTGGTCACTTCTACCTGGGCCTTTGCGACTTCGATCTGTCGCTGCGCGGCGTCTGCTTGTGATTGTGCGGTGGCCGCCCGTGATTGCGCGGCGCCCGCCCGGGCCTGCGCCGCGTCCGCCTGTGCTTGTATGGACGTAAGCGTCGACTTCGCAGTCGCCAGGGCAGTCTGCCGAGTGTCGAACAAAGCCTGTGACGTCGCATTCTCCGCAAGCATCCTGCGTTGGCGGTCAGCCTCGGTCTGCGCGAGCTTGATCTCGCCTTGCTGCTGCTCGATGGCGGCGTTGGCCGCGGCGACGTCCGCCTTGGCCGCGGCGATGTCCGCGTTGGCCGTGGNGATGGCGCCTTTGGCCGCGGTAAATTCCTCCCTGGCGGTTGCGACGGCGGCCTCGTTCTTTGCCATTTCCGCTTCGATCGTCACCGTGTCGAGTCGCACCAACACCTGACCCGGTTTCACCAGGTCACCCTCGTCCACCAGAACTTCCTTGACCCTGAGCGGCTCCTTAGCGGAGGCGTCAGAGAGCTTGGCTTCGAGACGGCCGTTGCCGGACACGATCCCGACGGGGAGGGCCGACTGCGTTGACTTCCAATATTTGTAAGCCAGGATGCCGCCGACCACGACGACGATCGCGATGATAATCCACTTTTTCGAAAATTTGGCGGCCATGGCTTCTCACCTCGTGGCTGGTGGCGCTGTGGGTTGTGGCACTGTGGGTTGTGGCGCCGTAGTTGGTGGCGCTGACGTTGTGGGCGAGCCCGTCGTTGACGGCGTCGAGAACAAATTGCCCCAATTGGTGCGCTTCTGCATTTCGATCCTGGTGGCGTCGGGGACGAACGGCTGACCGACGCTCATCTCCCAACCTCCACCGAGGGCCTTGTACAAACTGATGGCATTCGTCGCGGCGCTCGAACGCAGGTTGACGAGGTTATTCTCCTGTTGCAATTGCGTTTGGTCGGCCAGGAGCACACGCTGATAATCGACGGCTCCTTCCCGATACTGGATACGGGCCAACTCCGCCGAACGGCGTGCGGCGGTCACGGCTCCCTGCTGGACAGAGGTCGCCTCGAGCGCTTTGACGTATCCTACGATCCCATCCTCCACTTCCTGCCCCGCGCTGAGCACGCTGTTCTGATAGGTAGTGAGGACCTCCTGAAATCGCGCATCCTCGACGCGCACTTGATTCTTGATGCGGCCATAGTTGAAGAAATTCCAATAGATCTGCGGACCTGCCGAAAAGAAAAAGCTGCCGGGGTCGAAGAGGTTGAAGGTCGTGGTACCGCCCTGGGTCGCGTGGAGGCCGAGTGCCCCCGAGAGAACGAAGTGCGGATAGAGATCCGCCTTGGCGATGCCGATGCGTTCACATTGTGCCATCGCGACGAGTTCAGCATTCCGAATATCCGGACGGCGCCGCAACACTTCTGCAGGAATACTCACCGCCACCTGCGCGGGGGCCGTCGGGATCGCCTGCGGTCCTTGCAATACGTTCTGGAGCGAGCCCGTGGGCTGACCGAGCAGGGTGGTGAGTGCGTTTTTAGACTGAGCGAGGCTGATCTCGAGTTGGGGAATCGTCGCCCGCGTACTCTCGAGCAGCGCCCGCGCCTGTGAGACATCGAGTTCGGATGTAGCGCCATTACGGTAGCGCGCATCGGCGATGCGGAAAGATTCTTGCTGGACGGCCACGTTCCGATGGGCCTGCTCGATCAGAGCTTCGAAGGTGCGAACGGCCACATAAGTGCTCGCGACCTCGGCGGTCAACGTGATAAGCGTCTCCTGGTAGTCGGCCGCAGAGCTCAGATAAACGTCCTTTTGCGCTCTCACAGCTTTGGCGTATTGACGCCAGAAGTCTGCCTCCCACGATACGTTGAGGCCAAGCAGGTCACTCGCGAAATAGCGAGAGAAAGGCGGGGGTTTGTTGACGGTGTTGTTGCTGAGACCAACGCCGCTTACGCCCGCGAATGCCTGCTGTGTCTGCGGATACTGATTACCGATAGCGATACCGAGCACGGCGCGAGCTTCCATGATCCGCAGTCCCGCGACGCGTAGCGTGAGGTTCTGCTTGTACGCCAGTTGGATCAATTGTTCGAGCACTGGATCGTTAAAGGCTTTCCACCATGCGCTGTCTGTGGCCGGGTTCGCCGAGATCTGCGGAGTACCCGTCACGCTCCAACTGTCGTTGATGCTCAGTGCAGGCTTTGCGTAATGTGGGCCGACCGCGCAGCCAGTTAGCGTCACCACTATGCCCACGAGCGAAACGGCATAGCTAGCTTTCAGGCATCGATGAGCGGTGCCGGGCTCCGATTTGCGGTTATTCGGCATGGCGCAATTCTCATCTTGTGTGGCGGACGAGCTCTCAAGTCGCACAATCCCACGACAAATCGCGGAAGAGGTGGCACGTCTTCACTAGCTTCTATGTTCACGCGCTATACATTGTCCACTCGTATTTTTGACAGTTGCTGAGCGCAAGAACCGTGTTCTAACATGGCGGTCGATTCTGCGGAGACCACTTCCTCGTGAAGTGATCCGGCGCAGCGGGTGAGCCCAGTGGGCTGGACCGCATGAGTGTAGTCCCCTCCTGCCGTGGTCCCATTTCGATTTCCTGTTGCAGACAGGTGTCAGTCGCTATCAACCCAAACCAGTGGGAGGAGTCATGAACGCAACGGTTGCTGAAATGAAGGCGCAGACCACGGCTGCTGCCAGTCCCGGCACAACAAAACCGCTATCTGCCGAGGAACTTCAGAAGATCAACGCCTACTGGCGCGCATGCAATTACCTGGCCGCAGGCATGATCTATCTGTGGGACAATCCCCTGCTTCGCGAACCATTGAAGAAGGAGCACATCAAAATCCGGTTGCTGGGCCATTGGGGATCAAGTCCCGGACTGAGCTTTACGTACATTCACCTCAACCGCTTGATCAAAAAATACGATCTCAACGCGATTTTTCTCGCTGGNCCCGGCCACGGCGCGCCGGGCGTACTTGGTCCGGCCTACCTTGAAGGCACGTATTCGGAAATCTACCCGAATAAGAGCGAAGACCTCGACGGAATGCGTACGTTTTTCAAGGAGTTTTCGTTCCCCGGTGGCATCGGCAGCCACTGCACACCAGAGACTCCGGGCTCTATCCATGAGGGGGGTGAGTTGGGTTACAGCTTATCCCATGCCTTCGGAGCAGCATTCGACAATCCAGACCTGCTAGTTGCCGTCGTGGTTGGAGATGGCGAATCGGAGACTGGCCCATTGGCCACTTCCTGGCACTCCAACAAATTCCTAAGTCCAGTGCGCGATGGCGCAGTGCTGCCGATTCTCAACCTCAATGGCTACAAGATCAATAACCCCACAATTCTCGCGCGAATTTCGCACGAGGAGTTGGAGGACCTGTTCAAGGGCTATGGGTGGGCACCGCATTTCGTGGAGGGGTCGGATGTTGACCTAATGCATCAGAAGATGGCCGCGACCCTCGAGGAGTGCGTGCTGGAGATTCGGCGCATTCAACAGGAGGCTCGCTCCAGCGGCCAGGCCAGCCGCGCGCGCTGGCCCATGATCGTGCTGCGCAGTCCGAAGGGTTGGACGGGACCCAAGGAAGTCGACGGCCACAAAGTCGAGGGCTTTTGGCGCTCACACCAGGTACCCCTTGCGGGGGTTCGAGAAAATCCGGAGCATTTGAAGATTCTGGAGTCCTGGTTGCGCAGCTACAAGCCAGAGGAACTGTTCGATAAGAGCGGTCGGCTCATTCCGGAGTTAAAGGAACTGCCTCCAACAGGAACGCGTCGGATGAGCGCCAGTCCTCATGCCAATGGGGGGGCGTTGCGCAAACCATTGCGACTGCCTGATTTCCGCGAATATGCCATCGCAGTAGAAAAGCCCGGTCGAACCGCGGCAGACAACACCCGTCCGCTGGGTCGCTTCCTGCGCGATATCATGCGCCAGAACCCAACGACCTTTCGTGTCTTTTGTCCCGACGAGAACACGTCGAATAGACTCGATGCAGTATACGAAGCCAGCAAGAAGCTCTGGTTGGCCGATTATCTTCCAGAGGATCTCGACGGCGGTGAGTTGGGTGCCGACGGCCGCGTTCTGGAGATGCTCTCCGAACACACGCTGGAGGGTTGGCTCGAAGGCTACCTTCTTACGGGCAGACATGGATTCTTCTCCAGCTATGAAGCATTTGTCCATGTCATCGATTCCATGTTCAACATGCATGCGAAGTGGCTTGCGAGCGCAGAAGAGTTACGCTGGCGTGCGCCGATTTCCTCGCTCAACCTGTTAATCACATCGACTGTCTGGCGCCAGGATCACAATGGTTTCACCCACCAGGATCCCGGTTTCCTCGACCTTGTGCTCAATAAGAGTCCCAGTGTTTGCCGGATCTACATGCCGCCCGACGCAAATACCCTTCTGAGCGTGGCCGATCACTGCTTAAGCAGTACGGGTTACATCAATGTGATCGTGTCTGATAAGCAAAAACACCTGCAGTACATGAGCATGGACGAAGCCATCGTGCACTGCACCAAGGGCCTTGGCATCTGGCGCCAGGCCAGCAACGACGAGGGCGCGGAGCCGGACGTAGTAATAGCCTGTGCCGGTGACATTCCCACGAAGGAGGCGATTGCGGCAGTCGCCATGCTGCGAGAGTATTTCCCCAACCTCAGGATCCGCTTCGTAAACGTCGTGGACCTTTACAAACTCGTGTCTTCCAAAGAGCACCCTCATGGGCTTTCGGATGCGGATTTTGACAGCTTGTTCACGAAAGACAAACCCATCATCTTTAACTTCCATGGCTATCCGTCGCTGATACACCGTCTGACGTATCGGCGAACTAACCACAAGAATCTCCATGTCCGTGGCTATAAGGAAAAGGGCAACATCAACACGCCGCTCGACCTGGCGATCAAGAACCAGATCGACCGCTTCACCATCGCCATGGATGTGATCGACCGGGTTCCTTCATTGCAGGTTGCCGGGGCACATGCAAAAGAGTTGCTGCGCAATCAACAAATCGCGTGCCAGCACTACGCATACGAATATGGCACCGATACGCCGGAGATTGAGCAGTGGACATGGCCGGGATGATTCCAGCTTTGCGCAACTTCCACCGGCCGTGGTGTGCCAAAACGAGGAAACTCTCCACGGGCGGCGAGCCGGAGCGCGGCATCGGCCTTCAATCTGCACGACACTCGGAGCGAAATTGCTGATTTTCGCTCAGGGAGTCAATGAAATGAGCGACAGCCTTCCAATCGTTTACTTGGCTCGTCACGGTGAGACCGCATGGAGCCTCAGTGGACAGCACACTGGGCTCACCGATCTACCGCTTACCGAGCGTGGTGAGCGCAATGCTCAACGGCTTGGGGAACGGCTGAAAGGGCTGACATTTGCCAAAGTGTTCACCAGTCCTTTGCGGCGCGCGTCCAGGACCTGCGAGTTGGCCGGCTTCGGGCCTGTGGCCGAAGTTGATAGGGACCTGGTCGAATGGGACTACGGTCAATATGAAGGCCGCATCGGTGCCGAGATTCGCAAGGAAAGGCCGGATTGGCAACTGTTTCGCGACGGTTGCCCGGGAGGAGAGTCTCCAGACCAGGTCGACACACGGGCTCATCGGGTGGTGGCCCGTGTGCGCGAGGTTCAAGGGGATGTCCTGATTTTTACGAGCGGACATTTCATGCGCGTGCTGGCATCCCGGTGGCTGGGGCTCGAACCTACACAAACCAGCAGGTACTTCATGCTGAATACGGCAAGCCTAAGTGCGGTGGGTTACGAACGTGATCTATCCCGGCCTGTGATCCGATTGTGGAACGACGATCGTCATGTGGTTCAGTGAAATCGCTCCACTTTGCCACTTTCAGAGGTTGCAGACCTAGAGCGCAAGTCACATCAATAACTTGGGCAGTTTGGAGAAGTGAATTTTCAGAAAGGGCACTGCGATGAGCACAGCTCAAAGGAATCTTTCACCAAGATTAGTGGATTCAGTGAATCTGTCGACGCTTCGCCAGCAGTACGGCTGCGGGCCCGTTGAGTTCGCGGGCACCGAAGATGGGCTCTATGAACGCCACCTGCTATTCGACGACGTGGTCCATCCAGCGCTAGCGGGGCCGCGAGAACGCTTTGAGGCTATCGCCAGATCGGTGAGGGACATTCTTTCGCAGCGCTGGGTGCTTACTGAGGACGCCTATGCGCGCGCCAACCCCAAGCGCGTCTACTACCTCTCCATGGAATTTCTGATGGGCCGGGCGCTAGCCAACAGTGTGACGAACCTTCTGCTCGATGGAGTGGTGCAGAAAGCCGTCAACCAAAGGAGCCTGGATTGGCTCGAACTGATCGAGCAGGAGCCCGACGCCGGTCTGGGCAATGGCGGCCTGGGGCGCCTAGCAGCCTGCTTCCTCGACTCAATGGCCACTATGCAACTCCCGGCCATGGGTTACGGTCTGCGCTATGAATACGGCATTTTCAAGCAAACCATCCGCGACGGCTGGCAACACGAGGAGCCTGACAACTGGCTGCGACGTGCCGATCCATGGGAGGTGGCGCGGCCGAACGAGACCGTGGAAGTGAAGCTGAACTGCTCGTTCCATTATCAGGACAGGGCGGTGCAAGTTGTGCTCGACCGACCCACCAGTCTGATCGGCGTCCCCTTCGACCGGCCGATTGTGGGATATGGGGGCAAGACCGTCAATACGCTCCGACTGTGGGCTGCGGCCGCGCCAGATTATTTCGACTTTCAGCAGTTCAGCGGCGGGCACTTTGTCGCTGCTCTGGCTGAGACACTTACCGCCGAGACCCTCACCCGGGTCCTGTACCCTGATGACACCACCATCCGGGGGCAGGCACTCCGTTTCGTACAAGAGTATTTTCTGGTGGCCTGCTCTCTCGCCGATCTGGTGCGGCGATTCCGTCGTAGTAACCCTGATTGGCGGGCCCTTGGAGAAAAGGCCGCCATCCAGTTGAACGATACGCACCCCTCGCTCGCTGTGCCCGAGTTGATGCGCATTCTGCTGGACGAAGCGCAATTGGGATGGGCTGAGGCTTGGGGCATCACTCAAAAGACACTGGCATACACGAATCACACTCTTTTGCCGGAAGCTCTGGAAAAATGGCCGGTGAAATGGTTCGAGATGCTACTGCCACGCCACCTGGAAATCATCTATGAGATTAACCGGCGCCTGCTCGATGACGTCCGGGACCGTTTCCCCGGCGACGAGGGCAAAGTGGAAAGGGTGAGCCTGATCGAGGAGCGTCCCTCGAGACACGTACGCATGGCCAACCTGGCCATCGTCGGATCCCACAGCACGAACGGGGTGGCGGCCATTCATTCCGGTCTGCTGCGCACCGTTACGGTGAGGGACTTGGCGGATATGTATCCCGAGCGCTTTAACAACAAGACCAACGGCGTCACGCCGCGCCGCTGGCTGTTGCTGGCAAATCCACCGCTGGCGCGCGCCATCACGGAAGCTATCGGCGACGGCTGGATCACTAACCTTGCTGAACTGAGCAAGCTTAAGCCCCTCGCGAACGACCGTGGTCTGCACGACGCATTCCGTCGGGCTGCGCGCGAAGCCAAAGTGCGGTTCGCCGATTGGCTTAAAACAACCTCAGGACAGACGGCGGATCCGGACACAATTTTCGATTGCCATGTGAAGCGCATCCACGAATACAAGCGGCAACTGCTAAATGCGCTACGTATTGTGGTGCTGTACAACCGGCTGAGGAGGAATCCAGATCTTGAGATGGTGCCGCGCACTTTCCTTTTTGCCGGCAAGGCAGCTCCTGCCTACCACCTCGCCAAGCTCATCATCAAGTTCATCAACAATCTGGCTGGAACGCTGGATGGTGATCCCGTCGTTCGGGGCCGGCTGAAAGTGTTGTTCCTCCCGGACTACCGTGTTTCCCTGGCGGAGCGACTGATCCCGGCCAGCGAGGTTTCAAACCAGATCTCGACTGCCGGCTACGAGGCCAGCGGTACTAGCAATATGAAATTCATGATGAACGGTGCCCTGACCATCGGCACGCGAGACGGCGCGACCATTGAGATGGCAGAGGAAGCCGGTGAGGACAATTTCTTTCTCTTCGGCCTCACGGCGGAGCAGGTGGCCAGTAGTCGCGGCCGCTACGATCCGCACTGGCACTACGAGAACGAGCCAGAGACGCGCGCGGCGCTGGATTTAATCTTCTCTGACCACTTCAGCCGATATGAGCCCGGCATCTTCTCCCCCTTGCGAGACACACTGCTGACTAACGGGGATCACTACATGCACCTGGCGGACCTGAAAGCTTATTTGGAGGCGGACCAGCGGCTGCTTGCGCTGTTTGCAGACCAGGGCGCCTGGGTGCGCAAGGCCATCTTGAATGTGGCCAGTTCCGGGAAGTTTTCAAGCGACCGTACCATCGCCGAATATGCGGTCGGCATCTGGAATGCGGAACGATGCCCTGTGGCGTAGGGGCTAAGGTCTATGCGGCCGGCACTCATATTCGGGCTGAAATGAGCAGCTGCTGTGAAGGTACAGCGGTTGTTGGTAAAGTACCGATCCGGCGAGGGTCATTAGCGCTGTATCTTAAGGAGACTTTTCACACGATACGCAGGAGCGCCTGATACTACCGCTGGTTCTTTAACCGCATCGCGCATAAACGGAGTAGGGCGCCGTTGGGTGGCCCTTTGAGCCCCATCTCTTTGTGGCCATCGACCGCACCTCGAAGTTTGCCTTCGTGGAGTTGGTCGAATATTCCGACATGCAGGCTGTGGCGAGATTCCTCGAAGCTCTGGTCGCGGCTGTTCTTGCTCGGCAGGTGCTCTGCGACCTGTTAAACCGCCATTCC
>JGI12627J18819_10000125_pt1 | contig 26234 bp, 20 predicted proteins | sample TexAe_OM1H0_M2_FD_18819 | JGI IMG/M metagenome (IMG submission 18819)
GGTGGCCGCGGATTTGACGGCAGCATTGTCATCTACTCTGACGGAGCCGTTGACGCTCCTGGCATCATCCGGCGGCTGTCCCGCGGTGATATGTACCGACCCATTGACCTTGGTGTTGCCGTTGCTATCGACCGAAATGTCGCAGCCCACTAAAGTCAAAAGAGCCGCAATCGCGGCCAGAGTTCGATAGCCGATCGCCGTACGCATAGAGTCTCCCCCGTTTCTGGCCGACGTGCCGGCTACTCTACCAGCACCGCAGAGGACCCGAAACATCGCTGCTCTATCGGGTCGCTGCATTTTTGTTGATCAATTGCGCGCCGAGTTCCTTCATGGCTGCATTCTCGCGAATAACTTCGCCTGCCTCACGACTGTGCAACGCGATTTCTGCGGCAATTGCGCGCCCAAGGATCTGCTGCTCGATATTGCCAAACCGACCCGGCACCAGCCTCCCCAACCGGCCGACCCAGGCCGGAGTATGAGCGTTTCCCACGATGATGCCGGGACGAAAGATAGCAAGCCGGGTGAAGCCGATGCGGCGCACAGTGTCTTCCTTCATGCCCATCACGCGGACATAGCGGAATCGGCTTCGGGCCGTGCTCCCTACCGCGGACAGGAGGCAAAACTGCGCTATTCCCGCATCATGGCAGCCGCGCGCAAACGCGCCGACGACCCCGAGCTCGAGCCGCTTTAATTCTTCTTCGCTCCAGCGAGCTGAACCTGAGCCGACGCCCACGCAGCTGACGGCGCTCAGCGAGCCGTGCTCTAAGGTTTTGCGGGCGAGTGAGGCAATGCGCTCGGCAAAGTCTGCAGCGCCGGTATCTAGAACGACATTGCGCACCCGAGAGCGATCAACAGTGGCCTTCCTGGTGACCATTACCACTTCCCGGCATTCGGGAATTGACAGTAATTCCGTGACGGCCGCGCCGCCCACTTGCCCCGTGCCGCCGAGGATTATTGCCGCGAATTTCTCTTTCATGCAGGAGACCTCTGCTGGGGCAAGAACGCGGAAGACTGCGTACCCTAGAGTCTCACATCCGCGTATACCCTAGGACCTGCGATTGCCGGCCGAGGTCTGCCACACAGTCAGAGCATATAGAATCGAGACTTTGCTTCACCCCTTCGGGGTCGCCCTGAAGGGCGATCGCCGCCGCTGCGCGGCGTCGTCGAACCCGTCTTGTTTATGTCGGGGGTTCGACCTGAGAGCTGCTCGACGCCAAATCGCAGCAGAAACTTTTTTTGTAAATTGGTGCCGGCTGAGGGATTATTCGCGCTGCGCGCTCACCCCTTCGGGGTCGCCCTGAAGGGCGATCGCCGCCGCTGCGCGGCGTCGTCGAACCCGTCTTGTTTATGTCGGGGGTTCGACCTGAGAGCTGCTCGACGCCAAATCGCAGCAGAAACTTTTTTTGTAAATTGGTGCCGGCTGAGGGATTCGAACCCCCGACCTACGGTTTACAAAACCGTTGCACTACCACTGTGCTAAGCCGGCGCGGGACAGGGCCGCATTATAGCGGAGGGCAGTGCGCGGTTCTTCTTGCCTTAAGCGGCGGCCGGTTTGCCCCGCCACCGCATCAGCACATGATCCAGTGAAACGATGCCGGGCCCGGCGATCGCCAGCCATAAGAACAGGGCCAGGTATTCGAATTCGTCGAATCCCAGCAGGGTTTCGAGCGAATCTACGTCTCCCCACTTGGCCGACTTGATGGCGACGATCATGGTCACGCCCAGTGCGCCCGCAGAGATGCGGGTCAAAAGGCCGAATAAAAGGAAAAGACCGCCGAAGAACTCAATGCCGGACGTGAGGGGGGTGAAAAAATGCGGAAAAGGGATGCCCCAGCCGATGAAATTCTCCGTCACTTGAGGAAGATTGTGGAGCTTGCCCCAGCCGCTCAACATGAATACCCAGCCCACGGTAATGCGCGCGAACAACGGTGCGAGCCACGTCAAATGCTCAGCAACGCTCTGTGGCCACACGAGCAACCAATCGATTAATCGCCGCATTGACAATCTCCCTGTATGGTCAGACGGTTCATCCAGTTCTCATCAGACCGGATGCGAGCCGAAAAACTGACAACGCTATTTCGCTGACGGCTCCAACGGCTTCATCCCCAGCAGATCCACAGCCTGCTGATAGAGCTTTGCGCGTACAGCATAGCGCTCATTGGCGCGAGTGATGTAGCGCACGGCGATTTCCACGCCGCCCACCACGGGTTTGACATTTACACCGGGCGTGCCTGAGAACGCCTGACCGCGCTGCGAAGGCACCGCGCGTTGCCACTCCTGTTCGGCCTGCCGCGCGCTCTCTGCGGTTGCCTGCACCACCTGTTTGGTGATTGCATCGACAATCGGATAGGGATCGCGTCCGATCGGCACTACCAGTTGCAGCTCATCCCAAAGCCATTGTCCGGAAGTCGAGAAATTGAAGTAGTGCCCTTCAATCGCGAAACTGTTGGTGAAAGTCACGCGTCTACCGGTCGGATGGCCGGAGTCGCTCCAATTGCCGGTCTCGAGCAGCACCGTGTGGAACATGCCGAGTTCGGTGACTTCGCCGCTGACGCCGTTGATTTCGACCCAGTCGCCAAGCCGGATTCCGTTGCGGCCCATGAGCACGAGCCAGCCGAAGAAAGCGACGATGAAATCCTTGAGGGCAACCGTCAGGCCGGCGCCGACTATCCCCAAGGTGGTCGCGAATTGGCTCGGCATTCCGATCACTATCAACAGAATGATGAGCGCGGCCACCACGCGCAGGCTCATACGGATGATGCTGCGCAACGTCTCGACTTGGCGCCGATCCAGCTTTGGCTTGTCGAGCAGCTTCTGCAGCCAGCTGTCCAGCACCAACAGAAGGATCAAGATTCCGATGACGACCAACGCGTCCGAGAGCATGTCGTGGCCGATGCTTCGCGACTGCAGCGAGATGAACCCGTTCCATTGGTCATAAACGCGCGCAAGCTGGTTCTGATCGGCGATGCGCCTGTCGATGATGGTCAGAATCGCCTGGTCGGCGGCGATGGCTTTGGTGCGTCCGATCAAAGCTGCGGCATCTTCGTGTGAAGACTTCGCCGGCGATGATTGCGGCGCCTGAGGCGGCGGCGCCGCGCTGCCTTCCTTTGCGGCCTTGGTGTGTTGGGCAAGCTCAGGAATTCCCCCCTTCGTGCTCTCAAGGCCCGCAGACAGGGTTGCGCGTCGGGCCTTCAATGCTTCAGCCTTTTGCAGGGCGCTGGCTCGCGCGGCCTCCAGAGCCTGTCCTTTCAGCCTCAACAACCGCCAATCGCGAAATTTCCCTACTGAGCCGCGCTGCTCGGCGGCAGCGCTCTTGGGGGCAGCGGCATTCGGGTGCGCCTTCACTTCAGCCGCGTGCTCTTGCACCATCGTTTCGATCTGCTGATGTGGGTCGCCTCCCGCCTCCATGAGGTTTTGGTTCCCTTCGTCCAATTCGTCCTTGTCCAACTCGAGCTGAGACTGAGCGAGGTCCAACTGATCTTGGATCTTGTCCTTCTGGTCGGGCTTTGCTTGGGCGAGGGCGGCAGTAAGATCTGCGACTCGTTGCTGATCGCCGGTCAACAGCACCTGGGACTTGGTGATCCGCGCTTGAATCGCCGCGGCTTCGGAATTCAACGTCGGCGGATGCGTCTCAATGTCGCGCAGCGCCTCGGTAAAGGCCAGGTCTAGCTCATGGTCTGCAATTCTCAGCGCCGATTGACCGTAGTTTTGTTCATCGGCGGAAACAGCCAATTGAGCCAGCCGTTGCGCGGTGGAGTAGGTGGTCTGGTCGACCAAGTCGGTGGAGGTGATAGCCGCTGTGGTCTTGCGGGCCGCGATCGTAAGCGGCGCAGTCTGCCACCAGGCGACCACGGCGGCGATGAGCAACGCGGAGAGCACAGCGCAAAGAATCTTTTCGGCCAAGGTAAATCTCTTCACGGCGCGTTTCTTTTAATGCCAGCTGCCGACGGCTTCGCGCGCGGCTTGGTTGAGAGGCCGCGCGACGAGGCCGCTTTGCGAAACCTTGATCTCGTAGAGAGCACCGTCCGCCATCGGAAGGAACGTCGCGCTCCCATATAGTGCATCCATCCAGGGCACCCAAGATCGGTAACGGTGCACCCATTCCCAAGGATCGATGCGGCCGCCCGGCGCATGCAAGTCGTAAACCGTATGCGGCTGGCTGCGCTCATCCTCGACATGCGCGTATCGGCCGCTGATGCGTTCCAGGCGATAGGCCGCGTCGAATCCGATTAAATTGGCAAAGGCGTGCCATTTCAGTACCCGTGCATCTACCTGCCACTCGTCGCCGCTCAATGCGAAATTTGCGCGCTCGCCATCGGGATAGCTCAAGACCGCATCGAACTGCCGGTCGCCGACGCGTTTCAGCTGCAATTCGCCTGCCGGCTGTTCATAGGCCAGGCGCTGGTAAGTGCGCAGGTTCGTGCCGATAAGGACGGCGCAGGCAGCCGCCAAAAAGAATATGGCCGCGGCAGCGCCATGTGCCGTTGCGCCGAGCACCCTCCGCCGGCGCAAGCGACGGACCGCCGCTACGAGAAATAGGACACCGAAGAGCGCGCAGACAATGATTAGTGCGGTGAATGTCATGGCGGTGGATCTTAACGGGAACCGGAACCGAACCTCATGGGACTAACAAAACACTTAGCCCGGTTCCGGTGTCTCGTTGCAGACTCTTGTAGTTTGCTGTGTTTCCAGTGATTTGCAAGTGCCGTTGTTTTCAACACACGACTTTTGTGTTGATTTCAAGATCGGTATCGGCAACCATGGGGAAAAGAGGTCGTTTAGTTAATGTGGATCGTCCAAGTTGCGCTACGGCGCCCATACACGTTTTTAGTGATGGCGCTGGTGATTCTTCTCGCAACACCGTTCGTATTGCTGCGGATGTCGACCGACATCTTTCCCGAAATCAATATTCCGGTGATAAGCATAGTCTGGACCTATGCGGGCCTCTCCGCCCAAGAAGTCGGGCAACGCATCACGGCGGTCAATGAACGAACGCTGACGACGACCGTCAATGACATCGAGCACCTCGAATCGCAGTCCTTCGCGGGCTATTCGGTCATCAAGATCTTCTTCCAGCCCAACGCCAACATACCCACGGCCATTGCCCAGGTGGTGGCCGTGGAGCAGCAACAACTCAAGCAGCTCCCGCCGGGCGCATTGCCGCCGCTGGTGATCAAATACTCCGCCTCCGCGATTCCGGTGATCCAGCTTGGTCTTTCGAGTCCCACCATGACCGAGCCGGCGCTGTTCGACGCCGGTTTTAATTTTCTCCGTCCGCGTTTGGTCACCATTCCCGGAGCCGCGGTGCCGTACCCATTCGGCGGAAAATCGCGCTTGATATCCGTCGACTTGGACACGCCCGCCTTGCTCGCCAAGGGACTGACGCCAAACGACGTGGTGAACGCCGTCAACGCGCAAAATCTGATCTTGCCCTCGGGAACCGCCAAAATCGGCAGCACGGAATATGCGATCGCGCTCAACGGTTCNCCCGACACCATCGCGGGCTTGAACAGAATTCCCGTGGTCACCAAGAACGGTGCAACGACCTATCTTTCGGAGGTCGCGCACGTCAGGGACGGGTTCTCGCCGCAGACGAATATCGTGCATCAAAACGGCGAGCGCGGCGTGCTCATGTCGGTGATCAAGAACGGAGGATCGTCGACGCTCGACATCGTCAACTCCTTGCGCGCGCTGTTGCCGGTGGTGTCGCAAATATTGCCGAAGGATCTGGTGATCACGCCGTTGTTCGATCAGTCCGGCTTCGTAAAAGCCGCCGTTGCGGGCGTCGTGCGCGAGGCGGCGATCGCCGCGTGCTTGACCGCGCTGCTCATCCTAGTATTTTTGGGGAATTGGCGCAGCACCTGCATCATTGCCGTGTCCATCCCTTTGTCGATTTTGTGCTCCATCATCGCTTTGTACGCGGTCGGGGAAACGCTGAACATCATGACCCTAGGCGGCCTGGCGCTGGCCGTGGGCATTTTGGTGGACGATGCGACCGTCACGATCGAAAATATCGAGCGGCATATCCATTTGGGCTCGGATCTGCACAAGGCTATCTTAGATGGAGCCGGAGAAATTGCGGTTCCCGCGTTGGTTTCGACTTTGTGCATTTGTATCGTCTTCGTCCCCATGTTTTTCCTGACCGGTGTCGCCCGATACCTGTTCGCGCCGCTCGCCGAGGCGGTCGTGTTTGCGATGCTTGCTTCGTATGTGCTCTCGCGCACGCTCGTTCCCACGTTGGTGATGTTGCTGATGGATCGCGCGCCGCCGCACGCGGATGCCCGGCCCAGCCCATTGCAGCGGATCTACCGGGCGTTCGATGCGCGGTTCGAGAAACTGCGGGCCGAATACAGCAGTATTCTCGGCGCGGCATTGGAGAAGCGACGCGCGTTCGCGGGTGCGTTTCTGGCGTTCTGTGTCCTGTCCTGCGGCTTGGCGTTCATTTTGGGACGGGACTTCTTCCCGGGCGTGGACGCCGGGCAGATTCGCTTGCATATGAGGATGCCCTCCGGAACCCGCATCGAAGAGACTTCACGGGTGGCTGCCGAAGTCGAGAAAGTCATCCGAACCATCATTCCCGCGCAGGAACTCGATGTGGTGCTCGATAACTTGGGCCCGCCGATCAGCAGCATCAACAACACCTACAGCAACGCCGGCACCTTCGGGTCCTTGGACGGAGAGATTCAGCTGTCGCTCAATGAGAATCACCATCCGACTCAACGCTATGTCGAGGAGATGCGCCGCGAATTGCCGAGGCGCTTTCCCGGGGTCGAGTTTTTCTTTCAGCCCGCCGACATGGTGACGCAGATTCTGAATTTCGGGCTGCCGGCTGCCATCGACGTGCTCTTCACGGGTGCCGACGTCCGCAGCAACTATCAGTTCGCCGCAAAGCTCATGAAGCAGATCAAGCAAATTCCGGGCACTGTGGATACGCACATTCACCAGCGCCTGGATCTGCCCACGCTGGCTTTGCAAATGGACCGGACCCAATTGCAGACCCTGGGGCTGAGCGCCAACGATGTCGCGCAAAATCTGTTGATATCAACCGCAGGCACGACGCAGACTTCGCCCGGATTTTGGCTCGATCCCAACAACGGCGTGGTCTACAACCTCGCTGCGCAGACACCTCAGTACTCGATCGATAGCGTGGACGCGCTGCTGCGCACGCCGGTCCGGCCCGCGTCGGCCGGCGCCGCCTCGGGCACGTCTCAGCTGCTCAGCAATCTGGTCACGGTGTCTCCCGCCGTGCAGCAGGCCGTGGTTTCGCGCTATAACTTGCAGCCCGCGATCGACGTTTATGTGAGCGTGCAGGGAAGGGACTTGGGCTCGCTCACGACCGCGATCAAGAAACTGGTCGCCGACGTCCAGCCGCAGTTGCCTCGCGGCTCGGCCGTCACGATGCGCGGGCAAGCTCAGACCATGCGCACATCGTTCATACAGCTCGGCGTGGGTCTCGTGATGGCCATCGTGATGGTGTACTTGCTGATCGTCGTGAATTTTCAGTCGTGGATTGATGCCTTCATCATCGTCACCGCGCTGCCCGCCGCCCTGGCAGGAATTTGCTGGATGCTGTTCCTGACGGCCACCACGCTAAGCGTGCCCGCAATGACCGGCGCCATCATGACCATGGGCGTGGCTACCGCAAACAGCATATTGATCGTTTCGTTTGCGCGGCAGCGCATGGGGGAGGGCTTGGACCCGGTCAGCGCCGCACGCGACGCCGGCGCCACCCGCATCCGGCCGGTATTGATGACCGCTCTGGCGATGATCATCGGTATGATTCCCATGGCATTGGGGCTCGGAGAGGGCGCGGAACAAAATGCCCCGCTGGGCCGCGCCGTCATCGGCGGACTGATATTCGCGACGGTCTCCACGCTTCTTTTCGTGCCGGTGATATTCGCGGGAGTCCATCGGCGCCTCGAACAGCGCAATCACGCGCGCGGGACTATTTAGCATGCCAACGCAACAGGCCTCCCCATCGGTGAAGCGAGCCAAGTTCACGGCCGGCGCCATCATCGGCGCCCTTGTGATCGGCGGCATCATCGTCCTGATCGTCCGTGTTTTTCACGCCTCTGCGCTGGCTGCCGAAATGGANGTCCACGCCAAGCAGTACGTGACGACCATTACGCCGAAGTCCGGCGGCGATGGCTTGCCGTTGACCCTGCCCGGGACTCTGCAGGGCATCAATGAAGCCACTGTTTATGCGCGCACCAATGGTTACATCCTGCGTTGGGTCAAGGACATCGGCAGTTCAGTGAAGAAGGGCGAATTGCTGGCGGAAATCGCCACTCCGGAAATTGACCAAGAGTTGTCGCAGGCCATAGCGGCACAGCAGCAGGCCGCCTCCAGCGAGAGCCTGGCAAAGAGCACCGCGGAGCGCTGGAAGAGCCTGCGGGAAAAAGATGCTGTCACCCAACAGGATTTGGACGAGCGGTTGAGCACCTACATTCAGGCGCAGGCAAACCTCGCTTCCGCGCAAGCCAACACGGCTCGCCTGAGAAACCTCCAGAACTTCAACAAAGTCGTCGCGCCTTTCGATGGCGTTCTGACGAGCCGCAATATCGACGTAGGCGATCTGGTCGATGCGGGCAACGGCGGCGTCGGCAAGGCCCTATTCACGATTTCGCAGATTGATCCCTTGCGGCTCTATGTCTTCGTCCCGCAGGCGTACGCTCGTCAAGTCAAGGTCGGAGATGAAGTGACGGTGAGCATGGCGGAGCATCAGGGCGATGAGTACAAGGGTACGATCGCCCGGACGGCACGTGCCATTGAAACTGCCACCCGTACCATGCAAGTTGAGATACGGGTGCCGAACCCCAACGACGCGCTGATCGCGGGCGCTTACGTTCAAGCGACTTTGCCGATCAAACAGAATGGTTCGGCGGTCATCGTTCCCACAAATGTTCTGCTGTTTCGGCCGGATGGCCCGGTAGTTGCGACGGTAGATGGCGCCGGCAAGGTGCATTTGAGCGCAGTGAAGCTGGGAACGGACTTCGGCAGCAGTGTCGCGGTCTTGAGCGGCCTTAAAGCCGACGACCGCATTGTATTGAACCCCGCCGACTCGCTGGCAGACGGCGATGTCGTGACACTTCGATAGCCATGCCACCAGCGACGCGCAACTTCTTGTCTGCGCTGATTGCATCGCTGCTTGCAGGCTGTGCGGTTGGGCCCGATTATCATCGGCCTTCTGCCGATGTGCCGCCCGCATGGCAGCCCGAGGCGCCCTGGCAGGAGGCGGCGCCCAAAGACTCGGCGCTCAAGGGCAATTGGTGGGAGCTGTTTCAAGATCCGCAGCTCAATCCGCTTGTTGAGCAAGCCTTGGCCGGCAACCAGAACCTGCGCGTCGCGGCTGCGCGCCTCGAGCAGGCCCAGGATCAGCTCACAATTGCCCGCTCGGCGCTGTTTCCCGGCGTCGAGCTGTCCTCGTCCGCAACCCGCGGCAAGGATTCCGCGAATCGGCCGCTGTCCGCCTATTCCGTCCCCAACCAATCGACGGTGCAAAACGATTTTCGCTTGGGGCCTTCGGTGAACTATGAGATCGACCTGTTCGGGCGAGTGCGCCGCGAAGTGGAAGGCGCGCGCGCCACGGCGCAGCAGGCGGAAGCCGATTTTGAAAACACTCGCTTGTTGTTGATGGCGAGCTTGGTGACCGATTATTTCTCGTTGCGGGAGCTCGATGCGGAAATCGAAGTGGTGCGACGCAGTTTGGATCTGCAAAACGATGCGCTGACCTTTGTTTCCTCGCGGCATGATCTTGGATTTGCCACCGGCCTAGATCTTGCGCAGCAGCAGGCGCTCTACGATGCCAGCGCGACGCAGCTGGAACTTTTGCAGGTTCAACGCGCGCAATTCGAACATGCCATCGCGACGCTGGTAGGCAAGCCTGCGCCGAGCTTTGCGCTGGCGCCTTCGAGCTCGACGCCGCCACTGCCGCTTTTGCCGCTGGGATTGCCCTCGGATTTGCTGCAGCGTCGGCCAGATGTCGCCTCGGCCGAACGCGCCATGGCCGCGGCCAACGCGCGTATTGGCGTGGCCCGCGCCGCATACTTTCCCTCCATCGACCTTCTGCCGGGCTTCGGCTCGCCGAGCGTCGGCTGGGAAAGCAACGCGCTCTCGACGCTGTTCGCGGCGCCGAGCCGTCTCTGGTCGATCGGCGTTTCAGCCTCGCAAACTCTGTTCGATGCGGGCAAAACGCGCGCCAACGTACGCTTTGCCGATGCGGATTACACCGCCGCCGTGGCGGGGTACCGCCAGACGGTGCTGACGGCAATGGAAGAAGTGGAAAACGGCATTACCGGCCTCGTCACGCTCGAGCGGGCGGAGCGGCAGGCGAGCGCGAGCGTGCGCAGCGCGCAGCGCGCGTTTGACATCGCCACCGATCGCTACAAGGGGGGAGTGGATACCTACTTGGACGTGATCACCGCGCAACAAACATTGCTGACCAATCAGCGCCAGGCTGTGCAGATCCAAGGCCAGCAATTCACGACGGCGGTGTTCTTGGTCAAGGCACTCGGCGGCGGCTGGAACCCGGCAGGATCCCAAGTTTCGCGGGGCAACTAGTGCCTGGCGGGAGAACCCTTGTGCAAGCTGTCGATGGCAACTGCCGGCGAAATCGCGTTCGATTGCACGAAGTCGACGCCCAGTGCCGTCAGCCATTCTTGTTCGGCAGCTGTGTCAGTGCGCTTCGCGCAGGTGTGCATGCCTAGAACGCGAGCCATCTGCACGACCGCGGTGATCGCGGCCTGCGAAACCTTGTCCGAACGCATTCGCGAGGTGAGGTCGGGCGCCAGCTTGATGTAGCGCACGCCAGGCAAGCGCAGCAGCTCGAAGCATTCGGTACGCAGCGCGAAGTCATCCAGCACCATGGGGCAGCCGAGGCGGTGCAAGGCGACGGCCACTTCGCCGATCTTGTCGGCCAGCGTGAGCGCCGTGGGCGCATCGATTTCGAAGGCGATCGTGCCCTTGGGCAACGAGGACTTCGCGAGGCACAATTCGACGAACTTGATGAAGTGCTCATCGTGCAAGGCCGTGGTGGTCAGGTTTACCGAGAACATGACCTCGTTCGCGCGCCAAATGTCAGGGTGGCGCACCAACCAGCCAATCAGCTCGGTGATGACGCGCCGATCGATCATCGAGCCCAAGCCGTTCTCGACCGCGGCTTTCAACATCGCATGCGGCGCGGCGTTGGGCGATTCCTCGGATCCGGAACGCAGCAGCACTTCGTAGCGCTTCATCTGTCCGCCTTTGCTCAAGGGCACCAGGCGCTGCACGTGCAGCACGATCGGACTCTTGCGCATGGCAGCGTTCAGCCGATCGATCTCGGGAGGAATTCCCTTGACGTCCAGTTCCACATCGATCGCGGCGGCCGGCTTTTGCGCGGGAGGCGCCGCAGGAGTTCGCCCGGCGGGGCGCGGAGGACTTACGTGGCTGACATAACTTGCGGGGCGCGAGATGCTTGCTGCATCGACCGCCGGCGTGCGCACAGGGCCGCGCGAAACGATTTGTTCCAGTTGAGCGGCAATCGTCTTGGCGCCGACGGCCAGCGGCGCTGCAGCGGCGGGCGCGTGACCCTGGTGGGGTGGCGGCGCAGGACGATGCGCTGTGGGCGCCGGCGGCGCGGAGCGCAATGCGGCAGCTTTGGATCGACCCGTCTGTTCGGGTGCCGGCTCCGGCAGAGCAGGACCTTTGTCGGGGCGCATTGCGGCGAATTGCACTACCGCGCGTTGAAGCTTGGGCGTCATCAGCTTCGGCGTTCCTTGCGCGACGATGCGCGTATCCATCACGATCATGATCAGGCCAACGATCGCCCGTCGTGTGTTGACGACCCTGACCATCACCGCGGATTTGGAATCGCCCAGGTCGTAGGCAAGGATGGGCGCTGCTGTCGGATTGGCGAATGCTTCGACTGCTTCCATGACGGCGTTGTGTTCGTCCGGTCCCATGGAACTTTCGCTCAGCCACAGCATTTCGCCTGCTTCATCATGCAGGGAAATTGCGTGGGTTCGATTGGGTTCGATGGCCGCCCGCACTTTTTGACAGACAGCATCAAAATCGACAAGCGGACTTTCCGATTGCATCAAGGGTCTGCCCCGCTCCATAAATCCGCTAGATAAGGTGAATAACCCTATATCTACCGTACCGTGGCAGCCGCTGGTGTGATCTCTTCGCCAAATCACGACACTTCGGTCCCGCGCTGCAACCGGGTTTACATATCGTCGGCAAAATGCCGCTTCGGCGGGCTAAACTCGCCGGTTATGAGCACCCAACCGGCAACGCGACAGTTCAAATACTACGACTTTGTGATGGCCGCCTACGTCTGCATTTTGCTCTGTTCAAATCTCATCGGGCCCGCCAAAGAGACCACGATTCCCCTGCCTTTCGGCGGCAGCGTCACTTTTCTGGCCGGGGTGGTTTTTTTTCCTATCTCGTACATCTTCGGCGACATACTGACCGAGGTTTACGGGTACGGGCGCGACCGGCGCGTTGCCTGGGCGGGCTTCGCCGCCTTGGCCTTCGCATCCGTGATGGCTGCGGTCGTGGTGCATTTGCCGCCGTCGGAGCGTTCCTTGCCCGATCAGGCCGCGGTCGAGACAATTTTCGGCAACACGCCGCGCATCGTGGTGGCTTCAATTCTGGCGTTCATTTGCGGCACGTTCGTCAACAGCTACGTGCTTGCGAAAATGAAGATTTGGACGCAAGGACGCTGGCTTTGGACGCGCATCGTCGGCTCGACATTGTGCGGCGAGCTGGTCGACTCGGTGATTTTCTTCTTCGTCGCCTTCTATGGCCGCATGCCGTTTCCGCACCTGATTTTGGTGATCGTCACTCAATATGCCTTGAAAAGCGGCTGGGAAATCCTCGCCACGCCGGTAACTTATCGGGTCGTCGCCTTCTTGAAGAAGGCGGAACAAGAGGATTACTACGACATCAACACGAACTTCACTCCCTTCTCTCTGAAGGCTTGACGCTTCATCCGCTAATTCATCGTTGCTCCGCCATCTTTTGCCACAACTGCTGCCGTCGGCTGCCCGAATGCAGGCCTGTAATGGCTGCCATGGGGCGGCGGTCGTCGCCTCGATTGGCAAGGAGCGAGGAGATTAGTCATGAGCACGCAATATTCCCGATATTCCAAATGGGTGGGGACGGTTGGCTTGATGGGGTTCTGCGCAGCGTCTTTCGCGGGCGATGTGCAGCCCGACGTCAAGACTCGGCCGCCGCAGGAGCCGGCGGGGTTCGTCGCGGGTGCGGTGATCGGTGCCTTTGCGGCGGGTCCGATCGGCGCGGTCGTGGGCGCAGGCTTGGGAGGCTGGCTCGGCAATCGGGTGCATCGAGCGAGCGACGCCAAGAAGGCAGAGGCCCAGGTGGCGCTGTTGGAAAGCGATAAGTCGCAACTGCAGAGCGAGAAGGGCGTGCTGCTCTCGGAGAAGGGCCAACTGACCGAGAGCAATCAAGCCTTGAGCGCCAAACTCGACGATCTCTCGCAGAAGATCAAGACGGCGCAGGCCGCGCGCGATGATGCATCCGAGGTGCTCGACGGGCTCCAGGGCGACGTATTGTTCCGCACCGGCAGCTCGGAGATCACCGCCGACATTGCGCATCAGATCCAGGTCTTGGCGCAGGCCGTTTCGAAGTCGCCGGAACTCAAGATCCGGGTGGATGGCTATGCCGATCCGCGCGGCACCAACGAGACCAATCTGAAGCTTTCGCAGGAGCGAGCGAACGCCGTGCGCGACCTGCTCTTGGCCTCGGGCGTCAGCGACGCAGCGCTTGAGATCAACGCGTACGGCAAGAGCCAGAGCACAGCGGAGGATAGCGACGGCTATGCGCTGGAACGGCGCGTGCGGCTGACGCTGCAGATGGATTCCGGGGCCGCCGTGGCCCAGGTCAATCAGAATGAGTGACTGCTAGCATCACCAGACGTGTCAAAGCGGCCCGGGGACCTCAGGACTTCCGGGCCGCTCTTGTTTCCGCTCGCAACCTCGGCCTACGATAGGGGATGAACCCGCCGGCAAGGATCTTGGTGCTCGATCGATTTCAGACCGGAGAGTCCGCAAATCCCTCTCACGAGAAAATTCTGGCCGGTATTCCGCGCGTGCGGGTTTCAAATCAATACAGCGACGCGCACGGAGAGTTTTTCTGCGGCATTTGGACGAGCACCGCCGGCAAATGGCGCGTGCGTTATACCGAGCACGAATTCTGCGTGATCATCGAAGGGCGCGTCCGTATAGAATCGGCCGGCGGCGAAAAGCACGAATTTAAGGCCGGCGACGCTTTTGTGGTGCCTGCGGGATTCGAGGGTATCTGGGAAGTCAGCGAGCCGTGCAAAAAGTGGTATTCGGTGTTCGAGCCGAAAACCTAGGCCTCATTCGGTCTCGCGAATCGCCGTTCCCAGAGTTTCTACCAAGCGCTCGATCTGCTTCTGCTCGATGATCAGCGGCGGGGACATGGCAATGGTGTCGCCGGTCTGGCGCACCATGACTCCGCGCTCGAAGCACTTCAAGAACACTTCGAAGCCGCGCGCGCCGGCCTTGCCCTGGCGCGGCTCCAATTCCACGCCGCCGATCAAGCCGTAGTTGCGGATATCGATGACATGCGGCAAACCGCGCAACGAGTGCACCGCATTCTCCCAAGACGGGCTCAAAGATGCGGCGCGGCTCAGCAGTCCTTCCTTCGCGTAGATTTCCTGCGTCGCCAACGCTGCTGCGCAGGCGACCGGATGGGCGGAATAGGTGTAGCCATGGAACAGTTCGATCGAGTTTTCCGGGCCCTGCATGAACGCATCGTAGACCTTGCGCTGCGAAAAGACGGCACCCATGGGCACCGCGCCATTCGTCAACCCCTTTGCCGTGGTGATGAGATCCGGCGTCACGTCGAACGCCTGCGCGGCGAAGGGCTTGCCGATCCGGCCGAAGCCGGTGATCACTTCGTCGAAAATCAGGAGGATGTCGTGCTTATCGCAGATCTCGCGCAGACGCTTCAAATACCCGACCGGCGGCAACACCACGCCCGCTGAGCCCGAGATCGGCTCGACGATGACGGCCGCGATGGTCGAGGCATCGTGCAGGGCGATGAGGCGCTCCAGTTCATTCGCCAAATGCATGCCCCACTGCGGCAAGCCGCGCGTGAAGGCGTTGTGTTCGATGTCGAGCGTGTGCGGTAGATGGTCGACACCCGGCAGCATGGAAGAACCGAAGAACTTGCGGTTGTTGACCATGCCGCCGACCGACATGCCGCCGAAGCCCACGCCGTGATAACCCTTCTCGCGCCCGATCAAGCGGATTTTCTGGCCGGCACCGCGCGCGCGGTGATAAGCGACGGCAATTTTCAGCGCGGTATCGACCGATTCGGAACCTGAGTTTGTGAAGAAGATCCGGTCCAGTCCTGGCGGGGCGATTTTTGCCAATCGATTAGCTACTTCGAAAGCGATTGGGTGGCCCATTTGGAAGGTGGGCGCAAATTCCATGGTCTCGAGTTGCTTGGTAACCGCCTCGGTGATTTCGCGCCGCCCGTGTCCCGCGTTCACGCACCACAAGCCGGCAACGCCATCCAGGATTTCGCGGCCGTCCGCCGTCGTGTAATACATGCCCTTCGCGCGCTCGAGCAGGCGCGGATTCGCTTTGAACTGCCGATTGGCGGTGAAGGGCATCCAAAATGCGTCGAGTTCAGGATGGGCGACGTCGGGTGTCAGGCGTGCGTTCATGGCGGGATCCTCTGTCGGGAAGGCGGGAAGCCGGAATACGTTGCGATGATAAGGAAAATCGACACTAACCTCAATTTTAGCCATGCCCCGCTGCGATCTGTCTATTATAATAGACACTATGAGCATAGACGTGGGTACGCACCTCAAGGCGGTGCGCCAGATGTACGGGCTGTCGCAACGCGAGTTGGCCAAGCGCGCGGGCGTTACCAACGGCTTGATTTCGCTGATTGAGCAAAATCGCGTGAGCCCGTCCGTCAGTTCGCTGAAAAAAGTGCTGGATGGCATCCCGATGGCGCTGGCCGATTTCTTCACGCTGGATCTCGGCGGCAAGCCGCAGGTGTTTTTTCCGCGCGAGGAGCTGGCAAACATCGGCACGGAGAGCGTTGAACTAAAGCTGGTCGGCGGGCGCTTGGCAAAGCGCAGCATGTCGATTCTGCACGAGCGTTATGCGCCGAATGCCGACACCGGAGAGGAGATGCTTACGCACGCGGGTGAAGAGGGGGGCGTGGTTGTGCGCGGCAAGATCGAACTCACCGTGGGCGGCGAGACGCGCATTTTGGCGGCTGGGGACGCGTACTACTTCAAGAGCTCAGTTCCGCACCGCTTCCGAAATCTTTGGCGGGAGGAATGCGAAATCGTCAGCGCGAGTTCCCCGCCGACCTTTTAATCCCGGCGCTCGTCCGCATATGGAAGCCTCTTCAGGTAGCATAATCACACTATGAGCACGGTAACGGTAGCGGCCACCCAAATGGCCTGCAGTTGGGATCGCGACGCCAATATTGCGCGCGCGGAGGGGCTGGTGCGCCAAGCTGCCGCGAAGGGCGCGCAGATCATCCTTTTGCAGGAACTGTTCGAAACGCCCTATTTCTGCAAGGACCACATCGCGCGTCACTTGGAGCTCGCACTGCCGCTCGAGGGGCACCCGGCGGTCGAACACTTCAGCAAGGTTGCGCGCGAACTTGGCGTTGTGCTGCCGATCAGCGTTTTCGAGCGCGCCAACAGCGCGTTTTACAATTCGCTGGCGGTCGTAGACGCCGACGGCTCGGTGGTCGGCACCTATCGAAAATCGCATATTCCGGAAGGTCCGGGCTATCACGAGAAATTCTATTTCTCTCCCGGTGACACCGGTTTCAAGGTGTTCGACACGCGCTACGCGAAACTCGGTGTCGCGATCTGCTGGGATCAATGGTTTCCGGAAGCAGCCCGGGCGATGGCGCTGATGGGCGCAGAGATACTGATGTATCCAACGGCAATCGGTTCGGAACCGCAGGATGCCAGCATCGATTCCAGCGGCCACTGGCAGCGGACCATGCAAGGGCACGCCGCTGCCAACGTAATGCCCGTGGTCGCGTCGAATCGCATCGGCACGGAGAAGGGCGAGAAGTACACCATGACCTTCTATGGTTCCTCGTTCATCGCCTCGCCGACGGGCGAGAAGCTGGCGGAGGCCGACCGGGAGGCCGAGACCGTGCTTACGGCTTCGTTCGATTTGGACGAGGTGCGGCGTTATCGGCAGGCGTGGGGTGTTTTCCGCGACCGCCGGCCGGATCTGTATTATCCCTTGCTGTCGCTCGATGGACGCGGCTGACACCCTCGCATTCGTCGATCTGGAAACGACCGGCGGCAACGCCGCCTACGATCGAATCACCGAAATCGGCATCGTCCGCGTGGAGAAGGGCGAACTCGTCGAGGAGTGGAGTTCGCTCGTCAATCCCGAGTGCCCGATTTCCCCTTACATCGAGGCCTTTACCGGCATCAGCAGCGAAATGGTCGCGGACGCGCCGCGGTTCGCCGAGTTGGCGGCGACTGTATTTGAGAAGCTCCGAGGTGCCGTATTCATCGCCCACAATGCGCGCTTCGACCATGCTTTTCTGCGCAGCGAGTTTCGCAAGGCCGGCGTGAGCTATTCGCCGCAAGCGCTGTGCACGGTGAAACTATCCCGCCGACTGTTTCCGGAGCACGCCCGCCACAACCTGGATTCGGTGATGGAGCGCCACGGATTGAACTGCAGCGCGAGGCACCGCGCGCTCGGCGATGCGCGGGTCATTTATGATTTGTGGCAAAAGCTTCGCCGAGAAATTCCAGTTGCCGATTTCACGGCGGCGGCCGCGCAGGCGATGCTGGCGTCGCCGAAGCTGCCGGCGCACCTGCCGCCCGAGCTCGCCGATGAGTTGCCGGAAACGCCGGGAGTTTATCGCTATTACGGCGACGGCGATGCGTTGCTGTACGTCGGCCGCGCCAATTCGCTGCGCGCCAAGATCCTCTCGCAGCTTTCGGTAACGAGCGCGGGCGCACGCGAGGCATTGGCCGCGCAGGTCCGCCGCGTCGATTGGCGGCAAACCGCGGGCGAGCTCGGCGCCATGCTGCTGGAATCGCACTGGATCAGGACGCTCAAGCCGCAGCAGAACCGGAACCACAAAGACACTGCGCAGTCGGTGACCTTGCGACTTGCGGATGCGGCCGGACGTGTGCGCATCCAGCGGATCGATGAGCTCGAGCCGCAGGATCTGGCGCAGAGCTTCGGTGTGTTTCATTCGGACAAGGATGCGCGCAAGGCGCTGACCGACATCGCGCGGGCGCAACACTTGTGCTTGAAGGTCTTGGGTCTGGAGGAAAGCGAGGGGTCGTGTTTCGCGATGCAGGTGGGCAAATGCAAAGGCGCCTGTGTCGGCAAGGAAGCGCCGATCCTGCACGCCATGCGTCTGCAGCTGGCGCTGTCAGCGCTCAAGATCAAGAGCTGGCCTTATCCCGGGCGCATCGCGCTACGCGAGCGTGCCAGCGGGGCTTTCCAGACGGACGGCACCCGCGGCGGCGAATTTCACGTCCTCGACCATTGGATGTACCTGGGTTCCGCCCGCTCCGAGGAGGATCTCGAGGTACTGCGCGGGCGCGAGGCGGGCGGCGGGTTCGATGTGGATGTCTATCGGATATTGCTGCGCTATTTTTCGAATCATCCCAATCTGGACTGGCATGACTTGGGCGTCAACCCAATCTCGGCCGTGCATTGAGCGTGAACGAGAACGTCCGCTATTGGGTGGCGACGGCGCCCGTGGGTGCTGCGTCCGTGTTGGCCGAGGAACTTGCGCAGTTCGGCGCGGAGCAGATCCGCGAACGCAGCCACGACGTAAAGTTTCAAGGAACGCTCGAGGTCGGATATCGCGCCTGTCTCTGGTCCCGCACTGCGACGCGGATCTTCTTGAGTTTGGGATCCATCGAGGCTACCAGCGCAAAAACCATCTATGACGGGGTAAAGCGCATCGACTGGCGAGATCACATCCCGCCCGGCGCGACGCTCGCTTGCGATTGCAGCGGCGGCAACGAATCCATCCGCCACACGATTTACGGCTCGCAGTTGCTGAAAGATGCCGTCTGCGACAGCTTGCGCGAGTCGACCGGAGAGCGGCCCAACATTCAGCCGGAGCAGCCCGACGTGCTGCTGCATCTGCATGTCGAAGGCACGGTCGCNCTCGTGTCCTTGGACTTTTCCGGCGAGAGCCTGCACCGGCGCGGGTATCGAAGCGAGGGAGGCCGCGCGCCGCTCAAGGAAAACGTTGCGGCGGCTGTGCTGCTGCGCTCGGGATGGCAGGAGATCTTTCAGCAAGGCGGCATGCTGCTCGACCCCATGTGCGGCTCCGGTACCTTTCTCACCGAGGGCGCGCTGATCGCCGCCGACGTCGCCCCGGCGCTCGATCGCGCCTATTTTGGATTCTTGAAGTGGCATGGGCACGATGCCGGACTTTGGGCGCGCCTTCGCGGCGAGGCGCTCGACCGGCGGGCAGCGGTACCCGCGCGCCGCTGCATTCTAGGATCCGACATCGATTCCGAGGCGGTACGGATGACGATTGCCAATGCCGAGCAAGCCGGCGTAGCGGACTGGATTCACGTGGAAAAGCGCAGCNTGAGCGAGGTGCCGCGACCCAAAGGCGAGGGATTGCTGGTGGCGAATCCGCCGTACGGTGAGAGGATCGGTTCTGAAACAGGCTTGCCGGCGTTGTATTCCGAACTCGGGAGCATGTTGCGCGAGCGCTTTCTGGGTTGGCAGGCGGCCATTCTCACCGGCAATCCGCCGCTTGCGCGCAATTTGGGCATCTACGCGAAGCGCACTCATCGCGTATTCAACGGCACCATCGAGTGCCGGCTGCTGCGCTTTGAACTCAACGAGGCCAGCGCTCAGCGGCCCGCGGAAGAGGTGCGTGCGGATTGGTCAAACCGCCCTGGCGCTCAGATGTTCGCCAATCGGTTGCGCAAGAATCTGCAGCGCCTGGATCCTTGGGCGCTGCGCGAGCGCGTCGATTGTTTCCGGGTGTACGACGCGGACATGCCGGAATATGCGTTCGCCATCGACTTGTATGGTCGCGAGGGGCGCCAGGTCTATGTGCAGGAATACGCTCCGCCGAAATCCGTCAATCAGGAGAGCGCGCGCGAGCGGCGCCGCGAGGCTTTGGCGGTGTTGCCCGAAGTGCTGCAGGTTCCCCTCGCACAGGTGCACTCGCGTGTGCGCAAGCCGCAAAAGGGCGCCGAACAATACGAGAAGCGTGACAGCGCCGCAGAGCGCCATGCGGTCCACGAGGGCGGATTGAAATTTTGGGTCAACTTCCGCGACTACCTGGATACGGGACTGTTCCTCGATCACCGCATCATGCGCGCGATGTTGCGCGATTGGGCCGACGGCGCGGATTTCCTGAATCTGTTTTGCTATACGGGCAGCGCAACGGTGTACGCGGCCGCGGGCGGCGCGCGCAGCACGACGGGCGTGGATCTATCCAATACGTATCTTGATTGGGCGCACGAGAATCTGCTGCTGAATGGATTTCGCGGCGGCAACCATGCGCTGTATCGGGCGGATTGCCTGGCGTGGCTCGAGGAGCAGGAGGCGCAAGGCCCGCGTTTCGACTTGATTTTTCTCGACCCCCCGACCTTTTCCAACTCGAAGCGCATGGAGGGCGTGCTCGATGTGCAGCGCGATCACGTGGGCATGATCCGGCGATCTTTGAAGCTGCTGCGGCCGGGCGGCCGATTGATATTTTCGACCAACTACACCCGCTTCAAGTTGGATTCGTCCGCGCTTGCGGATCTTTCCATCGAGGATATCAGCGCTGCGACGATTCCGAAGGACTTCGAGCGCAATTCCCGTATTCACCACTGCTACGTAGTGCGATTCAAATAAGCGGAGTCTAGAGCAGGTCGCGCACGCGATAGTAGAGCATTGCAAGCATCAACGATGGGCGCCTGAACAAGCGGCCGCCCGGGAAATCCCGGTGCGGTATGCGGGCGAACACATCGAATCGTTCCGCCGTTCCCGCAATTGCATCGGCCGCCAATTTGCCGGCAAGTCCCGCGAGCGAGATGCCATGACCTGAAAACCCTTGCAGATAGTAGACGTTCGGGGCGAGCCTTCCGAAATTCGGCGCGCGGCTCATGGTAATGTCCAGGTACCCACCCCACGCCCGCGACACTTTCGCGTCTTCAAGTGATGGGAAAGCCCGCACCAGGCGGCTGCGCATCGATTCCGGCAAGTGCGGGGGCTGCACCGCGCTGTAGCTGACGCGGCCGCCGAACAAGAGGCGGTGATCGGCGGAGCGCCTGAAATAGTCCAATATCCAATTGATGTCTGCGACGGCGGCGTTGCTGGGCAAGAGATTTCGCGCGCGCTCCTCGCCCAAGGGTTCGGTGGCAATGATGTAGGTGCCTACGCCGAGAATCCGCCGTGCCAACGCGGGCGCTACGGCGCCGATGTACGCATTTCCGCACAACACCAGATGCGCGCAACGCACGCCGCCATTCGCGGTGCGCACGCTCACCTGGGCGCCATCTTCGTAGCTCAGCACTTCGGAATTCTCATAGATCACGGCGCCGGCGCGCTCCGCGGCGCTAGCCAGACCTTGCGTGTATTTCAAGGGCTGCAGATGACCGCTGCGCGTGTCGAGAAGCCCGGCCAGATACCGCGGGCTGCGTACATGCTCCCGAAGCTCCTCGCGATCGAGAAACCTCACCGACTGATAGCCGTAGTCGTCGTGAAGTTCCCGTTGCCATTGGGCCAACTCGTCGACATGCCGTGGTTTGACGGCCGCGTGGATGTGATTGGCTCGATAGTCGCACGCGATCTCGTGCTCGCGGATCAAGGACTGTGTCAGGTCGAGCGCTTCGACGGAAAGATCGAACAGCCGATGGGCATCGTCGCGTCCGACTTCGCGCTCGAGTTTTTGCTGGCCGACTGCCAGGCCAAAAATCGTCTGACCGCCGCTTCTGCCGGACGCGCCATAACCGATGGAGCGGGCCTCGAGCAGCACGACCCGATAGCCGCGCTGCGCCAGGTGCAATGCCGCGGAGCAACCGGCGATGCCGCCGCCCATGACTGCCACGTCCGCAGTTATGTCCCCGGCCAACGCCGGGCGGGGCGAACTCTGATCGCCGATGGCGTAGTAGGACGGGGCGGAGGGCAGGGATACACGCATGCGCTTTCTGGGCCGAAGTGTTTAAAATCTTATAGCTATTGACAGGAATTAGGCCCTGTGAGCCTACCTAGGTTTTCCATCATATTGCAAGATTGCGGCATTGCATCAATCGAGGCTAAGTCGCGGAAATGCCTAAATCTTAGCCATTTTTGTCTGGGCATCTAAGCCGAGGTACCCTCGGTATGGTGTAATATTGCTGTTCGCAAAGTTCGGTGATCTCTCCGGACGTCTAATATATTAAACATGTCGCGCCTGCCGCTAATTGCTATTCCGGCCGATCGCCGCCTGTATGGGAAGCACTATTTCCACATGGTCGGCGAGAAGTACATCGAGGCCGTTTCCCAGGGCGCGAAGGCGGTGCCGGTGCTCGTGCCCGCGCTCGGGTCCGAGATTGATTTGCCATCGTTAATGGAGGCATGCGACGGATTGCTGCTGACGGGCAGCGCGTCGAATGTCGAACCTCAACACTACGGAGGACCGGCGGCAAAGCCGGGAACGCTACATGATCCAAATCGGGATGCTACGACGCTTCCGCTGATCTCTCAGGCAGTCGCCGCCGGCTTGCCGGTGCTTGCGATCTGCAGGGGATTTCAAGAAATGAATGTCGCCTATGGCGGCACGCTGAACCCGCGTTTGCACGAGGTGCCCGGGAATCTCGATCACCGCGACGATGAATCTCAGCCGCTTGAGGTGCAATACGCCCCCGTCCACGAGGTGCTGCTCGAGCCTGGAGGGCAACTCCAAAAAATCGCAGGCCGGAATCGCCTCCATGTGAATTCCCTGCACTCGCAGGGCGTGGAGAAATTGGGCGAAGATCTGGCCATCGAGGCGCGCGCCCCCGATGGGGTGATCGAAGCCTTCCGCGTCGCCGACGCGCCGGCATTTGCGCTGGCTCTGCAGTGGCATCCGGAATGGCAATTCGCGAAGGATTCATTTTCGAGCGCTTTGTTTGCCGCTTTCGGCGAGGCAACTCGCGAACGGGCAAACGCAGCAAGGTGATGTATGGCGAGCACAATTCAACAGTTTTTGAGAGAGCACGGCATCTCGGAGGTCGAAGCGATCATTCCGGACATGGCCGGGGTCGCGCGCGGCAAACTGATGCCGGCGGAAAAATTCGCGGAAGAAGAGGGCATGCGCCTGCCGGAGGCCATTTTCCTGCAGACGGTCACCGGCGATTATCCGGACGATCAAAGCGCGATGAATCCTTCGGACATCGACATCGTGCTGAAGGCGGATCCGAAAACCGTGCGGGTAGTCCCATGGGCCGCCGAGCCCACGGCGCAGGTAATCCACGATTGCTTCTATGGCGACGGCACGCCGGTCACCATGGCGCCGCGCTATGTGCTGCGCCGAATCCTGGATTTGTATGAGGCCCGGGGCTGGGAACCGGTGGTTGCGCCCGAGCTGGAATTTTTCCTGGTCGAACCGAATATCGATTCCGACTATCCGCTGAAGCCGCCGGTCGGGCGTTCAGGCCGTCCGGAAATCGGCCGTCAGGCCTACAGCATCGCTGCGGTCAACGAGTTCGATCCGCTGTTCGACGACATGTACTCGTTCTGCGAAGCTCAGGACATCGAAATCGACACGCTGATCCATGAATCGGGCGCCGCGCAAATGGAAATCAACCTGCTGCACGGCTACCCCATGAGCCTTGCCGACCAGGCGTTCCTGTTCAAGCGTACCGCCCGCGAGGCGGCCATGCGGCACAAGATGTATGCGACTTTCATGGCAAAGCCCATGGCGAAGGAGCCGGGCAGCGCGATGCACCTGCATCAGAGCATCGTCGATTCCAAGACGCGGAAAAACGTTTTCAGCAATGCCGACGGCACCCCCTCGGAGCTGTTCTTTGGCCATATCGCGGGTTTGCAGAAGTACCTGCCGGGTGCGATGTCGCTGTTCTGTCCGAACGTCAACAGCTATCGGCGCATCAGCCGTTATTCCTCGGCCCCGATCAATGTGCATTGGGGCTATGACAACCGGACCGCGGGCCTCCGCGTTCCGATGTCCGGGCCCGATGCCCGGCGCGTGGAGAATCGAGTCGGGGGCGCGGATGCCAATCCCTACCTGGCCATTGCCGCCTCGCTCGCGTGCGGATATCTCGGCATGATCGAGGGCCTGAAGCCGTCCGAACCGATAGGCGGCAGCGCCTATGACCTGGCGATCGCCTTGCCGCGCACCTTGGCCGAATCTTTGCGCCTGCTGCGCGAGTCCAAGGCTCTGGTGGATCTGTTCGGGGACCGCTTCGTGCTGGCGTTTACCGCCGTCAAGGAGGCTGAGTACGAGACCTTTGCGCAGGTGATCAGTTCCTGGGAGCGCGAACACTTGTTGCTGAACGTCTAGCGGCGATAGGGCTGCTGCGCTATAACTAACGGATCAAATATTTAGGGGAAGCGTCGGATGATCAGCGTTCGTCGGACGGGGATTCTGGCGCTTGGACTTTTGTTGGCGGCTTGCGGCGGCGGAAAGTCGGCGGACACGGCGGCCGGCAAGAGCGGCGGCGCGAAGGTTCTGAACCTCTACATCTGGTCCGACTACCTCGCACCCAACACGCTGTCGAACTTCGAAAGCAGCACCGGCATCAAAGTGCACACCGCTTACTTCGATACCAACGAAACGCTGGAAACCAAGCTGTTGGCGGGCAGCAGCGGATTCGACATCGTCGTGCCTACCGCCTCATATTTCGAGCGACAAATCAAAGCCGGCGCCTATTTGACCTTGGACAAATCCAAGCTGCCGAATCTGCAGAATATGGATCCTCAACTGATGGCGAAGGTCGCCTCGAACGATCCGGGAAATGCCCACGGAGTCATATACCAGTGGGGCACCAATGGAATCGGCTACAACGAAAAGATGGTAAAGGCACTGATGCCGGATGCGCCTCTCGATAGTTGGCGGCTGATCTTCGATCCTGAAGTGGCCGCGAAGGTCGCCAAGTGCGGCATAAGCTTGCTGGATTCGCCGGCGGAAATGCTGCGGGCCGTCTATAGCTACATGGGCAAGGATCCGAATTCGCAGAATGCCGATGACCTCGCGCAAGCGGAAGCCGTGCTCACGAAGATCAGGCCCTACATCCGCAACTTCAGCTCCTCGGAATACATCGAGGCGCTCGCCAACGGCGATCTGTGCATTGCCGTGGGCTACAACGGCGACGTCCTGCAGGCGCGCGATCGAGCCAAGGAGGCGGGCAAGGGCATCGAGATCAAGTACGCGGTGCCTAAGGAAGGAACGATCCTGTGGTTCGACATGCTTGCGATCCCCAAGGACGCGCCCGACCCGGACAGCGCGTATGCGTTCATGAACTACATGATGACGCCGCAAGTCATTGCGGATGTCTCGAACTTCAAGCGCTACGCCAACGCCAACCTCGCTTCTCAGTCCTTCGTGCTGCCCGCAGTCAAAGATGATCCGGGCATCTACCCACCGCCGGACTTGCGGCAGAAATTGACGCTGCAATTGGCCGATTCTGCCGAACAAACCCGCGCCATCACCCGGGTCTGGCAAAAATTCAAGACGGGTCAATAACCGCATGACTTCATCCGCGGGAGGCGTCGTCAAGGCTGCGCCGTGGAACGATTCTTCGGCGCGTCCCTACGTCGAAATCGAGCGCATCAGCAAGTCGTTCGGCGATTTCACCGCCGTCAACGACGTTTCCTTGAAAGTTTACAAGGGGGAAGTGTTTTGCCTGCTCGGAGCCTCCGGTTGCGGCAAGACGACGCTGCTGCGAATGTTGGGCGGGTTCGAAACGCCGACGTCCGGGAAAATCCTCATTGATGGCGAGGACATGACCGGCGTGCCGCCCTATGAGCGCCCGGTGAATATGATGTTTCAGTCGTACGCGTTGTTTCCCCACATGAATGTGGAGCAGAACGTGGGCTTCGGACTCAAGCAGGACCGTCTGCCCAAGGGGGAGATTCAAGAGCGCGTTGCGACCATGCTGAGCTTGGTCAAGATGAGCGACTTCGCCAAGCGCAAGCCCCATCAATTGTCCGGCGGACAGCGGCAGCGCGTCGCGCTTGCACGTTCTTTGGTCAAGCGGCCCAAGTTGCTGCTGCTCGATGAGCCGTTGGGCGCCCTCGACA
>JGI12627J18819_10000127_pt1 | contig 26012 bp, 21 predicted proteins | sample TexAe_OM1H0_M2_FD_18819 | JGI IMG/M metagenome (IMG submission 18819)
CGCCAATTCTCGCCCCGGGTCTATGGACTGTGCCTGCGCCTCACGGGGCAGCGGGAAGCCGCCGAGGACTGCACCCAGGAATCCTTCGTGGCTGCGTGGCGAGCCCTCGGGCGCTTTGAGCGCCGGAGCCGTTTTTCGACCTGGCTCCACAAAATAGCCGTGAATTGCGTGCTTTCGCGTCGTAAAGGCCTGCGAGCCGAATATGAAGTCGGGGAGCCTTTGGATGGGTTGCCGGACCGCGCTGACCCCGGCAGCGGCGCGCCGCCGCTCGATGTGGAGCGCGCGATTGCAGGATTGCCGGAAGGAGCCCGCCACGCGCTGGTGCTGGTCGGCATTTATGGATTCAGCCACGCCGAGGCGGCGGGCGCGTTAGGCATTGCAGAAGGCACCTGTAAAGCTCAACTTCACCGCGCGCGCCAGCTCCTGGCGTCAAAGCTGGGTTTGGAGGAAGCATGAACGAGCAGCAGCAGGATCATCTTGACCGGTTGATCGCAAATTTGCCGAAAGACATCGTCCCGCCGGGCAATTTGTGGCCGGGCGTCGCGGCACGGCTGACCGCCAAACCGCGGCGCGCTCCGCCCATGGCGTTGGCGGCTGCGGTTGCAATAGCTGCAGCCGGTTTGGCCAGCTTTTTCACCTGGGCCGTGATTCAAAGCCGCTCGGTGCCGCCCGTCATCAATGTAGTTGCGGCCGCGCCTTCGTTCGAGGAGCCGCGCGATCCTAAATACGTATTGGCGCGTGCATCGGTCGAGAAAACCTTTCGCGAGAGGCTGGCGTTGCTGGAACCGGCGACCCGCACCAAGATCGAGGCGAGCTTGGCCGTCATTCAAAAAGCGCATGAGGACATCCGCAAAGCGCTGGCAGCCGACCCGCAAAGTGCCGTGCTTCAACAGCTATGGGAAAGCACCTGGCACGAAGAGTTTGACCTGTACGACCGGGTCGTGCAGGCCACCCAACCCACCATGACAAGGATCTGACCTATGTGGCAACACTTCATTGAGCGCAGCACTGGGACGGCCGTAGTCGGCGCGCTGGCGCTGATATTCTCCTCCGTGGCCTTCGCCGCAACGTCGGTGGATGAGCATCGCCCGGCTAATCCACAGGGCTCGGTCGAAATCGACAATGTCGCCGGCCTGATCGAAGTGCAAGGCTGGGATAAATCGGAAGTCGCGGTCACGGGCTCGATCGGCAAAGATGTCGAACGGGTCGATGTGAGCGGCGATGGCAATCGAACCTCCGTCAGGGTTGTTCTTCCCAACGGACGCCATTGGGGGATGCACGACGGTGAGGCTCACTTGGTGATCCGCGTGCCGGCCAACAGCTCGGTATCAGCCTCGATGGTCAGTTCGGATTTGCGCATTTCGGCCGTGCGTGGCGCACTCGAGTTGCGCACGGTCAGCGGCGAGATCTCGGGGGAGGGCGGCGGGGATTTGCGCGCCAACTCCGTGAGCGGCGATATTCACTTGATTGCCACTGGCGCGAAGCGCGTTGAAGTGAAGGCCATCAGCGGGGACATCAAGCTCACAGCGGGCAACACAGACATCGAGGCGACGACCGTCAGCGGCGATGCGCAATTGACGCTTGGCACGGTCAACCGAGGTCGCTTCAAGACTGTTTCCGGAAGCCTCATTGTCAGTCTTTCAGCGGCGCCCGATGCGCAGATCGATGGGGAGACGATAAGCGGCGATATCAAGCTGAGTTTCGCGAGTGAGCCTTCCGCGGATTTCGACGTGCAGACCCTGAGCGGCGATATTCAGAACTGCTTCGGTCCCAAACCGGTCGAGCCGCGACACGGCCCCGGCAAGCGCCTCGCATTCAAGACCGGTGACACGAGCGGCCGCGTACGGTTGACCAGCAACAGCGGTGAGGTGGAGATTTGCAACAAGAAATGACGGGCTGACGATAAAGGTTTCCTACCGTTTTCTCGATAGCGGCCGTCAGTGAAAGACTACGCGGCCTGCTGGCGGATGCCGGTATTCGCGACGCGGAGCGTTAGATAACTTGACGACACCACCCGAATACCGGCAATGCCAGAGGAGCCCGTATGAATACAGCAGCAGTTTTGTCTCATCCCATCCCGTTACCACCGCTCCCCTTCGATCAAGGCGCGCTGGCGCCGGTCATTTCCGCCAACACTCTGAGCTTTCACTATGGAAAGCATCACAAGACCTACGTCGACACGCTCAACAAGCTGATCGTCGGCACCGAATTTGCAGACATGCCATTGGATAAAATCGTCAAGGCCAGCTCGCGCCAGCCGGAACAAGCGTCGATATTCAATAACGCGGCACAGGCATGGAATCACAGCTTCTATTGGAAGAGCCTGAAGCCCAAAGGAGGCGGCGAGCCTCCGGCGGCATTGAAGCAAATGATGGAAAGTTCCTTCGGCGGCGTTGACGCATGCAAGAAGGAGCTGTCGAAAGCCGCGGTTGGACAATTCGGCAGCGGCTGGGCTTGGCTCGTGCAGGACGGCGATAAGCTGAAGATTCTCAAGACTCCCGATGCCAAAACGCCGATGACCGACGGACCGACGCCGCTTCTCACCATCGACGTTTGGGAACACGCCTATTATCTGGATTATCAAAATCGGCGGGTTGATTACGTCAACGCGTTGATCGAGAAGCTGGCAAACTGGGAATTCGCCGCCGAAAACCTCAGTCGCTAGATCGGGCCAGGTTGGCATCGTGCCAACCGCCGCCCAGTGCCTTGACGAGCAGCACACTCGCGCTCAAGCGCCGCAATTGAATGGACACATTGGCCAGTTGCGCCTGCAGCGAGGTGTTTTCTGCTGTCGAGACTTCCAGGTAGGTGACCAGCCCTGCCTTGTAGCGGAATTGCGCTTGTTGCAGAGCCGTGGCGGTTGCCTGAACCGCCGCGGCTTCACTCACACTCTCTTGCTGAAGCTGTCGTAAAGCGGCCAGGTTGTCTTCCACCTCCCGGTATGCGTTGAGCACGATGCCGCGATAGTCGGCTACCTGCTCGTCATAGGCAGCTTGTGCTTGTGCGCTCTGCGCGCGATGCCGTCCGGCATCGAATACCGTAAGCACGCCCGCCGCCGGGCCCAATGACCAGAGCCTGCTGGGCGCCGTCAACCAATTCGATGCGCTCGTGCTGTCGAAGCCCGCGGCGGCGCCCAGGCTGAAGACCGGAAAGTAGGCAGCGCGCGCGACACCAATCTGTGCGTTGGCTGCGGCCGTTCGACGTTCCGCGGCGGCAACATCCGGCCGCCGCTCGAGCAGGGCTGAAGGCAGGCCGGGATCGATATCAGGTGGAACTGCGGAATTCGGCAAAGGATTCGCGGTGACATGAAACACAGAGGGATTCTTGCCGAGCAATACCGCAATGGCGTGCTCGGTCTGCGCCCGCTGCAACCGAATATCGGCGGCTTGCGTTCGAGCGGTTTCCAGCTGTGCTTGGGCCTGCGCGACATCGGTGAGGGCAGCGGCCCCGCCGTTATACAAATTCCGCGTCAGCTCCAAGGCTTTCGTGTAGTCCTGCACCGTTTGGTCGAGCAATTGCTGCTGTGTGTCTTGCGAACGTAGCGAGAAGTAATCGGTGGCCAGCTCAGCGTGAACCGCAAGGTTCAGTGCGGCAAGATCAGCGGCGCTGGCTTGGGTGTTTGCCTTGGCTGACGCAACCGCATTGCGCACCCGCCCCCAGAGATCGATCTCGTAAGAAAGGTCTGCTTCTAGATCGAAATTGTTGCCGACCGGCTCCGCTCCGGCGGGAAATTTGGGCGAGTTGATCGAGGTACGCGAGCGTGTCGCGGATGCGCCGGCGGTCAATGTCGGAAACAGATCGGCGCGGGCAATGCGTGTTGCAGCCCGCGCCTGCAGGAGTCTTGCATATGCGGCCTTCAAGTCCTGGTTGGCATCCGCAACCTGTGCCTCGAGGCCGTCGAGATCCGGATCGCGAAAAATGCTCCACCAAGAGCCCCGGAACTGGGAATCCGCGGGTTCCGCCGCTTTCCACTCTCCCGATTCTTTGTAGGAGGCCGAGGCCTGTGGGCTGTCGGGGACCTTATACGTAGGCGCGAACGAGCAGCCGGCGAGGCCGGCAATCAAACACAGCGATGCGGCCAATCTGCCGGGCATCAGCTCTTGCCGTCCTTCTTGGCGGTCGCATCCGGCGCGGGTGCGATGCGCACCTGTACACCGTCGGTGATGGAGTCGGGAGGATTCAGCACGACCTCCTCGTTGGCCGCGAGACCCGATAGAACTTCAATCGTATTGCCGAAATCGCGGCCCTGAACGATGTTTTTGAGGGTGACTCGCTGCTTGCTGTCGAGCGTTGCCACTTGCAGCCCGGCCGAGCGAAACAGCACGGTATTCGCCGGAAGGCGCAAGGTTTCCGCGCCGGCAGGGATCTTGAAATGCACCTCTGCATAGGCGCCAGGGAAAATCTCACCCTGGGCATTGTCCAGTTCGAGTTCAACCTGCAGCGTGCGAACGATCGGGTCGAGAGCATTCGAAGTGCGCACGACCCGAGCGGTAAAGGATTTGTTCGCATGCTCGGCAAAGCGCAAGTCCGCCTCCATGCCCGGCTTGGTGACGGCTGCAAAGGTCTCCGGCACACGGACATAAACGCGCAATTTCCTGGTATCGGCGATTCGAAAGAGCTCGCTGCCGGAACTTTGCCCGGCGTTGATCAAAGCTCCGATGTCGGTATTGCGGGCGGTAATGACGCCCGTGAAAGGGGCGGCGACGCGCTTGAAGGATTCCAGATCGCGTAAACGAGCCACATTTGCCGCTGCCGACTGCGCTGCGGCTCTCTTGGCAGCCGCATCGCCTGACTTCTCATCCGCATCCTGCTTAGACACCGACTCGGTGGCCAGCAGACCCTGCCAGCGCACATTGGTGCTGTTGGAGAGAGTTTCGTTGGCGCGGGCGGTCGCAAGGTCGGCAAGCGCCTGCGTCAACTGCTGATCGACCTCGGGCGTCTCGATTTCCGCGAGCACCTGGCCTTTCGTGACTTGAGTGCCGATATCCGTATTCCAAGCTTTGAGGTATCCGTTGGTGCGCGCGTAAATCGGCGCCTCTATGAACGCCTGCACGGCGCCGGGCAGCACCAACTCCTCGCCCACCGAGCTGCGCTCCGCCCTGACGGTCACGACCGTGGGCATCGACGACTCGATGGTTTCCTTGCCGAGCGAAGAACGCGCGATCACGCGGCTGACTTCGCCCCAGATGCCGAGCGCGACCGCGATGATGAGAGCGATCCAGGCGTAGCGGCGGATCTTCCTGTTGAGCGGGGAATTCTCAGGCATCGGTGCTCTCCGCGGGGTGAAGCGGGCTTCGCCCATGGATGATGGTAAAGACGGCAGGCACGAAGAACAATGTCGCCACCGTTGCAAAAATCAGGCCGCCGATCACGGCTCTGCCCAGCGGCGCATTCTGTTCGCCGCCTTCGCCCAAACCCAGGGCCATGGGGATCATGCCGATGATCATCGCCAGTGCCGTCATCAGCACCGGGCGCAGGCGCGTGAAGCCTGCCTGCAACGCGGCCTCGAACGCCGTGTCCCCGGCGTTCATGCGCTCTCGCGCAAAACTCACCACGAGCACGCTGTTGGCAGTCGCCACGCCCATGCACATGATAGCGCCGGTCAGCGCCGGCACACTGACCGTGGTGTGCGTCAAAAACAGCATCCACACAATGCCGGCCAAAGCCGCCGGCAGGGCGGTAATGATGATGAAGGGATCCAGCAGCGACTGGAAATTGACGACTATCAGCATGTACACCAGGATGATGGCGCCGATGAGCCCGATCAGCAGGCCGTTGAAGGATGCCTTCATGGTTTGCACTTGACCGCGCACGACGACATTCGAGCCCTTGGGCAGATCCTTCTTCGCCTCCGCGATGATCCGATTGATTTGCGAGGCGGCATAGCCCAGATCGGTCCCATCCACGGAACCGAAAATGTCGATCGCGACGGTGGCGTTGTAATGCGAGACAACGGCCGGCGCAACGCTGCGGTGCACGTTCACCAAATTGGAAAGCAGCTGCGAAGAGCCGTTCACCCCGCCGCTCAAGGGTGTATTTCCGAGATCGTTGAGATTCTGCAGCCGGTATTGCGGAGTTTGCGTTGCGACCTGGTATTGAGTGCCGCTGTTGGGGTCGATCCAGAAATTCGGCGACGTCTGGAAGCTCCCTGAGAGCGACACCAGCATGTTGCCCGCCACGGATTGCTCGGTAAGCCCAACCAATTGCGCCTTGGTCCGATCCACGTCGACGTTGAACTGCGGATAGTCCCCTGGCTGGTGAACGTGCAGGTCGACCGCGCCGGGAACCGCCCGCAACTTCTGCAGCAGATTGTTGGCGAATTCCCGGTTGGCCTGCACGTTCGAACCCACGATTTGCACATCGATCGGGGAGGGCAGTCCAAAATTCAAAATCTGACTGATCATATCAGCCGGCAGGAAGGCAAATTGCGTCGATGGATAGGACGCGGCAAGTGTTTTCCGCAATAGCCGCACGAACTGCGCGGTCGGCTTGTGGCCCTCCGCTAGATTGACATAGATATCCGCATCGCCCGGCCCGACCGGCGCCGATGTGCTGTAGGTGAGATTGATGCCGCTGTAGGGCAGGCCGATGTTGTCGACGATGCTGCTGATTTGCTTGGCCGGGATCGCGTCGCGGATCGTGGCCTCGATCTGGTCGCAGAGCGAAGCGGTTTCCTCGATGCGCGTGCCGGTCCGGGCGCGCAGATGCAGCTTGATTTGGCCGCCGTCCACGGACGGAAAAAAATCCTGGCCGAGGCCGGGCAACGGTCCCAATGGAAAAGCCAGAATCGCCGTTGCAATCATCGCACCCAGGAAGATCGCGGCGAAACGCGCGCCGGCGCCCAACGCAAGTTTCAACAGCTCATGGTAGCCGTCGCGAAATTTTTCGAATCCGCGTTCGAAGCGCGATTGAAAGCGGGAGAGAATTCCGGGACGTTGATGCTTGCCATGGCCGTGTTTCTTCAGCCAGAATTTCGCAAGCGTAGGTACCAGGGTTCGCGACAGGATATACGAGGCCAGCATCGCGAATACCACCGCTTCGGCGAGCGGAATGAACAAGAATTTTGCAATACCCGCCAGCAAAAACATCGGCACGAAGACGATGCAAATCGACAAGGTCGAGACCAATGCCGGCAGAGCAATCTGATGTGCGCCGTCGAGAATCGCCGCCTCGACTTCCTTGCCTTGCTCGAGGTGATAGTTGATGTTCTCTATCGTGACCGTGGCATCGTCGACCAAGATTCCGACTGCCAGGGCCAGGCCGCCCAGAGTCATGATGTTGATGGTTTCGCCCAACGCCGAAAGGCAGGCGATCGACGCGAGGATCGACAAGGGGATCGATATCGTGATGATCAGTGTGCTGCGCCAGCTGCCTAGAAACAGAAGAATCAACAGCCCGGTCAAAGCTCCCGCAATTACCGCCTCGCGAATGACGCCGGAGATCGCTGCGCGCACAAAAATAGATTGATCGCTGAGAGCCTCGATCTTCAGTTCGGATGGCAGCGCGGCGCGAATCTGCGGCAGCTTTTCGTTGATGCTGTTGATGATGTCGATCGTGGAAGCCTTGCCGGTCTTCAGCACATTCATCAGGATTGCGCGCTTGCCTTCCAGGCGCACCATGTTTGTCTGGGGTGAATACCCGTCGCGAACGTGCGCGACGTCTCGAATATAGGTCACCGCCCCGTTGTTGGCGCGCATCGGCAGATCATTGAGTTCATCCAGCTTCAGCGGGCTCGCGTTCAATCTGATGAAGTACTCGAGTCCCCCGATCTTTTGGGTGCCTGCGGGAAGCACCAAGTTTTGCGCCAGGATCGAGTTCACCACGTCGTTCCCGGACAGTCCCTTGGCGCTCAAGGCTTGCGGATCCAGATCCACCTGCACCTGGCGCTGCTTGCCGCCGAACGGGAAGGGTATCGAGGCCCCTTGAACCGTCGACAGTTGGGTGCGCAGTATGGTGTTGGCCAGATCGTAGATTTGCGCTTCCGGCAAGGTGGCGCTGGTCAGAGCCAACTGCAGGATCGGGACGGTAGAGGCATTGTAGGCAAGCACGAATGGCGGCGTCGTGCCGGGCGGAGAAAATGCGATCTGACCCTGCGACGCCGCGGTAATCTGCGACATCGAGAGGTCGATATCGACGCCGGGCTGAAAGAAGTACTTGACGATTGAGGTGCCGATGACCGACTGCGACTCGGTGTGCTCCACATCGTTGACCACCGTTTGAGCCGTGCGTTCTGAAAACAAAACAATGCGGTTGGCGATTTCGTCGGGAAGCAGGCCGTTATAGCGCCATATGACGGCGGCGATCGGGATCTTGATGTTCGGGAAAATGTCCGTCGCGGTCTTGAGGATGGCGTAGCCTCCCATCAAGACGATCAAGACCGCCAGCATGATGAAGGTATACGGGCGCTGCAGCGCTACTCTTACGATCCACACGGTAGACTCCGGCGCGACCTAGAAACGCTTACGCCGATCGTTCAAGGCGAGCTGCGCGCCTAGCAAGTCGTTGCATGCTGAACTATTCGTGAGCATATCTCCCTATCATAAACGCAGCGCGCGACAACGTTTCTGCCTGTGCAATTTCAAGAGCTAAATATATTATAAATCATTTACATCCGCATTGATTCTCCAAGCATTCTTAGGAGCCTGACGGGGTTTCGCCGTCGATAATTCAGCAATCAGCGGCGGCCTAGGCATAATGCCGCCTCATGTCCACGGTCCCATCGCTGCCTCTGCCGACGATCGCCATTTCACAGTCCTCGCAGCGCTTCCCGGTACGGCGAATCTATTGCGTCGGCCGAAATTACGCCGACCATGCCCGAGAGTTGGGCAACGATCCCAAGGATCTGCCTTTCTTCTTCTGCAAACCGGCAGATGCCGTGGTTGCGTCCGGAACCAGGCTGCCATTTCCGAGCCGAACTTCGGACCTTCATCATGAGGTCGAATTGGCAATCGCACTGAATGAGGGCGGCGCGAATGTCCCGGCGGCCGATGCAAACGCCCTGATTTTCGGCCATGCCGTCGGCATCGATCTAACGCGGCGCGATTTGCAAGCCGAAGCGAAGAAGGCCGGCCGGCCTTGGGACATGGCCAAGGGATTTGACCACTCCGCCCCGATCGGAGCATTGCGCGAGGGGGTTCCGCCGCTCGCGGCGGCGATTTCGCTCACTATCGATGGGGAGCTGCGCCAGAACGGAAACCTCAAGGACATGATGTGGAGCGTGGCTGAAATCATTGCGGCGCTGTCCACTTATGTGACGCTCGCGCCGGGCGATTTGATTTTTACCGGCACCCCCGCGGGTGTCGGACCCATCAGGCGCGGCCAGACGGCGCGCGGGGAGATCGCGGGACTCGAGCCGATTGAAATAACCTTTGAAGAGTAAACACCATGCCTAGTCTCCGTGTGATTTGCCTGCTGCTGCTTTGCCCGATTGCCGCGTGGCCGGCGGACGGCTATCAGCATCGCATCGATCAAGTGCTGCAGCAGACGCCGTTGATCGATGGGCACAACGATCTGCCTTGGGAAATTCGCGAGCGCTTCAAAAGCGATCCGGGCGCCGTTAATTTGTCCGCGGACACGCAGCACCTGCCGCTGGAGGAGGGGCAGGCGGCTCTTATGACCGATATTCCACGGCTGCGCGCAGGTCACGTCGGCGCCCAGTTTTGGTCCGTCTGGATTCCGGTGAGCGCCAACGGTTTCGAGGCCGTGCAGATGACCCTGGAGCAGATCGACATCGTGAAGCGCATGGCCAGGCAATATCCCGCGGACTTCGCGATGGCGTATAGCGCCGCGGACATTCGCCGCATCCATAAGAACCGCAAGATCGCTTCGCTGATCGGCATCGAAGGCGGTCATCAGATCAACGGCTCGCTCGCTGTGCTACGACAGATGTATGACGCCGGGGCTCGCTACATGACCCTGACCCATTCGAGCAATACTCCCTGGGCGGATTCCGCAACCGACGCGCCTGTGCACAACGGTCTCACGCCTTTCGGCGTCGAAGTCGTCAGGGAAATGAACCGATTGGGAATGTTGGTCGATCTCAGCCACGTGTCGGCAGACACCATGAGAGCCGCGCTGGCCGTTGCTGAGGCTCCGGTAATTTTCTCTCATTCATCGGCGCGCGCGCTGGACGATCACCCGCGAAACGTTCCCGACGATGTCCTGCGTGCCCTGGCGGTCAACGGCGGCGTGGTCATGGTGAACTTTGCGCCCCCGTATGTCTCGTCGGCGCGCAGTCATTGGGAGGCCGATCGGGCTGCTGAACGGACCCGATATAACAGCCCTCCATTCGCGGGGCTGTATATAGGGCAGCCGGAGCGCGCGAAGGCGGCGCTGGCAGAATGGGACGCGCAGCATCCCAGGCCGGTTACCACGCTCGCGCAGGTGGCAGATCATGTCGAGCACATTCGGCAAGTTGCCGGCATCGACCATGTCGGCATTGGGTCCGATTTTGACGGCATCCCGGATGCGCCGGTCGGTTTGGAGGGAGTCGATCGATACCCGGCCCTGTTGCAGGAACTGATGCGTCGAGGTTGGAGCGATGGCGACGTAGCCAAGTTGGCGGGCGAGAATCTGTTGCGCGCAATGGCAGCCGCCGAACAGGTGAGCGCAAAACTGCAGGCCGGACAAAAGTCTCATTGAGAGATGCCTCTCGAACGCGGGGCGCGCTGCCTGGGTTTACGTAATGCGGGGATTGGCGCGGGAACCGCAGAGTGGAATCACAGTTGCCGTCCACGCGAGCGAACGGCGCCGGCGACGGCCGACGTTTGCCTGACGCAGTCTGGCGGATCAGTGCAGCGAAGTGATATATCTATGCTCGATATGAGCCGCACTCGCAGCTTGAAAAATTCGGTCTGCCATCGCTTCACATGTTGAGTCGACATATGGAAAAAGCGATCGCAAAGCCATCGTGGCCTTTGCGCCACGTAGGCAAACCATTTCTTCACTCGCTATTGACATTACGATATCAAGTAGTCGAATAATGCGTGGCGCGGTGCGACTTCGAATTATTTAGCGCACCGAAATGAGGCAGGGGACTAGCATCTGAAAGGCCGCAGCGATGGGGTTGCATCGCTCAGGCCGAGTGACGACGGGAACTCCGTTGGGGACAAACAGGTGCGGTGGTTTCTAATGGACAAACGGTCTACTAACCGTTTTAGGGGGATCGAAAATGACGACAAGAACAGTGGCGCTGTTGCTTTCGAGCGCAGTGTCCGTGGCATTCTCACTGGCTGCATTCTCTGAACCCGCTCCCGCCCCAGCGCCGGCCGCAGCAGCTCCGGCGTCGGCACCCGAGGACAACGGCATCGCGGAGATCGTTGTCACGGCGGAAAAGCGCAGCGAAAGCCTCGAGACGGTGCCTGTTGCCATCTCGGCCTACACCTCGAAGTCGCGCGATCTCCTCGGTATCAACACCATCCAGGATATGACCAATTTCACGCCGGGCCTGGCATATTCCACGTCATTGGACCGCGCCTTCATTCGCGGCATCGGGCGAGAAACCAACAATTTGTCGACCAACCCCGGCGTTGCCACGTACTCGGATGGCGTCTACAACTCGAGCGTCGTGGCGGCATCCGGCGATCCCATGTTCGAAGACCGAATCGAAGTGCTGCGCGGTCCGCAGGGCACCCTGTACGGCCGCAATGCCATCGCCGGCACGATCAATTCGATATCCAAGCGTCCAACGGCGGACTGGACCGCCGAAGTGCGCGCAAAAGTCGGCAACTACGGCACCCACGATTTTGAGGGTACGGTTTCCGGTCCCGTCAGCGACACCATGCGCATCAAATTCGGCGGCTACCGCAACACGCAGAATGACGGTTACTACCGCAACCTGTTCAACGGTAAATCGGAAGGCTTCAACCTCAGCAATGGAAATTCCTTTTATTGGGAGGGGCAAATCGAGTGGGACATCACTCCCGATGTGCAATTTTGGATGAGAGTCGACCAACTGGGTTACAGCAACTCCTATCGCCTCTCAAACAACCTTGGTTCATATGACTACGCGGCATACCCGAACGCGTCCCTTTCACCTGGAGCGGCATTCGGTGCGGCAGCCTTTGCCGGAGTGATGCCTTCGCCCACGAATCCGATTTTGCCCACGGGCTTCTTACCGAACAATCCGCTCTGTGCCACGAACCCTGCCAACCAGAATATCAATAACTACTGCGCGGACGATGGCAACACGGCGCAACTGAGCAGAACCTACCAGGTCACACCGCAACTGACCTGGCATACGCCCTGGGCCGCCGATTTGAAGTACCTGGGTGCCTACACGACGTATTACTACAACTTGTTCAACGAAAATGACGGTACGGCGATCGAGTCTTACACGTTTCCAGTCATTCCCGGCACGAAGGGTTGCATAGTTGCCGATTGTCCGCCGCTGACGGTGTTTCCGCGATCCTATTCGGATTATTTCGAGACCAAGAAGTACTTCAGCAACGAAATCAATATCAGCTCACATAGTGATTCACCACTGCAGTGGATTTTCGGCCTGTTCCAGTACAATGAGCGAAACGCTCAGAGTCCCGGAAACGGGTACTTGCCCGATCAACCGCAATTTGCGACGCCGGTGACTTTCAACGCCGCTGGTACGGCAGTTCCTGCCGCTCCGAATCCGACTCAGGTATATTTTTTCCGCCAAGCGGAAATGCATGACAACTCCTATGCGGCCTTCGCGCAAACGGACTGGACTTTCGCGCCGACCTGGAAGCTGACCACCGGCTTGCGCTACACCTACGATATCCTGAAGGGCGGCGAACAATTCCGCGAACTCTGCATGGGTCTGCCCGTGTGTCTGAACAATCTTTTTGGTGCGCTGCCTCCGCCCTATATATTGGGCGCATTTACGCCCGTGAACGACATCACAGCCTTCGATCCAGCGATCGCCAATTGCGCAACCGCTGCCGGATGCAAATACCGGGGGGTGCGGGGAACGCCCTATCTTTTGCCCAATGGCAACTGGGCCCGAGACCTGGGGGACAGCTGGCGCGCGCCTACCGGGACTATCGGACTCGAATGGACGCCGGACCCCAACACTCTGGCCTATCTGAAGTACAGTCGCGGCTATAAATCGGGCGGCTTCAATGCGAGCACGATTGCAGTGAATCCGGAGTCGGACCCTGAGCATCTGGATGCGATTGAGTTGGGCGGCAAGGAAGTGTTCAACCGAACGTTGCAAATCAACGGCGCCTTGTTCTACTACAACTACAAGGACAAGCAGATCCCGTTGACAGTGCCGGGCTTCAATGGCGGGCCGAATGTGTCTACGATCGTCAACATCCCGAAGGTGCAATCGTACGGTGCCGAATTCGAGTCGATCTGGCAGCCATGGACGGACATGCAGTTTCTTTTGGATTATTCGTACCTGAGCGCCGTGATCAAAGGACAGGCCGGTGCCTGCAACGTGCCTGCGCCGCCTTCGACGTGCTATCAAAACTCAGTCAGTGGTCAATTCGAGAATACCAACGGCGACAGTGTGCCGGAAACGCCGCGCAGCAAAGTTGCGGCCAATGCCAACTACACCTGGCGTTTCACGCCGGGTGCCCTTAACTATTCGGTCAGCTATATCTGGAAGGCAAAGACGCCCGACAGCATCTTTGGGCAGGACTACTTCGTTGCGCCTTCCTACTCGCAAGTGGATATGCGCCTGTCTTGGAACGATGCGGCCGATCGCTTCACGGTTATCGCCTTCGTCAAGAACCTGCAAAGCAAGCTGGGTTACGACGGCGTCGACGCGGCCGCAGTGATTACGCCGGCTCCTGGCACCCAAGCCTGCGGTTTCAACGGCGTACAGCCATATTATTGTCAGCGTCTCCTGGGGCTGACGCCGCCACGCACCTACGGCGTGGAAGTGCAGTACCGCCTGAAATAAACGGAATCTAAGGGGTCGAAAGAATCCCGGATGGTTTGACAACTACGAAGGCCCTCTCAGAAATGAAAGGGCCTTTTTTATTCGAGTCTGTTGGAACGACGCCGGCGTTAGACCGGCCGCGCGCCTAGGTTTTATAGGAAGGGTCGATCCGGTCCAACCGCCGCAACAGACCGGGCCATACCAGCATGTGCGGGCCTTGATTGTTCGTCACCATNCGCGCCTGTTCCATGGCGGTATCGATGATGCTCTGCTGAATCGGAATCAGTTCGCCGCCGCCGGCCTGGGCGCGCACTTGGATGGCGCAGGTAGCTTCGAAGGTATACATGAGCTGGAACGCTTCGGCGACGCTACGGCCGACGGTCAGCAGACCGTGATTGCGCAGCATCAGATAGTTCTTCTTGCCCATGTCGGCGACCAAGCGCGGCTTCTCATCCTCGCGCAGCGCCACGCCCTCGTAGTCGTGGTAAGCCAAATTTTGCAGGACGAAAATCGACTGCTGCGACAGCGGCAGTACCCCATTCTTCTGCGCGGATACGGCCACGCCGTTCAGAGTATGGGTGTGCAGTACGCACTCGATGTCGTGCCGCGCGCCATGGATGGCGCTGTGTATGGTGAAGCCCGCGGGATTGATTGGCCAGGGACTCTCGCCGACCTTGTTGCCTTGCATGTCGATCTTGACCAAGCTCGATGCGGTGATCTCATCGAACATCATCCCGTAAGGATTGATCAAGAAGTGATGCTCCGGCCCGGGGACCCGCGCCGTGATGTGCGTGAACACCAAGTCATCCCAATGGAAATGGGCGACGAGCCGGTAGGCAGCCGCCAAATCGACACGAATGGCCCACTCTTCCGGCGAGTAACGTGAAGCGGCATCGCCGGCTGACGGAACGGACTTCAGCATGGTGTTCTCCTGAAGAGTATTGAACGCGCCTGATTCTACCGGAGCGGCGCTTAGCTGGCATAATTACCGACGATCCCCCGTCGTGGCCGCTGGAGAACCCGGTTTGAATTCTGCGCAGATCCGAACACCGGCCCCAGACGACTGGCTGCAGCGAATGATAGACACGCCCGGACGCTCCGGATTCCTGACCAGCGGCGAATATCGCACGCATTACATCGAATGGGGCGACGCCGCCAACGAACGGGTCATGCTGCTCCTGCACGGGTTTCGCGGGCACGCCCATTGGTGGGATTTCGTTGCGCCGTGTTTCGCGCAGGACTATCGCGTCATCGCCATCGATTTCGCCGGGATGGGCGACAGCAGCTACAGACCTGAATACACGCGGGCCGACTTCGTCGGCCAGGTTCGCGCCGCGCTCGACATGGTCGGGCGAAAATCTGTGACTCTGGTGGGCCACAGCTTCGGCGGACGCATCGCCGTATTTGCGGCGCACGAGTTTGCCGAATTGCTGCAGCGGGCTGTCATCATCGATACAAATATCGCATTCGCCGATCGGCCGATGCGCACCCGATTCGAGCATCGGGCGAAAAAGGTACACCCGGATCTTGCGACCGCTTGCGCGAGATTTCGATTCGTGCCGGACGAACCTCCCATCCTGCCACGCATCATGCAACACCTCGCCGCGCATTCCATCAAGCCCCAGGGCGATGGGTTCGTGTGGAAGTTCGACGACAAGCCATTCGGCAAAATGGCCGGAGACCCAGTGGCCGAAGGTGAGCTTCTTCGCGATATCCAGTTGCCGATGGACTTCATTGCCGGAGAATTGAGCGCTGTCGTTCCGCGCTCGTTGGCCGATCGGATCGGCAAGGCGCTGCGACATGGCCGGGGGCCCATCGTAATACCGTCCGCGCACCACCATGTGCCGGTCAATCAGCCGTTGGCGCTCGTCTCGGCGCTGCGGGCGCTCTTGGCCTAGACCGCTCGCAGAGCGGTGGCCACCGGCAGCCGCGCGGCGCGAATGGCCGGAAACAGGCCGCCGATCACGCCGATCGTGCATGCCCAGACTATTCCGAGCACGATCAGAGCCGGCGTCACCGCCAGGTCGAAAATCAACTGGCCGCCGAAGCCGCCGCCCAAAGTATCTACGGAATGGCCGTTGAACATGAGCCAGGCAATCAGCGCGCCGACCGCGCCGCCGATGAACGCCAACAGCAACGCCTCCACGAAAACAGATACGACAACCGGCACCGGCCCAAAACCGATGGCACGCAGGGTCGCGATCTCCCGCGAGCGAGCGCTGACCGCCGAATACATGGTGTTGAGCGCGCCGAACACCGCGCCGATCGCCATGATGCCGCCGACCACATAGGCAACGATCTTTAGAATCGAACTGATTGCGTTCGCCTGCTGTGCGCCGAACTCCTTCTCCGTTGACACGTCCACCTGCAACTGCGGATTCGTCGTGATCGCGTCATTGAAAGCCTGGAAGCCGCCGTTGGGATCCAAGACGACCATGACGCTTTGCTCGCCGTTGCCCCGTTGGTAGGCAGAATTCAGCGTTTGTTTGTCCGCCACGAGTTCGGACTCCCGCCCCGTGCCGCCGGATTCGAAAACTCCGACGACGGTCCAAGTTGTGCCGAACAGCTTGATCTGCGATCCCACGTCGAGGCCCTTGTACAGGCGCTGTGCAGACTTGCCGACGATCACTTCGTTCACGCCTGCGTTGAAGACGCGTCCGCTGGTTATTTTGATCTCCGGATGAACCGCGAATCCCGCCTGGGTAAGACCTCTGAAGGGCGCGCTGGCATCGTCGCCATCTTTCTTCTTCAGGTTGATGATGAGAAGAGTCTCGGGCGAGGCTAGTGGGTGGCCGTCGCTTCCCTTCTTGACGCCCGCGGCGTCCGCGATAGCCAGTGCAGCTTCATTGGTCATTACGCTGACCAGTTCGGTGCTGGAGCCGGTGCGCACGACGATGGCGCGATCGTCCGGCCCGGTCTTTTGCAGCGTGCGGATGAATCCGGTCGACATGGCCAGTACCGAAATGAGCACTGCCACTACGCCCGCAATCCCGATCACCACGACCGAGGAGGTGCCGAGCCGCTGCGGCAGGCTGCGGATATTCATGGCGGATACCGCGGCTATTTGCGTAAATGCGCTCATGTGCTTCCTACCGGCCCGCCAGGGCATCGACGATGTTGAGCCGCTGCGCGCGCAGGGCGGGCGGTAGTCCACTGATCATCGCCAGCACGACGGCAATGACGAGCCCTGCGGTGACCACGGCCGAACCCAAATGGCTCGGCCCGAGTACCGAGCCGACGATTTTCATCGCACCCGCGGACAGGATCAATCCGACCGCTGCGGCGAATATGCACAGCATCAGCGATTCGATCAGCACAAACATCGAAACAGTGCCGCCGGTGAATCCCAGCGTCTTCAATACCGCGAGTTCGGGTATGCGCTCGCGCACCGATTGCATCATGGTATTGGCGGTCAGGAACAAGAGGGTGAACATCACCGCGCCGACGATGGAGTTGGCGATGAAATTGATATCCGCGAGCTGCTTGAGTTGCGACTGCAGCGCCGCGTTTTCGGTCTGGGTTCGGGTCTCTTCCGGCGAATTCTCCGAAAGTCTGTCTATTTGCGCCGAAATCGACGCCGCATTCTTCGGGTCGTCGATTTGGATTATGTATTGATGTATCCGGTGATTATCGAACTTGCGTGCTTCGTCCCAATAATCGTAGTTGATCCAGAATGCCGCGCCGAGCGGCGAGCGTTCGAACGCCGGAGTCGGATCGAAGATGCCGACGATGTCGAAGGCCCAGGCGTTGCTGCCGTCATTGTTGGTCCAGATCGTAGTGTTGACCGGAATCTTGTCGCCCACTTTCCAACCGTACTTGTTCGCCAGACGACGCCCGATGAGGGCACCGGGACGCGTGGATTTCATCGCGGCAATTTGCGCTGCGGTGATGTTGAGTTCCGGATAGACGTCCGCGAGCTTGTCGACGTTCGTGGCGAAGGCGGGAATAGGGTTTTTGGCGTCTTGGAAATAGCCGCCGAAGAAACTCAGGTGTGCGATCGTCTCAACGCCTTTGACGGCCTGGATTTTGGGGATGAGGCTCACGGGCATCGAGCTCACCGCGCTCATGCGGCTCGTGGTCCAGAGACGATGGTTGCCGCTATCGCCAGAGCCGGTCTTGATGCCTTGATTGATGCCTTGCAGAAGGCCGAACAACAAGAACGCGACGGCGATCGACAGCATGGTCAAAATAGTGCGGGTCTTCTTGCGCCACAGGCCCGCCCAGATGAGCATGAAGTATTTCATGCGGCGCTTCGCGCCGGCGAGTCGACGAGCCGGCCTTTATCCACGTGCAGCGTGCGCGAGGCGTGATCTGCCGCAAGCGGATCGTGTGTCACCATGATGATGGTCTTGCCTTGCTGGCGATTCAGCATCTGCAGAAGCTTTAAGATCTCTTCGGCGTTTTCGCGGTCAAGATCGCCGGTCGGTTCGTCGCAGACGAGCAAGGTAGGGTCGGCTACCAGAGCCCGCGCGATCGACACGCGCTGCTGCTGTCCTCCTGACAGCTCACTCGGCTTGTGCGCCGCGCGATCGGCCAGTCCCACGAGTTCGAGCACGGCGCGTACATTCTGCTTGCGTTTCGCAGACGACAGGTTGGTAAGCAACAGCGGCACTTCCACGTTCCGCGCCGCCGTGAGGACCGGCAACAAGTTATAGAATTGAAAAACGAAACCGATATGGCGCGCCCGCCAGGTTGCCAGCTTGCCGCCTGACAGCCGATCGATACGTTCGCCGGCGACGGTCACTTCGCCTTCCGTGGGCTGATCCAAGCCGGCGATCAAATTAAGGAGCGTGGTTTTCCCCGAACCCGAGGGTCCCATGAGCGCGAGAAATTCCCCTTGCTCGATGGAGAGGTTTACGCCGTGCAGTACCTCGACCGATTGTTTGCCGCGCTGATATCGCTTCACCACATTGTTCAATGAAACAAGAGTGCTCATCGGTGCTCCTTTCTATTTCTCGATCCGTATCCGGGCGCCATCGCTGAGCTTGCTCAAGTCGCCGAGCGCCACCATGTTGCCGGCCTCGAGTCCCGCCGTGATGATTTGCCCGGCAATGGTCTTGCCGCCCAAGCGTACGGCGCGCCGCTCGACCGTCGTTCCATGCACGACGTAGACGATACTGAGCGATCCATTCGAGCCGACGGCTTCGGCCGGGATGACCACGCCGGCAGGGGCCTTTTCAATGCCGGGTGCCGCGGCATGGGTCTCGCTCAAGAACGCGACGCGGGCGCCCATCTCCGGAATGATGCGCGGGTCCTTGAGGCTGATTGCGATCCGGACCTTGACAGTTGCCTTGGCGCGATCGGCGGTTGGGATCGTGGCGATCACCGAGCCGGGAATGTCCCAATCAGGGTAGGCATTGAGTTTGATGGTCACCGGCTGCTGCGGCTTGACCCGATTTATGAAGTTCTCGCTCACATCCACTTCGACTTCGAGCGAGTCCATATCGACGATGGTGCCGATGCCTGTACGCGTGAAGCCGCCGCCCGCGGAAATCGGCGAGACCATTTCGCCGGGTTGCGCCGCCTTCTCGGTGACGACGCCGGCGAATGGGGCGCGAATGACGGTGTCGTCGAGATTACGCTGCGCGACCTCGACACCGGCGCGCGCAGCCTCGAGCCCGCGCTCCGCGACCAGGAGATTGTTGTGGGCGACATTGAACTGGGCATGCGACTCGTCGAAGCTTTGGGCGCTGATGACCGCCGCGGCTTTCTGTTTTTCGCTGCGTTCGAAGATGGGCTTGGCGTCATCGTAAGCGGTTTGCGCCGAAGCCACGCTGGCTTCGGATTGCTGCAGCTGCGCCTTGCTTTGCGCAAGCGCCGCCTTCCAATTCGAATCGTCCAGGAGCGCAATGACTTCGCCGGCCTCGACGCGCTGGCCTTCCTCGAGCATCACCTTCAGTACTTTTCCCGTGACCTTGGCCGACACCGTCGCTCTCCGCCGCGCCACGATGTAACCCGAGGCGTCCAACAAGGANGCCGCGCCGCTTGCGCCCGAAGACCCATTAGTCAAAGCTTGCGCCACCGCGGTAGTGATGAGAACCCCGGTGGGCCGCATCAAGTACCAAACACTGGTAGCGGCGATGACGATGACGGCCAACCCTAGGGCCCACCATTTCCCGGGACCCCCGGAAGAGGGCGGTTCGCTGCGATCGATACGCAACTGGTTGAGCAGCGCGGTCCTGTCCGTCCCCGCGCGTTGATCGGTCACATCACTCATCGCCGTGCTTTCCCCTACCGCCGGATTCGCGCCGGCAGCCGTCCCCACGCTTTTAGCATCTCGCGGTTATTTTCTTGGCCTCGAATGATGGCCACGGCGCATTCTAGACGAATGCATCCTCGCTGGCGAAGGCCGCGCTCGGGGTTGATATATCCTGCCATTTGCGGGGCCCTCATGGCATGATCGATGCGCCAATAATGTAGGGGAGGGGATTGGATGGCAGTTCGAGCCTTATTCGGAGCCCTGACGCTGGCGTTGATTGCCGGGACGGGCCAAGTGGAAGCACAGGCGACGAAGCCGGTGCACAGCGTCGCCGCCGGCGGGGATATTCCCGAAGCCAAACCGGAGTCGGTGGGATTCTCGTCGGAGCGGCTCGAGCGCCTCGACAGCTCCATGAAATCGCTGGTGGACTCGAAGAAAGTTGCCGGCATGGTCACGGTTTTGGCGCGCCACGGCAAGATCGTCGAGGAAAAGACCTACGGCTACTCGGACGTTGCCGGCCAGAAGGCGATGCAGAAAAACACCATCGCCCGCATCTTCTCGATGACCAAGCCGATCACCGGCATCGCCATGATGATGTTGTACGAGGAGGGCAAGTGGAAGCCCAGCGATCCGATTGCCCGCTATATCCCCGAGTTCCGCGATCTCAAGGTCTACGCGGGCGTCGACAAGGATGGCAAGCCCACGCTCGACAAACCGGGACATGCGCCGACGATGGGCGAGCTGATGTCGCACACGGCAGGTTTTACCTATGGGTTCTTCGGCTCGACGCCCGTCGACAAGATGTATCAGGAAGCGGACCTCCTTAATTCTCCGACGCTGCAGGAATTCATCGGCCGGGTTGCCAAGTTGCCGCTCCTGTATCAGCCTGGCGAGGGCTGGGTTTACAGCGTGTCGGTGGACATTCAGGGTTATTTGGTCGAGAAACTCTCTGGCAAGCGGTTTGCCGACTTTTTGCGCGAACGCATATTCCTGCCACTCGGCATGAAGGACACGGGGTTCTTCGTTCCCGCCGACAAGCTCGACCGCGTTGCCAGCATCTACCAGGGCGATGCGACGGCCGGGGCCCCTGCCATGCCCAAAGACGCGGGAATCAGTCAACCACCCGGAATGCCCTCGGGCGGGGGCGGCTTGTACTCCACGGCCGGGGATTATCTTCGCTTCGCCCAAATGGTGCTGAACGGCGGCGAACTGAACGGCGTCAGGCTCGTGGCGCCGAGTTCCATTGAACTGATGCGCAGCAACCATGTTTCGGATGAAGTGAAGAATGCGCGGAAATTCGGCATCGGGCTTTATCAAATGCAGCCGGGTCTGGGTTTTGGCTATGACTTCGCGATCCTGGAGGATCCCCTGAAAGTGGGCAGCACTGCGGGCAAGGGAACATTTCTGTGGGACGGTGTTGCCGGCACCTGGTTCTGGATCGATCCCACCAACGATGTCGTGTTCGTCGGCATCATTCAACGCTGGCTGATGGCTCCCGGCGCGCCTGATGTTGAGAATCTGTCGCGGGCGTTGACCTATCAGGCGCTCGTCAACCCGTCCAAATAAAACCAAAACCCATTTAGGATCGACATGAAAAAAGTGCTATTGGCCGCCTTGGCGGCGGGATTGATGTTCTCGGGCGCCGGCCGGGCGGCAGCCGGGCTNTCCGCCCAAGATTATTTCGAAATTCAACAGCTCTACGCGAACTACAATATCGCAATCGACAGCGGCGATGCCGAGGGATGGGCCGCGAAGTTCACGCCCGATGGAGTTTTCAACACGTTCACGGGCCACGATGCGTTGATCAGTTTCATCAAACTGTGGCGCGAGAAGCTGCACGGCGCCTCGCTCAAGCACTGGAACAACAATCTGCAGATCACGGGGGATGGCAAGACTGCGAACGGATTCGTCTATTTGATGCTGGTCGATGTCACGGCAAAGCCGGTAAGCATCGTCAGCACTCATACGTACACTGACAATTTGGTCAAGACCAAGGATGGCTGGCGGTTTACGAAACGGATCACAAAGGCAGATGTGCCTCCGTCACAGGCCCCTCCCGCGTCGGGGCCGTCGACAAATTAGGCGTCCCATTCGCTCGATGTTCATGGTCGCACTGATCGCGGCACTGGTGGCCTGTGCGAGTTCCGCTCAGGTTCTCACCGGGACGCCTCGATCTGCCATTCCCGCGGCGCAAGTGCGTGTCTACACGCAGGCGCCGCAGCATTTCGAGGAAATCGCCGTTTTTGCGGCTTCGCGGAAAAGCGTATCCACCGCGGGCGGTGAGCGGGCCATAGCGCGAATGATCGAGTCGATGCGAAATCAAGCGGCGCAGCTTGGCGCGAACGGTCTGCTGCTCGAAAATATTTCGGATTCGAATTCCTTCGGCATTGGCACGGGAGTCGGGTCGCAGACCTATACCCACAATGGCTCAATCAGCCTTGGAGTCGGCGCTTCTTTGGGTCTCGTGAATAAGGCCGCTCGAGCACGCGCGATATTTGTAGGGCCCCCCGCCGAAAGCGATTAGTTGCGGATGACGCAAGGCGGCGGAGTGCCATCGTGGCACAAGGGCGCGCCTTCATTATGAGGCGTTGAGCCTTCGCTGTCCTCATGGGGTATGTTGCCGCCGTTCCCCAGACACCCCGTCATGCAGCCAGCAAGCAAAATAGTTGCGATCAGCTTCATGGTCCTAACCTTTGCGCGGGCGCGCATTTGCGCAACAGAATGCGCGTGCGCGAGTCTTTGGTATAGTGGCTGCTCCCTACAGCGAGCGTCAGGCGCGGTCCTACAAGATGGGTGAAAATCGGCCAGAGCCGGGGTCGGTACAAGTGACGCAAGCCGATCCAGGCCACGCACTGCTAATCCAGAATCTCGTGCAACTTTATACCCACGACTTTTCGGAGTTTTGGGCCGGAACTTCCAGGGGAGAGTTGGATTCTGATGGACGCTTTTCAGCCTATCCCCTGGAGGAATATTGGTCGCGCGCGAATTGGTGGGCCGGATTGATTTGGTGCGATCGCAAACTGGCAGGGTTTGCACTGATCAATGACGAAACCCACTCGGGATTGCCCGCCGATCGGAACATGGGAGAATTTTTCATTGTCCGGAAGCACCGGGGCGGCGGAGTGGGGCGGGTTGCCGCCGAGATCCTGTTCTCTATGCAGGCAGGTTCCTGGGAACTGGCGGTTGCGCGGAAAAATACCGGAGCATTACAGTTCTGGCGCAAGGTGATCCGCTCCTCGCCGAACGCGTCGGCGACGGAAGAGTTGGATGTGCAGACCTCGCGCTGGAATGGAGCCATTCTGCGTTTTGACTGGGGTATCATGTGACATGATCTGGTATCGCACCATGACCCGCGCCGCGTTCGGCGCGCCGTTCCTGATCCTGTGCGCCGCGGCACTCGGCGGCGATGGCATCAACCTCACCGTCACCAACGACGGCATCGTCGACATTTACGTTACCGTTTACGATACCTCCGTGAATCCGAGGGCAACGGTTCTATCGCACCAACAGATCAATGGCTTCACATCGGTGCCGATTTCGGTGAGCGCGGACGCTGGCGGCAAGGGCAACGTCGCGTGGAGCGCCGTCAGCGTGGACAACAGTGCTCAGCAATGCGGGCACGGGACGCGCAGCGGGTTGTCGGGCGAAGCCAATGTCAATGTCCACGTCGATTCCGACTGCGCCGGCTGACGCTTCAATGCGACAACGCTGAGCGTACCGCCGGCTCGATCTCAGCCGATCCGAATACCGGCATTGAACAACCGGTGGCGGTACATACGAAAGCGGCGGCACGATCCAATTGCGGATATTGTATTTCCGGGTTTGGCAGCCGGCCTTCGCCGTGATCCCACCAGTCGATTTGCAAGTAATCGGAAGGGTAGCGCAAGGCTGCGGAATGCAATTCGCGGGCAGCCGGGTCGGCTTTGCTGCCGACCACGGTGATGTGAATCGGTGCGTTCGCCAATTCACCATCCACCAATAGAATCTCGGCGTGCAATTGTCCAGGCGCGGCCTTGGCAAACGCCGCCAGATATTTCATGGCGTGGCTCGCCATCCGCGAGTAGCGCGCATCGCCGGTGTAATGCCGCATTATGTTCGCGGTGCGTGCCAGCGCCGCATTCTGCTCGGGCTGACGCACTGCGCGGCTAAATACGCCGGGCTGATCTGCCGTGCGTCGCGCTGCCGTGTAGCCCGCAAGATGATCCCTAAATTGCTTGTCGATGAATGCCAACGTCGTCGCCGCTCGAGCGAGCCATCGCCGCTCACCGGTTGAGCGGTACAGTGCGACAAAAGCCTGACTCATCGCGAGAGCATCGTCGAGGAATGGACCGCCGCGATCTTCGGCGTCGTGGCGAAAACCGCCGTCCGGCGCAGCCCGGTTCGCTATGGCCCAACGGGCAGCCCGTTCGGCGCGCGCCAAGGCCTCCGTGTCGCCCGTGGCGTCGTAGAACTTGGCGAGCGCGCGAATTGCCCATCCGGCTTCGCGCGCATACTCGTGCGTATCGATCCGCGGCATGCCCAGCGCCCGTCGCGACGAGGCGTCCTTCGGGTAGAAATCGTGCCCGGTTACTGCGGCTGAAACATCGGCGTCCTGGCTGACGAAGAGGCCGCCATTAGGCGCGGTCAAGAAGCCTGTGATGTAGCCATACAGAGACCTCGCGGCCGCGAGGTATCGAGGATCGCGCCAACGGAGATAGGCCTCGCTATACAGCCGAAGATCATCGCACTGAAAGGCAAGCAATTTCTCATAATGCGGCGAGTCCCAGGTCACTTCGTCTGAGTACTGATAGACGCCGCCCGATACAGGATCGATGAGGCGCAGATTCGCGTCCAGCGTTTGGCGCGCGCGGCGAAGCGCGATGTTGTCGCCCCCGTCAATCCTGGCAAAGGTCAATTCCATCGAAGCTGCGTCAATGTACTTGTGCACTACGCCCCAGCCGCCGTGCGCATCGTCATAAACGCGCTCGTAGGCATTGTTCAGAGCAACCCGATCATCCGATGCGAGGCGCGATGCACCGCTCGAGGCCATCACGGGCTCGGGCGTCACCGATGGGCCGGGGCTGGGATCGTCAATGATGGCCTGCAACAGCGCGGTCATCTCTTCGGGCGGCAGGTAACCGCGGCGTTTCACGATCTCTGTGCCATCGGCAGCGAGAACGATGGTGGCAGGCCAGCCCCAATCACCATAGCGGCTGCTAAGGCCAGGATCACTGTCCGCATCGACACTCACCGCGAGATAGCGTTCAGCGATCAACGCCTGAACCCGAGAATCGCGGTAGGTCTCTTTGTCCATGACATGACACCAATGACACCAGACGGCATGCAGGTCGAGAATCACGAATTTATGCTCGCGAGAAGCCTGCGCAAACACGCCATCGCTCCAATGGTTCTGCCAGGCGATGGGTGCGGCCCGAATCTGTGCCGCCAGAAATAGGGCAGCACAAAGGCCGATAGCTGTGTTAAATCGTCCCAGGGACATGGCTCAAGATCGCTCCTTGACGTTCCGCCTCGAGTATTCGCACGGAGTGCTGTGCCGGATGCGATTAATTCGAAAATCTTACCCAGGAATGTCCGCGGGACGGCAAAGACTGCGCATACACCTGTGAAAGCATCCGAGGCAGTCATGGCGCAGCTACCCGAACTCGTCGATCAGCGAATATTGAGGCCGGCGGAAACCGCATTGGCGCTCAAGCTCATCACGCGCATGGATTTTCTGCGCCTGAAGGCGATCGCCCGTCTGTATGCGCGTGGCCTGCCGCCGGATGTCACCTGGGATGATTTGCTGCAGGAGGCATTCACCCGGGTGATAGTGGGCACCCGCCGCAAGCCCCCGGCGTTGAGCATGGTCTCTTTCATCGTCGGGATCATGCGTAGTTTGCGAAGTGAGCACTCGCGGAGGGCGCGCGGCGGGCCCGAAGGCCGCGAGCCGATGCAGGTCGACCGGCTGCGCGATCC
>JGI12627J18819_10000128_pt1 | contig 25926 bp, 29 predicted proteins | sample TexAe_OM1H0_M2_FD_18819 | JGI IMG/M metagenome (IMG submission 18819)
CCCGCCGTAAGTTGGGCGTTTCCGAACCAAACCGGCGCGCGCGCGCGGGTGCGGCAGGCGAAGGCCTTTCAAGCCGGCGCGCTCGCATCATTCGACGAAGTCGTCTTGACCGCTCTCAAGGAAACCGAGCAGGCATTGGTGCAGTACCGCTCCGCGCTCGACAGCCGTCAGGCTTTGGCCGATGCGCAAAGCCAGATTCACACCGCATTCGACATTGCACACGATCAATTCTTGGCGGGCGGCGCCAGCAATCTCGATCTACTGACGACCGAGCAAACCCTCGTGAGCGTCGATGCGTCGGTAGCCGCGGCGGATGCCTCGCTGGTTCAAAGCCAGATCGCGGTGTTCAAGGCGCTCGGAGGGGGATGGCAGGGTGCGTCGGCAAATACGGCGCAACGCTGAGTTAAGGGCGAATGCCAGGCCAAGTGGCACCCAGTTTCGCCCCTCAAGCGGTAGTTGCCATGGGACACAGATATTCCCAACATGTCGGGCTGTTTAGCCAACGCACATAGGACATGCGATGCGCATCGCAACCACGGGTCACGCGCTTTTCGCAGCTGCCATGATCATCTTGGGTCTCATCGGACTGATCAGAGGCGATTTTGGACCCATTTGGGATTCCGTGCCCAAAGCGTGGCCTGCACGCGCGGCGCTGGCCTACCTCTGCGATTTTGTCTGCTTGGTTTGCGGGATCGGCCTTTTCCTGCAGCGCGCGGCCACCATCGCTGCGCGTTCGCTGCTGCTCTATTTGCTGCTTTGGCTCGTGTTGATCAAAGGCCGATACATCGTTCGTGCGCCGCTCGTCGAGGGGCCCTATCAAAGTGCAGGGGAGACAGCGGTATTCGTAGCGGCCGCGTGGGTGTTGTATGCCTGGTTCGCCGGCGAATGGGACAAGCAGCATGCCGCATTTGCTGTCGGCGACAAGGGACTGCGGATTGCAAGGGTGATTTACGGCCTCGCTTTGGTCGCATTCGGTCTTTCCCACTACGCATACCTTGAGTTGACTGCGCCGCTGGTGCCGAATTGGCTGCCCGCGCACGTGTTCTGGGCGTACTTCACGGGCGCGACCTATCTCGCGGCAGGCGTGGCGATGATCATCGGTGTCTTTGCCCGCCTCGCAGCCGTGCTGTCGGCATGGCAGATCGGCCTGATGACCGTCCTGGTGTGGGTACCTATCCTGGCAGCTGGACATGTAAGCGAACAGCATTGGATCGAGACCGTCGTGTCCTGCGCGCTGACGGCGGGCGCCTGGATCCTGGCAGAATCCTACCGCGGCACCCCGTGGCTCGCTCTCAACAAGCGATAACGTGCGCCAACCGATCGAGACACGTCACATAAAATTCTTTTAAGGGTAGTAGCCTTGGCGTCATTTGTCCGCATTGACGCGAATAACCACTTCCCCCGTTCTACAAATCTCAATCGTCGCGGCGTGGCTGTTCGCGGCGCTGGTTGCTTTCCCGTTTGCATCGAAGGTCAACCAGGATCTTGACACCGCCGCAAGCTTGAAAGGCAGCGAATCCGCGCAGGTCGAGGCCGATCTGAAGCAGCGCTTCAAATCGCCGTTCACAAAAATCGCGCTGCTGCGCATTGCCTCGGCTCCCGATCCCAGGACTGCCGAAGGCGGGATTCTGCTTTCGCAAACCGTCGATGCAGTCAAAACTGCGTCCGGTGTCGAGGCCGTGCTGTCATACGCCGACCATGACGATGAGCTCTTTCTGGCCCAAGATGCGAGTCCCATCATCGTTGTGGGTGTGAGTTCCGCGAGCTCAGGCGACGGCGTGATGAACGGTTTGCGCGCTGTCACCGGGGAATTGCGGCTCAAGTTCCTCTCTCAATATCCAGCGCTCGAATTCCGTTGGACGGGCGAGGCGGCGGTCAGCGCCGACATTCGCAGGCTCAGCGCGGCCTCGACGCGTTTCGCGGAATTGTGCGTTCTGCCCGTAACTTCGCTCTTGCTGATCATGGCGTTTCGCAGTGTCATCGCGGCGTCGCTGCCGATCTTGTGCGGCATCTTGACGATATGGATCTCGCTGGGCGTGCTCGCTCTNNTCAATCGAATCTGGCCTTGCTCGATTATCGTCGTCAGCATCGTCAGCATGGTCGGATTGGGACTGAGCATCGACTACGCGTTGCTGATGGTCAGCCGTTACCACGAAGCCTTGCTGAAAGGGCAGGCGAAGGTTGCAGCGGCGAGCGAAGCCGCTCGAGAGGCGGGTCGCACGGTCGCCATCTCAGGTTCGGCGGTGGCAATCGGATTCGCTGCGATGCTGATAGTGCCGGTTAGCGAAGTCCGGTCGATCGGCATTGGCGGACTCGTCGTCACGGCGATCGCGGTTCTGGCCGCAAACACCCTGTTGCCGGTCATCCTGCCACGCATCGATCCGCATATCGGGGCCGGCGCATTGACCAGCGCGCAGAGCACAGCCTCAGGACGATACTGGCGGCGGTGGGCCGCGTGGCTATCCGGCAGGCCGATCATGGTGCTGATCATTGCGGGCGTTCCGCTGATCGTTCTCGCTGCGCAAGCCGCTAATCTGCGCACCGATCTGCCGCGCGGCCGGTGGCTGCCCGAGAGCGCCGACTCAGTGTTGGCGCTGCACGAGATCGATGCGGTGGCGCGCGGCAATTTCGGACAAATCATCAATCTGGTGCTCGAATTGCCGCCGCCGGCAACGATCCAGGATGAGTCAGGTTGGCGCGCGGTCTCACGTCTGGTCCGCCACTACGCCCGGGACCCGCGAATTGCGCACGTCTGGTCCATAACCAACACCACCGTTTTGCCGATGAGAGGGCCGGAGACTCTGACGCGCATTCCCGAGCAGGTGCGCGACAGACTGATGAGCGCAGACGGCGGGGCGGTGCTGATCCAGCTGCTGCCGAAACGGGCTGTCGCCCCCACCGATGCCGCAGCAATGGTGCGCGAAATCAGAGCCGCGGACCTTGCCGCGATAACGGGCTTGGCAAGCGCGAAACTGAAAGTGGGAGGCGTTCCCGCCTTCAATGTGGACTACGAGAACGCCATCAGACGCAGCCTCGGGCTGATCGCCGTCGTCGTCGTCTGCGTTACACTGCTGACCCTGTCGCTTGCATTTCGCAGCTTGCTGATACCCCTCAAGGCAGTTGTTCTAAACCTTTTGTCGGTTGCAGCGGCATTCGGAGCCGTGGCCGTGGTTTTCCAGAGTGGTCCGGGATCGAGGCTGCTGGGACTGCCCCGTCCTCTGGACGGGGGATTTCCGATCGTACCCGTCCTGGTGTTCGGGATCGTTTTCGGGCTCAGCATGGATTACGAGGTCTTCCTGGTCGCGCGCATCGCGGACGGGCGCAGGCGGGGACTAGACGACAAGACCGCGCTCATCGAGGGGCTTGCCGGCGTCGGGCGGGTGATTACTTTCGCTGCGGCTATCATGGTCATTGTGTTCGGCGGGTTTGTTTTCGGCGAATTCGTGCTCATCAAGATTTTGGGCTTTGCGCTGGCGACCGCCGTGCTGCTGGACGCCACTTTGATTCGCATGGCGGTGGGCCCCGCGCTGGTTCAGATTGCGGGCCGGTGGAACTGGTGGCCGGGCCGCAAGTGACGGCTGTGAACTATGCACACGCATCCGTGCGTGCGACTTTTCGCCTAGGGCACCCTGACTATCGCGTCATTGCTGCCGGGTGTCGCTTATCAGTATTGAATATCGGCCTTACCGTGTCCGAGGCGGCCGCCGCAACCCCGTGGACCATATGTCAGATCGGGCTCAAATTACATAATGTTCGCCGCGGTTCGCGCAGCCTCGGCGTCGATCGCGATCACCACCTTTCCGCGCGCGTGCCCTTGTTCCAGATAACGAATCGCCTCCGGCACGTCGCCTAGGGCATAGCGCCTGTCGATGACCGACGCTATTTTCCCCGCCTGAATCAGCTCGCGAAGCGTATTGAGGTCTTGCGGGTTCAAATCGGCCAGCAGGAAAATCATTTGTTGACGGACAAAGCGTGAATACACGATTGCATTGATCGTCCCTGTGAGGGGCCCGAGCCAATGGCCCTTGTCCAGCGATCCCACGATGACCAGCGCGCCCTCGGGCTTGAGGACGCGGCGATACTCCGACAGCGAGTGAGTTCCGACCGTATCGAGTATGAGATCGTATTGCTGCGCACTCTTGGTGAAATCTTCTCGGGTGTAGTCGACGACGTGGTCGGCGCCGATGGATTTGACCAGATCCAGGTTCTTGGTGCTGCACACGCCGGTCACCTCGGCACCGTAAGCTTTCGCGATTTGCACCGCATATGTCCCGACGCCGCCCGAGGCGCCGTTGACCAGCACCCGTTGGCCCGCGCGAAGTTTGCCCTTATCGCGCAGCGCCTGCAGCGCGGTGACCGCGGCGATCGGAACGGCTGCCGCTTGCTCAAACGTCATATTATCGGGCTTCATGGCCACCGAACCCGATTCGGAAACACTGACGTATTCGCCGAAAGCGCCGCCTTTGCCGCCGAACACCGCGTCTCCGGGCTTGAACCGCGTCACGTCCTTACCGACCGAAACGACCGTGCCGGCGAAGTCGACGCCCATGTGAATGTCATCGGGTGTGCCCATCCCCGCGCCGGCCCGCATCACATACGGCTCGCCGCGCATGTAGTGCCAGTCCAAGGGATTGACCGAGGCGGCATGCACCTTGACGAGCATTCGCTTGTCGGCCTGCGGTGGCTGAGGAATCTGCTCGAGCTTTAGAACTTCAGGCGGCCCGTAGCAGCGATAAACGACCGCCTTCATTACGCTCGCTCCGGGCGGCGGCGGAGGCGCCGCGCCGCAAGGCGAATCGTGGCTGATGGCGACCGCCAGTGCCGAGACCGTGACCAGAGTCAAAATGCCGATTGCGCTTAGGATTTTGTACCGTAGTTTCATGCTCTCGCTCCCGTGCATCGCCGTCGATTTCCCGAGCCAAAATATCCCGCTCGTCCAACCGCTGCCATCTCATGCGACCAACGGCGCCCGGCGCGGGATGAGCCACGACCGCCGCCGACGGACGGCGCCGGCGATCACATAAGCCAGGGCTTTGCGGAGCGGCGGCGCTCTTCATTGCACTATAGTGACGCCATGTTGGTTCATGATGCGCTTCAGAGAGTCGGAGGGCCACCTGCCTTGTTGGGTTGGCCGCGGCTGCGCGTGGTCCTCATTGCTTCCACGCTCATCGGCGTTCTTCTCTGGCTGACTTCGGTGATGCCTGTGTACATCGTGGTGGCTCGCGCCATGGTGGTCGGGTTCGGTGCGCTCATGGTCTTCGGGTTATTCGAACGGTGGCCCTTGCGCATGCCGCACTGGCTGGCGCGCTGGGCGCTGCAGGTGCTCGCCATTGTGTTCATCGTTCCCTGCGCTGCGTATCTCGCGTACTGGTTGACCACGGGAGGGAGCCCGCAATTCGCTACGAATGGCGCGCGCTTGCAGGGCTACTTCGCGCTGACATTTACCGGCATCCTGTTTGCCCCCTGGATCGCGGTCGGCGCTTTGGTCAGGCAGCGCGACACCTTTGCCCGCGAACAGGCCACCGCATTTGCGTTGGAGCGCAGCGAACTCGAGCGCAAGGCGTTGGACGCCCGCTTCCGGCTCCTACAGGCGCAGGTCGAACCGCATTTTCTGTTCAACACCCTGGCCAATGTTCAAGCGCTTGTGGAAGCCGGAGCGCCCCAAGCTGCCGATGTGCTGAAAAGCCTGATCGCCTATCTTCGCGCCGCCGTTCCGCGTCTGCATGAGACCACGACTACTCTGGAGCATGAGTTGGAGCTGGTCCGAGCCTATCTGAACGTGATGCACATGCGGATGCCCGACCGGTTGAAATACGAAGTGCAGGTTGAAGAGTCGCTGCTGAGCCTGGAATGTCCGCCGATGACACTGCTGACGTTGGTCGAAAACGCGGTGCGTCATGGCATCGATCCCAGCGAAACGGGTGGCGTCATTGTGATACGCGCGCGGCAAGAGTCTTCTCAGTGCATTGCCAGCGTCGCCGATACCGGCGTTGGCCTGAAGGCGGCGGGCAGCGGCCTCGGCACGGGGTTGGCCTCGCTGCGCGAGCGCCTGAATCTAGCATACGGCGCCAAGGCGCAGCTGCGCTTGAGCGAGGTCGTGCCTCATGGCGTTCGCGCAGAGGTGTCTTTCCCGGCACGAAGGACGGGCTCGTGACCGCGCGAAGACCCACTGCGATGATTGCTGAAGATGAGCCGCTGCTGCGCGAGTCGCTCGAGCAACAGCTCGCGTCGGTGTGGCCGGATCTCACGGTGGTAGCGCGTGCGCGCAACGGCCGAGAGGCGATCGATCAATTCGAGGCCCTGCATCCCGACGTTTGCTTTCTTGATGTGCACATGCCCGGCGTAACGGGGGTCGAGGCTGCGAGACACATCGGTGCGCGGTCGCACCTGGTGTTTGTCACTGCCTACGATCAATACGCGGTTCAGGCTTTCGCGCAGGGCGTCCTCGACTATCTCGTGAAACCGGTGGATGCCGCGCGGCTTGCCCAGACGGCCGCGCGTTTGCAGGAAAGGCTGCGCACCGCCGCCTCGGCCGTCAACACGGAAAGTCTTCTGCAGCAGCTGGCCGCAACGCTCGAGCACAAGGCAGAACCTTCGGCGTTGCGCTGGATTCGCGCATCCATAGGGCAAACAGTCACGCTGATTCCGATTCAAGATGTCGATTTTTTGCGGTCCGACGAGAAGTACACCGTGGTGGCGTGGCATGAGGCGGGCGGCATATTGCGCGAGGCTGTCATCCGGACGCCGCTGAAGGAACTGGTAGCGCAACTCGATGCTGCGCATTTCGCGCAGGTGCATCGATCGGTCGTCGTAAACCTTGGTTCCATCGCGCGCGTCGTGCGCGGTTCGAAGGAAACGGCTGATATCCATCTGAAGGGCCGCTCCGAAGTTCTGCCGGTGAGCCGCAGCTATCTGCATTTATTTCATCAGATGTGACTAGCCGAAGAACATGCGCTCGCTGACCGCAGCCAGGACCAACCCGATCAGAATTCGAGTGACCTGAGCGGGCAGCCGCAGCGTGAGGCGCGAGGCGACTATGACTCCCGGGATGGAGCCTAGGAGCAGCGCGCCGAGCACGTGGAAATTCACTTGGCCCAAGAATACGTGCCCCAAGCCCGCGATCAGCGCGATGGGCAGCGCATGAGCGATGTCCGTTGCGACGAGCCTGTCGGGTGTAAGCCGGACCGGATAGAGCGCCACGAGCATGACAACCCCTAGCGCACCCGCGCCCACAGATGTAAGCGTGACAGCAACTCCGAGGATGAGGCCCGCCATTGCAGTCAACAGGGCCTTATGTCGTTCGGCCTTAACGACGGCGCGGGATACGAGCCTCTCGCCGAGCCGCTGCAGCGGCGTTTGGAAAATCAATGCAACGGCTGCAACCGCGAGAATGATCGCGAGCGCGCGTGAAGTGATGGCATCGGCAGCTTTTGGAGTGTGGCGTGTCAGCCAAAGGGCGAACACGACCGCCGCTGCTCCTGGCACGCTGCCGAGCAAGAGCCGGCCGACGACGGGCCAGTCCACTCGCCGGCTGAATCCAAAGGAAGCCGTCGCCACGAGTTTCGTCGTCGCAGCAAACAAGAGATCAGTTCCCACGGCGACCGACGGCGACTGGCCGAACAGCAGCATGAGTATGGGCGTCATGATGGAGCCGCCGCCTACGCCCGTGAGCCCCACCATCGTGCCGACCAGCAAGCCCACGGCCGCGTAAAGATACGTGTCGGTCATTCGTGAGCATTGTGAAACACACGCGCTTGTTTGCACATCTCATCGAGTGCTTTTTAGGCAGATCGATATGCCATCAAATGCATGAGCAAGGTCTGGATATATCACCGATTGGGTATAGATTAATCACGGGGCGCCGCGGACCATGAACGATTCGGGCTTTGCGCATCCCCCATGCCGGCCTTTCCTAAATTCGTGGTTCGCGGATGCCCACCAAACTCGGCGGCAGCCAGCGATCAGCGGGCTTGGCCGGTTGCCAGCCACCGTGGGTCGACTTGGAGCGCATCGGCCAATTGGAAAAAGCAGGCAACACTTGCGCCGTTGATGCCGTTCTCCCACAAGGAGATGCAGGATTGAGAAGTTTCAATCATGGCCGCCAGCCGTTGTTGCGTCAGGCCTATCCGCTCGCGCGAGTCCTTCACGCGGCGTCCCATGGCGGCATTCTCCCCTGACTCCAGTGTGCTTCTTGCCATGCGGCAAAGGCTAGGAAAGGCGCGCCGAGCGATCAACAGCCACTCGAAGCATTTTTTTGGGTACCACTCGGACCTGAGAGGAGAAGCGCACATTTCATGCTAGTGACGACATAACGTGGCAGGCATTTGATAGCCGGGCCCTCAAAGGAGGGCACAGCAATCGGATGCAAATGCGAACGATTCTTGTTATCATTATTGATAACACGAGTGTAGGTGGCCAATGAGCTGCGCAATCAGTCAGTTGATCCTGGAATCAATCCGCACTTGGATGGCCTCGACACATTCGCTCAAGGCGCTGGCTGGGATCGAACTGCGCTGGATCGAGATCGACGCCTTGGCTGCGTGGCCTGCGCTCGAGGAATTTCTCGCCATCATTTTCTTTGAGCGGCAGCGAGACATCGCGGTTGCCGGACGTATCGAAACGGAAAGATTGACCATCGACGAGGCAGCCCTGCTGAATTCTCTTATCGTTGCGCGATGGGACACCGCCGCTGCCGCCCGATGCCTGCGCAATTTCTTGAGTGAGGCTAGCGCGGGCGCGGCAGCGAAAGCGGCGGCACGGCTAAGGTCAGCGCTCAGCTAGCCTCAAGCCGGAGTCAGGTCAGCGGCGGCCTGATTCAAACAGGAACCACGTGCGCCGCTCGGTCTCATCGATCCAGTTCTCAATCAGGCTGGCCGTGGCTATATCACGGACTTCATCCACCAAGTCATGCACTTCACGCAGCCTCTTGGCGAGCGTCTGATTGTCCTCGCGCAGTTCGGCAAGCATGTCCTTGGGATCCACATATTCCGCGTCGTTGTCTTGGATTCGTTGCATGCGCGCGATGTGGCCGATGGAGCGCAGAGTGTTGCCGCCGGTTTTGCGAATCCGCTCGGCAATGGGGTCGGTCATCGCATAGAGCTGATCGGCCTGCTCGTCGAGGAGCAAGTGGTAATCGCGGAAATGCGGCCCGCTCATATGCCAGTGAAAATTCTTCGTCTTGAGATACAGAGCGAACACATCGGCAAGAATGCCGTTCATGCCGGCCGAAATGTTCTCTGAGGCCTCGGCGCCGAGATCGCTGGGTGTAACGAGCGGCGCGCCGCGCCGCCGCCTAAGGTCGCTTTGCTTCGTAGATTCTTTCTTTGCCATGTGCGGATTCCTGTCTGCTGGGTAGCGAGGATTATAACGGATGAATAAGAAACGCTATGCTGCATGGCAACACGCAAAAAGAAAGATTTTTGCCCGATTGAAATATTTCTTGCCCATGACGCCGCTAAACTCGCGACGCACATGAGCGGTCAGTATTTCATCGTCACTACAACCACGAAAGAGCCAACGGCATACGCATCTCTCGAGGATGCCGTCATCGGCCTGAAAGGACTCACAGAACTGCAATCGGCCAGAGGTTATACGACCGAAAGAAATCCGAGCGGCCGCCACATGAGCAAACATCCGGATAAGCCGCTCATCATGTTCTGGATCGAAGATGCCGGCGGCAAGGTCGTCAGCTGAGGTCTAATGATGTACCAACTCGCGTTCCCAGTAAGATTCCGCGACTAGAATGTCGTTGATCAGACTCTGCTTGCAGATCTCGCCTTCATCTCCATAGAGACGCCATTGGCGCTGGCTGAACCAGATTGCCAGCCAACCTCGTATTGTCACGAGCTTATCGCGCGGCCCGTTCCAGGGTGCAGCTTGCTGCAGGATGCTGACGATGCCGATTGCCTCGCGCAAAGCCAGATCATTTCTTCCGGGGCCGGCCGCGATGACCTCACGCAATTGATCACAAAGCGATCGGAGTTCGACTAGTTCCATGCTTTCGGAAGCCTCCTGCGTCATATCGAAGGGCGCGACACAACAGGTATACCAAAACGTTGGCCTTATTAGGATAGCGCCGAAATGCCGAAAGTTCCGGCGTTGTTGTGACGGTTTTGTTGCAATTGCCCCGCTAGATCTCAGCATGTAGCTTAGGCTGGCATTGTGATGAATGCCGGGAGTGGCCGAATGAAAGGACTGAATGCAGCTGCGCTGGCGGCACTCGCTGCCTTGCCGACGGTTGGTTGGACCGCCGCCACGGCGCCGCCGGCGATCGATACGGTGGAAGCCAAGGCGGCCTTCGCCGAGGCGAAGGCGGTTTCCGACAAGGATGGCGGAAGTCTCTGGAATAAGGCGCTCTATGGCGCCATGTTCTTCGTCGATCCTGACACGCGCTACGTCGTTGCCAACGAGCCGGATCCGGAAGGGATACTGCATGTGCAGGATGAGGTGTTCGTCGGCACTCTGCCGAAGGACGTAATCGTTTCGAATGCGCCGGTCGATTGGGAAAACAAACGCTGGACGATGCTGATGTGGCCTACTATTCCCGCGGATGCGATCGCACGCCGCATTATCTTCGGTCACGAGATTTTCCATCGCGTTCAACCTGAGCTTGGGTTGATGGCGCCGGATTCCCCCAACCTGCAACTCGATAATGTGGAAGGCCGGCTGTGGCTGCAGCTTGAGTGGCGGGCTCTGGCGGCGGCCCTTTCCCAGCAAGGGCCTGGGAGGACGCAAGCGATTCGCGACGCGCTCGCATTTCGCAATCATCGTCACGAGCTTTTCCCCGGTTCGGCGAAGACCGAGGCGAGCCTCGAGATCGCCGAAGGAATTCCCGAATACACCGGGGCGGTTGCCGGCACGCCCGATCGCGATTCAGCCCGGTGGCGTGCGATTGCCAAGCTCGCCGATCCCGACCAAAGCATTACATTTGTACGCTCTTTCGCCTACACATCGGGCCCTCCGTATGGACTGCTGCTCGATGACCGCTTGCCGGGCTGGCGGACCAAGCTCTCCGTCAATTCCGATTTGGGCGCGCTTTTGCAAGCTACGCTGCCGGCCCACTTGCAAGTATCCGCGCAGGCGCGCGCGGGCTACTACGGCGCCGGGAGCCTGCGGATCGCTGAGGCCGAGCGCGCAAAGAAGGCAGAGGCCGCGAAGGCGCGGTACCGCTCTCGCCTCGTTGAGGGTCCGACGCTGTTCCTGCCGGGCGGCAAGAGATTCGCGTTTAGTTTCAATCCCAGCGCCCTCGTTTCATTGGGTGATACCAATACCGTGTATCCAACCTTTCACGCGACAGCGGAATGGGGCACTCTGGACGTAACCGATGGCGTGCTGGTGCCCACTGATTTCAGCAGCGCGACGGTCGCAGCTCCCGCCACCACTGTTGGTCCTCATCTAGAGGGTCCCGGTTGGACGCTGGATCTTGCGTCCGGGTGGAAAATCGCGCCGGGCGCGAAGTCCGCAAGTTTCATTGTCAAGAAGGATTGAACGGCATGAATAGCCTGAGTCGGCATTTCGCAATTCTGACCGTTCTCTGCGCGACATCGTCGCAGGGTGCCGCCGCGGCAGGCCTCGAAAGGTTTGCCGGTCACTGGTCATGTGCCGGAAAGTTTGCCAACGGGGCGCCGATTGCGGGCGAACTTTCAATGGAGATCGATTCACGCAGTGGCGCATTGATCGTGCGCCACGACGATGCGCTGCCCGGTGCGTACCACGCGTTGGAAGTCTGGTCCGCAAACAAGAAGGACGCCGGGTTCAAGGCGTCCATTTCAGATGGGTTTTCCGGAATGCGCTGGTTCGAGTCGACCGGCTGGCAGGGCGATGCGTTGACGTGGGTTCGCTCCGATGGAACTCCCGGCTCAGAAGAGTTTGTCTACCAATTTCTCCGCACCGGTGAAATGGAAGTGAAATGGCTGGTCTCCCGCGACGGTGCGCTGAAGGTCGGCGACACTCTGAGCTGCACTAAATAAATTCAGTCAGTGCCTGAAGGGACTCTCCCGCGCCGTCCGGGACGACATCCAGCGCCTCCAGGGAAGCGTGTTGCCGGTTATTCCAAAACGTCGGATATCCGAACCATTTCGCACCGGCTGCATCCCAACCTGCGTAGGCGACGAACAAGATGGCTTCGCGGCGCAATCCCAGCCGATCGACACCGAGTTGATATGCCCGAGGGTCAGGTTTGAACGATTTGATCCGGTCCGTGCTGATGAGCTCAGCGAACATAGACTCAACGGCCGAATTGCGGACCCCGGCGCGCAGGATTTCGTCGGTTGCGTTCGACAGCATGATCAGATGTTTCCCGGCGCGTCGCAGCGCTGCCAACGCCGGCTGTACATCGGGCCACGTGCTCATGAATAAGTAGCCTTGCATGAGATCGTCTCGCTGACCGCCGGTCAGATTCAAGTTCAGAGACCGCGCAGCGAATTCCAATGCGGCGCGGGTAACGCTCCAAAAGTCCGCATAGCGTCCCGATAATGACCGCAGCCATTGGTACTCGAACTGGCGCGTGCGCCACAGGATCGCAAGCTCCGCGCCGCGGCCCGGAAACATGGACTCGCAAGCGTTGAACACCGGGCGCGGATCGAAGAGTGCGAATGCGTCGAACGCCACCGCTCGAATGGCGGCCGGTTCCTCCGTGCCTCGAATCCACGCGGGGGCACTCACGCCGACCGCCATTCCGGCGGCGCCAAGTGCCAGCACCGAGCGTCGACTCATCATTTGGTTTGCGTTTTCAGATAGGCGATGATGTCGGCGCGCATTTGCGGATCGTCCAGCTTGAAGAACATTTTCGTGCCTGGAACCATGGCGCTGGGATTCATCAGCCACTGATCCAACTGCGCCTCGCCCCAGGTAATGCCGGAATTCTTCAACGCCGGGGAATAGTTGTAATCGGGAACGCTGCCCGCGCGCCGTCCGACCACGCCTCGGTGCAAAGGTCCGATGTCATTTTCCTCGACGGAATGACAGGCCGCGCAGGCCTGATACAAGGTTTTCCCGTGGATTGGATCGCCCGCCGGCGCGGCATTCGGCGCATCGGCCATGGATTTTGCGCCTGAAATCGCTGCTGCGAGTCCTAAAAGAAACGCCGCTGACATGGAGCGCGCGCGGACGGTGGGGGGATGAAACATATGGGGCCTTCTCTATTTGCAATTAAAAAAAGTGAGAAAATAATTCCGACAACCTAGAGACTTCGTCGCCGGGACTTTTATTCCCGGGGCCCGGGCATGGAATAAATTTCGCGGCCCTCCGGTCTACAGCCTGTATGCAAGCCGTGTCGCAGATTTCTCTCGATCGATTCCGAATCCGCAGAGCGGTGGCCGCGGACCATGAGGAACTCGTCGACATTTGGACCCGTTCAATACGCGCGACTCACAAGTTTTTGGGTGAGGCCGCGGTACAAGGTTTGCCCGCCGCCGTTCGCGACTCGGCGCTCAGCTACCTCGAACTTTGGGTGTTATGTCCTCGCTCGTCACGTCCGGTCGGATTTATCGGCCTGTCGGGGGCGAGGGTCGAAGCGCTGTACATCGCGCCTGAGTGGATCGGGCTAGGCGGAGGCAGCCGCTTGCTCAATCACGCGCGCGCGCTCAAAGGCCGGCTGCGAGTCGAAGTCGATGAACAAAACCCCGGAGCGATGCGATTTTGTTTGGCGTGCGGCTTCGAGGTCGTTGATCGATCCGACGTCGACGCTCACGACAGGCCGTATCCCGTGCTTAGGATGCGACAGGCGGTTTAGTCGTCCCTAGTTGTCCAAGATCGCGCGCAGTTTGACGTATCCCGAGCGTGAAATCGGCAATTGGGTTCTATCGAGCAGAATCGCAATGCGAGTTTCCTTCTCAGAGAGCTCGATCTTGGCCAGCCGCGAGAGGTTCAGCAAGAAACGACGATGTATGCGCACGAAGGCCTTGGGCGACAGTTGCTGTTCCAAATCGCTGATGGCTTGTTCCTTCAGATAGCTCTTTCCGCCGGCTCTGATCGAAATGTAGTCATCCTGCGATTCGACGTAATCCACATCATCGATGGGAATGACGTGAACGTTGGAACGGTCGCGAATGAGCAGCCGATCGAGCGGCGCGCCGTCGCGGCGGGTCTCCAAGAGCTCGCGGGCGGGCACGGGTTCCGCCTTGCGCAATCGGGCGCGCGCGAGCGCCAAGGCTTCGGCGAATCGCTCGGCGCTGTAGGGCTTGAGCAAATAATCCACGGCATGCACATTGAAGGCACGAAGTGCGTAGCTGTCGAAGGCAGTGGTGAAGATGACGGCCCTCGCTTCACTGCCGAGCAGTTCCAGTACCTCGAAACCGTCGAGCTTCGGCATCTGTACATCGAGTATCAGCAGGTCCGGCTTGTGGGTATTTGCGGCCTTGACCGCTTCGAAGCCGTTGGCGCACTCGGCCACCAACCGCATGTCGCCGTGGACGGCCAGATACTCTCGCACCAGAAGACGCGCGGGCGACTCGTCATCGACCACAATCACGGTAAGGGTATCATCGGTCTCGCTCATGCTGAAAGATCTCCCGCCGCAAGTGGCACGTGGATTTCCGTCCGATAGAGCCCATCGGCTTCAGAGGCGGCAAAAACGTACGATGCTCCGTAATAAGCCTGCAGCCGTTGGCGCACCAAATTCAGCCCGAACCCATTGCCCTGCCCGCGAGGCCGATCCGCATCCGCGGGGTTGGCGATGCTCATGACGAGCGCTGAATCGTGGATTTCCGCGCGTATCGACACGGTGCCGCCCTCCAAGCGGTGCGCGATGCCATGCACGACGGCATTCTCGACCAACGGCTGCAGCAGCAATGCCGGAATTGTTTCGTGCAAGGCTTGATCGCTGCCCGTGCAATCCACGCTCAAACGCGACCCGAGGCGCACTTGCTCAATCGCCAGGTAGCGCTGCAACACGATGAACTCCTCGCGCACCGTGATCCGTTGTGCGGCGCCCAATCGCAGCGTATCGCGCAGGAAGTCCGCGAGCAGCAGGCACATATGCCGGGCCCCGGCTGGATCGCTTGCAGTCAGCGCACTGACTGAATTCAAGCTATTGAACAGGAAATGGGGATTGAGTTGGGCGCGCAGCGCCTTGAGCTCCGCGTCGCGCACCAAGAGCTTGGATTCCAGCATCTGACTTTCTGAGCGCTGGGCCTCCAAGGACGCGATCAGCGCGTAGTGAAAAGCGATGGATAGACCAAACAGCAACACGCCAACGGCGAACAGCGTCCATGGCTGCTCGAGATACATTTTGGGATGCACGTTGAGAGTCAGCGACTCGAGGACTGCAGCCCACGCCCAGGCAATGCCGACCGAGAATGCGCCGGCCGTCAGCGCAGCCATTGCGAGAGCCGGCAGCGCGCGCCAAATCAGATTGTGCTGATTTATTGGGAAGGCGCGGCATACGAAGTAAGCCGTCATCCCAAGAAATCCGTATAGCACCGTGAGGGGCAAGAAAAATGCCGTGGCGGTGCCCCAGGTGTCCGCGTGGCCGAAGCCGATGACCAGTACCGCGCCAATAGGCAAGTAGCCGAAAATATAAAGTCCAAGCTGCTTCCCATTGGTGAAAATAGGATGCATGTCGGTTCTAAATTCCCAGGCCGATCAATTACTGACTTCGACGCCGCCCATCAATACGGTGCCGCGAACGTAGAGATGCTGATTGCCGCCCATGACGGGCCGCGTTTTATCTTCGACGCCCCCCATGATCGGCGTCACCTGCAAGATCACAGTCCAGTTCGGCGGTACGAAAATGTGATTTCCGCCCATGAGAGAGAACACTTCGACATGCGCGGCGCCATCGGCGCCGAGCAATGCGTCGCGCAAATCGAGTTCGCAACCGCCCATCAACGAAGTCATGTCGGCGCTGCGAAAAATCGCCCCGGCCACCCGGCGCTTGGTGCCGCCCATCATGCCGAACATGGAAATATGTTCCAATACCGGCGGCGAACCCGGCTGACTGCCTACGTTCGCGGAAGGTGCGGGCCCGGAAAAGGTAGAGGTGCCGCTTGGCGGATTCTGCCATCGCTGGTCGCCGCCGCGCATGAGAATCCGCGCACCCACCACCACCAGAATGAGGGGCCAAATGAATTGCCACGGTTCCAAAATCAACCAATGCAGGGTGTTGAGCAGCAGCCATGCGCCAATCAGAACGACAATAGTTCCGTAAGCCACGCTGCGTCCGCCGCGCTGCAGGACCGACAATCCATAGAGCACGACCAGCACAGGCCAAAACCGCATCAGATGATCGGCCTCCACCCAGCCTAACTGATCGAGGGCCAGCAACAGGCCTATCACAACCAGGAAAGCGCCGATCAGCGTCCTCGGAATGGAGCTTGCCCTCGGCGGCGGTGGAGGCTGTTGCATTTCAGGCGACATGACGGTCCATATTCAAGGAAGTTCGCTTTGCGCGGGTGATGCCGCCTGCAATTATCCATGAACCAGCGCCCGCCAACAGCAGCGGCCAGGTAAATTGCTCATACCCCCAACCAGTCATGGTATTCATGAAAAGCCAGTCACCCAGCAATAACAATGCCCAGCCGCTTTGGCGGGCCGTACGCATCGTTATTACCAACTCGGCCAGCCCCATCGCGATGAGTGCGAGCGGCCAGCTGCGCTGCAACTCTACCGCACCGAAGATTCCCGAATTCCCCAAGGCCAATGCGCCCCCCGCGATAACCAGTATCGCACCCGCAATGACTTTGCTGCCCACCTGCACTTTCGCTTGAGATTCCATCGCCTTTGCTCCCGTGGTTGATCGATGGGCTCATGCTGCCGAAGGGGACATTGGGCGTCCTGCGATATTCGGCGAACGACCTGCCATTCCCGGCGAATGACGTACTGGGGATTTCAGCCCCCGGGCGGATCGGCGACGAATCGCGGGTAGCCGGCCTGATTGGCAAATTGCCATGCCGACAGATAGGACAGCTGAAGGATCTTAAGCATCTTGGGATAGTCGATTTTATCCGCCGTATCGGTGGTGTGGTGATAGTCCGGATGGAACCCGGTAAAAAACCAAAACGCCGGGATATCGTGCAACACGAACGGGAATTGATCGCTGCGAAAGAATGTGTTCAATGCGTTCTCATGATCGAAACGATCGTCGAGATCGAGCCCTATGGCGCGATTGGCTGTGACCACGGTGCTCTTGAAGTCCGGACTGTAGGCTGCGCCGATCAGATTTAGCCGATTGCTGGTATTCGCAGGCACCTCGATCAGGCCGTCCGTCTGCTCGCTCTTCGCTTCATCGCGGCCTATCATGTCGAAATTGATCATGGCGCGCGTGGTTGCGAGCGGCCTCAGCGGGTGCGCAGCCATGTAGTAGGAGCCAAGCAGCCCCCGTTCCTCGGCAGCGAAAACGACGAACAAGATCGAGCGCCTGGGCCGTGTCGGATTTGCGGCGAATGCGTGCGCCAGCGCGACTACACCCACGGTGCCGGAACCATTGTCATCAGCGCCGCGCCAAATATCCAAATTTCCCGCGGCACCCGGCGCGGCGCCATCGTGATCATGGTGCCCCGATATTATGATTGTTTCCTCGGCCAGCGTTGGATCGGAGCCGGGGAGCAATCCCGCCACGTTGTAGGTCACGCCCGAGACACGCGACTTGTTTTCGACATGCAGCGTTACCAGGCTGTCGGGTAATGCAATGGAATGGTTCGACAAATCCTCATCGATCGCTGTTTGCAGGGCCTGAGGTGCGGATCCCGCGCCTGCAAGCAGCTCCGCCGCCACCGCGTCGCTGACCGTGAAGACGGGAATTTGCAGATCGTCGTTGACGATGACCTGCGCAGGAAGCGGCACGGAGCGTGTGATGCTGCCGCCAATCCGGTTGACCCGTTCGAGATTGGACGGATGCTTGCGATTCGGTTCAGCCATCACCAACAGGGCGACGGCGCCGTGTGCTTGCGCATTGAGCGCCTTCACGCGATTCGTGGCGTAGCGGGTATTGCCGGTGCCGTTGAAGACCGAGCGCGGATCCGTTTCCTGCGGTTCATGCTCGAACACCAGAACAATCTTGCCGTGCGCATCGATACCGCGGTAATCGTCGTAGCGGAGGCCCGGTGCGCTGATGCCATAACCTGCGAATACCAAGGACGAACTGACTTCGATGTCATCATGAAAGCCGCCGATAAGATCCGGTGCGCGCCACTCAGCTGCTTTCGCCGCGCGCTGCAACTTCAGGAAACTCGCTCCGCGATCGCCTCGATATTCGACCAAGGGCACGGCTTGCAGATAAGAGGATCTGCCAACCGCCGGCTCAAGTCCCGACTTGGCGAATTCGGCCGCCACCCATTGAGTTGCCGCATCATCGCCGGGTTGCAGGGACAGACGGCCCTGCAAGGGATCGGAAGCCAAAAAATAAAGATCCGCTTTGAGATCCACGGCGCGCAAATGCTGAAATCCCGTACGTTCCGCGGCCGGTATGTCGGCACCGGCTGCGTGGGCCGAGAGAACAACCAGCAAGAAGGAGGCGAGCGCACTGAGGGGCTTCAATTTCATGACGTGAGTCCTGTAATAATTACAGCGAGGCGGCGGTCCAATGGTGGCGCGGGCCGCTTCGGCTTGCGTATTTCATCGTTAAGGGTTTTCATTGTCTTCGGCTGCATTGCAACTCAATACTATAAGGAAAGAACATGCGAACTATCGCGCTATCGCTACTACTCGCCTTCTCGCTCGGCGCCGCGACCACCGCCTCGTCGCAGACTCCGCCGCCCAGTCCGCCGCCATTGGATCCGGCCTGGAAGGTGCCCGAAGTCATAGCCTTTATCGGAGTTAAAAAGGGAGACGTGGTGGCCGACATCGTCGGCGGCCGTTTGACCAGGTCCCTGGCTGAAGCCGTCGGCCCCACTGGAAAAGTGTACGCAGTTGAGACCGCAGAGGTCGTCAAAGGCCACCCGCAAGTCATGGAGATGATGAAGGCGTTGTCCGAGAAGATGCCCAACGTCGTCGCCAGCGCGGATCCGGTGGCTACGCCACTGCCCTCGGGTTTGGATGCAGTATTCATCCGCCAGAATTATCACGATCTTTACGACAAGTTCATGGGGCCGGCGGACGTGCCTGCGTTCAACAAGGCGGTATTCGCCGCGCTGAAACCAGGCGGCGTGTATGTGGTGCTGGACCATGCGGCCGCCGCGGGTTCGGGTATTGCGGCAACCGACACGCTGCACCGGATCGATCCTGCAAGGGTCAAGGCGGATGTGCTGGCAGCGGGGTTCAAGCTGGATGCTGAAAGCTCCATTCTCGCCAACCCGAGCGATGATCATACCAAGGGTGTGTTCGATCCTTCTGTCCGCGGACATACCGACCAGTTCTTGTTTCGATTTAAGAAGCCGAAATAGTCGCGGTCGATATTCGTGAGATTCTGCGTAATCCTGGGTATTTTATTTGCCGGCGCGCTGGTTGCGGCGCCACACGCGCCGGCAAGTCCGGGAAAGGGCGGGAATCTTGAAATATATTTCATTGACGTAGAAGGCGGGCAATCGACGCTCATCGTCACGCCTGATCGTCACTCTTTGCTCATCGACACAGGCTGGGCCGGCAATGGAACTGGTTTCAGTCCCGGCAATCCGCAGGATGCCCGCGATGCCAACCGCATTGCGGCAGCGGTGCGCGATGCAGGCATTGAGCGGATCGACTACTTGTACATCACGCACTTTCACACCGATCACGACGGCGGGGTGAAAGAGCTTTCTCAGTTGATGCCGATCGGGACTTTCATTGATCACGGCGAACCGTCTGCGGGCGCGTTAGGCGCCGGTGACGAAACGAAGCGGGCTTTCGATGTGTATGCCGGGGTACGCGCTCAGGGCAAGCACTTGGAACCTCAGCCCGGAGACGTTCTGCCGCTCTCCGGCGTCGAAGCAATTATCGTTGCCTCTGCGGGTTCCGTGGTTTCGAAAGCGCTGCCGAATGGTGGCGGGGCAAATCCGGCCTGCCGGCAGAGCGCGATTCCAGCCGGCGATACGTTCGAGAACCCGCGCTCGACCGGCGTCGTCATCCGTTTCGGGAAATTCCGTTTCCTTGATCTCGGGGACCTGACCGGCCAACCGCTGTTCGACCTTGCATGCCCGAAGGATTTAGTGGGACCGGTAGATGCGTACCTCGTCGCGCATCACGGCGGCCCGGATGCCTATGATCCGGCAACATTTGCAGCCTTCAGGCCGCGGGTGGCCATCATGAACAATGGGCTCAGGAAGGGTGGGGCGTTGGTTACCTATCAAACGCTGCACCACACCGCGGGCCTCGAGGATGTCTGGCAGGTGCATGCTTCCGCCGCCGCAGGGGCCGATAACTTTGCGCCGAGCAATATCGCCAATCCAGATGAGAGCACTTCTTATTGGATAAAATTGGTTGCCAAGTCTGATGGGTCGTTCCGGGTCTTCAATCAGCGCACCGGAGAATGGAAGAGTTACGCAGCGCGAATGCGCTGACTCGATTAGCGCTTTTTAGGGCATTTACTTGGTCTCGCGGCGGCGGCGCAGCCACGCGCCCAAGCCCGACCATCGGCGCGCCTTGGCCACAGCGCCTTTCGCGTTTCTGAGCGCGCGGCGTGCCCAAAGAAACTCGCTCGCGAGGATCGCGAGGCCGGCGGCAACGATGGGTAAACCGGGGCCGGGCAACACCAACAAGGCAATGCCGATGAGCAGCACCGTGCCGCCGACCAGGGAAACCAAAACCTTTTTCATACGCTCACGATACGCGCTTCCCACCGCCGGTGTTGCGGGTTATGTCAACGGGAAAATACCTTTGAAATCCATGCCTTGAATGCAACGATGCGCATAATGCCCTGGCAGTATCCGACAGGAGGCTTGCCTGGATTCTTATCCACGGCAGTCGTGATAACGTCGGCCGCTTGTCGATGCCTTCAAAGCAATACCGTGGCTGAAAACTAAGGGGACGTTCATGAAGAGGACAAGGACTTTACTCGCGGCGGCGTTGGTGAGTTGTTTGAGCGCCGTGAACGCAATGGCATTTGATCAACTGCGAGCTGACGGTGTCGACATGGGCCGCGCCGGCTCGCTAAAGGAAAACTCCCAGGTTACCGTGACCGTCGCTCTGAACTTGAGCAACCGTGCCGAGCTGGAGCAATTGGTTCAATCGGTCTATACACGCGGTAGCCCCTCTTATCATCAGTTCTTGACGCCGCAGCAATTCCGCCAGCGTTTCGGTCCATCGCCGGCGACCATTGCTGCCGTCACCAAGCATTTTCAGTCGCTCGGATTGACTGTTTCACAGACCGCTGCTGCGCAACTGCATGTGACTGGTACGGCCGAGGCAATTGGCCGGGCTTTTGCCGTCGAGCTGCACGCGTATCAGGTACCCGCCACGAGTTCGGGCCCCGCCTTCCGTTATCGTGCTCCCGTCGGCGACAGCAAAATCCCAACGGCAGTTGCCGCTTCGGTTCACTCCGTTTTGGGTTTGGACACGCGGCCGCGATACGCGCCGCATAGCCGTCGCGCACCAACGCGCTTTCAGGCCAAGAACAGCGCGCCGAACACGCCCAATGCGCCTGGCGATTGGACCGTGCAAGATTTTGCGATTTACTACGATGTGAATCCGCTCTACAAGAAGGGTCTCGATGGCAAGGGCCAAACCGTCGGCATCGTGACGCTCGCGAGCTTTACGCCGAGCGATGCCTTCAGCTATTGGAATAGCCTCGGCCTCGACGTAAAGGCTAATCGCATCAAGGAAGTTCAGATCGACGGTGGTTCGGGTCCGCCGAGCGACGCCTCGGGCTCCGATGAGACCACGCTGGACGTTCAGCAGTCAGGCGGCTTGGCGCCGGGCGCCAAGATACTGGTGTACGAAGCTCCCAATACCGATCAGGGGTTTGTCGACGCGTTCGCTGCGGCGATCGATAGCAACCAGGCCGACACGATTTCCACGAGCTGGGGCGAGTGGGAATACTTGACTGGGTCCGCCGACATCGCCGACGGGCCGGTCATCAATCCGGTCACGAGGCGCCACACGACGTCGATGCAAGCAGAAGATGATCTTTTCATCCAGGCTGCACTACAGGGTCAGAGCATGTATGCGGCTTCGGGCGATTGCGGCGCACTGGATGCTTACGAAATCTTTACGCCGCCCGATTTCAGCAATGTCCTGGCGATCGACGACCCCGGCTCGCAACGGTTCATGACCTCTGCGGGCGGAACGACGCTGCCCGGCAAGCAAAAATTCGGCGGCGGGCTCAACGTCAATATCGCCCAAGAGCAGGCTTGGGGCTGGGATTACCTGATCCCGATTTGCGCCGCCCAGGGATTTGATCCGGTGTCTTGCGGCATTTTTCCGGGCGGCGGCGGCGGGGGAGTCAGTGTCCTGACTCAGCGGCCGTTCTATCAGGCGGGCATTGCGGGTATGCGAAATTCCGTCAAAAACCAATCGCTCTTGGATTTGACCCAAAATCCGCCCGTGGATTTGGCGGACTTGCCCGGAAATTTCGCCGGGCGCAATGTGCCTGATATTTCTTTGAATGCCGATCCAGATACCGGCTATATACTTCCATATACCTCCGACCAGACCGGCTTTTCTGTGGAGGAATTCGGCGGCGGCACCAGTTTCGTAGCGCCTCAGCTCAATGGCATCACGGCGCTTTATGCGCAGGCACTCGGACATCGCGTCGGCTTGCTCAATGTTCCGCTCTATCAACTGCTGCGCTCCGGCAATCCTTACACCGGCAATAAGGCACCGTTGCGCGACATTACGCAGGGAGACAACTGGTTCTTTGATGCTAACAAGGCCTACGACCAAGCGACCGGGGTGGGCGTGCCGGATGTCGCCAATCTTCTCGAGGCGCTGAAGAACCTCGAATAAGGAATTCGGCGATTTCCAAGCCGTTGGCAGCTGCCTTCTTGGAGACGGCGGCTGTCGATGCCTGCCTGGAATGGACGCGCGCAAAGAAGTAAAGTGTCCGCCATGCTCCGACGAGATTTACTAAGTCTCGGTGCGACATCAGCAGGCCTTGCGCTCATGCCGCGCTGGCTTCGCGCCAGCCCGGTTGAACAACTCATCCGACGCGCCATTCCCTCGAGCGGAGAGCGCCTGCCGGTCATCGGTCTTGGCAGTTCCGCCTCCTTCGTGCAGGCCGCAAATCACGGCGATCTACAAGGCATCACCGAGGTGCTAAAAGTGATGCTCGAGCGCGGTGCGACAGTTTTCGATACCGCCCCGAGTTATGGATCTTCNGAAGCCGTGGCCGGCCGCATCGCAAAGCAATTGGGCATCACGGAAAAAGTTTTTTGGGCCACGAAGACGGAAGCTATTTCCGGCGGAGAGGATTTCGCGTCGGCGCGCGCGCAAGTGCAGGAGTCGATGAGGAAATTAGGGGTGAAGAAGCTGGATCTCGTGCAGGTACACAATCTCGGCAACCTGCCAACGAAGTTGGCGATGCTGAAGGACCTCAAGCAGCACGGCGTGATTCGCTATTTCGGCGTTACGACGACGTTTCCGAGTCAATATTCCGATTTAGTGTCCTGTATGCGCAGTGAGCGTCTCGACTTCATCGGAATCGATTATGCGATCGACGATCGCGAGGCGGAAAAGCGAATCCTCCCAATGGCGATTGATCGCGGCATCGCCGTTCTCGGGTATGAGCCTTTTGGCCGGAGCAGCTTATTCCGCCGGGTCGCGGGCTCCAATGTGCCTGATTGGGCGCAGGAAGCCGGAATGAAGACGTGGCCGCAATTTTTCTTGAAGTTCGTCGTCAGCCATCCGGCGATGACGGTTGCAACGCCGGCGACCAGTCAACCTGCGCATATGCTGGAAAATCTATCGGCCGGGATCGGCTTGCTTCCCGATGACGCCATGCGGAGGCGGATGATTGGCCTTATCGAAGAGTTGCCGGGAGGCTAGCGCGACGAAAACAGCGGCAGCGCGCCTTTGGGGCCGACGATGGTGGCGGCCAACTGCAGCCTCTTGGCAAGCCGCACCTGCACATCCAGCTGCAACTTCGCGGCGAGTACTTCAATCTCCTTCGGATGAGGGGTGCCGATCCAAACATCGGTGAGCTTGCAGCCTGCAGGCGAGTCAGCCGAAGGATGCAGCGAGCCGTCGCCCCACTGAATAAAGAAGGGTAGGACGCCGTTGCGGTCATCCTTCAAGGTTAGCGACTTCCAGGTCAGCGTGGTTCCGTCGGGACGCGCGCGGGAGCCCGGTTTCGGGCCCACGGATTCGACGCCGGAATTTTTGAGCGCGGCTGCAAAGTCATCGACGTCGTTGCGGTGAATCGCCCACCCGACCAGCGCCGGACTCGTCAGGTCGGCGACGTGACGAGGGTCGGTCGAGGCCGATTGCAGCGGATCAGGAGCGATAATTTCCAGATAGCGCAGCTTGCCGAGGGATAGCAACGCGTTCTTCGTTCCCGCCCCGGGATGAACGCCGCCTGCCGCTGCGCGAACCCCAGTCCGTTGGTAAACGTACTCGACACCCGCGTCCAAGTCATTGCATCCCAGGATCACGTGATCGAGGGATTTGGGCACATTTGCGGCGGCCGGCCAGGCCAGACGGGGCGCCGCCAGAAGACCGGTTGCCGCAAGATTGAACACGCGCCGCGAAATTCTTTGCATGCGGGTATGCTAGTAGCCAACATGAAAGTCATCAAGACTTACTCGACCAAACTCGATGCCGACTTGGCGAAAGTCGCGCTGGCTGGGGCGGACGTGCCCGCAGTGGTGGTAGGCATCGGGTCTGAGCTTGAGGGAGGCTCATCCGGCGTGCAACTCTTGGTTCCGGAAGACAGCGTCGAGCTGGCGCTGAAAGTGCTGCAGGACTCCTAAGAAGCATGGAAGCGAAACCGAGAAATCAGGAAAGGCGTCATATGCGAAGAATCGTCGTCACGACGGCAGTTATTTGCGCACTCATGATCGTCGCCACCGGCGGCTGTGCCCGGGTCAGCCAGAACGAAACCGCCATTCAAACCACCAATGGAGTCATCAGCAACGATCATGTGACTCCCGGATTGCAGTGGTACTGGACTTGGTTCGGCGTCAACCACATCGAATACCCACGAATCACCCACACTGTGCAATCGCTGCCGATAACCGCAATCGACAAGGGCATGCAGTGCGAGAGAGATTGCGTGACTCTGCAAACGCACGACAATCAGACAGTCACCGGCTCGCTCGTCGTCCGCTACCACGTTGCGCGAAGCGATCCGGGCAAAGAAAGCGTGATGGCCGAACTCTATCGGGTGCGCGGCGCGACCAGTCAGCTCGATCTGCAGGAAAAGCTGATTGTGCCCCCGATCCTCGATTGCATGATCACTGTCGTAAATCACACTGACGCCAAGGACTTGGTCGAGCGCGACGCCGATACCATCAAAAGCATTCGCGATTGCATTACNCCGCGCATTCAGCCCTACCATGTCGTCGTGGAGGAAGTGTTCAACCGTGGATTCGGGCCTTCCGCCGAGGCTCGCGCTTCTATGCGGAAGTTTTCAGACGCCCGCCAAGAAGGCCAAGTTGCCCAAATTCAACTGGACACGGCCGAGAAGCGCCAGCAAGCGGCGATCAAGAATGCCGACGTCATCGCGACCGCATACAACCAACTCCTAAAGCAAGGTGTTCTCAAGGAACAGGTGCCGCAACTCATTTGTCTTGGCGATGCCGGAAGCAAAGAGCGCCCCTGCATCCCGCAGACAGCGATGGGCACATTGGCCGTGGCGCCGCACTAAGGGTCGTGCCCCTGTTGGGGGCGTTGTCCACTCGTTGGTATCGGTCAATACGAAGGTATCGACTACAATGGAGCGTGGACGAGAAAGAGTCGCTTGAGGCCGCTATTCACGAGGAAGTGCTTTTGCATCCTCATGATCCGCTGTGGCCCTCGATGTTCGCCGCGGAGCGCGACCGTTTATCGGCGTTATTGCCCGGCGCGTTCATTGAACTACAGCATGTCGGAAGCACGGCAATCGGCGGCCTCCGAGCCAAGCCGATCATCGACATATTGGCG
>JGI12627J18819_10000129_pt1 | contig 25845 bp, 17 predicted proteins | sample TexAe_OM1H0_M2_FD_18819 | JGI IMG/M metagenome (IMG submission 18819)
AAACTCCACCGCCAGGAAAAACTGCGCATCGCGGAAGCGGCGGCTCGTACGGTGCAGGAAGGCCAGGTGGTAATCCTGGATTCGGGAACGACAACCACCGCCGTTGCGCGCGCGCTGCGCAACTTTCGTACTCTTACGATTGTGACCAACGCAGTGAATATCGCGGCCGAGCTTTCGGGGACAGCGATCGAAGTCATTCTAACCGGCGGAACGCTGCGGAAGAATTCGTTCTCGCTGGTCGGACCGATTGCGGAAGAAACGCTGCACCGCCTGCACGCCGACCTGCTCTTTCTGGGGGTAGACGGATTCGATGTGCAATATGGGTTGAGCACGCCGAACCTGCTGGAGGCGAAAGTGAACCGGGTTATGGTGGAGATCGCGAAGCGAAAGATTGCAGTATGCGATTCAAGCAAGTTCGGCCGGAAAAGCCTCTCGCTGATTGCGCCGCCGTCCGCCCTGGACGAAGTCATTACCGATCATGGGATCCCCAAGGCGGACGCACGCGCTCTCAAGAAGGCCGGAATCGAGGTGACCCTTGTCTAAGAAGCGAAGCAACGGCCGGACCCGAGCGCGCCATTCCGCATCTTCCTTGGTTTCTCGGAATCCTTGCCATTCGTCCTCTCCGGGAGCGGCCACCCTGATCGAAATCCTGAGCCAGCCCTTGTGCTGGACAACTTGCCTGAACGACCTGCGTGAGAGTGGGACGTTGAAGCGCATCGCGGCGAATTTCTCGGGAGCGCCGGAGTGGCTGTTTGTCGGATGCGGGTCGAGCTATTACGTAGCGCAAGCGGCAGCGGCCACGATGATGTCCCTGACCGCAAAACCCTCGAGAGCAGTGGCTGCCTCGGAGATCCTGCTATTCCCCGAACTGGTCCCTGTGCCGAAAGGGTGCGTACCAGTGCTGATTTCCCGCTCGGGACGCACCTCCGAAGTACTGAAAGCGGCCGAAGCATTGCGAGCGCGGGATATCCCCACTCTGGGTGTCAGCTGCGCGCCGGGACAGAAACTGGAAAGTCTGGTGACGAGCGCAATCGTCTTGCCGGCTGCCGACGAGCAGAGCACAGTGATGACGCGTTCTTTCACATCGATGCTGATGGCATTGCAGTCGCTGGCGGGAACCATTTCCGGCCGAGAGGACTTCCTGGCGTCGCAACGGGCGGTCACCAAGCCCGTCGAAAAATTAATCGATGCTTTGCCGCAGCGGGTAAGCAAATTCGTAGAGCAACATGCCTTCGCCGACTACGTCTGTCTGGGGCAAGGGCCGTTGTTCGGGATTGCGTGCGAATCAGCGCTCAAACTAACCGAGATGTCGCTGTCCTACGGGCAGAGCTTTCATACATTGGAATTCCGGCATGGCCCCAAGTCTATCGTGAGTGAAGATACTTTGATCATGTTCCTTCTCTCGGACAGTGGATTCAAATCAGAAGTAGAAGTCCTCGAGGAGGTCAAAGCACTGGGCGGCACGACCATGGTGGTTGCGAATCGAGCCGATGAGCATGTCCGGCATGCCGCCGATCTACTGATCGAACTCGAAACCGAGGGCCCGGAATTGGCGCGGCTGCCGCTGTACTTGCCTGCCCAGCAGTTGATGGGGCTGTTTACCGGACTCAAGAAGGGTCTCGATCCCGACAATCCCAAGAATCTGAGCAGGGTCGTGTTGCTGGATGACGAAACCGCCCAAACGTCAAAACATGCGGCGCTTTGACGTGACCCTGGCCGGGGAACTGAATCTCGATCTGATTCTTTACGGGTTGCCCGCAGAACTTCCCGCGGAACGCGAGCTCCTGGCGCGCCAGATGATGCTCACGCTGGGGAGCTCGGCTGCGATTGTCGCGCATAATCTGGCCGCTCTGGGATGCCGGGTGGGTTTTATTTCGCGCATCGGAGACGATCCGCTTGGTCAGATCGCGGTCGATCGACTGGCCGGCGGTGGGGTCGACGTTAGCAAACTCCGAAGAGTTGCGGGCGAGACGAAAACTGGACTGACGGTGATCCTTCAGCGCGAGCTGGAACGCAACATCCTCACGTATCCAGGAACGATTTTTGATTTAACGCTCGCCGACCTGGACTTCGATTACCTCACCGACTCACGACATTTCCATCTTTCGTCGTTTTACCTGCAACGCGGGCTGCGACCGCACGTGCCCGAGTTATTCCGCCGTTTGAAGGATAAGGGGCTGACCATTTCGCTCGACACGAATGACGATCCTGAAGGCAAGTGGGAAGGATTGATGGGAGTGCTGCCGTACGTGAACGTGTTCCTGCCCAATGCACGGGAAGCTCGAAGAATTACGGGCAATGAAGATCTCGAAGCCGCCGCTGCACGGCTGTCGGAGACCGTGCCCCTCGTGGTCATCAAATTGGGAGAACAAGGAGCAATGGCGCTCCGCGACGGGAAACGCTTTCACAGTGCTGCGGCAAGCGTTGATTTCGTGGACCCCGTGGGAGCAGGAGACAGCTTTGACGCTGGATTCCTTGCGCAGTACCTGCAAGGAGCAGATTTGCAGACATGCCTTGCATGGGGAAATCTGGCGGGCGCGTTTTCCACCACGATGGCCGGAGGTACCGAGGCGTTTCGGGATCGCGACCGTCGAGAAAGGTTTTGGCGGGAGCGCGGTTACCAGGCGCGGGTTTGAGGTAGCGTGGCTGGTAACACGTTACTCTCGCTTTAGGGCTTTCGAGTTCGCCACCGCAAGCTACCGCGCGCAACCTTTCTGGTAGATTCTTATTCTATATAGACAAGCTTTTGGGGGCAGCGAAGACGCCGGGCGTGGGGCGCGTGCTGATCGGATCGTGCGCAACTTTGCTCTCGACCTCGGGTTAAATCCACTTACTTTCATTCCGAGAGCCGGAGGCGTCGTCGTGTCAATCGCTAGCGCTGCTGCTTCAGATTCTTCCTGCGAAATCTTTCCTTCGCAATTTACAAGCAACACTATGTTGTCCGTGTTATGCGGATTGCTCGCGTTCGCGGTTGGCTGCGGATCGAACAGCAGTTCCACGGGCAGCGGGCCTTTCAGCAATGCGAGCCTGAATGGGTCGTACGTATGTCAGCTGGTCGGGAATGATTCTTTCATCGACTCTGCCAACAATCTCCAGAACGAGTCCTATACCGAAACGTTGGTGATTCTGACGGATGGAGCCGGCCACCTCAAAGGAGTCGAGGACTTCAATTCCAGTTTGCCGGCCACTGGATTCACAGCGGGAACGGCGTTTACCGGGACATACACCATCGGGCACGATGGAAACGGTTCGATGACCATCAACTTCAGCGCGCCCTCCAGCGGACAGATCAATTTGTCAATCACGATGGCGAACACGTCGAACTTCTACGCAGTGGAAGCTGACGCGTTCTCGAATTTCAGCGCGAACGCGGCCGGAGAGGGCATCAAGCAGAACAGTGGCGCACTCACTACGGCACCAACCAGTGCCGCCTTCGTGATGCTCGCGCACCAGGAACTGCCATCGTCTTCGTCGACTATAGGCATTCTGAACACCAGCAACTCCTCGAGTCTAACGGGAACGATTGATGTGCTCCGCAATGGCGCGTTGCTTCCGCAGTTGAGCCTTACCTCGGGAACGTTATCGGCTCCTGACTCGAATGGCCGAGGCACGCTGGTGTACACCGACAGCGCATCTTCAGCAGTACCAACCCACTATCAGTACTACATCCTCGATGCGAATACATTCTTGCTGATGCAGTCCGATAACACTTTGCTGGGAACTGGCAGAGCGGAAGCGCAGGCGGGCGGCACTTTGACGCTCACGGGGAATTACGTGTTCGGCAGCCGCGGGGACACCACTGCGAACATCGGAGGCGTACATAGTGTTGGTGGGTTTACTGCCGCCAGTGGAGCTATCAGTGCCGGCACATTGGATTCGGTGCAGGATGGAACGTCGATCCTGAACGAGTCCTTCACCGGGACATATACGCCGGGCGCGAACGGGAGAATCGACGTGAGTCTGACGCCGAGCAGCGCAAGCGCCATTGCCGAGGTCTTCTGGATGGTCAGTCCTTCGCGGGCGTTCTTTCTCATCAATGATGCCAACAAGGCGGAAGACGGAACACTCGACCTGCAACAGCAGAATAGTTTCGCGACCACCGACCTCAAGGGTCAGTATGCGCTCGTGATGGACGGCTACAATTCCAGCAATCTGCTGACGCGCGCGGGCACGTTGATTTCCGACGGCAACGGCAATCTACAACTCAACGAGGAAGCCAACTCTTTTGTCCCAGGAAGTCTGCCGGGACTCATCAACGATCCCGGGACTCTGCCAGGTAATTACACGGTGGGCTCGAACGGAAGGGTGGCGGCTACGATCAGTTCTGTCTCCAGCAATCTGGTGCTCTACATGGTGTCGCCGAGCCAGGCGTACATCCTGCAGAACGATCCTGCAACGGAGATTTCGGGGACCATCCAACTGCAGACGTCGCCGTAGGAACGGGGCCAGTCGGGGCGCTGATTTTCGAGATCAAAGAACTTCGATTACCAGTTCCCTGCTTGACTCAGCGCTTCCTAATGCGAATGACTTGCTTCCAGAAGCAGGTGACCGGTGAAATCTACCCCCAGTTTCGGCACCTTGCCCGATGCAGACCGGACGGTCCCTAGGTCTTTTCCTTCTACGTAATCTCTGAGGTGATACGTACCCGGTTTTAAACCGCGCAATTCGACTTCGCCCTTCCACGTACCGTCTTGTTGTGGGCTGAAAAAGGCGTAGTACATATTGCTATCTTTCTCAATGGCGTAGGCCTCGGGGAGATCGTAGCCGTACGTGTACAGATCGAGAAACATGCCCTTGGAAAGCATCTTAGAGTTGTAGAGGGAAATCCATTTTTTCCAGACTTCGTCTTTGTGCTCGGTGAGATTGACTTCCTTGAAGTGCGGGCCGAGTTCAGGCCACACGAACTTGGTGCCGACCACTCCGCCGGTTCCCACCGTAGAGGCGAAGTCTTCTCCGTGTTCGCGCCAGTTGTTGCCGATGCGGTCCATGGTGGAGAGCTCGACGTGGTCGCCGTACACGGCGGACTCCGGTCCCAGCAAGGCCTTGTACATCTTGATGCGGCGGCGGACCTGAACCGCGCCGACGGGATCGGCGGTGACCGCCTGATCCATGTACGGCAACCACGCAAGCGAGGGCGGAGTGCCGCAAGGGCAACTCTGGGTCACACTGTTAGGCTTGAGCGCGCGCGTAGTCTGGAAAATGATCTTGTAGACGTCGGCGACCGCGTTCACGGAATCCTGCGGCGACTTGTGATGATGGGCCGGGTTGTAGCACATGGGCACGGAATAGATGTTGTCGAGCTTCGAGCCATCGTATCCCCAGTCGCGGATGAATTTTTCCGTGAGCTGCTTGTAATAGGCCTGCACTTCGGGCACAGCGGGGCACAGAGCGGCCAGATTTCGAGTCATGCGCGCGTGTTTGCCGTTCTTGTCGAGGGTGAGCCAGTCCGGATGTTCCTGCACCACCTTTGAAACGATGTATTTGTGCGATTCCCACTTGCCTTCGCCGTCCTCCGCACCCAATGGCAACCACCAGAGTTGCACCAGCATGCTTTGGTTGTGGAAGTCGTCCGTCATTTTCTTAATGGAGTCACCGGGGAATGTGTCCGAACGCGGATTCCAATCGCCGTAAGTATCGAACCAGCGATCGTCGAGCGTGGCCCACTTGATCCCCATCTCTTTCAATTTCGGGATGGTTCCTTCCATCAGCGCAGGCGTGACATTGAACTCATAGCCCCATCCGCACCAACTGACGTTGTAGGCCTCGCCTGACGGCTTGGGTAGAATCCAGCCTTCCTTCTGCAGGACTCCCGACCACATTCGCAGCGGCTCGTAGAAATCTCCTGCGTACACAGCGATGAAGCTGCGCGGCGTGGAGTAGGTTTCACCGGGCTTCAAAGTGGTTTGCGCGGGAATGGCAATCCCCGCATCCACGCGGGAGTCGGTATCGACCTTGACGGGAAGTGAAAGCGTCAGCGGCAGGGTTTCGACGTGGCCGATGGCTTCGCCGACGGTGGCTGTCCAGAAGGCAACTACGGGAATGCCGCCCCCATAGCCGCCTTTGACCACCTGGCCCATCGCGTTCGGTTGCGATGTGGTGCGCTGCAGTTTGAAGATGTCGTCTTTCCCCCAATCGTAACTGGCGCCGTCATACGACCACATCTCCCAGGGTTGCGCTTTGGGCTCGGCAAGTTTTGCATTGAAGCGGTGCTGCTGCTCGACCACGCGGTCGATCTCAAACTCACTGCCGCCGACGTTTTTGTATTCCACGGTGGAGAGCAGGAGATTGGGAAAATCATCGAAGGCTTCAAGCGTGAGGGTGCGCTGCAGGTTGGTCCCCGAGGGGCCAATCGGGTGGGCAGGAATCTCGATGTGTTTTCCGCGTCCAAGTTTGCCGATCGACTCCAGCACCTTGGCCTGGCCAAATTCGAGAACAAAGTGGATCTCCTTGCCGCCTTCGACGAGGTAATCGCTTTCATCGGGTCGCCCGAGTTGGGGCTCGTCCAGAGTCAGGCGCTTGCCGTCGCGCAGCAGAAACGCCCGGATGTAGCCAGACGGGCCGATTTCGAAAGCGGCCGCGCTGGTGGTGAGCACAAGCGGGCCGCCCGCATTCGTCTCAATTCTGATGGCGGAAGGTTGAGAAGGTGTTTCCTTGACGTGGCGCTTTGGCTGAACCCGGTTGCACGCGAGAGTAAGAACCGTACTGATTGCGATCGAAGCGAGAGCCTGAATACGAAGCAGCGGCAACTTCACTGGACCCCCTTGTTCNCAGTGCTTGTTGAATTGGGGTGGAATCGGCTGAACAACCGCTCGGCATTCTTATGATAGAGCTTCTCCAGGACTTCGTCAGGCAGGGCAAGCCCGCTGATCTTGAAACGGCCCTGCCCCGGAGCGCCCCAGTAGTCGAAATACTCGTCGGCGGTTTCGAGCCAACGGAAATTGTTGCGGTACATATCCTCGGTTACCTCATTATCGGTGCCAAACATCGCCCGATCCTGATACTTCAAAAACAGCTCACGGGTGCGACGTGGTTGGCGTCCGAGTTCAGCCTCGCGGGCTCCGAACTCCACCATCACGTTAGGATATTGATCGAGCATCGACTGCACCCAATCCAGATTTTCAGGCCAGCCCATATGGAGCGAAACGAAAGTCGTGTGCGGATGCCTGGCAAATACGCGGTTCCGCGCTTCGAGCAGAGCCTGCAGGCTCGGGAAGTCGCGCCCGTAGAAGCTCCAGTCCGGATGCTCGACAAGTTCCTCGTAACGCTCGTTGGTTGCGTCAATGGGGCGGAAGAACGCCTCGGGGTCGCCGGTGTGGATGAATACGGGGATGCCGAGACGTCCGCATTCTTCCCACGCAGGATCGAGACGGGGATCATCGATGGCCAGCAACTTCCCCGATTTAACACGCACGCCAAGCCCGAGGTCCTTTAGGAATTTCAGACCACGCGCGCCGCGTGCCACCGAGTCCCGGATTTGCGCCACCATTTCGGCCCCGAAGTTCGGATCATCCACCTTGCTCCAATCTAGTTGCGTGAAGACCATGAAGCGCCCGGGATAGGGCTTCACCATTTCGTCGATGACTGCCTGTAGTTTGTCGCCCCACATACCGGTAAGGATGACGATCGTCTTCACGTTCGTGTGATCCATCACTTCGACGACGCGCTCGGGCGGCATGTGCTCGTCAATGCGGGCGGCATCGTTGACATGGCTGTGCACGTCGATAACGTAGAACTTGGCGCGATCGATTTCGTGGGCCGGAACATGCAGCATGGACACCGGCTTGAAGTCTTTCAGCAGCAATGTTTTTTTCTGCTCGGCGTCAGCCGCGGACTTGTATCCGATCTGCGGCGCTGCTGATTGGGTTTGAGCACAGGCCAACACCGCGGAGAAAAACAGGATTGGAGGAATGTACAGTTTCATGGATCCTCGTGACTCAAGCTGAGGTTTCGAATACTTTCTATTTGCTACGATCCCGCCGACCGCAAATCCAGCATGGCAGCATCGGGCGGGCAATCGGGGCACAGCCCTTGCGCCAGACGTGTCTCGGAGCAGGCTGTTTCAGCGCATTTCCCTAACCGGTCGTCCATTGCCATGGATAGCGCGTCGCAGCCAATTTGGAACTTGACAACCTAATAGAACGAAAGTAAAAGTAAGCTTTCGTAACTATATAGCATACGCGCCGCCGTATGCCTCCAAAAAATCAGGGGGTCGCATGCCAAGTGCTCTGAGAAGCGTTCCCGCAAGCGCCTGGTGGATGGTTGGAGTGTTGCTTATTCTCCCGCTCGCGCATGGTCAGGCCAGCTACACCGCCCAGGTACGAGGCATCGTCAGCGATCAAACTGGAGCTATGGTGCAAGGTGCTCTGGTCACGATTACCAACGACGGCACGGGCATCGCGACCAACACACACACGGACGATCACGGTCTTTACACCTTCACAGGACTGCGTCCAGCGACCTACACCATCAAATGCGAAGCAAAAGGGTTTCAGACGGTCGAACGGAAGCAGGTTGTGCTGCAGGTGGACCAGCAGACCAGCATCGACTTTACCCTGAAACCGCCGGGGGTATTGGCGACCGTTGAGGTGACCACTGCAGTCACCCCACTCGATACCGAAAGCGCCGCCATTGGGACCGACATCACGAACGAGTACGTGCGCGATATTCCGCTCTACAACCGCAGCCTCTTTGGCCTGGCGTTCTTAGCCGGCGGCGTCACCGAGACCACCGGGTCCGGAATCAACGACAACTACCCATCGGGAACGAACTTCGTTTCAAACGGCCAACGAAATGCCACCGCGCAGGTCAGCCTCGACGGCAGCCCGCTCAGCGCGCCCGAACAGGGCGAGGGCGGAAATTCCAACGTTTACTACCAACCCTCGGTGGAGATCGTGCAGGAGTTCAAGGTCCAGAACAACAGCTTCTCCTCCGAATTCGGAAATAATGGCGGCACAGTCGTCAACATCGTACTCAAGCAGGGGACCAACCAGTTTCATGGCAGCGGCTGGTGGTACGGCCAGAGGTCGGAGTTCGATTCCCGCGACTACTTCAATACCGGAGCAAAGCCCGATCATATTCGCGACCAGTACGGATTCGCCATTGGCGGACCGGTGAAGAAGAATCGCACCTTCTTCTTTTTCGATTTCGAGAAAGTGCGTCAGCAGGATCCCGTCAACATCGAAGGAGTGGTGCCCACCGATCTCGAGCGTGCCGGAGACTTCTCCCAGAGTCCCGCCAACCTGCCTGACCCGAACAATCCCGTCGACACCGCCGCCGCTGGCATTTACGATCCCTGTGCCGGCAACACCGATCCCACCTTTGTCTGTCCGCGCAACCAGTTCTCCGACGGCGGCATCCTGAACAAGATTCCCGCCAGCAAGATCGACCCGATCGGGCAGAATCTCATCAACTTGTATCCGCACGCCAATGTCGCGGGGGCCGTGTTTCCGAATCCAAACTTTCGCAAGGTAACGCTCGACACCCATCCGGGATGGCAATTCGACCTCAAGCTCGACCACCAGATCAGCGACAAACATAAAATCAGCGGACGCTACAGCCGACATCATGACCAGGAGAGCGTGCCGACGATTGTCGGAAGCACGGATTTTAACGACGGGATTCTTTACACCACTGACGTACATAACGGCAGCCTCGAATACAACTGGGCATTGAAGCCGACAGCGTTATGGACCAGCCGCTTCAGCGTGGATCGGGTACACGCGCCGGGGCAAAGCAACCACTATCCCACTCTTTCCGACGTTGGTCTGCCATCCATTCTGGATCAGAATGGCTTGGATCGGGTGCCGTACCTCAATGTGGGCTCAGGCTTTCTCTCCATGTTCAGTCAATGCTGTGTGGACACCAGATTCGCGCACACCCTGGTCAGCTACTCGTCGGGGATGCAATGGGTAAAGTCAGCGCATTCCATCAAGTTCGGCGGAGAGCGGCGCGTGTTCTACAACAACTTCCGCCAGCCGGACTGGCCAACCGGCATCCTGAATTTCAGCCGCGAGATCACCACCCAGAATCCCAACGGTGGACTAGGCGCCGTTAACCAGGGAAATCCATTTGCCACCATGCTGGTTGGTTTCCCGGCCAATGCGGACGACTCCGGACTCGCCGCGGTCTTGCACATCGTGCCCGAAGTGGGCGACAAGTCGCTGGAGACCGCCTTCTACGTCCAGGATGACTGGAAGGTCACGCCCAAGCTGACCCTCAATCTAGGCCTGCGCTACGAATGGAGCACGCCCTATTCCGAGCGGAACAACCAGGTCCAGTTCAGCGATTTCACAGCCAGCACGGGCTTCAGCATTCCAGTCGACCGCAGCGCCGATTTCCCCGAGTTCGGCCAGATCGGTAACGTTATTGGCACAACGATTTTCGCGACTTCGGGTCGTCGGAACGCCCGCGTCGACCGCAACAACTTCGCCCCGCGTATCGGATTCGCCTACCAACTTGCTTCCAACACCGTGCTACGCGGCGGCGCCGGAGTCTTTTACGGCATGAACGTTGCCACTAACTTTCAATACGCCGGTCCAGCGTTCTCGAAGTATGCTCCCTTGAATTTCACCACCGACAACTACGTGACCCAGTACGCCACCCTGAGCAATCCGTTTCCGGCTGGCCTCGCCCCTCCCCAGGGTCGGACTTACGGGAAGCTGGCGAATTGGGGATTCAGCAACGGCAGCGACCTCGACACCGGCATCGCTCGCAGCGCCGAAATTTATCAATGGAACCTCGGCGTGCAGCACCTTCTGCCCGGGCAAATCGTCATCGCGGCTGACTATTCCGCCAACCGCAGCACGCATCTCCCCTGGGCCGGTTCATCCCTGAGCACGCGGGAAAGAAATTTTCTGTCCTCCAGCATCCGCAATGCTCTGGTCAACAACCTCAACCCCACCCACGATCCCAGTCCCAGCAACACCGCCGTCAGCGACTATCTTGCCAATACGGTCAACAACCCATTCCAATGTTTCTTTACGACGGTCGCTTCACCCGGATCCTATTGCCCGGCCGCTCCGATCTTCAATGCCGCCGATGTTACCGATTCCCTCTACGTCAACGATCAGATCCCGCAAGTGAACCTGCTCCGACCCTATCCGCAATTTGACGGCAGCTTCGCCGGCCTTCCCCGCCTGATTGCAACCTCCTGGTACAACTCGTTGCAGATCCGCTTCCAGAAGCGCGCCAGCCACTACATCAGCTTCGAGGGCAACTACACCTTATCCAAATCCACCGACGATTCCGCCGCCGGCCGCAATGCCTGGATCGGCAATCTGCAATACGACAATCCGCAACTGCTTGACAACCTGAAGGCGGAACATGGCATTAGCGCCAACGACGCCACGCATCGCCTGACCACGGCCTTTATTCTCGATCTGCCGGTTGGCCGCGACCGCTGGATCGGACGAGGCATGAACAGCATCGTCGACGGCATCGTCGGCGGTTGGTCGCTCGACAGCTTTATCACCCTGCAGTCCGGCCAGCCCATCGCCGTTTTCAATTCCGCAGGGCGCCTCACCGACGGCAACCAGCGTCCCAATGTAGTCTGCTCGCAGTTGACCACCGGCCTCAGTTGGAGCGAGGCCGCCCGCACCGGGCTCCCTTACCTGAATCAGAATTGCTTTGCCGATCCGGGGGACAATATTCCGGGGAACGCGCCAAGACACTTTTCCAATTTGCGTGGCGAAGGCATCCGCAATCTCGACATGTCGTTTACCAAGGAATTTAAGATCCGCGAACGGGCCCAGTTGCAGGTTCGCGCCGAAATGTTCAACGTGGCCAATCACCAGCGCTTCGCCTTTCCCGACGTGGGCTCGGGCGACGGCAGCTTTGGTACCGTGACCCAGACCACCAACAACTATCGTCGAATGCAGTTTGGAGCGCGGGTGCAGTTCTGAGCCTGATACGGTGCCCTTCAGAAAGAACTCGCGGAGCTGGAGAGCCTGCGCAGTCTTAGGGGCGGGCTTATGTTCCGCCGCCTGGCTGGCTGTCTCCCAGGGCATCCCCGCCGACCAGAACTGGACGAATTACGTCCGCATCGGCGCCTATGGCCTCGGCAAAATTGGCGCGGACGAGATCGTTGCGAATGCCACAGCAAGCAGAGTCTTCGGCATCGAAGTAGATAATGACATCCCGGGCCGCTACGAGAGCTTTCTTGATCCCACTGCCAAGCTGAAGGCCATCCGGGCCGTCGCGGAGAAGGCGCATCGCGTAGGGAACCGGGCATTTGTCTACATCGCAGGCACCGAGTGCATCACGGCCCACGCCGATCAGACGGCGCACACGCTGGCCAAGGAACATCCTGACTGGCTGCAGCGCAAGATCACGGGCGAGACTGCTATTTTCGGCGGCGGGACCGCGTTCTGGATCGCCAAGGGCGATGAAGACGTATGGATCAGTCCGTATGCCGCCGAGTGGCGCAAAATCTATATGGAGCGGGTGCGGCAGATTGCGGGCACCGGCATTGACGGCATCTACATCGACATTCCCTACTGGATGACACACTTCGATGGCTGGGAGAACAGTTGGGCCAGCTTCGATGATTACACCGTGGCGGAGTTTCGCAAGCGAACCGGACTGGATGCTCGGCGCGATCTGAAATTGGGGGACTTCGCCGATACGAATTTTCGGAAGTGGGTGGACTTTCGGATTCAAACCATTACCGAGTTTCTGCGCCAGATCGATCAGACGGCGAAGTCGGTCAATCCCGAAATAAAAACAATTCCCGAGATCTATCCAGGAATTGAGGAAGAGTCGGTCCGCGTAGGCGCCGATGTCTACAGCTTGTATCCCGCGGTGGACGCCATTGCGCACGAGTATGAATTCGGCGGTGGCGACCACATGGCGTCCTCCCGAACGCCGCTCGACTGGTTCCGCTACCAGGTAGGCATGCACAGTTTTCGAGCGTTCGCGCAAGGCAAGGCGAGCTGGATTCTGAATTACTCATGGGATGGCGATCGAAAGATCGATGCGCGCGAGGCTATGCAGAATCTCGCCATGTCGCAAGTGATGGCCGGAGCAAACTTCTGGGATGCGCCCGGGCATTCCATGGCGGGATCGAATGACTTGGCGGCGCGCAGAAAGATCTTCACCTGGATCGCGCAACACCAGCGTACCTTCTATCGTCCCCGGCAGCCGATCCAACCGGTAGGAGTTTATTTCTCGCCCAAAACGCGGGACTACTTCGCGGCGGATTTTATCTCGTCTTATCGAGGCTGTCTGATCCTGCTGATGCAAACGCACCGCGAATTTCAGGTGGTCACACCGCGAACCCTGACCGAGTTCAAAGGCGAGGTTCTGATTCTTCCCGATGTTCGCGTACTGAGCGATGCCGAGCAGGGTGCCCTGAAGATCCTCGCCGCCGCGGGAACCCGCATTGTCGTTACGGGACAGAATGGAGCTTCGCTAGGGAGCGGAACAAAGGTCACCTTCTTCCCGGATTGTCCCTGTCGACGTTACGAGAAGTCGCTGGATGCGAACCTTGAGAAGTCGGATCCATTACAGGAAAAAGAATTTCTGGATGCATTGCAACACCAGGGGGAAATCGAGATTGCAGCATCGCCGCGAGTGGCGACCTCCATGGCCAACGTGGATGGGAAGCCACATATATTCTTTGCTAACTTTGATGGGCTACGTGCCGGAAAGAACGCCGTCCCCACGCCCCAGTCCGGGATCACATTGCGGGTACGGAGTCGCGCAAGGATGCGTTACTTGCCATTTCTTGGAAATGAGCAGGATATCCGCGGACTTGCTGAGGGCAACGGTTTTATCTATCGACTGCCAGAGCTGACGCGAGGCGGGGTCGCCTGGATAGAGAAATAGCGTTCCGGTCCCTTGCGGTGGGAAGTCCATTACCCCACTTGCCACACCGTATCGAGCACCGTGCCGTCCACCCACTTGACCACTGCCACCGGGCGATCGCCAAGTTTGGGGCGCGCGGGTTTGCCTCCGCAGATTTGCTCGACGTCCGCCTTGATGTCCTGGATCGGCCGGATCGGGAGCTTCGAACCTTTGACAGCATCCAAAAGATCCTTGCGCAGTGGGTTGATGGCGATGCCTCGTTCGGTGACTACCACGTCGATCATTTCGCCGGGGCCCGTCAGAGTGGTGACCTCGTCGACAATGACCGGAATGCGGTCGCGGAAAGACGGCACCGCGAGAATGCTGCAGCCCGAGAACAGGCAGTTCTGCCATCCGCCTATGCCGTGCAGCAGCCGACCGTCCGAATGCGTGACCACGTTGGCGTTGAAGTTTACGTCCACTTCGGTCGCGCCGAGCACGACTGCGTCAACCATGGACGCAAAATTCCCCTTGCCATGGTAGTTGTACGAGGTGAATGGTGAGGTGGCTACGTGGCGCGGATCGTTCGCGATCGACTGCACGCCGCCGAGATCGAACGTTTGGCCGTCGAGAATGTAGTCGGTGAGGCCTTCCTGTAACAGCTCGACTAAATATTTTGTCGAGCCGCCGCGGACGAATCGGGCCTTGACACCATCCTTTTTCATCATGCGGCGCAGGTAGTCGACGAAGGCGAGCGCGATGCCGCCGGCTCCGGCCTGAAAGGAAAAGCCGTTCTTCATGATTCCAGCGTCACGCAGGAAGCGTGCAACGAACTCCGCGATCCGGAGCCGGTCGGGCGAGCGCGTGATCTGGGTAGTGCCGGAAACGATTTTTGTAGGATCGCCGATGGACTCGACCTCGACCACATAGTCGGCGTTGTTGCCTTGAATCTGCCAGGGCACGCACGGAAATGGGACCAGGTTGTCAGTCACCACAATGACGTGGTCGGCGTAGGTGGAGTCGGCGAGAGCGAAGCCAAGCGAACCGCAGGCAGACTTGCCGTGCGAACCGTCGGCATTCCCGAAGGCGTCGGCCGTGGGCGCGGCAATCACTGCGATGTCGATATGGACTTCACCGTCCTGGATCGCCTGCCAGCGCCCACCATGGGAGCGCAGCACGCCCATGCCGCGCATCCTGCCTTGCGTGCAGTAGTCGCCCAGCGGACCGTTCATCGAGCCCTCAATGTGATGGATGACCCCCTTCTCCATGAGATCGATGGCGGATTGCTGCGACGGGAATGACGCGCTTGGAAACCAGAGCAGGTCTTTGACGCCGATGTTGGCAGCGGCTTCAAGCATCAGGAGCGCGACCTTGTCCCCGTCGCGGAGGTGGTGATGATTCGAGACCACCATGCCATCGCGCAGGCCGCACTTGCGAAGGGCGGTCTCGAGGTTGGGAACGCGCTTGTCTCCGTTTTCGGGATAATCTTTGCTCGAGCGGACTGGCGGAGCTTGCTTGCGTCCGCGAGGCTGATACTTGCCCACCCCGAGATAGGGAATCTGCGGCTTGCCATTCACCATGGTGGGCACGCGCCGCTGGGCGGCATTGTGGGCGAGTTCGACGCGTTCGGTCATGCGCGGAGTCTTTTCACCACAGAGTCACAGAGACACAGAGACACAGAGAAAACCTTTCACCACAAAGGACTCGAAGTTACACGAAGGAATTAGCGTTTTCGATTTGTCCTCAAAGATGGCTGAAGCGATCGATTCAGAGGGTACCCCCACCCAAGCTTTGCTCGGGTGGAGTCTTCGGTTATGCGCAACGCGACTCATGCCAGGCCCATCTGCTTCGCCCGAGCCACTAACTTCAGTGCCCGCTGCACCACCGGCAGATCGATCATCTTCGTTCCGAGGCTGACTACTGCTATGCCGCGTTGCTGGGCTTCCTCGTAGGCGCCCACGACCTTCTGTGCTTTCTCGATTTCCGCGGACGAGGGCGCAAAGGCGGAGTGAATCACCGGAATCTGCGCGGGATGGATGCATCCCATACCTTCGAAGCCGAGGGCCCGGGAGTTTTCTCCCCAGCGCCTCAGGCCCTCCATGTCGGCGACATCGCTGTAGACCGAGTCAATTGCCTGCACGCCGGCGGCGCGGGCGGCGTTCACCAGTCGCGAGCGCGCATATTGCGATTCGCGGCCTTCGGCAGTCTTCACCACGCCGAGGTCAGCGGTGTAATCCTCGAGGCCAATGGTCAGCGCAACGACATTTTCCGAAGCGGCGGCAATCGATGCGGCACTCTCGACTCCCGTCCCCGATTCAAGAATCGGCATCAGCCAGATCGGGCGATTGATCTGGTGGCGCACCTTCAACTCGGCGATCATGTTGTCGACCTGCGTGACCTGGCCCGGATGCTCGACCTTGGGGATCAGGATGAGATCGGGCGCTTCGGGAATAATTTCGGCGAGGTCTTCGAGGCCGAGTGGCAGTTGATTGATGCGCACCATGCGCTCGCAGGCGCCGAAACTCACGACCCGGAGCGTATTGCGAGCGAGAATGCGCGCCGCATCTTTCTCCGCAGGATGAACCGAGTCCTCGAGATCGAGAATAATGGCGTCGGACCCATGCAGGCCGGCGTTGATTGCGTATTTGGGCTCGCTTCCCGGGAGATAAAGGCGCGACCGGCGCAGGCGATCTTTGGCCGACGCCGGGGGCGGAGCGATCTTGTCCGGCAGGGCCTTGTTGTTATTGGCGAGGCCGGCGCGGCGGGCAGCCGTCTCCAGGCGGGCGGCGATCACGTAGGGCAGCGCGCCTTCATCATGGATGGAAACTTTCGCGTTCTTTACGCCGAGAGCTTCGAGAACCTGCCGGGTCTGGGCGAGGATCGCCTCCCCATAATAAGGAGCGACGCGCGATTCGAGGCCGAGTTCGATGCCGCCCGAATCGCGCGGCTCGATGGCAACGTGGAGATCGGAGCGAATGTCTTTGCCCCAGTGTCCAGCTTCGGCGGGTTTTCTATCGGCAGCCATAAAAATCTTTACCACGAAGGGCGCGAAGAATGCGCGAAGGACTAATGTTACGGCATTTATCGTCCGAGGCTGCGTGACCTCTGTGGTTCCTCAGAGCCTTGCAAGAATGGCATCGGTCATCTGTACGGTCGAAGCCGCGCCCTGGCTGATCGACTTCGCCCCTCCCGCAATGCGCATCATGTCGTAGGTGCGGACTTTGCCTTCTTTGACTACCGCCACGACCGCGTTGCGGATTCGCCCGGCCTTATCATTCTCGCCCACGTGCTCGACCATCATCGCGGCGGAAAGAATCATGGCAATCGGGTTCACGATCGGCGGATTCAACTCGGCGTACTTCGGCGCGGAGCCATGCGTGGGTTCGAAGACGGCCACGGTGTCTCCGATGTTTCCCGAGGCGGCAAAGCCGAGCCCACCGACCAGCCCAGCAAATGCGTCCGACAAGATGTCGCCGAAAAGATTCGACGCGACAATCACGTTGTAGTCTTCGGGATTTTTGTTCAGCCACATGAGCTGCGCGTCGATGTTGGTCGACCACAACGCGATGTCGGGATAGTTTTTCTGCACCTCCTTGGCCGTCTCTTCCATCATGCCGGAGGTCTCGCGCACGACATTCGGCTTCTCGCAAATGGTCACGCCCTTGAATTTTTTCGTCTTCGCGTATTCGAAGGCGGCAGTGACGATGCGGCGCGCCGCGGCGCGAGTGATGATGCGTACGCTCACCGCGAGGTCGGGCCCGGGAACACCGGCGAACGCCTTGAACTTGGGATGGGAGTTGAGGGCATTGCGGACAATCTCCGGCGGGTTGGTCCACTCGATGCCAGCGTACATGCCCTCCGTGTTCTGGCGGAAAACAGTCGTATTGATATGCGGCTCCTCGTAGCCGCCGTCGGTGCGTTTTCGAATGTAGTTCAGCGGGTTCCCGATGAAGCCCACGCAGGGACGCATGCAGATGTCGAGATTGAACTTCTGCCGCATGGTCACGATCGGCGAGTAGTACACGTAGCCTTTGCCCTGCAGCTCGGGCTTGAGTTCGGCCTGGGCCGCCTTGTTAGGCTTTGAGGTGATGGCGCCGAAGAGACCCAGCTTGTGCTTGGAAAGCAACTCGATCGTGCGATCGGGCAGCGCGTTGCCGTGGTTCGACCAGCAGTCCCAGCCGATGTCGGCGTGAATGTATTCGGCGTCAAAGCCGACCGCCTTGAGCACGCGCAGGGATTCGGGAAGCACCTGGTTACCGATGCCGTCGCCGGGCATGGTGACTACGGTATGTTTCGCCATGAGACAGAATTCTCCTTACTCAACCACAAAAGCGTTTCACTGCAGAGCCACAGAGACACGGAACTCGCAAAACAAAAACGGACCGCTTCACGCCGCTCTACTGCTTCAGCATGCTTTGAAAGGGCACGGCTTCAGCCGTGCTGAACGTCCGTCGTTGAAACCTGGGGGCTTTAGCCCCTCAGGTTCTCCGCTTCCGCAAACCTCCAGCATCCAGCCTGAATTCTCGCGAAACGCTAATTCAGTCCCAAGCGTTTCGCGACCAGATTCTCCACACCCTCCGCGATGACCAGCGATTGCGGAACGCTACCAAGCGCCGGGAAGGGAAACTTCTCTCCGCGCCAGGTGATCACGCTCGTCGTGAAGTCAATGTTAATTTCATCGCCCGGGATGATGGTCTTCTCTTTCGCGCCAATTTCCTTCACGAACTGCTCGCGTAGCCGCTTCACCAGCTCCGGAACTTCGACGCACAAAAATCCGTTGTTGTAAGCGTTGCGCAGATACGTTTGCGAGAAACTGGCCGCGATCACCAGCGGAATGCCTTTGGCTTTCAGACAGGTCACGGCCTGCTCGCGGCTGGAGCCGGTCCCGAAGTTAAATCCACCAACGATGACATCGCCGGCGTCGGTGCGCGCGGCGAACTGCGGGTCGTAATTTTCCATGACGACCTTCGCCATCATCTCTTTGGTCATGTCGTCGCGATAGGTGTAGTCTTTGCCATAGATGGCGTCGGTGTTCAGGTTGTCTTGCGGCATGAAGACAAGGCGGCCCTCCACCCGCGCCGGGAAGCCCTGAAGGATTTCGACTTTCTCCGCACCCGTACCACCGTTACCCGTCAGTTCCGCGTAGCGGCGCTCGGGGTTCCGGTCGGCAAATTCGTGCGGACCGCGAATATAGCCCGCGACTGCCGAGGCCGCGACTACCTCGGGACTGGCGAGATAACACTGCGCGTCGCGCGATCCCATGCGGCCCTTGAAATTGCGGTTCGTAGCCGAAATGCCAACTTCGCCTTTCTCCAGAAGACCGACTCCCAGCCCAATGCAGGGACCGCATCCGGCGGGAAGCGGACGGGCGCCGGCATCCATGAGCGTCTGCCATATGCCGCGCTTCTCAGCTTCTTCCTGCACCCACTTGCTTGCCGCGCCGAGATAGAACTGCACGCCCGGCGCGATTTTTTTTCCCTTGAGCACTTTCGCCGCGGCATCGAGGTCTTCGAGTCGCGAGTTTACACACGAGACCAGGTACGCTTTCTGAATGGCGACTTTCTTGCGTTCCATCTCGGCGAGGGATTGCATGACCTGCACGGTGTCGGGTCCGGAAACATGGGGAGTGACTTGCGCGAGGTCTAGCGTGATCCTCGCCGCGTAGTTAGCGTCCGGATCAGGGCGGGGAGGATTCGTTGTCCACTTCTCGATGTCAGCTTCGCTGAAGCGCTCGATGCCCTTCGTCTTCAGGCGCTGGTGCACGCCGCAAAGATAGGCGATCGTGAGCTCGTCCACCGGGAACCATCCCACCAGCGGTCCCCACTCCGTAGTCATGTTCGAGATGGAAAGGCGAGCGTCCATCGACAACGAAGCCACGCCCGGCCCGGTGAATTCAATGGCTGCGTTCAACACCTCGTCGTGGTTGTAGAGGCCGCACAGGGTAATGATGACGTCTTTGCCGGTAGCGCCTTCCGGCAACTTGCCTTCCAGCCGAACTTCCACCGAGCGCGGGATCTGCCACCAGAATTCTCCGGTGGCCCAAACCGCGGCCGCGTCGGTGCGCACGATCGGCGTGCCGATCGCGCCCAGCGCGCCGTACATATTCGAGTGCGAATCCGAGGCGACCACGAACGATCCCGGCACCACATAGCCGCGCTCCACCATAATCTGGTGCCCGATGCCGGAACCGGCCGGGTAGAAGTCAACCCCGTATTCTTTCGCAAAAGCCTCGATCGCGCGGTACTTCTTCTGATTCGCCTCGTCCTGGTTCTGGATGTCGTGGTCAAGCGCGAAGACCAGCTGCTTCGGATCGCGAATCTTTTTGGCGCCAATGCCCTTGAACTTGCTCATGACGGCAGACGTGTTGTCGTGCGTCATCACGCGATGTGGACGAATAGAAAGAAAGTCTCCTGCGCGCAGCGGCCGTGACGGTCCTTCGGCCATGTGGGTTTGTGCAATCTTTTCGACGATAGCTTGCGGCATACACGACCTCCGCATTCCCGAACTCAATCATGAACTTCGTAGGCACAGGCGAGGGTGGCTTGCCTCGTCCTTGCGATCGCCATTCCTGCCCTTTGATCATCTGCGACGTCTGGTTTTCGCTTTGGCCTTCGCACCCAACTTCGCGAGCAAAGACTTTGTCCGAACGTCTGCTTTCATGAGCGCCATTAACTTCGAGACGGAGCCGAGCTTCTCCATGTTCCAGATGGCGTCTTTGAGTTTCTTTTGCTCCTCTAGCGATAGAACGCCGTCCGCCAGCGCCGAAAATTTCTCTTCGATTTCCTGATCGGTAAGCGGATTGCGCGGATCGCCTTTGGGATAGTCGAGTTGCTCGGTAAAGCTTTGACCGTCGTTGGTTGTAATCGTGACCACGACTCTCTGCAAGGCCGGAAAAACTTTTTCGATTTCCGGATCCGCGACCACCTCGACTTTCTTCAGCTGTTCCCGGATCTTCGGATCCATGATCTTCGCCATCTCGAACTGTGCCGGCGTGACCTGCCGATCGACCAGGGCCGCGGCAATGACGTATGGCAGCGAATGGTCGGCAGTCTCTTTTGTGCGGGGATCGTATTTGCTCGGATCAGAAAGAATATCGGCGGCGCGAGCCAGCGAACGAATCTGCACTTTCGCGATCTGGTCCGGATGCAGGTCGTTCTTCTTGACCAGATCGAGCACGGCGGAGATGGGCGCGTGGGTGAGCGCCTCGGTCGGGAAGAATTTCATGCCGCATTGAGTGATGCGCCAGGAGTCGCCCAGGCCGTCGGTAAGAATGTTGAGCTTCCACTCCGGGCCGAAGCAATGCGCCAGGCCCTCTTTGCCGTCAATCACGTGCTCCGGGCCCGTGTATCCCTTCTCCGCCAGCAACGCGGCGAACATTCCGCTCTGCGTGGCCATCGGATCCACCGTGTTCTTCATCATAGTGAGCTTGCCGGCGGTCACCGCGCCTAGCGTGCAGTGGCGGCTGGCGGAGATGCCCACCGCGTGCTGGATCTGCTCCCAAGGCAAACGCAACGACCGTCCCGCGACAAACGGGGATACGAACGCGGTCAGTGTGGCATGATGCCAACCGCGCTCGCGAATGCCGGGGAATGCCGCTTCGCAGAAACGCATTTCGAACTCGTGCCCCAGCACGAAGCCGACGATGAGTTCCTTGCCGCCGGATTTCGCGCGCTCACAGCTGGCCATCGCGGCCGGGAAAATATCCGATGGATGCGACGGGTCCTGCTTCCAGTAGATGTCGTTGTAATCCATGCAGCGGATCATCAGTGCGTTGGCGAGCGATGCGGAAACGGGATCCACCCTCTTGCCCGTGCCGATCACGGTAGCCGGACCGCGCCCCGCGACCTCGTCCAGCACCTGGAGCGCAATCTTTACGTCATGCTGTTGATATCCGCCGAGCGCGCAACCAACGGAGTCCAGCAGGAAGCGCTTGGCCTGATAAACGGCCTCCTGCGAGAGGTGCGCATAATCGAGAGCAGCGGCCCAGCGGGCCATTTTGGCGGTGATGGTTTCTTTAGTACTTGCGGCGTTGACGGAAATGGTGGTCTCTCCGGATAGTCGTTGGTCGTCGGTCGTTGGCAAAACCCTGGATGCCTTCGTGGATATTACCTTCTCGTTTTCACGTTCTTTGGATTCTTGAAGGGCAAGTACGCCATGAAGTCGGCATGATGCACGATGTACGCCTCCGTGGTGCGCTTCATCTGGTCCCCTTCCGCGGCGTGAGCCGCGATAATGTGGCAAACCTCGTCGGGGATCCCGCATTCGAGGGCTAAAGCCACCCCCGTGAAAGGGTGCCGGAGAGCTTCCCCGCGCTCGCTTTGACGCGCCTGGCCATCAGGTCCAATTTCGTATTCCAGAAGCTTGCCGACGTCGGCGAGAATCGCGCCCGCGATCACAGTATCCACGTTCACGGGCAGCACCCGCCCCATAAATTCCTGCATCGCCTCGGCGCTTTTGCGCGCGATGTGCACCACGCAGCGTTTGTGATCCATGAAGGTGACCGGGCAATGTGGCACCAGCAGCGTGAACGGGATGTAGTTGAGATCGTCGGGTTTCAGCGGACTGCGTTCAAGGGCTTTGGTCCAGGTCAGGGCCACCTGTTCCCGCAGCTTGGCGTCCTGGATCCACTGAATCTCGGGCCAGAGTTTGTTGACCGCCTCACGCATAGACGGACCCTCCCGCATTCCAAAACCCTAAAGCTTAGCGCGCCCGGAGGGCCGACGTCGAGGGCAACGCCGCCTTGCGTAGAATAAGGCTTCCCAAAAAAAGACCTCAATGCTCGGAACTAAGAAACGCGAGGGACCAGAAGCGTGTGAGAATGCCCGCAAAGGCCACGCCTACTGCAAACAACAGCCAGCGGTATTTCTGCCAAAGTTCGCGAAAACCGGAAACCTGCGCAAAGATGTCAACGACATAGGCTGCGCAGTACGCAACGTTTGCCAGCACAGCAAGCAAGAACAGAAAGAGCGCGCCGTTCAGATTAATGGAGCCCTTGGAGGCGGGTAGGTCGACGACAAAATACGCGATCACAATGGCCGCCAAGATCAGGTTATACAGGATGCGCCGGGGTTCCCAGTAACGAATAGCGTCAGTAGCCCACTCGCGGATGGTGGCGGTTTCCATTGGACTATTCTGCCACCGGGTAGTTGACTCGGAAAGGGCTGCTGGCTAGTCGCCACGGCTAAACAGTGACAGACTCGGAACTCGCTCCACATAGTTACATGCGAAAATGTGGCATTACGAAAACGATCAGTGGAATTGCGACCCGCATCCAAGGAACGACGAAAGGAACACGATGTCCGTGATGCGAGCAAATCTTTTCGTGATACTTGCGTCGATCGTGTTATTGAGCACGATTAGCGCGACCCAGCAGGCAAGCGATCCCACCCGGCTCGCTGTGGACCCTCTCACGCTGCCCACGGCATCGCCGAAGCATCCGTATAAGTTCCAACTCCAGGTTCATGGCGGCATTCCTCCCTTCAAATACGCTTTGATCGAGACCACCCTGCCCGCGGGAATGACCCTCGGTGCCGATGGATTACTCAGCGGGACGCCGCCCGCAGTTGGACAATTTCGCTTCACCGTCTCCGTAAGCGATAGCGGCACTCCTGCGCAAAGGGCGTCCCGTACCTTTATCCTGCGCGTCGTGGCGCCCATGCTAATGGAGTGGAAGAAGTACGCCCGGGTATCCGGGAACCGGGTAGAAGGGTCGGTGGTGGTCAGCAACAGCACCGAAGATGACTTCGATTTCACTTTTATCGTGTTGGCGGTTGCAGAGGATGGACGGGCGACGGCGATCGGCTACCAGCGTTTCGATCTGAAGAGCGGCGTCGATTCTCTCGAACTCCCATTCGGAGAGACGCTGCCGAGGGGAGCATACATGGTGCACGTCGATGCGGTCGCCGAGGTTCCTCCCAAAGATGCCATCTACCGGTCCAGGCTGCAGACGAAGGAGAAACTGCCGGTCACGGTCGGACCTTGAATCGCCGGCCCCACGGCGGTCGCGCTCGTACAAGTCCTCCAGTACCATTGATTTAACTCTGCTATTCTATGAGACTTAGAGCCAGCGATCCGGCCCCTCGAGGCACAGAAGAAACTTAGAAAGGGTTTTTCTCCGTGTCTCTGGTGCGTCGGTGGTGAATTGGCCAAGCCTGCCTCTGGTGCATTGGGCCTATTGACTGGGTTGTATCTATGGAACTGTTGCTCAATCTGATCTGGCTGCTGTTGGCCGTGCCCGCCTTTTGCGTTTGGCGCGCCACAAAAAGCAGTCCGGGGACGGGCAAGCAATCCCCTCAATCCTGGCTGACTCTCGCCTGCATTCTGATTCTGCTTTTCCCGGTCGTGTCCGCAACCGATGACCTGCAGGCCATGCGGCCGGTAATGGAAGAGTCCTGCTCTCAGGATGCGCTCGGCAATCCGCACCACGGCAGAGTCTTGGCCTCCGCTCGAACTTTGTGCGATTCTTTTGCATCGCCGGCAAGCCTTGATTGTGTGCGGCCGGAACCAGCGGTCTTTGGGCTGGTCACGGAGGCGATCATGCCGCCGCCGGCCATCCATTTTGTAATGACGCGTGCGGGGCGCGCGCCGCCTCTGTCCTTCCTCGGGTAGCAGACGATTCGTCACTTACTCTGTTACGAATTTCCCTGTTGAATACACAGTTGTGCGCCAGAACAGGCTGTTAGCTTGTGTTCCGGACTGCATGGGCTGAAAACCGTGGAGCCATTGAGTAGATGATGCGAAGAACATTTTGGTTGAGCGGCACGCTCCTGCTGCTGCTGCGGCCGGGAGTTGAGGCGCAGACCAAATCTCTGACCTGGGAACAGGTGCGCGAACGGTTTGAAACCAGCAACCCTACGCTGCTGGCGGGAAAGCTGAACGTTGACGAATCCAAGGCGCAAGAGATCACAGCTTTCCTGAGGCCGAATCCTACATTTACGATCTCCGCCGACGGAACCCAGATCGTCCCGCACAAAGGCGTCTGGCAACCTTTCACGGGCACCTTTGAATCCCCCAGTATTAGTTATCTCCATGAACGCCAGCACAAGCGGGAATTGCGTCTGGAGAGCGCCCGGAAAGGAACCTCCATCGCCACTTCGCAGCAGGCCGACCTGGAACGAACCCTGTTATTCAACCTGCGCAATGCGTTTGTTCAGACGCTGCAGGCAAAGGCCGTGCTGGACGTCTCGAAGGCCAACCTCGATTATTACGATCACGTGCTGTCGGTCAGTGGCGAGCAGTACAAGGCCGGCGACATTGCGCAGATCGATCTGGACCGTCTTCAGCTTCAGCGGGTGCAGTTCGAGGCGGATGTCCAAAGCGCCGCGGTGAACCTGAGGACGGCGAAGATCCAACTTCTCCAGCTGCTGAACGACCGCACGCAGGTGGATCAATTCGATGTCGTTGGTCCTTTCGATTTCAGCGAGCAGCTCCAGTCGCTCGACGACTACCGGAAAATGGCGCTCGATGCGCGTCCCGACCTGCGTGCCGCCGTAGAATCCGTCGACAAAGCGAGGACCGACCACAATCTGGCCGTGGCCAACGGCTCGACCGATCCCACCTTTGCCACTTGGTATACACACAATTCATCCAACAACAATCCCTTCGGCACCGATACGCTGGGCGTCAGCGTCAGCATTCCGCTCCGGACCTTCGATCGCAACCAGGGCGAAAAACTGCGCACCAGAATCGACATTGATCGCAACGAGAGATTGCGCGCTGCCACCGAAGCNCAGGTGTTCGGCGANGTGGACTCCGCCTTCGCGCAGCTCAGCAGCACATTGACGTTATTGCGCCCCTACAAGGCAAAGTACCTGCAGCAGGCCGTTCGCGTGCGCGAGACGGTTTATTTCTCCTACCAGCACGGAGGCGCGTCTCTGCTCGATTTTCTGAATGCGGAAAGCGAGTACCGGAATGTGCAATTGAGTTATGTGAACCTGGTGGGAACGTACCTGACCGGAGCGAGCCAGATGAATCTGGCGGTGGGGCGGGAGGTGATTCAGTGAGACGCACGTGGACGGGCAGCCATTTTTCGTTTTTGCTCTTCTCTTTGGTCGTGCTGGCTCT
>JGI12627J18819_10000130_pt1 | contig 25534 bp, 10 predicted proteins | sample TexAe_OM1H0_M2_FD_18819 | JGI IMG/M metagenome (IMG submission 18819)
TGGTGGTGGACAGATTCGCTTTAGATATGGCACCTGTACCTTTCAAGCTTGTGCTATTAACTGAGAAAACTCTACAGTGGACAGTAGCATCAGTACGAGATACCCATGCTGTATGTATACCAGTATTACAGTATATGCTAGTAGATACCTTAAAAGCATCTACCTATGTTGAAGAAGGTGTTAAATATATAATAATGAAAATAAGTGCTTCAGCAGGTGATATTAGCTTTTATTTTAACCTTTTGGTATTGCAATTTCAGTCTTACAGATTAAGCTTATTCCTTATGGGAAAGGAAGATAAAAAGATTCTCGACATTAATCAGGGAAATAACGATTATATGAAACTTGTCAGTGAAAAGCAAGGATTGTTTAAAAATAAGGTCAATTTAAAGGAGAATGGTCTATATCCTAGGATATTCATACGATTTCCCATATATAGGGTCAGTTGGTTGAAATAAAACAAGAAGATACCTGGAATGTTAGACAACATTTCTCGCTTCCTCAGCTGAGGAGTATATTTTTTGAGATAAAGCAGGAAATACTCCTGTATTTCGTATAACTGTATTTTTGATACCTTTATATCTTTAACACTATGATTAGGAGCTCAGGAAGTTTATTGCAATGTCCTTAACTTATAACTTATTTACAGGAGCATAAATGCTTTATTACGCATTATAAGAAGATATTCAGCATATCTAGCTACTTCACTTTTATGTCGAGTAGTAGGTTACATTTTAGTGTAGGAACAGCTACAGCAAATGTAGCATTTGTGTTTTTAAGGCTGTACATGACATGTCTGCTTATTATACCCTGGATGTCTCGCTCTAATAGTCAATATCAGGCTATATTGGCAGATTCCCAGGTTATCTTTAATGAGGAACGAGGGGCCTTAGAGCTTCTGGGAGATCGCTATAATTATATATCCCTTGCTTAGAAGACTATACTTGAATTTTACAATCCTGCTCCTTAGATTACATACGCAAGGAAGATTATAGGGAGGAAAAACCTGGTATGCCTATGCCAAGAATGGCTGAAGTACCAGGATTAAGGAAAGTAGCAGAGTCTAATATGCCTTTATCAGGCCTTGTAAAGACAATGGAAGGGGTTTATATCAGCCTCATTGAGTAAAGCTACTGATTTCTAAGGATACTATATGAGCTAGCGCAAACGCTAAAAAGGCGAATTTAACCTTTATAAATCTATATAAGGCTATCCATACAATGAGTACCTTGAAAAAGCTTTGCATGATAAATTACAGAAGAAAAGAGTATATTCAAGGAATACCATGTAATAGTAGTAGCACTCGCTAGTACTTGCATTTGATCAATACAGCGGAAAAGGACACTACTTCTTGCTGTTGATAATAATATACGAGTTTTCTGAGACTACAACTATACGCTTGTCCTTTCATTCTCTTGGGTAGAAAGAAGCATGATAAATAGCTTACCTTTTATTTTATGGATATAGTTGCTCTTTTTGGTAAACATATGCTTCACTCCTTGCATTTAGACCTAAGTGATAGGCTCGCATATATTGATAATTATTTATGCTACATGGGCTATACACTGATTATACTGATTAAGAGGATAGCTAACTTTGCTTATACATGGAAAAGAGGGTAATCTTTCATACAGGGTAAAAATAAGACCATTTAAACCATATCTTTTTATTGTATACATTAAGGCATGAGCAACAGAAGTAATACTTATATTTTGAATTATGTAAGAATCTTGAATATAGCATCCATACTTCAAGCAGTATAAAGATAACTCTGTTATTTGCCTCCTCTTTAAACCAAATAATACCCTCTTATCTTATATCTTATCTTCTTATATATCCTCTATGGTTTCCTAATAGTATTGGTTTTATCCTATTTCTATATAATTTTAAGATGTTGGAAATTCAAGCTTTAAGCAAACAAAACAAAGAATACCTTTTGTATACTATGAATAGTAGCATTATTATTATTATTATTATGGTTGATGATGACATTCATTGAACTTGTTCCTAATCTAATCTAATTAGACAAGGCCTACTTCTGCTTAACAAGTATGGAAAACAATAGGTTAACGCTATTTTGTAGAGTATAGGAGAGTATAGAAGACTCAGCATTAATATGATCTCGTAACCTTGCATTTCTTTACACTGAAGAAGGTGTGAACATACATGATATTAATGGTAGTACTGTTAATTACATCAACCAAAAACAAGCTGAGGCTTTTGATCTTGCACAAAAGTACCTTGGATTTAAATGTGAAGACCAGAGAGCCTAATTTACTGTATACTTATCCTGCAAATACTTTAGTCCACTGGTACTAAGATTATTTGGGTATATATATACACAAGGATCAAATGGAAGACTATTTACATGATTTACAAAAAGCAATAAAGTGATTAATGAGCCTGTAAGTGTATAATAATAGCTTTTATTTTTCCTATCTCGAGAAAGACCCTCCACATCAAGCAGCGTATCCAAATAACTCTTTTTATGTCAGCCATGGTAGCGTTATACTCTATATGTAAAAAGGTAAGTGGTAATGACGCCTTAGAATGGAAGAAGTATACCCTTTTTAGTATTTAGGAACTTTTAGCTGTATTGTATACCAGGTGAAGAGGCTTGGATCTACCTCTTAGCAGAAAATAGAATATAGTACATTCCATATTATCCTTGGCCCATATGGCGGGCTGTATACTAGTACTAGAGTAGAATGTGGAAAGCTATGATATAGCTAGCTGATACATATATCATAGGATAACTGAGAGTATATAATAATATGACATATGTATCCTCTTGTTGGTCAAAGATAGTAATATATACCCATTTTATAGGCTGCCTGTTGGTCTGCTTGTAAAGTATATACTCCTTCTGAGTCTTCTTCACGTAGTAGTCACTTTTAATAGGTATGCTGTTTATCAAGGCTATTTTAAGCATGATGTCGCCTAGCGACAATATTATATCCTTTTCTGTCTATGGTACAGATCATTGCCTATACTACTATTTTAACGAGTTATCAATAAGACTGGCTCCCACAAATATTCCCTGGTATAAGATAAAGATACAAAGTATATGAAATAATGAAATATTACTTTTTCGCTGGAGTATGCTACTACTGCTGCATGGTGGGAATTAGCTGTATCTTTATTAGATAATCTTCTTATCTTATATCTTAGAAAGTATTCCAGGTTTAGTATAATGCCACAAACATGTCTACGAGTATTCTAATAAGACTGTCAATGACATCTTCGATATTGCTAATAAGTGAATATATATAAAGCTTTTTACACCCTGCCGAGGAATATAATAATTTATTAAGCAAATGTGTAACATTTAGAATATTATCTACTTTATCCTTACTTAGTGGAACAGTACAGTATATAGTTGTGTCAAGTAATTCTTAGCTTAATTTTGATATTTCTCGATATATTTCGACATAATCACTGGTCTTACTAGTTCCAATAAAGAAACTTACCCCAGCTATTTAAGATAGGGGTATGGGTGTATCCTTTCTCCCTAAGTGACATAGACATGAGCATCCTTTGTATCTCTACTGTAAGTATCTCTTTTATGTGTATATTCTATTTATAACTACTTATTCTCTGCTATTTAGTCTGATCACTCAGCTTAATGTGAAAGCGAGTACCTTGATAATGGAAAATGACACTTTGCTATAAGTATTAGCTAATAGGAGCATTTTTGTCATTTATATGGTTTACATGCTTGCCAGTATAGTTTTGCTTTTGAGTAAAAAACTAATAGGTAATACTATCAAGATGATGATACAGCTAAACTAATATGGACAACATGTCACAGGATTACGGTTACATTAATTATCTATAAAGACTCCTTTCCGAGTAATGCTGGTAACTAATATATATGCTAAATATGTAAAGATAAGAGGATCCTTTAACTATACAGATTAAATGCATTATAGTTAACTATAAGCTTAATAATGTAAGTAATCTCCAAGATAATATGCACCTCGGAAATATGGCATAAAATTGTATTTCACTTAATAGCATCTATTTGATAATATTTAGGTATACCTCATTGCATTTTTCTGCCTGTATACAATAATGATCTTTTATCTATGGTTGAATCCATACTTTGTGACTACTCCTATTATACAAGCAATTGTAGCTTAACAGTGTGACTGTCAAAGATTCCCATACTACTACTATATTATACCTGTTTATTGACACTGAATAAAGCCACCCCATTATTTAATTGAGTATTATATATATACATACATACGTTCCTGATTGCTAAGGTAGCCTTTATTTTCGAATAAAGGCTGAAATAATTACTTATAAGTAATTGATAGCCTTTTACTTTAATTTATATCTTGCTATTAATGTACCAGGCATATTCATGAACTAGTGTGCATGCTAGTAAGTTTGATTAATTGTTTAAAATAAAGAATTATGTACTCTTCTATCTGTCTGACAGCAATATATGACAGTAAAAGGAGTCCATCAAGGAAAAGGTACTATCTATTAAATTAAGCTTAAGTATATGCACAGTAAAGACTTTGTTACAGTCAAGGGTTTACGTGAAAAGGCTGTTAAATAAAGTGTCAGTATTTTCTAGTAAAAAGTCTACACGTATTGTGTACCCACTATACTAATGATACAAATACTAGTATTATATCAGGAGTAACCAGCTATACTAAACATACTTACTTTTTGGTCCATTTGGTAACCCTTTAGGTGAAACAGTGCTCTCTCTCTGCATCCAGGTATGCTAGTATACTAGCAGCTTATACAAAAGCGTGTATATTACTGTCATCATAATACAGGGCTTACCTATAACTGTATGTATCACTCAGCATATCGCCTACTAAAGGATTAGTTTTACATAAATAACCTATATTCATATAAAAGCTAAACTATTACCCCATAAAGTATAAGACCTATCAAGATAAACTTATACTATCTCAAGTATCCTCCAAAATCTTATAATATAGGTAAAATAACAAAATATCATCTATAATAGATATCTGGATACTGGATAGGCTATATAATAATAATATCTACTGGATGTACATAATAAAGCAACAGACCAAGTCTATTATTACTCCCTGGTCATTCTCATCAATGAGAGTAAGCTACTTATATAGACGTATCCATCATTTTTAAGACAAATAGGTTTGTTTATCTATGGTATGCTAGAAGGGTCTATATTTATCTCTTACTTTAGAGTTTCTCCTACGGAGAGAAAAGAGTGGGGGTATCTACAATAGATCCTCAGAAGGAATAACTGGGAGATCTCTCATGCATCTATGCCACATCTTGGCTGTACTCGGATAAGTTCACAGATTATATATCATTGTGTTATATCACAGTATACATGGTACTAAATTATGCAGGTTAATTCTGGATATCATCTCTTACACTGTTCACAAGTAGGTCAATTCAATATTATTTTACAGATAGTATGTATAATTAGTAAGATTTCTTTAATTAATGCTTACATAAAAATAGCTATTATAGAGAATACGAAGATATTATACTTTTAGCATTATTAATCTTATGTAGATAATACAGTCTTTATATAATCTTGTAACTTTGATGTAGTCCAATTGGATTGAGCATACAGTAGGATACTATAAAAGTAAAGTAAACAGTCTTTTCTGTATAGCATTAGCATGATTTAACTTAGACTGTAACCAATTGAGTGACACAGGAGATATAAAGTATACCACAATTTGGTAATAGGCAATAGGTATATTGGAGGTATCCTTATTACCTTGAGCATAGGGTAGCGTTAACTAATAAGAGGTAATAATGATTAACAGGAGCTTCTTACTATTCAGATATACTCATATGAAATAGATATAGAATAAGCCTAGTTTGATCCATACCTAACAAGACTCATCATCAGCAGATTTATCTTATATGTATGAAGATAGTATTCGTATCAGTATAAAGTGCTCTTTTAGAAGATCAAAGAATATTATTATTAGTATAAGATACAAGCAGAGATTATAGATAGGGATATGTTGCCCTTTTACCACCAAAGAGGCTTCACCTGGTAGTGTATATGTATGTTGTAGCTGAAAGCTTCTCTGATATTCTTGTCTGCTCTTACTGTGATACAAGGTACATATACATAGTATTGTGAAAGTTACTATGCCATGGCATAAAATAGCATCTTAGTATATACAGGGGTCAAATTACGAGATTAGTTCCTCTTAAGAGGAATGTGTCAGGTATCCTCCCCTTGCTTCTGGTCGCTTATCTCTTACTATACTATTGCAGATACTGCCAACCTTTTGACCTATGCGATCCCTATATACAGGAGTATATGCTGATAATCAAAAATTAGGGATATATTCATTTTAAAGTTTATATGAGTAGATATACCCATAACTTGACTACCTACTTGTAATAAAAGGAGAATTCTAGCTAGCTCATAGCAGATGGCATATAGCTAATAAGTACATGTTTTACAGTGACTAAAATATGTTACTTTATCTTACCTTGGAAACAAGTCATATATGTGCAAAGCACGCTTAAGTACATGTCTTGTACTATAACTATGAACTACCCAGTCCCCTACCACGCAATAAGCCTATTTAAGAATAAAACTAATAAATATATATATTATTGTGAAATCCGTCTTTATAGCATTCAATATACATATTACACCTTGTCATTCCAGCCAGAAGAAGATAATAGGTGGTAATATGCTTACAGATGGCTGACATATTCATACAGATAAGTATATGCTCTATATGTGAAAAATATGCCCTGTAATACTATAGTCTTATTCTAGCAGCTATTAGACTATGCTTGCTTGGCTATCTTGCAAAATTGACTCTATCAGTCTTATTTTATTCTATTCTTTGGCAATATAATGTATATTTTGTTTTAATATCACCCATACTTACTTATCTTAATAGTTAAAACTACTACCTATACTAAATACGACCTACAGCTGACACTTAGATATTAGGTCACAAGTTCCTTTACCACACAATATATACCTGTTCCATTTATTAAACAGAAATAATTTAGCTTGTATATGATAATCATGGCATATCAGGTCTGTATACTAGATTATACATATAATCTTAACTTGAGCTATTATAGAAGACACTTTATCCAGAAAAGTCTCAACATATTTGGTATAGTATGTAATCCCATGCAAGAATAGCATGTACTTTGGATAACCTCTCCCCCACGGGCTAGATGATTCGCCAAAACCTCTAGTATACGCATTGTATGAATCAAGATACCAGGGATCTATAAATAGGTTGAACAAGGCTAAGTGGATCTATTCCTTATAGATCAAAACTCTATTTTTGCTAATGTGATATTATAGTCAGCTAGAAATTAGTATACCTTTTTGTTCCTTATCTTATATATGTAAAGCTATTTGATAGATATTTAGTCAATAAAGGTCCTATAAATGACTGCTGATACTCATTTGTTTACTTAATGTAGATTATTACATTTTATGACATAATTAGCTTAAGTGATCAGTATGGCTATTTATTCCTGGTAAAATAAAGGAAAGAAGGAAGTATATATATATCATATATATCGCTCTTATTTTAAGCGTATATTTCATCTAGAGTATCATTTATTACCAATATACCATCATAAAAAGCTAAATAGGGTATATTTTGCTAGGTTTTTAGTAAATCTGGTTAATAGAAGGATAATTAATGGAAAGTTACCGCTATATATCATAATAATAGGACCCAGTAAGATACAGGTATACAATAGATTTCTATCTTGGGTTTATTACACACTAGGCATATCATTTTACTACTATTTAAAAGATATGTTTAGCAGTAATAGCCTTGTGGTGGTATCTTTATAGGTTGTGTCAGCCATTACAATAGCTATCCCTCTAATTTGCATGTGATTTTTGAAATTACACTAAATAATCATAGCTATGCCAAAAGCGTATACTGTGTGGTATATTGGATATAGCAGACTTAATTTGGATACCATCCCATTTATTACCTTCACATATAAGAGCATACCGGAATTACATAATCTTGACCAAATTGGATATATTACATCAGCACAATAGAAAAAGAGGATACCTGGTGGTAGGGACTTTCATCTGAGGGCAAAAAGATAAAATGCTACACGAGTATACCTATACTACCAGCTATTAGGACTACAATTTTCACCTATAACTATGGTTACTATATTATGCAATCACTTGAAGATACTTGGACCCAATTTAGAGGGTATTATTTACATATGGATACCTAAATATTCACTATTAAGAATAGCTATGTAAGCATTACTAATTATGCAGCAAATAATATGTACCTAACGGCGAGGTACGTATATCTATAAATGAATAAGAGTAATCCTTGTTTACAGATAAAAGGTAAAGAGTGTTAATACTTTCACTATAGCCTGCAGCAATAGATAAAACTGGTATATTTGGGGATTTGCAGACGTATTCAGAAGATATCAGCTTAATTTCAACGCTGACGAGGAAGATTAATATGCTTTGTGATAACTACTGCAAGACAGGCTAAGCTTTTCATGTCTATTCTATTCTATCACTACCCTTATCTAAGATAATACTTGCTATAAATGAAATATCCTTATAACCCTATACGGGTAACTTATACCAAAGATGATAATAACAGTGCAACTGGGATCGCTTATTTCTTTTGGGTGGGGACTACAGATGACTATGTGCAAAAATAGGATTACTTGATATATATACACTTTACCCAATATTATCTTGTATCAAAAAATGGTGAGATGTACTTATATAATAGGTGTACGGAAAGCATATGATCACGAGCAATATAATTTAGTGAAAACAGCCCATCTCAAGGGATAATTTTACTGTTTACTCATCAAAATAAGCTTAAGTAATTTTAAAGGATCATTTCCTTATAAGCATAGCAGATAATATCTACTTTAGGTTACTCAAATGGTTATAACCCATAATACAAGTGTACTGTGTATAAACCAACGTAACTGCGATGAAAACACGCTATTATGTGATAAGGCATATGCCTGTCATGCAAAAACGAAGCAATCCTACATACTCTTACAGGAGAGGAGATCTGGTGCTGCCATATATTGAAGATAATGTCATATAGTACATTATCCTTGAACCATTAAGGGAAAATCCATTGCAAAGTAAAGAAATCATTTATGTAATACAAGATATACACAATCCACGTAGTATTAGTAATAATCCTATCACTGTTATACTACCTAGATATATACTGATCAAAAAGTGAACTATTACCTCTAGTAGCTACTGAAGTAGTAAGCAATACATAGGAATACCCTGTTTTAATATATTTCAAGTAACAAAAGAGAATATGTAGCTTTCAGCATGAATTAGAGGATTTATACAAAGTTCCTGTATAGAAAAGTATATCCATATGTAATGTGCAAGATCTATACCTACTACCTACAGAAGTTAATTTTGGTTACTTATAGAAGGAGTTTCATCCAAATTAAGTACCCCTAGAAGATGATAAGGGTCCAATTGATAATATTGTAAACTTTGATCATTATAAAAGATACTATAATGAGCCCAAGATCCAGAGTACTTAATAAATCATAGGAAGACTGCTGGCATAGTAGTACCATCTTTGATAAAATATAGACGATTATTTACATATACCAAACTGGAGTGAACTCGATGCCGTAGTGGTAGAAGGATCTCCTGCTAGACTATTTCTGTAAGCGTATTGTCAATAAGCAGAGATTATTTATCATAGTACCAAATATAATCATAGGATCCCTTTTTACTATGTATTAAGAGAATGTATCCTTATGCTTGGGCAGATCATTTAAGATATTCTGTGGATATTGAATATCTCAAGAGATTTCATATAATTTTGTTATTACTGAAGAGAATATCATGTATAGCGTAGGACCTAGCTTTGTTACCTGTAACCCATAGTTAAGATAGATTCCTCTACTATACTACTAGGCACTCCTTTTTGTCTTTTGGAGGGTAAGATTCGCTAGCTTCATGGAACGGTGTAAACTTAGATTAATTTACCCTCCAATCAGGCTATTTGGATACTTTTTGGTGATATATGCTAATCAATGAGAGATGATATATATATATATCTCAACTTTAGACCTGCTAATGAAGACCTTAGTAACAGTGTACCTTTCTTATTCAGGAGGAAGCTAAATGATCAAAATTGACATACGAGGCTGCTTTACACACTTAATCTAGAAGATCTGTATATAAGTATTCTCTAGAATATGGCAAGTATACAGCTATCATTTTGAGCTGAAATTCTAGAAAATGTACCTTTTAGCCTGCTAGTATAGCTTATTGAATCCTAGAACCTTTTGGTGTATAAGCAGGGTTGGTTTCGAGGAAGGTATACTATTCCTTATTATGAAAAGATACCATCAAGATAGAGAATAGCCGAAATAACCATAAAAATATAATTATGGCAGTCTGTAATGGCTACACGCTAGTAATAAAGTCAACTATAGTTGACTTATACAGATATACATGAAAGCTATGTATAAGGTAATAATTTGTATTCTATATATAGTAGTGGTAGATTCTTCTACTGGTGCAGCATTAGCTCTATAGGCATAAGATCTATATAAATATGCTATTTATTATATAGGAATACGCTACAGGCTTTATCACTCTTTAATATAAGGATGATTACATATAATAGAGCATTTTCTTTGTAATAAGGGATCCCTTTTGATTATGGCTGCTAGTTCTCTTTAATCTCTTTAAATACTTGTGTATATGACTATATTACACAAAATAATATTAGGCTTAATATGCATCATTTTGAGTATATCCCTTACTGTTAAATAATGTATTTATAGCTTCGTCTATTATGTATAGATTGAAGTAAAAGAATTAACCATAGAATATGTAGAATTCTGATAAGATAAGCCGAATACTAAGAGTAGCCAAAATGACACTAAATTTGAAGGGGGCTAGTGGATATAATTATTGGGATATATATGTACTAATATTTTATAAACTATACATTATCTTAAAATGTCAAGTAAGCTTATCATAGAAAGAATTGTAATGCTTAAAGCAATCGATTGTATCTGAAATAGCGAAAATGACCTGTAGTGGTGGTAGAATAAGTCTCTGGTGAACTCTTTTATTGTTTGTACCCTCCATTTGTGTAAATATACTTATCTGACTTATACACGCTACCGAGATAGCCAATTTGGTGACATCATCCTCCATATAATAATAGATCCTATGTGTAAGTAGCCTCTTTTTAATCCTGTCTATTAAAGGTTATTATGTTGAAAAAAGCTCTATAATAAAGTGTATTATCTATACCTAGGGATTTTAAGTACCTTTTGAATATCCATGCAGACTTTCCATATTATCAAGTTTGTCAGTATAATAGTGTGTAAGCAGAGTTCCTATATAGTAAAACTAATCTTCATCCATACCTTTAAAATTGTCCATGTAAATAACATTAAATACGCCACTGCCTGTCAGCACAGTACATATAGTGGAATTTATGCTTTTTTAGGATCTGTGGATGGTTTTATGAGATATATGCAGCAAAGACAGAGTCTATATCCTAGCTCTAAATGGAATCATTAAAGATACAATAATAGGGTGTCAAAGTTACTTCGTAATAATCTCTTTATATGCTAAAAATACAATTGATCACTATCCTGCATAGATAAAATTACAGCTATATACTAAAATATCTAGCTAGAAAATAGTGTATACACTGCTTTATCCTTAATAAAAAGCTGTGGACGATTTATACATATAGTAACTGACTAATAATGCAATTCTTGCTTTTATATTGGATGGTGTAACCTTTTGCTCGAGGCTGAGATTTATACTAAATGACTACTATGTAGTATTTTTGGTCTGAGAAAATAATATCCTTGATTATTGTACCAATCGTGAAGATTATAATGTGTATAATATTTTTTATAACTGTTAACTAATGTTAACCTATAGATAGATAGAATGCTGTATCCTTTAGGGGATAATAACTAGTTATACATAAAATAGCAGTCCTGGCAGTGGTAGAATAATCTGCTGTTTGACTACTTGCATCACTCTTGACATCTTTGGTCATATGGTTAAATAAAAACATTAACTATTATAGTCACATAATATATCTCCAAAATTTTCTATAAGGTAGGGATAGCCTTTATGTTCCTTTTTAATATCTTACACCTATACCTGTACCTATCCCTAGCCGTAGCCATGGTTAACAGCCCATTTTGTGGCTCCATTATGATATATATATCAATACTCATTTCATCACCCTCTAAAGAGTAAATACTTTGGCACATAGTAACAATAGATATCTTCTAGAATATTCATTAATGCTTGAGTAATTACTCACGGTACAAACATTAATATAACCTTCTTTAAAAGTGCAATGCCATCAGTATCTTGCTTATTTCACCAGATTCCTTGCAAGGTATAAAAATTGTACGCAGGGTGGACATAAAAGCAGGAGTGTAACCCATGGTGGGGAAGAAGCCGCTGCTAGACTACTTTATTAATCCTCTTTTCACGCTATATCTTATTTGTAATATGGCTTGTACTTTAGACCATCATTTGCAGCATTTTGGAGATATATTCAATGTTATTTTGGATCCCTATCTATCTAATTTTACTATTACCAAAGAATAATCATGTATGGACCCAATTTTACTATTTGCAAACAATAGTTAGTATACCCATCTCGATAGACATCATTTTTATCTTCTAGGTAGTAAGGTTTCTTATATTTATCAGCATTTGTGACTTAATTAGGTTATATTAGGATGTTTTTTAGCCATATGTGCTGTACTAACTGAAGACAGCATATAGATTATAGATTCTACTTTAAAATCTATTAATTAAGGGCCTAGTGACAGGATTACCTTACTTATTTAGTGAAAAGCTAAGATAACAAATAAGGTCGCTTTATACTTAAGCTGGAAACTATAGCTATACACATTTTTAAGCTTAAACTGAAGTTTTACAAGATGTACAATTTAATTAACTGGTATATGAGATAACGGTTATGCGATACCATAATAACCTTTTTAATGTTCAAGCAGACTTAATGTAGGTAAAGAAAGGTTATCCTCTAGCATAAAAAGAAGATATCATGCTTGAGAGAATAGCTAAGATAGAGTATTCTAGAGGATATAAGTATATTGGTACCTAAGCTAAGAGATTGGATAGCATTGATGCATGTATGCCCAAGTTGCTAAAGGTTAACATATGTGTATAGAGGGATATACTTGTCCCTTACGAGGTGATCATATATACCTATAGTAGAATGAGTAATCTCTAGTGGTAGAAGAATCTACTGCTGGACTATTATTTAATTGGCACCATTATTACTCCATATTTACAACTTCTTCTTTTTAGTAATATTTTGTAAAAGCTTATAAGATCATGACTATCTTATTTTATAGATACCCTAAAGTGTTTACAAGAGTAATATTTAAAGAATAGCATTGGTCGAATTATACAATGTGTTTACCCAAAAGTATATACACGACTTAGTAAACCAGATAAAATCAAGATTAGTCCCTGAATATCTATCATATCCTACCATAGACATTTTATCCTTTATTTGATGGGTAGTCCACTAAGTGCTTGTTTATATGGTATAAGTTAGTCTAGTAAAAGGATACCTTTCTCCCATGTAGAGCAACACCACGATTATACCCTCCATACCTGTATCCGTTTAACCGCTGGCTAATAGCACCTATTTTCACTGATATAGCTTCCAGGTATTAGTTAGTGGAAATTAGCCCTTTCCACAAGGAGAATCTTTTATATTTTTACAATAGGTAAAATGTGCATATTACATATAGCTCCTTACCATTACTTACTAAACTGGCATACTTACCAAAAAGAGTACTTATTTTAGCATATAGGCAAAGTAAGTGTACCTGTCATATACAATTATGCTGGTATGTAGTCATCACTAAAGAGATATATAGCTAGAAGAGATCTCATGGCTACCCTGCTTAGTAAGATCCTTGCCAATATCCTCGATAGGATCATTTTACTAGCATTACTAGTTTAATATCAAATTTATACCTCCTACATTCCCAGTAAGGATTTAAGACCTATATGATAAAAGTATACTATTTTGTATATAGCTCGTTTGGTCAAATAATGCTATATGCCTGAATTGTAAAGTTACACCTTAGATCCTACCAGAGAAATATAATAGCTAAGTTTGAATCATTTTGTATATCTATTTTAAAGTCAATAACCATATATATGCAGTCTCAACTTGCAAAATACCCCAACATATTATCCTTATTTCAACACTGAGGTAAGCATATGCATTGATATAGTATAAAGGGATCCTCTATATAGAGAAGATAATATCATAATAAGTAGTCTTGCTTATATATTTAGCTAATAACCTTATATCTATACCTTTTATCTTTTAAATGTGGAAAGAGGCTATTCCTTGATAAGCTCAGAGATATGATACATCTGTTATCCCAGAATATACGAATTATTACCTTTAACGATCCCACCAAGGAGATAGTAAGCCTTTACAGTCATATATTAAAAGAGGAATATCTGGGGTCCGGTACCGGTACCAATACAGGCACTGGGAATAATAGCAAAATTATCTATATATATTAGGATCCTTTTAAAAGCTTTAATAGCATGCTGAAAATACTTGAATATACTGGACTGGTAAGCAGCAAACACATGATAAAATAATCCTCTAAAAGAGTACGTCCTAGGATAGGAGAATATCCTGGTATAATGGTACCTAAGCTGCTATAGCGAAACATAGCATACCTTAAGATCCCACAATATATGCGATAGCGATTCAGGGCTGAATATGTGACGAAGCGTACCAGGTATCAGATTCACTTCTAGAGAATCTTTCAACAAGATATTTGCATTATTGATCCAATTAACAGGATAGCTAATGTTACCAATATCCCTTCTCTTTACCTAGCTGCTTATGCTTAGACAATATGCAATTACTGGCATCATATTAAACCATATCCACCATTTTGGCTACAACTGCTCGAGTATAGCAGAAAGCCTTGCAGTATTTTCCTCTATATGCTTTCATTCTTTCTTTTAATAGATTAGCTATTGTCTGTATTCTATGCTTTATCCTTTACGTATCAAAGTTAATTATTATGCTAAACAGTAATGGGTTTAGTAGTAAATTATCTTCTCCTATTATTATTATTAGGACAGCTTATTCTATAGAAACATATCAATATTATTCTTACCCATTAGCTAAAGGAGGGTCAGATATACCATATGCTTTTATCTATTATGGTGTCATGCGTATAGTATAAGCATACTCCAGTATCTTATGTAACAAAAGTTGTCTTTAGCTAGTTTCTAGTGTAGTAAGTATATTAAGTATCCCTATAAGATCATATGTAGAGAATTGGAGATGATTTCCCCTATATCTTTCTTGTAAACTAAGCGTTTCTTCCAGATTATACAATTCCTTTTATGTTGAGAGAGATTACCCACAGTTATTCCTCAGGATATTTTCTATCTTAGAAAGTTGATATTAGGTATTATTTTATTTAGCTGTGTTATCATTATTTACAGATAGGATAAGCTAATTATTGTTAAAAGATTGAATAGGTATGTATATCCTATGCTAATAGTATAGTTTAATCAAGGCTAAGAAAATCTTTACACTTATTTGTCAGAGGAATAATGTCAGCTTACAGGCTACGCTACATATATGTAGTATGGCCACCATTTGACTATATTGCTTGCAGTAAGATCGAACTATGGATAAAGTAAGATGAACCGAGGTTTAGATGATTCCAGGGTGGCCATAAAGGGTAAAATCGCTACACTATTGTCTGCTTGTGGATCTATTTAGGGTATGGGGATACCTGTATAAATGTATGCTATTAGATTATATCTAATAATAGCTACCTAATACTTTATATGACATCTTATACTTACATCTACCCTTCTTCTTTAATCTTTATAGCTAAAATAATAGCATAAGCGCGAATAATAGTAGATAATTATATAAATAGCATATATCTATTTATACTTTAGATAAGTATACAGGAACAGGATATAAAGAGAGTATTCTTTTATCTAACAGCAAGATTGTCCAACTAGAATATAAAAGAATACTGTACAAACATACAGAGATATCTATATAGCTGTATACACGACCAATAAAACTGGAGATATCCATGGGGAATAGGGGGACCAGCTTTACTCATATATTTATCATGTCACTGTATTAGACACGAAAATCAACAAACAATGCCTCCAAGATCCTCTTTTTACATAGTATAAAGTCACCTCTAAGCTTTTAGCATAAATTGAGCTATCCTTATTTCTTTTCGCTTAAGGTATAGATATACTTACCCTGCCATCATTCGTCTCTATTTGATTCAAAAGGGCAACTACAATCATTTATTAATGAATTTATAGAAATAATAGGTATTCTTAAAAATATATACAAATAGGAGACAAACACTATATTCTTATCTTACACCCTTGAGACAAGCAAATAAATAGATATTCCATAAGGTCTAAACATGCAGTATGATGCTTAAGTAATTAACATCTTCATAAGGCAGATCACAAATATTATGACAGGATTTTAAAAGATTAAAAGAAGGAGCCATACTATGCTAGTTTAAGTAATATATATATATATAGTCATATATTATATCAGTATAGCTAATCTTGTATATTAGCTGACTATCATTGAATAAAAAGCCTGCTTTTATGTTATCTCTATTATATAGCAATACACTCCGTTGACTTATAGTCATAGACCCTATTACATTTATCTATGCTTTTTATAACCTGTATTATTTATGCAGGAGCATTAGCCTGGCATTCTAAGAATACATAAAAAAGGGATCCTAACAGCATTATAACAGGTTACAGGTGGTATACTATACCACTTTTTAGTCTTTCCAGCAAAATGAATTAAATAAAGAGCTTCATGCTCTTCGCTGGGATAGCTTTCAATCCTATAGTTGATTAAGCAGTTACTTAAAGTCAACATAATCATTATCTCCAATATATATAAGTAGAAATAAGAATATGTACTTTTAATGGTATGATTATCTAGCAGGTGGATAAGATATAAGGTTACGTCAGGATAAGGTACAGTTATAATATGCTTTATTCTAGTCTAAATCAAGCCATGGTCTTTAGAATGCTTATATTACCTTGAAATATTGGATTATGCTAGATAATTCTAGTATGTGGAAGATCTCTCTCATCTTTATCAAATGGTATCTTTAATAGAAGTGATAATAATGATATTGTAGATTTACTACTATATTTAATGAGAGGTTTGCAGATAGGTTTATGCTTTATAAGAAGTATGGCATTCTCTTAAGTCTGACATCTTCCAACAGGCTTGGGATCATTTAGTGGCAGAAATTGCTATAGGCATACGCTATGCTATCCCAACAGTAGAATGATCATCTATACCTACATTTGGCACATTGTGATGAAAGAGTATCCATTACAGGCTAAGCTGTCCAAGCTGTGTCATCCAAGCAATTCATTTACGTTTGATGTGTATACAGGCTATCTTTAACCAGATGTATCTTTTATCAATGGTTACTGTAATAATGGACACCTTGTCCAATAAAAGAGGATATATTACTTTTATCCTTTATTTAATAGAATTTCTTCTAGATATATATGCTCCTTTAATACTATACTAGCTAAAGAAATGATTTATCTACAGCAAAACTTGCTTTATCCTCATGTTACAGAATATACCCTACATTAGGTTCTATTTATCTTATGCAAATATCATTATTTATTTAGACAGGGTAAAATAGCATTTTAATTATATGCATCTTTTATTAACTTTTGTAGTTATATTTTATGCTGTATCTTTATGGGACTATAAATAGTTATTTTTATGATAATACCCTTTGTATGTCTGACAATACTATATTTTACATTTAATAAGGAATCTTATTTATCCACTAAAGTATATATATACACACCCATGAGAGAAGAGAAGACAAGAAGTAATAGTAAAATGATTGGAGTAACTATAAGTAGAAAAAAAGCATATTCCACGTATACCCATACCCTACCGTTACCTCCTACTACCAAGGAAGGAATTTGTTTAAAATAGATGTAAAAGTCTCCTTACTTACTTACTGTAGTAAAAGAAACATGTGATAAAGAGGATTACTATACCAGAAATTATGCAGGTATAGTCTAAGGTATGATCGATCCTAATAAAATAGCTCGCATTGCCAGCTTTATCAAAAGCTATATATATGCCTGACAAATAGCGTGCATTTTGATATTATAGCATATTCCGTGTCATCTATAGACAATGGGTCTGTATACTGATTGGTCAGGAAATAACAAGGATACTATTATCTAATAATGCCATAAAGATAATGAAGGATAAGCTTATAAATAGGGTATTAATAACATTACAGGGTCTATCTGGGGATAAATTCGACTATATGCTGATATTTTACAAATAATGACAAACTGTCTTTACTACTATCATAAACTATTTAATCAGTATTCTTTTACTTTCAGCTTTATACAATAGAAGGCTACACCATTGCTTTTATCTAAGCTTAAATATTAGGTCTAGATTTGTAAAGCTTTGAATAATCTTGTTGATCTTGCAAGTAAGCCTTGCTCAGCATGCAGCATGGGAGATATAAATCATCATATTATTTAGCAAGTATTTGATAAAACTTAGGTATAATCAAAAAATTAGCTGTAAATCGCTCCTTTTAGTCAATTAAATGATTTTTACCTTAATAGGGATACCATATACAGCGAACTTGTTAAAATAAGATATCAAACTGAGCTATCCTTGCATCATGCCATGTTCCACTACTTTATTTAGGTTAAGTGGAAAGTAGAGGGGTAATCTATCTATATAGAATTACTGCTATGATATATATAATGTGAAAGGAATAAAAAGATATGGTTAACCTATTATCTTGCCTAATTCAAGAATAATATGATGTATATCTTGCTAGCTTTCTAATCACAAACAGGTTTTAACAGGTAATTAAAGTATAGTTTTAGCATCTTTAAGCTTTAATATCTTAGTATAATCATTTCGTAGGAGTGATATATACTCTATGGGGGTAACCAGGCCAAATTAGTCTCCATTTGATATATAGTATACTCTTACTAGAGAATTTACATGATCTGTTTAACTATAATCCAGTAAAGGGAAGTATCAATATCATTAAATTACATCATATTTAGCTAAAGAGGAACTATTGACGTAAAAGCTTTGGGATAAGCTTTATTAAGATACACTTTTAAGTGAACTTTCATACTTTTGCAATAGGTAGGAGAATCACTCTTTGCTAATAAGCAGAATATACCTTTTTACATAGGCTGAATGTAAAGATATTGTACACTGTTCGCTAGTATCACATATAGATAGGATATTATATGATAGTTGTAAGATCTCTATTACTTTCGCTTAGTTTACATTAATAGTACCTCATTCTGCTTGTTTTTCAACATCATGGACCATTATTTGGCTAATATTGAAGCCTTATTCAGAATACAGCTATGATAGAGGGTCTAGCTTTATGTAAAAAGTAGACTTTACGACTAATAATATCTATATTTCTGGAGATAAGCTAGTTAAATTTTCAGGTATAAAAACAATGTATGGTTATATCAAAAGCATATACACTTTCAGATATAAAAACTTCTTAGCCTGTATATACATAAAAGGCTATTTGTACTATACTCAGACAAAAGTCTTATATGCTAGGATATAGCTTTCAGGTTCAGCTTTTGTTGTTATGATTATAACTGTATGCTATCTATTACTTCATCCCTTCTTGGATCTCTACCCGTACTTACAGATCCGGTGTACTATCTCCTAAAGTTCCAGTGGCACGAAAGGCATACTGATCAAACCATTAAGAGAAAGAGAATCAAAAATATCTGCCTATCCTATATTATGGTATACCTTTTTAAACTAGCTGGTATAAAGCTATCTTGAAACTATAAATGAAGAAATTACATACATACCTTTATCTTTAAGTAGTGGAAAATGATTACGGTATCATTTCTTGTAATCGTACTACCTATATCTATAAGTCCAGGTAATATGAGCACAGTATTTTGCCTATATTAATCCTATTATTCAAGGACTAGTAATATCTGTGTATATAGATATCTATGTTAGCCTGAATGTATAGCATACAAGATAATGTTTTTTACTAAAGTAAAGGTTTTGTTTGTATGTGTGGAATACCTGATAATAAAGCAAGCTATTCGTGCTATTTTTGTCATAATTGGTTTGCATAAAAGCCTTATACCTTATACGTACATATAAAATGGCAAAATTGAAGTGTCTTGGATGATCAGCGATCTTCGATTTATTGATAGGTTACCGTAAACAGTATATTGTTATTACTTGTGGAATAGTATAAGTATGACCCCAGCATTAAGATTGGCCTTGTTAGCGTCTTGAGCAACACCTATTCATCTATGAGGGGATAACTTGGCTAAAATATCCATGATATATACCCCTAGAAATACCGCCCTATGGAAGCATCTATTCCTTTTATGTCCCACGTGTATATGTTGCCTCTTATTATAGCAAAAACGAGTAGTATCATGACAATATCAATAAAAGCATAGAGCTCTTAGTATCTTTGCAGAATTATAGCTTGCAGGATACCTTTCATATTAAAATAGACGTAGTGATCCATTAATATGCTGTTTATGAAGATGACATATAGCTGTAGGAGAATAATGATACAATTAACATGAAATTGCATTAGTATCACTATTTGGGTATGCTTAAGCCTGATTATACCATTTGCTCAACCATGAAGAACAAAGGTTTAATTAAGGCGATCAAATAAAGTAATACAGGTATTATATATGTAGAATCTTGTTATACTGAAAAGTTAAAGAATATATCTCTTATTGCCAGGTTTAAAAGGCTTTATACCAAGGTATTCTGTTATTGCTGTGAGAGCTTATTATTTGGGTTGCACTTAACATAAAGCTTATAAAGTCTTTCTTAATTTGTCCAAAGCTAGAGGAGAAGTACAGATAGGTTATACCCCCACTGGTATCTNCAGTAAAGCACTGGTTGCCTATTTCACTTCAATTTCTCTTCCTAATAGCTTTTGGCATACTTTCTATATATATCCCTGTTATTTGCTGCATTAAACCTGTATTCATCCTTTACCATATGTATATATATACAGTAATAGTCAACGACTTATTATATGGGATTGGGATAGCGCTCTTATATAGATGTTATCAGCTCGTCACATGTCCCTTGTTAATCATCTTACACCATTATCTACCAATGTAGGTTATCATCTTGCTGTCTATGCGAATACCATATAGCATGAATTATATTGATTAGGTGCACTAGCAATAATAGTAGCATTGAATAGATACTCTGAACTCCATAACCCTTTGCTATAAGCATAAATAGTACCCCACACTACCATTGTTACAAATTCAGAAGTATTCACTGTGTACATTCGAATATAGTAGGATGATCTTGCTAAAAAGAGGCAAGAAGGATAAAGATCATTATAAGGTATTAATAAAGATATCCAAAGAGTATGCTTATACTGCTATGTATCCTTGCCTCTTAGCTGTAAAAGACTTTCTTTACATAATTGGATATATACACGTGATATCCTACTTTTAGGTAATACAACAGGCATAGTTACACACCGGCTATAATGAAGATGCGAAAAAGAGGTATCCAAAGATAGTATGAGCAGTAAATTTGAAAGAATAAAGGAGCTCATATAGTGACCTTTCACGCAAATTATGGAACAGCTTGTCATATTTATACAAGTGTATAGCTATTATCTTAGATTACATTGTAGCAACATTGAGGACTATCACGATCATTTGACCTGATCAATAAATGATACAAAAATAACTAAAATACCCTTATATGTACGCTAGCTGTATAAATAATCTCACATATCTCTAAGATTAGATTGGATTACTTTAAGTACTGTATCCCTCTCTATACGACATCATATCACCTGCCATGTACCTAACGCTATGTAAACCTTGTAGTAGAATTTTATACCCTCTCTCGAATAGATAAAGCACACTTTGTGTCAAGAGACTAGCTAATAGGTATAAATATAATAATTCCACCAAATAAGGACATACACTAAATAGGAGAGCAATTTATCACCATAGCACGTATGCCTGACATTAAAACACTAATTATACTTTGTTTGGAACTATTATTATTCTATATGACTAGATAACTCATATTCCTCCAAATATAAAGCTTTCTTTATAATGTAAACTGTTTTTACTGATTGACCGAGAATAATAGGACATTTTCTCCTAAGGATAATGTTATACATCTGTAGCATACATAAAGGCTAACAACCTAGTTAAAATAGCATATATTATTACGTCATGAGCATTAGCGCTTATAAATATTGTAAGGAAGACATCTATTAATATTCTGGTATAGCAAGAATAGATGACTACAGTAGCATTTATTATGCCTCAGGCTATCCCCTATCCCCATCGAGTAGAGAGAGAGAGAAAGCTATATTATAAAGAATACTTTATACCTATTTCTGGAGATAATGATAAATATACTCGATATACAGAACTTTCATCATATCTTACCAAATAAGTTGATGTATAGCATTATCATACAATATATATGTATATACCAGATAGCAGTAAAGTAAAGTAAAAGGATATATGTCACCTCATGGGTACGAGCAGTAGGATAAAGTTAAGCTTTACGTGTGTATACTCTCCATTACAAGATAGTTTTGAGCATTCTCATTATATAAGATTGCTATTAGCTGTAATGTAACAGTAATTTTTATGATAATCTCTCTATTCTTACCAGGCGTAAGCCGTTCTATCAGAATGGGTAGACAAATACTCGAATAAGTTATAACAACAAAGGATGAAGCATATTACGAGAACGTACAAGAAATATCAGCAGGTTCCTTTTATATAGGGTAATGGTTTTATACACCTAAAAGAGATACCTAATATTCATTATCTTTCGAAAAAACAGTTAGATGGAGACAATGGATCTAAAATGGCATGGATAATACCTAAAGGACGTACATATCTTATATACTTACAGTTCATCCACACTGTTAAGGATATGTATACGCCAATGAATAAGTATTCTCCTCAATAATTAATGTTACATGAAAGGCTGGTCATGCATAGGAGGAAAGAGAGCCTATAGCAATAATTTAGGGTATGTTAGAATGAAGATGCCACAAGCGATAGATATAGATAATGAAATGAAACTTTTGCTGGTGGAGAGTAAAATAGCATTATTTCATCGCTCAATATAACATTGTCAGATATTTGTTATATTTAAGTATTATATTCAAGCACTTTCCTAATGAGCGGAACTATGACTCAATTTTACTGACTAAGAGACTACTTGTATGCCTTTGTGTATACTTTCTTCTTTTATGGACCACAAAGTGTTTATATGAGAGTACAAGGATCCCATATCCCCCTATAGCTTGGTCACTGTTTATACCATTTTGCTGTGGTCAAGGGTACACTTAAGGTAAATTGATTATATGCTTAAAGAGCATATCTCTTATAAAAAGCAGGTTATTTAATATTAAGGATTAAACAAGTGTACCAAATAGTATTATCATACTAGCACGGTACTCTCCTCTTTTTTTAGGAAAGAATTAAATTAGTTATACCCAGAATCACCTAATAGGTGATATTTGCAATATTCTTTTACTATTTTGAAGATATTATCAAAAGTAATCACTATTTTAAGGATCCTTAATAGGGTTACAAAAGAACAAGTATACATAGAAGATCATTCACTGCTAATGCTAAGAAATAGTCATTTTTATGCCTATTATACAAATCTATCCAATAGGTCTATACTTTTGCATATAAGTGGCTTAATGGATTAGTAAGAGCTATTGTTATCCATAATCCCTCATCTTACCTAATTTCATGACTTGGCTTAATACACTTGTAAACATTCCACTTTTAATAGCTAGCTTTCCCTCGTGGAAAGCATTATATATATACCATACGCTTTAATGTTGTATAATATCAGATTCTGTTGCATATATAGCTCTACCTGAATAATTGTAAGTAATGCTTTATTATATTTCAAGGCTATCAAAATAGCATAGGATTAAATAGCTGTATCCTCTTTATCTTTAGCCCGCTTTGTTAGTTTCAAGATATCATATAGCCTGTTAAGCTTTGATTAATTGTGCTGAACTTATCCTACTGAGTACATGAAACTTTACTTTAACTAGTTGCTACAGCGATGTATTATTAGTAGAGATGCTAAATAGTGATACCTATATTCCTTGAGAAGCTATTCTTTATCCTTTAAATAGGTACAAGCAGAGAGAAATAGTGTTTATACATAGTAATTCTACATTTGATAAAAAGGAATCTAATCTATCAGCTAAAATGCTTTTATCCAAAAACCCTCAATCATACCTTTTGATTAAAAATATGTAATTATTCAAAATAAGGCTCTATTGTATTCTTTAATTCACCTACACTTGCGTAGCTCATTATCTACTGCTCTCGAATTCTCCCACCTGGTCAAAGTTGTATACTTGGTGAGTAATGTAGTAAGCAATTGTGTAAATAACGAGGAGAGTAGTCTGATATAATAATATTGCAGTAGATTTAACCTAATTAGATATAAGTAGTACAGTGTCACTTTACATGTAGAGCTTGCCACCATCACCTTTATAATAATTTAAACTATATTATGTAGATAAAACACACCCTCTGCAATACATGTCAACCCTATGTATCTTCTTCCTCCAATCTATCTTGTCAATGACTTAAATAGGGGAGTTAGTCAGAGATGATAGACTACTAATATTTCATATAATCACGCTAAAGAGTCCTTTACAGAGGTTTACTCTATAATTATAAGGTCTTAAAATTCAAAATAAGATCTCATTGGTTTCAACTGGTATTTATCAATAACTATGCATAAAATAATAACTTTACTCTTACTCTTCTCTTCCACAAAAGGAATATTGATAACTATCCTCATACGTCCTTTAATGATAGCACGCCTTTATACAAGCTATACCTGTATAAGCAATATACCTCCTGGATTAAAATAAGAGATCTTTACATAAATCCTCTGGCAATAAAATAAATAGTAATCTTATAAATTTTCCACAAACCTAACCAGTGGTTGAAGTATATCCATAAGAAAGATTAAAACCCTTTTTCCTTATAAGATTCGCTAGGATAAGGATAAGTATAACGATACGCTATCCTTTCTTATATATTGTTAATTATTAATATCTATTATCAACTAATAACTGTAATACTTGAATCAGCTTCCAAGCAAAGTAGACCTATTGGTATTGTATATCACTGGTATACGATACCAATAACTTTGGAGACTATTTATGCATCAGGTATACCAATATAAGCAAGATTTTAGTGGGTATGTGATACTACCAGTTTAAACAATCCAAAATAAATGGTTAAGGACACGTATATTCAAGATCTGCCTGTGTTAACCAGATGAAGGTACTTTAAAAAATGATCATCTTGTTAATATAACACTTTTAGTAC
>JGI12627J18819_10000134_pt1 | contig 25082 bp, 21 predicted proteins | sample TexAe_OM1H0_M2_FD_18819 | JGI IMG/M metagenome (IMG submission 18819)
GATTTTCCAGAGGGAGGGTATGCAAAGCGGTGCGAAACCGGATCCGCCGGGTTCGTTGTGCAGCCGCGGCAAACATTGCCAGGGGATTCGCGGAAATCGAGAACTTCTGGAAGAAGTGATGGTCGATGACAGAATAGACGTCGAAGCCCGCGTCATCGGCGTGCTCGATCTGCCGCATGATCTCCCAGATCATGTCGTAATGCGACTTTCCGGGAGGAGTTTGAATTTCGCAGTAGATCCCGAAACGCATGGGGCTGTTTTCCTAAGTGCTCGATTCCGAGTCGTATTTCTTTTTTGTGCTACCAGGTAAGGCGGAGCGCCAACTGAATCTGCCGCGGGTTGAAGATGGAACGAGGCGTTCCATAGGACGGGTTCGGCGAACCTTCCTTATAGAATGGTCCAGTCCCACAGTAGGTCGGGCCACCGGCGGGACAGAAGTCGGAAGCTCCATAGGCGGTGTTGTAGTAGTTCACGTTGAGCGTGTTCAGCAGGTTGAAGCCCTCTGCCATGGCCTGCAGGTGCAAGCCTTCCCGGATTCCGAAGATGCGCGAGATGCGCAGGTCGACGCTTTGATAGGTATCTCCCCGGAACGTATCCCGTCCTTCGATGCCGACGCGGTCGTTGTTTCCGAAAATATCGCCGTTCGCGTCGAAGCCCGCGAACTTCGTGAAGTAATGCGGCGTTTGCAAGCTGACGATCATTCCGAGTTCCCAATTGTTCACAAAGGGGTTGGTATGGGTCGGTCCGGCTAAGGTGGCATTTCCAACGAAGCGCTGAGCAACGTGATCGGCAGAAAGAGCGCGTTCCTTATTGAAGCAGCAACTGTCCTGTGGAATGAGCACAAAGCTTGGGTTCGGTCCATTATCGATTCCTTTGGACCAGGTGTAGCTCGCACCCCAGCCGATGTGCTTGGTCATGCGCTTGTTGAAGGTGACCAGCAGGCCGTCCCATTGCGAGTCCCACTTTGAGTCAGCTTCGAAATCGACTGCAAATCCTAAGAAACCGCTAGGCACAGGACAGCCGGTGAAGATCGCACAACGAACTCCGGGCGCGATGACTGGCGGCGTACAAGGGAAGTTGGCGCAGTACATGTTCTTCAGGCCGACGTTGCCGCGGGAATCATGGAAGGGAAGTTGCCCGCTGGGATTGGGTTGGTTGACGTTGTAAAAGCTCCCGAGATGGATGCCGCGCACGTGCAGCCCGGTGATGTCGAGCACCGTATCCTTAAAGGGCTGGAACTCGACTCCGAAGCTGGCTTGAGCGCCGTAGGCGGGCTTGTGATCCTTGGCAAAACGGACGATCACCGCATCGAGCGAAGGATTGGGATACGTGGCCGTGGATCCGAGCGAGGGCCCCAGCATTTGGCTCAGCGCTCCGGCCATTGTGAACGGGTCGGAACCAAATGCGGAGAGGCGCGTCTTCGCGTTCAAGTCGTCCTGCTTGTTTTCACGTCCAGGAAATTTCCCGATCGTCCCGCCGCACGAGGGGATCTGGCACATGAGCAACGGCGAAGGAATCATGCCGTGGAACAATCCGCCACCTCCGCGAATCACGATGGCGTGACTTCCCGGTAAAGCATAGGAGAAGCCGGCTCGCGGATCGAAATTCTTCAGCGGATTGTTCAAGGCTGCGCTGGGCCAGGTCTCTCCCTGCCAGCGAAGGCCGTAGTTGAGAGTGAGGTTTCCGGTGGCGCGCCACTTATCCTGGATGAAGAGTCCTTCATACGTGTGACCCAGTGTTCCTTCAGCCTGGTTCCGGATCGCTGGAGCGATCGATGTTCCCTGATAGACCGAGGTGTTGAAGGTGGGTTCGTTGAAGCCGGATGCCGCATCAAAGCGCTCGAAGAAAATCACGAACGGATGCGGCGCTCCTACGAAGTCAGTTCCCAAGAATGCCGACAGGCTGCCGAAATCGCCCTCAAAGGGATAGAACAAGGGGAAGGATTCCGTTGTGTTTACGTGGTTGAAGTCTCCACCGAATGAGAATGTGTGGGAGCCGACAGTTTTCGTGACGCTGTCGACGAGTTCAAAGCGGCCTTCGGTGTAAAGATCCGGATTGCCGCGGTTCACGCCCATCGTGAATACATTCGAGACTTCCAGGTGTGGTTGCGTACTCACGGTTGGGAAATTGAAGTACCGATGCGCGTACTGAAGGCGCAGTTCGTTGACGAGAGAAGTCGAGAAAATCGAAGTCAGGTTTCCGACCAGAGACTGATCGCGGAAGTTGTTGTTTTTGAACCCGGAGGGCAGGTCGAACCCGTCGTTCAGTGGAGAAAGATTCGTTCCCCGCTGATCATTGAAGAAGTAGCGCACGAAGAGCGCTTCCCGTTCCGTGAAAGTGTGGTCGACGCGAACGAGGAAATTGTCGTAATTCAGGGAGCGGTTGACACGAAGGTTTTCCGCGGGCAATGCAAACACGTTTACTTTTACATTGTTGATTGCATTCAGGTTCGCCAGCACGGCGGAGTTGTAGAAAGGCGATTCCACGTGGCGTTGGCCTTCGTAGTTGCCAAAGAAGAATGTTTTGTCCTGCTGAATCGGACCGCCCAGGGTGGCGCCGAACTGGTTCTGGCGGAGTTTATTAAATCCCGCGGCAAGAGCGTTCTTGGCATCCATCGCATCATTGCGAAAATACTCGTAGACAGATCCGTGCAGGCGGTTGGTCCCGCTCTTTGTGATGATGTTGACGATACCGCCAACGGCACGGCCGAACTGCGTGCTGTAGTCGCTGTTGATAACGCGAAACTCCTGGACCGCTTCCTGGGACGGCGTAGTTTTCTGAATGCCCGAGGCAGTGGACATATTATCCGCGCCGTCGATCGCAACGAAGTTGTAATGGATGTTTTGTCCCGCGAAGGAAAGTTTCGTGACGGGTTCGATGATGACGTCGGTGCTGCCGGAGGTTGTGTCACCGATGGTGACGCCGGGCGCGAGTAAGGCGAAATCAATAAACTGACGGCCGTTGACGGGCAGGTTTTCGATTTTTTGCTCGTCGATGACAGAGCTGACCATCGTGCGCGTCGGCTCCGCCAGTTCGCCCACGTCCTGCACTTCGACCTGCGCGATCACTTGCCCGGGAGAAAGCGCGAAGTCCAGCGTGCCCGAGGCGCCAATGTCGAGGTGAATCTTCTTGGCGACCTTCTGGAATCCAGGCTTCTCCGCTGTGATGGTGTAGTCTCCCGGCGGCAGCAGGGCGATCTGGTAATCGCCGACTGCATTCGCGCTGGTTCCGCGGCTCAAGCCGGTGGCGGCATTCACCGCGGTGACCGTCGCCTGGGAAATGGCCGCCCCGCTAGAGTCGTTCACGCGTCCCTGCACAGTCACGGTCACAACCTGAGCCGCTAGCGGAACAGTGGCGAGTACGACCATGAGGGCGCAAACGGTCCGGGTGGCGGATGCAAAGCGCTTCGAGGTTAGTAGATTGCCGTTCGACTCCATGATCGTCTCCTTCGTCGTGAACTCGGGACAAGATTTTTCGTCTAACCGATCTTCGACTTCGAGGCCAGCACTCCCGCTGGCTGTGCAAGCCGGTGATTGTCCATCACCCTGGCTAAGCGGGACTCGGAGTCATCGAGGTGCTGCAGCAGAATGTTTGCGCACTCTTTGAGTTTCCCGGCAGTCAGCAGTCCGTAGAGCTTGCGGTGGACGGGAATAAGGATTCCGGGGTGATCGTGCTTCTGGTCCACCAGAACCATTCCCATGCGCAATTCTGCGATGGTCTTCTGATAGAAGGATTCCAGACGCCGATTCTTCAAGAAACGAATCAGCAGCCCATGGAAATGGAGATCGTGGGTGACAGCGCTGACCCAGTCGCGGGCCTGAACGGCAGCCTCGTATTGCTGTAACGCATCCAGAATATTGGCTAGAAGGTCAGGATCGGGTGTCTTGGCAGCATAGATCGCGGAGATCTCCAGTACCCGCCGGACGTGATAGATCTCCTGCACGTCTCGCAGGGAAAGTTGAGCGACCGCAATCCCGCGGTGGATGTTGCGTTTCAGCAGGCCTTCGAGCGAGAGAATGCGCATGGCCTCGCGCATGGTGTTCCGTGAAACTCCCATCGATTCAGCGAGAGGAATCTCCTGCAGGGAAGTTCCGGGGCGCAGTTCACCCGTAAGAACCCTTTGTCGAAGAATGCCGGCCACCTGGTCGGCAATGCTGACACGGTGAATTTGTGCGCGCTCCATGCGAGGCGAAAGGCGAAATTGGTGCGCCATCTTGCCTGCAAATGTTCAATCTGTCAAGTGTTGAACAATTCAACATTAGGCTGATTCCGCACACATCAGAGGACAAGGCGAACTCCTATTCTGCTATCACGCTTCGCGCACGAACAGTAGGCGACCACGATACCGATTGCAGCTGAGATGCCCCGCAAAGAGGCGTTGCACATCCACATGAATGCCAGCCACGGATCCCCAACTGAGTGCGCAATGCCGGCATTCTCGGCGGACAATCGGGCGTATCATGCTGATTTAACCAATGAAAAAACTCAGTTTCCTGGTCTCCCTCACTACCAGCGACAATGATTACCAGGTCGAGCAGGCGGCCTCCGCCGAGACCGCGGCGCGCAAACTGGGGGTCGATCTGCAGATCATTTACGCAGATAACGATGCCATCAACCAGAGCCAGCAATTGCTCCGGATCATTCAGTCCAGCACCCGTCCGGATGCGATTGTATTTGAGCCTGCGGGCTCGACAGCCTTACCGCAAGTAGCACGGGCGGCGGCGATGGCCGGAATGGGATGGGTGATCTTGAATCGTGAGGCCGACTACACGGCGCAGCTGCGCAACTCGCACAAAGTGCCGATTTTCTGCATCACCTCGGACCATAAGGAGATCGGGCGGCTGCAAGGGCGGCAAATCGAAGCTCTCGTGCCCCGGGGTGGCGGTGTCCTTTATATTGAGGGTCCTTCGGGGAGTGATGCTGCCCAGCAGCGCTCCGAGGGTATGCAGCAGACCAAGCCTGCGAACGTACAGGTGCGAACGGTTCGCGCCCACTGGACCGAAGGCAGCGCGCACCAGGCCGTAAGTGCGTGGCTGCGCCTTTCAACCTCCCGAACTTTGCAATTGGAAGCCATCGTTGCGCAGGACGACTCCATGGCCATGGGTGCCCGGAAAGCATTTCAGGAAATCTCCAATTTGGAGCAAAGAGACCGATGGTTGAGTCTGCCGTTCACCGGCTGTGATGGAATGCCGAAGACAGGTCAGGCCTGGGTTCGCAATGGGCTGCTGGCAGCCACAGTGATCGTGCCAGCCAATGCTGGACTTGCGCTCGAGATGCTCACGAAAGCAATGCAAAGCGGAGCTATGCCGCCGGAGCGAACCTTTACCGAAGTGCGCTCTTATCCAACGATTGAAGAAATGGCCGCGGTGCAGCGCAACCGTCGTCGTACGTAGAAGGCAAGATTCACGCGATCGAGTGCCAAACGATCAGCCATCGTTTCCTGCTGCTTTCTTTTTGCCGCGCGCTCGCGTGCTGGCCGCAATCTCCACGCGATTTCTTCCCCCCTGTTTCGCGCGATAAAGTGCCTGATCAGCGAGATCGATGACCTCTTCGAAGGTCGGATTCTTCGCGGTGGGTTCCGCCACGCCGATACTGACTGTGACCCGGAGATAGCCAGGCGGAGTCGAGGATCTTGCTTTCCGGCGAGAACTTTTTTTCTGGGCCGCCGTACGCCGATCGGGACCGCGAGGACTCATTCTGCGATCGCGTCCGCGCAAGCGAAAGCCGGATTGCTCGATCTCGCGCCGCAAGTTTTCGAGATCGGGCAGCACCTCAGCAACCGTCTTTCCCGGGAACAAAATGGAGAATTCCTCACCCCCCACTCGATACGCTTGCCCGCCTCCCGTCGCGTTCGCCAATTTCGCAGCTACCAGAGACAGGACCTCATCGCCAGTATCGTGACCGTAGGTGTCGTTGACGCTTTTGAAGTGGTCGATATCGACGGCCGCCAAAGTATAGGGAGGTTCGACTTGCACGCTGGCATCGTTATAGGCGCGGCGCGACCGAAGTCCCGTAAGCTCATCGTGGTAAGCCATGGCATATGAAGTTTCTACGATCGAGACTGCGAGAATCACGGCAGCGGTCGCGATATACGCGCGGGAATTCATGCCCACCGCACCGATGTTCAAGGCGAGGAAAAAGCTGAGAAGTGCCCACACGAAGCCGCTTTCGAGGGGCCGGCGATGAGTGAAGGCGTGAACCAGGAGGCCTGCGAGCACCGCGACAAATATAAGGAGTGAAATTTGCGGAATCTCTGTCCAACGCGACCAGGACCGGCTTAGCAGCGCAGCGTGAAACAAACCCGGCCCGGCCAGGGGTTCGGGGCGGCAGATCACGGCGACGAACACAGCTTCCAAAAAGAGCAGCGAAAGGCGCGGGACTGCGGCGGCCATGGTAAAGCCTCGTTCGCGCGCCAGCGCGAGCAGAGCGAAATTCAGTGGGATCAGAAACGAGATCGCTTCCAATGCCTTCAAACCGGACATCGGGGATTGGCCAAAGAAGAACTCAATCGCCCGTTGCGCCAACAGCAACAAAATAAGTGCAGAAAAGACNCGGCTGGAGTGAAAACGCCAGGCGAGCAGGAGGCTGATGGCGAAAATCGGGTAATAGAAGAAATTTGCCGCGGCGCCATAGTCCTTCAGCAAGCCAGTCTGGATGAGGGCAGCCGCGGCAGCCAGGATCGGAGCGCCCGGCAGAAGCAAGATCCTCAAGCCTTTATGATTGCGGAGATCCACGAATCAGGGTTCCTCTTTGAAGGCGGACGGGCGCGTGTCTTTGTTCGCGGCGCGTTTCCTCATTATCAATGGAGGCAAGGACACCCGGCGATTGATCTTTGGGGTTCGGATGCGACGGAGCAGGTCCCAAGTCACGCTGAAATAGTTCAATGGTCACATCCCGGGTTCTGCGATTGTTTCTAGACTAGGATTGCATTGGCCACGGCCGCGGGAAGCCGGCAACATGCGTATTCTCATCGCCGAAGATGATACGGCCCTTGCCGGGTTTGTACGTAAAGGGCTGGAGGCGGAACACTACGCGGTCGACGTTTCTTCCGACGGCGAACAAGCGCGGGCGCTGGGTACCGAATTCGACTACGATCTCATCGTACTCGACCTCACCCTCCCACGTCTGGACGGGGTCACGATCCTGAAACAGGTACGCAGCCGCAAGCCCAGTGTTCCCATCCTTGTTCTCACTGCGCGCAGTCGGGTGGAGGATCGTGTGCTGTGCCTGGACGCCGGCGCAGATGATTACCTGGTGAAACCGTTCTCGTTTTCTGAATTGTCGGCCCGGATTCGGGCGCTCTTACGACGGAACCGAGTGCCTCCAGAATCCGTCCTCACGGTCGAGGATCTGAAGTTGGATCGCGTGGAGCGGCGGGTCACCCGAGGCAATCGTGCCATCGAACTGACGTCGAAAGAATTTGCATTGCTCGAATATCTCATGCGGAATGCCGGCCGCCGCGTCACCCGCGCCATGATCATCGAGCATGTCTGGAACCTCTCGTTCGACAGCGCAACGAACTTGGTCGATGTGTACGTGGCCTACCTCCCGAATGCGCCGGAAGACACGCCATTCTTCCTCTGTCTCCGCTCGGAGATGAAGCAGCTTCTGACCCGGGTGATCTCCGAGTTGCCGGAAAAAGAGCGGCAAGTATTGGCCCTTTACTACTACGAAGAGCTCACCATGAAAGAAGTGGGCTCGGCGATGGGCATCGGCGAGTCGCGAGTGTCGCAAATTCATACCAGCGCAGTGATCCGCCTTCGCGCCCGGTTGCAGGAATTAATGGCTACTCACAACCAGCGGGCACAGGGCGCGGGAGCAGGAAGTGCAAGCTGAAGTGGAGGGCAGGATGACGAAAGAGACGGAAAATCCGCAAGCCGCGGCAGCTGTAATCCCGGGTAATGGGAGGGATGCGTTTTTCACGCGCCCGCAAAGCATTGTGCCGTGGGACGCCCGACAGGCAGGCCAGATCGGGCGCGAACCGATGCGCGCCATCACCCTGCTTCATGAATCATTTGCCCGCAATCTCCCCCACGCATTGGGAGCCTTCCTGCGAGTCGTTTTCGAAGCCTCGCTGGTGTCGGCCGAACACCTTACTTATCGCGAATATCTGAAACGCCTGCCGGAAGTTACTTACATGTGCTCGTGCAAGCTGGCGCCGATGGATGTGCCGGCGCTTCTGCAACTCGATCTCTCGATTGCCTTTCCCCTGATTGATCTCTTACTTGGAGGCGAAGGAAAGGGCGCTCTGGAGCCGCGCGAAGTAACCGAAATTGAGGAGCAGATTCTGGAAAGCGTAGTGCAGATCATCTGTCGTGAACTCGGGATTGCCTGGCAGGCGCTGGGACTGGAATTTCGTTTTGATCGTCGGCAGCAGCCCGCCAATGGGTTGCGTTTGATGCCGCCCGATGACAAGACGCTGGCCCTCACTTTCGACATCACCATGCCGGAAACAAGGGGAACGTTGCACCTGGCTGTGCCCGCCGCGGTCTCGACCGCATTGCTACGCAAAATGTCGGCGGATTGGGCGTACCGCAAGCCCAGGGGGCCGGCCGAGTCGAAAGAGCAGGTGAAGGCTCGAATTCTGAACTGCCCATTTTCGATTGAACTGGGCGTGGTGGGCATGCGGGTCCACGCCCAAGAACTCATCAATATGGAACCGGGAAAGCTCATTGTTTTTCGGCAGCCCGTCGAGACCGCAGCCACTTTGCTCGTCGGCGAACAGCCTTTGTTCCAGGCTTTCGTAATGCGCCATGGTCGGAAACGTGTCGCGCGACTGAGTGGCTTCTCGCCTAGACCCAAGTCGTTCGGAAAGGAGCCCGCATGAGTGCCGCAGCGGCGCAATCCCCTGTTCTCGATAATCTGGATATCGTTCGCGCCTGGGCGAAGGGTCTGGCTGAGTTGCTGAGTCAGCCATCGGGTGCGCCAGTAACTTGCGAAGTCCTGTCGAGTATTCCAGACAATGCTGGTGCCCGCTCGGAAAATGATCTCTGGGTAACGGCAACCTTGACCGGTGCGTGTTCTGGTGAACTTTCATTTCGGTTGGCACCGGCAGAGGCGCGCCAGTTCGCCCAGAAATACGAAGGGAAAGCTGAGGCCAGCGACGCTACCATCTCGGAAGGCGCGGTGCTAGAGTTATTTCAGAAAGCAGCTGCGACAGTGAGCACACGATGGAAGACCGCTGGGAATGATGTTCAATTCCAGGTGGCGATTGGACCGCCTCCTTCCTGGACTCCAGCCGCAACGTCCTACGTTCAGGCCAGCCTGGCTCCGCAGGCCGTAGTGGAAGTGATCTTGAATGAAGCGCTCATGGCGGGCCTGCCTATGGCTCCAGCGCACCATGCAGTTCCCCCGCTTGCCGGCGATTCCGCCACCAGCAAGATAGGAATGCTCATGGATGTAGAACTCGTCGTGACCATGCGCTTTGGCGGAAGACGCATGCTCTTGAAAGACATTCTTGATCTTTGCACCGGCAGTGTTGTGGAACTCGATCAACAGGTCCAGGAGCCCGTCGATCTGCTTCTCGACGGCAAACTGATCGCACGGGGAGAAGTCGTTGTAGTCGACGGAAACTACGGGCTGCGAATCACCGAGCTTCTCTCAAGAGCGTGATAAAGGGAAAGGGAAGAGACGCGATGGTGCAAGCGTTGCGAAGAAGCTGGATACGCGTTGTGCGGCAGCGCGTTTTCCCTCCTCCCTGTGTTCGGCTGGACTGCGGTGCGACCGCGGCTGCGCGAATTTGGCGGCGATCCCCTCCCATCCGAATGCAGCATACCTGGCTATGTTCAGCGCAATGCGTTGAAAAGGAAGCACGGGTCATCTTCGATCAAGTGGCCTCCGCGCCGATATCCGACGCGTCTCCCAACCACCGAGTGCCATTGGGTCTGCTCATGCTCGAACACGGATACGTGAACGAACAGCAGCTGCGAACAGCGCTCGAGATGCAAAGTCGCGAGCGCAAGGGAAGGATTGGAGAATGGCTGCATGCACTTCATTTCGTGACGGAACGGCAGCTATTGACCGTGCTCGGAGTGCAGTGGGCATGTCCGCTCCTTTCGCTCCGGCAGGAACCGGATACGTTTTGCGCGAGAATGTTGCCGGTACAGTTGCTGCGAGCTCTCCATCTATTCCCTGTGCGTTTCATCCCGGCCACGCGGATTCTGTTCGTTGCCGTGAGTCTCGAGCTGAATTACCGCGTCCTGGCGGCGATTGACCAGATGGTTGACTGCCGAACCACACCNTGCCTCATCGGGGACAGCGAAATGCAAGAGTGGCTGCGCCGAGCGCAAAACCTCCAGCGGGACGTACAGGTGTTCGATCGGAGTTCGGGGCCGGCGGAGATGGCTCGGATCACAGGGAGTTATGTGGCAAGACTCAGCCCGGAAGAAGTTCGCATCGTGCGCTGTGGTCCATACGTGTGGGCGCGCCTTATGGGCGGCCNCAGCGAAACGGATCTATTGTTTACTACCAAAGCCATGCTGGAGTGATGAGGTATNCNGGGCTCCAGTCACCAGCCAATGTGCAGCGAGGAAGACAGGCTCGGATAGATAACCGCGAAGAGCGGACCCGTTGTCGTCCCTGGGACCATCATCGTTCATCCACAGGCTCCAGCAATTCACTGACGAATCTTGGGCGCTGAATCGGGTCTCCGCCTTCTGTTGTGCGTAAGCCTCGCTACGGAAGGCGCGCGACTGCCTACGGCTGGATTTGGGCGAGTTCCTTGCGGTAAAGCGGATTGTGGGGAAATTCTTGCGCTAACCCGCTCAGAATTTCGCGCGCCTGTTCGCGGTCATGATCCCGGAGCGCAGCCACGGCCAGCAGCAAGCGAGCATAGGGACCGAGATAGTGTCCCTTGGTGGCGGTCAGACGCAGCTTGGCGATGCCTTCTGCCTTATCGGTCTGGGCGCCACCGAGCCGGAGCAGCCAGCGGATGGGTGCTGGGTTCACGCTCAACAGGTAATTCTCCACACCCACTGCGAGGTAGGCATCATAGTACGAGGGATCCTGCGCAAGGAGCTTTTCGGCCAGTGCGCGTGAAGTCTTGAGCGTACTGAGAGCAGCCATGTTGCGTTTTTCGACCAGCGCCATGTAATCCCCGCGCAAGCCGCCAATCATTACCTTCGCAAAGATTGCCGAATGGTCCCCCGGTGAGCGCGCCAGAACCTGTTCCGCGATCCGTTCGCTATTCTGAAGTTCGTTCTGAAACGCGGTTTGTACAGTGGGATCGGGATCGAGCTTTTCTCTTTTCTGGAACTTTGCATTGTCGACGAAAAGTTCAGATTCCAGAACGTGCATGCGATCAAATTCNGCGAAGAGGTATGCCGCGGCATTCGAAACAGGNCCCAACGGATCTTCCGGATGGGNTTGTTCCCAAGTCGCGAAGGTCTGATGTGCNGAATCGAAGTCGAGGTTATACATTTGGCGATAGCCGANTTCGAGCGTCGAGGCATCCACCGAAGTTGCGGCCCAGGTCGGCCCAGATAGGAAAAACAACAAAGCCAGCCAACTTAACGCGGCGAATTTGAAGCGATCATTCATGGAATAACACAGACTCTCGAGCAAACGGCTGAAATCTTTCGTTTCCGGTCGTGAAAGCAAGAAGCAATCTCGCCGGAGAAGCGAGCACTTCAATTGAGATTCGGAGGCCGCGCCCACAAGTTGCAACGAGACGAAACTTTTACAAAACTTTTCAGAAAATTACGAGACGCATATCGCCTGCGGATAGAGCTATTCCCGCAGTCAAAAGCGGTGTTCCGGCACCATCGTCAGTTCCTGGAGTTTGAGCGCGGGGAGACGGGCAAGACCTTTCAGCCGATGTGCCGCAAGCCATCGACAATGTTTATACGCGAAGCGTGGTATGCGGGTACGAGCGCGCTCATCAGCCCTACAAAGGCAGCCACAATCATGGCGATTAGCCCAATGGATATGGTGACCTTCATGGATGCTGGCAACCCGGGCAGGGGAGATTTGCCGATCAGGTACATGACTGCGGCGCCAAGCAAAACTCCTGCGACTCCGCCTATGACCGCCAACGTGACGGATTCGGCAAGATAGAGGGTAAGAATCCGGCCGCGCGTAAATCCGATCGTGCGCAGCACGGCAACTTCGCGGGTGCGTTCCCGGATCGACATTGCCATCGTAGTCGCGGAAACGATGAGGATGGCAAACACTACCGCTCCACAGATGCCGAGGATGAACGCTTTTACATTCCCGAGGCTGGCAATGAAATCGAGCTGGAACGCTTTCTCACTTTCGCTCTTCGTAGGTTCCGGCAGGTTGTGAAACATATCATCGATATCGCGGGATGCGCGTGCCACTGAGCGCGGAGAATCCACGCGTATGAAGTAAAAACCGGCCCTGTCCTTGAACCATGCGATGGATTCCTCCAGATACTTCGCATGGAAGTAGAGCGAGTTGTTAGGCGGATCCATCGTGTACATCGCTCGGATATTTAACTCAAGATTCATGGGAAAGATATTCCCCAGCAGTACCACTCGGTCTCCAATCTTCCACCCGTGCTTCGCCGCGAGCGCCTGATCGACCAGGCAACCAGTGCGGTCCTGTTGCCAGGCCGTGATCTGTTCGGGTGGCACGATTTTGTCCGCCGCGACTTCCATGTATTCGGCGGGGTCGGTCGCGAACTGCGCAAAGAAGTTCTCGGGACGATCGTCTTTGTATTTGCCGCCAAACCAGGTCATGGGCACGACGTGAGTCACTCCGGGCACTGCGCGGATCTTTTCGCGATAGTAGCCAGGAAGAAAGAATGCCAGCGAGACACGATGCCGGGTCATGATGCGGAGCGCTGAGTCGGGCGCGCCCTGGTCGATATAGAAGCCACGCCAGACAGCCATCATAATGGTAAGCAGAAGCAGTGAGAATGTGACACTGAGCGCCGTGAGCACACTGCGGCGCCGATTGCGAAAAACATTCTTCGCGATAAATTGAACGAGGGTCATCGGTGATGAATGGGGTCCGATCCGAGATTCGACGCTCCCATTCTACCGGTCTGGAGCTTGACAGCAAGTGACGGCCCAATTTTGCTGCACATTTCATGTGAACGGCTCTAGAAGAAATCCAGAAGGCCCGACAGCACGCGTATTTTCCTGACGCAGACTGTCTTTCAGGAGGTTACAAAGTTTTGACAGCCGGATGACAACAGGAGAAATGCATTGATTTAGGGTCTTGTTAGTGAGCGCCGTGCGATAGCGCAATTCTTTGCAGTTGCGCGAGAAAGGTGGGCTACTCAATCTGAAGATGAAAAAATGCGTCTTCCAAGAGCAAAACGACGATCTGGCAGATGGGGCGAAATCGGGCTTCCAGCACGGGTTTCGAGCACCGAGCACGCTGACCGAGAAGATTGCGATTGCCGGTACAGACCCTCCCGTGTAAAAGAAGTTTTACAGCAGGTCCCCTATTTTGATGGCTCTATTTCAACTGAGTTGAGCTAAGTTAGCGCCATCAAGAATCTCCCCCGGCCGGAAAAAGGCAGTTCTTGGATTGACCCTGAGTAGGCAGACCCTAANAACGGAAAACCCCCACTTCCGTGTNGTAGCACGAAACAAAAATCCCAGGCCCCTGGAAAAGTGCTCCTAATAGGTTCGGCGACGCTGCTCTACCCAAGCGCGTAGCCACACTGCTCGGGAAAATAAACGCTCGCTATAGAGGCCGAACGACGACCATTGCGGTAGGTCGCGCAGGCTGAATTGTCCTTCCCCTGACGGGGTGACGGGCAAAGATTGCGTTATGCGATCGGGGAGAGTTCTGCCTTGAAGAGGCAACGTCTGCAACGATTCGGGGCGCGGTGACAAGGTTTGTGAGCAAGAGGATCGACGGGGGCAAGGAGCGGGATTCCCAGGAGGGCCGCTCGTGCAAGAGGAGATAAGTAATGAAGAAAAAATCGTTGTTGGCGGTGGCTGCAGTTCTTTCTGTGGGACTTGGATTCGCGGCGATGTCCAGCCATGGAGTGCGAGAAACATTAAACGTAAAGCAGTCGGATGCCGCATACCGCGATGGTGCCTACCAGGCGAAGATCGACGTTGAGAAGGGTCGAAAGGCGCATTTCTCGAGTGGACGCTGGAGCACTGACCAGGATCGCGCTTCATTCATCGCTGGATACGAGCACAGTTACAGGACGCTGATGGAAGCAAGCAAAACAGAGCCGTCAGCTCCGGAACTTGCGGGTTATCGCGATGGCGTCATGGATGGAGCTCGCCATCGTCAAGCAGCGCAGCCGTTCCAGGTCAGCAAGACTGAAAACTATCGCAAAGCGGGTGGGTACCAGGCGGCTGCCGGACTGGATCAGCAGGACTACCGCGAAGCGTATTCGAACGGATATCAGGAAGGCTACTACCTGCCGCAGGAGAGCGCGGAGCTGCGGACAATTAGCAAGAAGTAGTTGCCGGACGTGATGGCATAGATCTTTCTTTCAATCGGCGGCTCCAAACGAGCTGCTTATCAGCAATATTTGGCCCCGGAGGCGCTGTTTCCGGGCAGTTGGAGGAGTTTACTCAAATGAAAACTAAAGAGCAGTTCTTCAAAATAACAAGTCTGGCCATTTTAACGATCGCAAGTACGAGCTTGTTCGCAGCAAACGGAGCGGCCGCAGGCAATACGCCGGCGCCGTCGGCGGGCGGTGCATCGGTTGTCGGGAAGGTGAAATTTACAGGACAGATCCCGCAGCCGGCGCATGTGAGTATGAATGCCGATCCGAGCTGCGCAAAGGCTCATCCCGGTCCAGCCACATCCCAGGATTTCCTGACCGGCAGCGAGAACTCCCTGGGCAATGTGGTCGTATTCATCTCGGACGGTCTCGGAAACCGCAGCTTCGACGTACCCACTGAAGCAGTCACTTTTGAGCAAAAGGGTTGCGAGTACATGCCACACGTCGTGGCGGTGCGTGCGAACCAGAAGCTCAAGATGGTCAACAGCGATAACACCACCCACAACATCCACCCGCTTCCAGCCAACAATCGCGAATGGAATAAGGCGGAGCCAGCAGGTTCAACCATGGAAGAGAGCTTTCCTCGGGAAGAAATCGCGATCCCGGTGAAGTGCAACGTCCATCCATGGATGAAGAGCTACGTCGCCGTCTTCAAACACCCCTACTTCGCGGTGACAGGTAAGGATGGCAGCTTCCAACTGCCGAACCTGCCGCCTGGAGACTACACGGTGGAGGCCTGGCACGAAAAGCTCGGCACGATGACCCAGAAGATCACGGTCACTGCGGGTCAAACCAAGAGCCTGGATTTCACTTTCAAAGCACACTAAGCCCCGCTGCTGTATTTCGGTACGCGGATGCTGTGTCAAATTTCCAACTGGGGGACTCTTGTCTCTAAGGGGAGGGTAAGGCATGCCACTTCATCAACCCGGGGGAAGTGGGCGGACAAAGGCTGGCCGCTCACTCCCGAAATCTGTAGTGTCTCTTACGCTATTTCTTTTATCTTTTATTAGCTTCACCAACCAGCCCGGATACGCGATTCCGGCGTTCGCCAGGAAATATGGACTGCCATGCTCAGCGTGCCATATTGGCTGGCCGATTCTGAACAATTTCGGCTTAGCCTTTAAAGACAATGGATACCAGCTCGGCAATGATAAGGATTCGCCGATTTATCAGAATCCGGCATATTTCCCAATTACGTTTCGTGTTACACCGCAATGGCATGTCGAGAACCAGACGAAGGTTCTGATCGATCAGACTGGCACCGAGCAAAGCATTACTACACACGGCTTTGATTTGTCCGGTCTCGATATCTGGACGGCAGGAACTCTGTACAAGAACATCTCCTTTCAAGTTCTTCCCTCCATGGCGGAAGGAGACACGTTCCACTTCGAGTCAGCCTGGGTGCGGTTCGATAATTTGTTGAACTCGCCCTGGTTGAATGTGAAGGTCGGCAAGTTCGAGCTGGACAACCTGCTTTCCGAAAAACGTTTTCTCACCCTGTCAAATGTAGGCGGCTCCTGGTTCAACTACCACTTCTTGCCGCAGGGCGACAGCAATGGTTTTGGAGGGATCGGCGACAACCAGCTTGGCGTGGAACTCGCCGGACACAACCAGAACAGCTATTCCCGCTACTCCATCGCTTTGTTGAGCAGCGTGGATGGCAATCCCGGATTGACTACCACGAGCGCCGGCACGGCCTCCGGCAATACCGCGCGGACCTATGATGTGTTCGTGAACGTGAATCAAGGATTCGCGGTCAAAGGGTTGGGCGTGCAGAGAATTGGCGCGTATGGCTACTTTGGCCAGTCACCCACCTTCTACCTCACGAGCAACGGAACGCCCGTCGAGGCAAAAGGAAATAAGAGCTTCTCGCGGGTAGGTGCCTACGGTTGGTGGTTCATCAAGGACCTCGACGTCGAGACGTTCTACATGCATGGTCAGGATAACGTGTTTTTGGGGAACAACGTCCCTGGCAACAATCCCGGCGGTCTACCCCCAGGTGCCGTCGGACCTACTTGGAACGGCGGATTTGTCGAGGCACACTACACCGTGAACCCGCAGTTCATTTTCACGGGAAGGTATGAATTGGTGCATATGTCACGCCAAGCCAATCCGACCTTGGCACAGACGCCGAACTTGGGCAATGTGGACTCGTGGACCATCGGCTATCGCTGGTATCCCATCATGCTGAGCCGGGCGGGCCTTGCGTTCCATAATGAATACTCGCAGGCAAAAATGGGCAATACGTCGTCACTCACAGCCAGCGATCAGATCAACCGTAGCGTGCTGGTTGGTTTCGATTTCGATTACTAGAGGGATGGGCCGTGCCGAGTCGCGGCCNATGTTTGCAGATTCTAACTTCGAACGGTGAACTACTTATGGATACAGGCTCNAAGCGCTGGGGATTGATTCTAGTGTTGGCACTCGCGGTTGTGGTTCCCTCGTGGGCACAGGAAGCTCACGTCGGGGATCTGACCGGTCACGTGGCGAACGGGAAGAAGCTTTATCGCCGCTATTGCGTGGGCTGTCATGGTCCCTTAGGGGACGGCAATGGGGAAAACGCGCAGTGGATTGATCCCAAGCCCAGGGACTTCGTCGCGGCAACGTTCAAGTGTCGCTCCACACCCACCGGGACGTTGCCAACGGACGAGGATCTGTTCAATTCCATTTCCCGGGGTTTTACGAACTCAAACATGCCTCATTGGGATTCGTTGCCCCCGCAAAACCGGATCGACCTGGTTGCCTACATCAAAGCCTTCTCGCCGCGTTGGCAGAGCGAAAAGCCGGGCGATCCGATCAAGATGCCGCCGGAACCCGCAGTTACCGCACAGAGCATTACGCACGGTGGAGAGCTATTCCAGAAGATGGAGTGCTGGAAGTGTCACGGGCAGCAGGGGCGTGGAGACGGGCCTTCAGCGGCTACGCTGACCGATAGCAAGGACCAGCCCATCCGGCCCTATAACTTCGCGGATGCCAGAGACGACTCGCGATTCAAGTGTGGGGGAACCAACGCTGACCTTTATCGCATTTTCATGACCGGTGTAGACGGAACCCCAATGCCATCGTTTGCCGATGTCATCCAGCCCAATGACGCCTGGGACCTTGTGCATTTCCTCCGTACGTTACAGGTACACCGCCACAGCGTGGAGAATGACGTCGCCAAAGGTGCAGGCATCAAGCCGGCGACTCCGCCGTCAGATAAGGAAAAGCCCTCTGGAAGCGGGAACTGAAAACAGTTCCCGCTTTCGAAGTGGGCTACAACATAGATAAGCCTGAGCGGCTGGACTCGCGATCCTTCGCCGCCGTCGTTGCCCAATAGCTCCCGCCCGGTTCCCGGATCCCGCCACCTCATAGATCTGGCAGCAATTAGCTCACCAAGAGGGCGTTCCTGCCCGCAGCCCTGGCATGGGAATTGCTCGTTAAGGCTACCGACAGTTGCAGTAAGCTAGTGAGCGGGCCTATGGAACCATTGCGAGTGGTCGTCATCGACGACGAAGCCAATACCTGTACCTTCCTCAAGGCTGTCTTCGAAGCGGAAGGCCACAGTTGTCAAACCTTTCTTCGCGCCGAAGCTGCTGAACAATACGTGGCTGAGAATGAAGTCGATCTGGTCATGGTAGACGTGTACCTGGGTAGCCTGAATGGCATCGATCTTCTACAACGGTTTCGATCGCTCAGGCCCAACGCGTACCCGGTCATCATGACGGCAAATATCAGCGTAGAGACGGCGGCCAGAGCGCTCTCCGAAGGTGCCGTCGATTATGTGAGCAAGCCGCTTACCGCTGAGCAGATCCGTGCCATTGGCGCCCGAGCCGATGGATTTCGACTGCAACAACGGCAGCCTCCTGTATTTGAAGTTCCTGAACCGAGTGATTCGGCCATTATCGGACGAAGTCCGAAGATGCTGGATGTCTACAAAGCGATCGGGCGTGTGGCCGCCAGCAATGTGAGCGTGCTGATCACGGGTGCCAGCGGGACGGGAAAGGAACTCGTCGCGCGCGCCATTCATCAACATTCCAAAAGAAAAGATAAGCCTTTCACTCCAGTCAATTGCGGTTCGTTTACCGAAACTCTGCTGGAGAGCGAACTCTTCGGTCATGAGAGAGGCGCATTTACGGGTGCAGCGAGCGCTCACCTTGGCTTGGTGGAAGCGAGCGATGGCGGGACGCTGTTCCTCGACGAAATCTCAGAGACGACACTTTCCTTCCAGGTGAAGCTGTTGAGGGTGATTCAGGAACAGCAGGTGCGGCGCGTCGGTTCGAACAAATATACGCCGGTCGACTTCCGTATCCTGGCCGCCTCCAACCGGGACATGGGCTCACTTCTGAAGCAGAATCAATTTCGCGAAGACCTGTATTACCGATTGGCGGTTGTCCGCATTGATCTACCTTCCCTGGAGGAACGCCGGGATGATATTCCTCTGCTGGTCCGCCATTTCTTGCGTCGATTTAACGAAAAAAACGGGCTGGCGGTCACCATCGATCCATCGGCTGTGCAGGTGTTACAGCAGATGCGCTGGCCCGGTAACGTGCGCGAGCTGGAAAACACCGTGAACCGTCTGGCCATTTTTGCGCCAACAGGGGAGATCACGCTGGCGGATGTGGAAGCCGAAACGCAAAGAACTCCGGAGGGCGAGGAGGCGGTGGTGCCGGTTGCCGCGACGCCAGATCGGCTTATGGAACTGGAACGACAACATATCCTCGAGATTCTGAAACAGACAGGTGGAAACCGATCGGAGGCGGCACGGCGACTTGGCATTGAAAGGAAGACCCTCTACCGGAAGGCTTTGCGACTGGGAATTGACCTCCAGGCGACGGGCGACAAATGAAGCCGAAAGATCCAGGCCGTCGCGGTTGGATCCAAATGCTGGGACTGTCAGTCCTTCTGTTCGTCGCGGTCGCCGTGCTCTCTGCCATACCACTTATTCGCGACTGGGAATTGCGGTTTACGGATACATTTTTCAGGTTATCACCATCGCCGAAGCAGAAATCCGACGTAGTACTGGTCACCCTGGACGATGAAAGCCTGCAACGTTATGGGCGCTGGCCCTGGTCGCGCACTCTGCTCGCAAAACTCACGGGTAATTTGGTCAAGGGCGGAGCCAGTGTTGTCGGGCTGGACATCCTGCTATCGGAACCGCAAACCCCTGAAGCGGACCGGGCTCTGGAGAACGCCTTGCAGTCCGGGCGCGTGGTGATCGTGGATAAGATCGCGTCTTACTTGGACGGGCCACACTGGATGGAGCCATTGCCCCAATTCTCCCGGGCCGCCGCCGGAGTGGGGCATGCGCAATCACCGCTCGAAGAAGACAGCGTTTGCCGGCGCTATCCGCCTCTGGAGCTTAGCTTGGATGGGCCACGCTGGGCGTTTGCTCTCGAAGTGGCGCGCAGAGTGGACGCGAAACGCACGGCTGATTTCTTATCCTCTTATGGTCTGGACACCAAGGATGAAACCCGCCCTGTGCTCACCGCAAAACCCGTTCTCGTGCCAATTCCGTTCCGGAGGGATGGTTTCGATACGATTCCCGCCTGGACCGTGATGCAGGGCCTGGATTCGCCTATACTGCGCGGACGCCCCGTGTTGGTGGGGTTCGGCACGACCGAAATTGGCGATCGCCTGAATACACCGCTACATCCTGAGTTTCCGACGCCTGGTGTCGAGGTGCATGCCCAGATTCTCGACGGCATCCTGTCGGGTCGAAGCCTCCATGAGATTCCCTTTTGGGCTGCGGGTGTTATGTTGCTGGTCACCTGCGGTCTGGCGGTCGCCGTGTTTCGAAGCTGGAGGGGACTAGCCGCGGTCGGAGTATTTATGGTGACAGCCGCTGCTTTGTATGCGGTTGCGCTCCTTATCTTTATTATAGGCTCGCGAATTGTTCCTGCAGGCTCGATGATGCTGGCGGTGATCCTGGCTCCCCTGCTGGTCTATACGGCGGATTTTGTGCTGGTGGAACGCAGTGTCACACAGCAGTTGCTGGGATTGCGATCCTGGCTGGCATTGCTCGGAAAGGATGTGACCGCTCGTGGTCGAGAGGACCTCACATGGCGGCTGGAACTTCTTCAACAGCTGCAGACCGAACTCGGCTCTCTTTATGAGCTACATAAGACATTGCTGGAATCGACCCAGGACCTGGTCGCGATCTTCGATGAGCAAGGCACGCTCTTATTGAAGAACCGAGCCTTCGCCGAAGCGTACAATCTCATTCCAGATTCATCGCTGAGCCTGGAGCAAGCCCAAGCCCGTTGGATCGTGAGCGATGAAGCGCCACTCGCGCAGCGCGGATCAGTCGAAGAGGGTGAGGTTTCGTTCAACGGAGAACTGTACTCCATCCGCGTGTCTCCGTTACCACCGACGCGGCTATCTCCGCATGGCGGCACAATTGTGACTTTGACGAACTTGCGCACCAGGGTGGAGCGTGACCGTGCACGGGCCGAGGCACTCGGGTTCATCACTCACGAATTGCGAACGCCTCTAGCCTCCATTCAGGGTTTCGCCGAGTTGATGATGAGCTACCCGGAATCGCCGCTGTGTGCCGGAGCGCCCGACACAATCTTTCGCGAGTCGAAACGGCTGCTGGCTTTGATCAGCAGCTATCTCGATGTTTTGCGTCTCGATGCCGGGGCAAAGTCGGTTTCCTCCTCCTCCATCGATTTGGAAGCTGTCGTGCGACAGGTATTCGATATTCTGCAGCCACTCGCGAACGCGGCGGGAATGAATTTGATACTGCAGAACGATGAAAATATCTCGGTGATGGGGGACGCCCCGTTGATCAGCGGTGCGATCCTGAACCTGATCAGTAATGCGATCAAGTACGGGAAACCCCAAAGTGATATCCGGGTGCGCTGCTACAGGGAGAACGAGGAAGTTATTATCAGTGTGCATAATTTGGGGAAGCCGGTCGTACCGGACGAAATGGCCCGGCTGTTCGATCCTTACTACCGCGCATCAAACACAGAAAAGAGTACGACCGGCTGGGGGCTCGGGTTGGCATTCGTCAAGCGCATCGCGGAGAAGCATGGGGGGACGGTCAGGGCGGAGAGTGAGCCGGCCGGCACCCAGTTCGAGATCCGCCTGCCTGCCAGGACCGAGCCAGCGATGGTGGCAAAGGAGGTCCGATGACCGCCATGCGGCAGCGTTTCGTGGGCTTGACGGTGTTGCTCATCGTGGTTACCGCGGCAGGGCAAAATCCCTCACCCACGGCCTTGCCAGTCGGCTCGGCTACGATTGCCGAACTCAAAGGCGACGTGCAAGTGCACTCTCCACAGGGTGATGCGGTTACAGCGCAGCGCGGAACCAGCCTTGCCGCAGAGAGCAAAATCGATACCGGGAAAGGCAGCATGCTTCTGGATTTACAGGATGGTTCCCAGGTATTGGTAAAGCCCAACAGCCATGTGGTCCTCAAGGCCCCGAATCAGGAAAAGGGATACTGGCTTGAATTGCTCCTAGGCAAGATTAGTGCGAAAGTGCAAAAGCGGCTCGGCAATGCGCCATCCTTTCGAATGGGTACGCCCACAGCTGTCATTACGGTACGGGGGACGCGGTTCTCCGTAGATGTGGACAAGAAGAAGAGGACGCACGTAGAAGTCTACGAAGGACTGGTGGAAGTCGCTGGGTTCTTCCACGGCGCCCCCGTGATGGTGCGGCCGGGGTATTCAACTGGAGTCGAGCAGAATCGGGACCCGGAACAACCTCATGGTATGGATAATCGGGAGAACGAGAACCGCTGGAATCCTGGAGCGGCGCCCGGCGGACGTGGTGAAGACGACCGTCAGAAACAACCTGGGACAACCCACCCGAACCCACCAAATTCCGGGTCACCAGACCACGAGCACGAGCCCGAATAAGAAAGTTGGAACGAGGTAGAAGATCTTCTGAACAAGGTTGCTTTGAGCTTCGGCAAGCCTGTTTTTAGACCAAAATTCGTTGTTGTTTTTTACCACGTTGTGGCATTCCTGTGCCCGAACTGGGTCAGAGCGACACATCCTTGACCTTCAAAGCTGCTATATCAGCCAGCTTTCGGCCTTTATAACCTAGGTTCACACGGGCCCCTTCCCTTGGTATCTCAAGTGCTTCTCGGGTTCAAACGAGGTACGCAACAAGCTTGGTTCATCGAAGCTCATTCGTGGGGGCCCTGCTTGCCTTGGCTGTGGTCTGCCTCGGAGCGGGTGCGGGATTCGGGCAATCTGCGGTTTCGCGCAGCCCGCATGGGAACCTCAATATTCCCTGCCAGAACTGCCATACTTCGGTGGGCTGGAAGCCAATCCGTGCAGTCCCTGAGTTCGATCACAACAAAACGAAATATCCGCTACGTGGCCAGCACGAGGGAGTGGCTTGTACACAATGTCATGCCAAGCCCGTTTTCTCGAACACCGGAACGAATTGTGCGGACTGCCACGCTGACATTCATCGCCGCCAGATGGGAGCAAACTGTGAACAGTGCCACACGGTTAAAGGGTGGAGCATCGTTCTGCAGAGGGTAAGGGAACACGACAACCGCTTCCCACTGGTGGGAGGACATGCTGGATTGGATTGTGCGGACTGTCATAAGAGCGAGGCGGTGGGGCAGTTCCAGGGACTTTCCATCCAGTGTTACTCGTGCCACCAAAGCACCTATCAGCAGGCCACCGAACCCAATCACGTGGCCTCAGCCTTTCCCGTCCAGTGCGAGCAGTGCCACACCATCAATACCTGGCTTGGGGCGAAGTTCGATCACCTGAAATTGACCGGGTTCGCCCTCACGGGGATGCACGCGAGCCTCGACTGCACGGCATGCCACGTCGGTGGAAGGTACAAGGGCACGCCAGCAACATGTGTGGGCTGCCACCTGCCCGATTTTCAGAAGGCAAGTAATCCAAATCACGTCGCACTGGGGTTGCCGCAGACTTGCCAGGAATGCCATAGCACTGCGGCTTGGCAACCCGCAAGCTTCAATCACGATGCTGTAGGTTTTCCCCTCACAGGTGGGCACGCGAAGTTGCAATGCGATCAATGCCACACCAATGGCAATTTCAATTTGAGCTCCACCGTCTGTGTTTCGTGCCATCTCAAGGACTACCAGGGCACAACGAACCCGAACCACTTGGCCACCGGTATGCCCCAGCAATGCCAGATGTGCCACACAACTACAGCTTGGCAGCCAGCATCGTTTGATCACTCGAAGACCGCGTTTCCCCTCACTGGAGCTCACGCCCAGGTGCAATGCGCTCAATGCCACATCAACGGGAACTACAACATCAGCAACACCGCCTGCGTCAGTTGCCATCTCAAAGATTTTCGGGGAACGAACAACCCGAATCACGTCTCCGCCGGAATCCCGCAACAGTGTGAAATGTGTCACAGCACCGCGAACTGGACTTCGGCTACCTTCAATCACGCAACAACCGGTTGGCCGCTCACTGGTTTTCATACGACGTTGCAATGCAGCCAATGCCATACGAACGGAAACTACGGAATTACTAGTATTGCATGTGTGGGCTGCCATCTGACGGATTACCAGAATACGAATAACCCGAACCACGCTTCCTCGGGGTTCCCGCAGCAATGCGACGTGTGCCACAGCACCTCCGCGTGGTCGCCGGCGACCTTCAATCACAACAATACTTCTTTTCCGCTGACGGGTTTCCACACCCAGGTCGCGTGCGCGAATTGTCACGTAAATAACAATTACACGACCCTGCCCACCGATTGTTATAGCTGCCACAAGACGGAGTATCAGGGAACGAACAATCCGAACCATGTTGCCGCGGGCTTTCCCACGACTTGCGCACTCTGCCATACGACGACCAGTTGGGCAGGTGCAACGTTTAACCATACCTGGTTCAATACCAACCACGGCGGGGCGAATGGCGTTTGTGCTACCTGCCATACCAATCCAAGCGACTACAGCATTTTTCAGTGCACAAACTGCCACACGAAGGCGCGGACCGATTCAGCGCATCAGGGCGTCGGCGGCTACGTCTACAACAGCGTGAACTGTTATCAGTGCCATCGCAATGGTGGCGGGGGTTAGGGCAACAGCAACAGCTACTTCGTCGCATTACTTTTCTCGGGAATGGAGTAGGGAGTGAAGGGATTTCTATATTTAGGAGTCCTGCTATCTCTTGCGTCCGGAGCATGGGCGCAGTCAGCAGGCGATGCCGCCAGCATCCAGAAGCTGGATGTCCAGGCGGATAAGGATGGCGTTCGAGTAGAGGTGACCCTTACCTCGACTGTCAGTCCTCGTGTCAGCCTTGCTAGAAACCCCGAGCGGTTAATCCTGGAGCTTACCGGAACTGTTCCGGGCAACACTCCACATTCGATTCCATTCAGTCAGCATGGCGTCAAGACGGTGCGCGTGGAACGGGATAACGGAGCTGCGTCATCGCCCACCCGGATCGTGGTGGATTTAGAATCGCAGCGGCCCTATGGGGTGTCGACTGAGGGAAATAAGATCATCCTCAGCATTTTGCCCGCACCTGAGGACGCACGTTCGGCAAAGACGCGCCTCGGCCCAGCATCGGCGGCCTCGGTTCCGCTCATCGCAAGAATTCACCGGAAGCCTGAGGAAGCCAATCAGCCGGGTTTCTCCACAACGTCAGCAGAACAAATTCCTTCCCCTCCGCCTTCACTTCCGCCGATCGCATTCCCGCCACAACAACCCACT
>JGI12627J18819_10000135_pt1 | contig 25043 bp, 15 predicted proteins | sample TexAe_OM1H0_M2_FD_18819 | JGI IMG/M metagenome (IMG submission 18819)
TATACCACTTAGCAATTTATTACCCGATAAAAAAATATCATCGGATAAAAACATTTTTGAATTGAATAATTTTTTCACAAACATAATAGATAAAGAACATATATTATATGTATCTTCTAATAGTTGAGATGGTACAATTTCAGATATTTCTGATATCACGAGCATAGGTAATATTATGTATACAAGTTATTCAGTATGATTAATTTTAACTTCTATTATATTATTACTTGCTATGGTAGGGTCAATAGTTATAACTATAAAACAAAAATATTAACTTAAATTTATTAAATTTAAATTATAAGAATTAAAAAAACAAAAATATCCTTGTTTTTATGATATTAACATACTTTTTTAATAATTTTCTTTTCGTGTTGTGTATAAAAGATTCTTTTTCTATGATTTAGGATAATATAATGATTCAAGCAGCTAAAATAATTGGAACAGGATTAGCTACTACAGGGTTAATAGGTGCTGGAGTAGGAATAGGTGTAGTTTTTGGTGCTCTAATCATAGGAGTTTCAAGAAATCCATCTTTAAGAGGACAATTATTCTCATATGCAATTTTAGGTTTTGCTTTCGCAGAAGCAACTGGATTATTTGCATTAATGATGGCTTTCCTATTATTATATGTAGCTTAATAAAATCAATATATATATATGTTAATAAACATATTAATATATATATATACCAAATAGGTGTGCTGAAATTTGGTAACCAGGTTCTGCTTAGGACGGAATAGTATAAAACTTTGCAAGTTCGAGTCTTGTCACCTATATATGTTGTTGACTAATCGGTAAGTCATAAATTTTTGGTATTTACTATTGAGTGTTCGAGTCGCTCCAACATAATTTCTCATGTAAGTGAATTTAAAATTTTTAAGTCTTTATAGCTCAATGGTAGAGCGAAATACTGTTAATATTTAGGTTAGATGTTCAAATCATCTTAAAGACGTAATTTATTGTAAAAACATAGTAATTTACTATTTTATTACAATAAAATATCTAATTATAATTTAAATAATATATCTCTAAGTATACACAATATGACGAGACATCTAATCTTTAATGATTAGGACACAGTTAAGTATAACTAATAAAAAAGCTATCGCTGATTTTATGAATATTACCCATGCAAGCTCAAATAAATACCGTTTTTATAGTACGGATCAACAAGCTTCGAGCACCAATTCTTTTAATTTAATAGGAAATATAACAATGTGAAAAGAAAGATGATTTTTATCCTGTAATGCTAAAGATATAGGAACATTATATTTAATGTTTGCATTATTTTCAGGATTAATTGGAACAGCTTATTCAGTATTAATAAGATTAGAATTATCTGGACCAGGTATACAATTTATATCTGATAATCAATTATATAACACTATAATAACAGCACATGCTATAGTGATGATATTTTTCATGGTAATGCCAGCTATGATAGGTGGATTTGGTAATTTTTTATTACCATTGTTAGTTGGAGGGCCGGATATGGCATTTCCTAGACTAAATAATATAAGTTTCTGATTATTAGTTCCAAGTTTAATTTTATTCTTATTTGCGGGTTTAATAGAAAACGGAGCAGGAACAGGTTGAACTCTTTATCCCCCATTATCTGGATTACAAAGTCATAGTGGTCCCAGTGTTGATTTAGCCATTTTCGCATTACATTTATCTGGAATAAGTAGTTTATTAGGTGCAATGAATTTTATTACAACAATATTAAATATGAGAAGCCCAGGAATAAGATTACATAAACTAGCTTTATTTGGATGAGCAGTGGTAATAACNGCAGTTTTACTATTATTATCTTTACCTGTTTTAGCTGGTGCAATAACAATGTTATTAACAGATAGAAATTTTAATACATCCTTTTTTGAAGTAGCTGGTGGTGGTGACCCTATATTATACCAACACCTTTTCTGATTTTTTGGTCACCCAGAAGTTTACATATTAATTATACCAGGATTTGGTATAATTAGTACAACTATATCTGCAAGTTCTAATAAAAACGTTTTTGGTTACTTAGGAATGGTATACGCAATGATGTCAATAGGNGTTTTAGGNTTNGTTGTATGAAGTCATCACATGTACAGTGTAGGTTTAGATGTGGATACAAGAGCTTATTTCACAGCTGCAACTTTAATTATAGCTGTACCAACTGGTATTAAAATATTTAGTTGATTAGCAACAACTTATGGTGGTTCATTACATCTTACACCTTCAATGCTATTTGCATTAGGTTTCGTAGTTATGTTTACGATAGGAGGATTAAGTGGTGTTGTTTTAGCCAACGCATCATTAGATATAGCATTTCACGACACATATTATGTTGTCGCTCACTTCCATTATGTGTTAAGTCTAGGTGCTGTATTTGCTCTATTTAGTGCATGATATTTCTGAATACCAAAAATAACAGGTTTATCTTACAATACTTTATTAGGTAAGGTACATTTTATTATCTTGTTTATAGGAGTTAATTTAACATTCTTTCCTCAACATTTTTTAGGTTTACAAGGAATGCCAAGAAGAATTAGTGATTATCCTGATGCTTTTGCCGGCTGAAATTTTGTAAGTAGTTTTGGATCTATTGTTAGTGTAATTGCTACATGATTATTCTTGTATATTGTATATATACAATTAATAATGGGAGAAGCCACATCAAAATATCCTTGATTAACTCCACAGTTTTTTAGCGATTTATTCCAAACACTATTTAATAGAAATTTTAATTCACTAGAATGAAGTTTAAATAGTCCACCGAAACCTCATGCCTTTGTAACTTTACCTCTTCAAAGTTAAAATTATAATAATTGTTTCGTCTTCGTTTATTTCATGGGTCGTCCTAAAAGATTTAGCAGCTGAGACTGAAACAATTTTTGAACCGTTGCGGGAACAAAAAAAAAAGAGAATTGACTGAGTGGTTTAAAGTGGTAAGCTTGAAACTTATTTGATTGTATTAATCACATCCGTTCGAATCGGATATTCTCTGAAGGGTTTACCCCTATTATTTTTGATAACTAATAATTTAGTCATAATTTATGTTATGAAGTTGGTAGAAGATTTAAGTAGGTAATAAAAAAATAATTTTAATTGTAATTGTTAAGATATATTAGGTGTAATACAATAAGGAAGGTTAAAAGCTAGACAAAAATATCTTTGTTATTTTTATAATAATTTATGAATAAAAGTTCATATACTTAAAAGAAAATATAAGTTTAATAAAAATATGAAAATGTAAATATATTTTTAGCTTTTTTTAGTAATTATATCTTATACAAAAACTTTCTTATAACAATTCTACAAAAAATAAATTTTTATACCTAAGGAATTAAGTATTTTCACCAACTTTTATAAGGGGTAAAAAAATCCCTTATTTTAATTTGTTGAGTTTGATGATGGCTCTGAATGAACGCTGTCCTAATGCTTGACACATGCTAATCGAACGTCATCTTTACTTAGTATTTAGATGAAGTGGTGTACAGGTGAGTAAATACAAATTTAACTACCTTGAAGTAAGGGCAAAATCCCTTATAATACTTATATATGTATAGAATAAACTATAACTTTTTATTCCATACATATATGAGGATAAAGATTTATAAATATTTCGTTTTAAGATGTTAGATATTGTTTCGGGGGAGTAGTAACAAAAAGTTAGCTCGACGTACCGGAAGTCGTGACTGAGAGGTCGATCGACCACACTGGGCCTGAAAAAATCCCAGGACGAATTGTACAGCAGTGGGGGATATTGGTCAATAGCCGAAAGGCTGAACCAGCAACTTGGAAGAATGTATAACGAATAAGTCGTATGAAATTCTAAATAAAAAATGATTGTGACAATTTTTATTTATAAGTCTTGACCAAATTACGTGCCAGCAGTCGCGGTAACACGCAGAAGACTAGTGTTATTCATCTTTAATAGGTATAAAGGGTACCTAGACGGATTATCAAGCCAAAGTAAGGGACTAATTTTCTAGAGTTTTATGTAAGAATGTCGAATTACTGGAGGAAAGTCAACATTTTTTGATACCAGTGAGACGGGTAACAGCGAAGGCGCTATTCTATGTTTAAACTGACGTTGAGGAACGAAGCCTGGGGTAGCGATAAGGATTAGATACCCTAGTAGTCCCAGGAGAAAATAATGAGTGTTATAGACTACGATAAATCGCCTAAAGAGTTCATTTAAAAGATTATTGTTATATAACAATTTATTTGAATTTTTTTGTAGTCATAAATGAAAGTGTAAGCATTCCACCTCATGAGTAAAGCGGCAACGCCGGAATTGAAATCATTAGACCGTGTCTGAAACCAGTAGTGAAGTATGTTATTTAATTCGATGATCCGCGAATAACCTTACCACGTTTTGAATATTATTACAAGCGCTGCACGGCTGTCTTCAGTTAATGTCGTGAGATTTTGGTTAGTTCCATTAATTAACGAAAGCCCTTGTTTTATTTATATAAATAAAATATTTTCGCCGATACATTGGATAGAATAATAGGGACCAAGACAAGTCATCATGGCCTTAATAACGTGGGCTATAGACGTGCCACATATACCTCTACAAAGGGATGCTATATTGTAAAATGGAGCTAATCCTTAAAATTGGATACAACTAATCGTGAATTGTAGTCTGAAACTCGACTACATGAATAAGAAATTACTAGTAATCGTGAATCACCACGTCACGGTGAATCTAATCTCAGATGGGTACTAACCACTCGTCAGGCGCTGAAAGGAGTATGTGCAATAAGTTTGGTTATGTATTAATCTAGTATTTATAATTAGTTTTATTACTATTAATGCATAATCTTCGTATGTGTGATTCTAATTGGTGTTAAGTCGAAATACGGTTCGTGTAATGGAAATTGCACGGGAAGCATTAGCCTTATATATTATGTAGAATAATTTTCTACAAAATCTTTTTTGGTCATATTAATTGGTTCGATTCCAATAAAGATAAAAATATTGTTAATATACTTATTACTTTTTTCAATTAAGTTTCTTTTCGTGTTGAATCTATCTTTTTGATAAAAAAGAGACTTTAGTTTAATAGGTAAAACATGCGACTTTTAATCGCTATAATGTGGGTTCGAATCTCACAGGTCTTACAAGGAAGGGCCCATATGTTGGTTTGTGGGTTGAGCTGTAAACTCAATAGCTTTAAGCTGTCGAAGGTTCGATTCCTTTTCTTCCTAAATAACTAACATTGTATAAAAGATATTAATTATATAAATTTGTTATAATTAAAAAACGATTAAATTTTGTATAATTATTAGTTAAAAATTCCTATTAGCTTAATGGCAAAGCCGAATACTTCTAATATTTAGATATGGGTTCAAATCCCATATAGGATTAAGCTAAGGTATTTTAATATTGAGAATGTTAGTCTTTTCATTAAAATACCTTTTTAGAGTAAATGGCTATAAGTTAATTGGTAGACTTGTCGTCTTCCACACGAAATGCGTTGGTTCAAATCCAACTAGCCATAATAATATATATTTAGGTATTTTGTATATTTAATTTAAATATACAAAATATTCCTATTAGCTTAATGGCAAAGCAAAATACTACGGATATTTTGATACGAGTTCAAATCCCGTATAGGATTAGATAAAAATAATATTTGATTGATGTTTTAATCTTAGAATTTTTACCTTGTTATTTCNAGAGAATAACAGNAATGTTTTGAATATATAGAAGATTATTTAATAGACGGTTAAATATTTGTTCAANAAGTTGGACAAGCGCTGATTTCTCTTTTATTCTTGTTGAAACTANTTTTGCTAATATATCTCTTATCTACAATTAGTCTATAAACTTATATTATATATTAAATATGAATACTGAAAAAAGAAGTATATTCCAATCTCATCCTTATCATTTAGTATCTCCGAGTCCGTGACCTTTTAATACTAGCATTGCTTTATTAAATACTGCTTTAAGTGCGGGATTAACATTTCACTTATTTTATCATAAAATGGCTACTTTGCTTTTCTCTCTTGTAAGTGTGACATATTCAATGAGTTTATGATTTAGAGATGTTATTTCAGAAGGAACTTATATCGGTAATCATACATTAGCTGTGCAAAGAGGTTTAAATATGGGTGTTGCTTTATTTATAGTATCAGAAGTATTGTTTTTTTTAGCAATATTTTGAGCTTTTTTTCATAGTGCTTTATCACCTACTATAGAATTAGGAGCAAATTGACCACCTCTGGGTATAGATTCTATAAATCCCTTTGAATTACCATTATTAAATACAATAATTTTATTATCATCTGGAGTAACTGTTACATATTCACATCATTCATTAATACAAGGAAATAGAAAAGCAGGTTTAAATGGTTTAATTTATACTATTGTATTAGCTATAATATTTACAGCTCTTCAAGGGGTGGAATATACAGTTTCATCTTTTACTATTTCAGATGGTACATACACATCTTGTTTTTATTTTGGAACAGGATTTCATGGGTTTCATGTTATAATTGGAACTGCTTTTTTAACTGTGGGATTCTGACGTTTTCTTGCGTATCATTTAACAGAAAATCATCATTTAGGTTATGAATCTGCAATTTTATACTGACATTTTGTGGATGTTGTATGATTATTTCTTTATATTTCAGTATATTATTGAGGTTCTTAATTTATTGTCACTAAATTTATATCTATGTCAAAAAAATTTAAATTGAATGATATAAAATTTTTAAAGAATCAGTAATCTTAATGGTAAAGTGTTTCCTTGTCGAGGAAAAAGATGCCAGTTCGAATCTGGCCTGATTCGTAAAAAAGGAAAAGTTACTATAGGTAAGGTGAGATATTTGCTAAATATTATGTGAAAACATTTAGACGTTCGAGTCGTCTCTTTTCCGACAAATATAACTATAGCAGTTATTATAAATCCAAACTAAAAATAAATAAATTATTATAAAGAAATTCTAATTATTTTAATCGTAGAGCTGTATATATATAACATATTTAGCAGTAAATTTTAGCACTAAAATTTAGTGCTAATAACTATGCTAGTTGTTATACCTTTTTTAGGTATAATAATTATTTTATCACAAATATCATATCAATTAAAAGATAACGATACATTAATGAAATCTAGTGCACTATTTATTACTATAATAGAATTAATAATTTGTTTAATAGTGTGAATATTATTTGATAATAGTAATAAATATTTTCAATTCATACAAGAAAAATATACAATAGGACATTATGATATTTATTTAGGAGTAGATGGTTTATCTATATACTTTTTATTATTGACAGCTTTAATAATGCCTATATCTTTAATATCAAATTGAAAATCTATAGAAAATAAAAATATTTATTTTTTAATAATAATACTACTTTTAGAAGGTTTATTATTAATCATATTTTCAGTGTTAGATATATTGATGTTTTACATTTTTTTTGAAAGTATATTAGCTCCTTTATTTATACTTATAGGTATATTTGGTTCTAAGGAAAAATTAAGAGCTAGCTTTTATTTTTTTCTATATACCTTTTTAGGATCATTATATATGTTATTATCAATAATATCTATGTTATCTTTAATGGGTTGTACAGATTTTAATATTTTATCTAAAAGTAATTTTCTTTTCTTAAGTCAAGTTTTTATGTTTATTGGTATTTTTATAGCATTTGCTGTAAAAACACCAGTTATATATTTAAATGGTTGATTGTTAAAAGCTCATGTAGAATCACCTTTATCAGGTAGTATAATATTGGCCGCAATTGTTTTAAAACTTAGTTTATATGGGATTTTTAGATTAATATTACCTTTATTACCAAAAGCTTTTTTATTTTATACTTTTATAGTTTTCTTAATAGGTGTATTAACTATAATATATGCTAGTTTAAGTACACTTAGAACCGTAGATATAAAAGAACTTATTGCATATTCTTCTGTATCTCATGCAGCTGTTTATTTATCTGGTGTTTTTAGTAATACATTACAAGGAATACAAGGTGGAATAATCCTAGGATTAGCTCATGGTTTTGTATCTTCTGGTCTTTTTACTTCTGCAGGTGGAGTATTATATGATAGATCAGGTACTAGATTAATAACTTACTATGGAGGTATAGCCCAAGTAATGCCAATATTTTCTATTTTGTTTTTTATGTTATCTTTAGGTAATTGTGGTGCACCACTTACTATAAATTTTATAGGAGAGTTTATGTCTCTTTATGGTATATTCGAGAGATTGCCTTTAGCTGGTATCATTGCTTCTTCTTCTATAGTATTTTCTGCTGCCTTTACGATATTTATGTTTAATAGAATAAGTTTTGGAGTATTTAATATTAAATACTGAACTGATTATATACCAGATATTAATTTAAGAGAATATTATATATTATTAATACTTGTGTTGTTTACTGTAGTGTTAGGAATTTATCCTTCTATAACATTAGATGGTTTAAACTTTTACACTAGTTTTTTAATTTTTAATGTATCATATTATACAGGACCAGACTTTATATTTTTATTATGTTGTTAAGTGATAATAAACGCTTTTTATAAAGCATGAATAATTTTAGATTAGTTAATATAACTCATATAAATAATATTTATTATTTATAAACTTTTTTCTTTCATAATTACTATCCTTCTAACTAATATCATTGTTTTTATTAAAATATTATGATATTGACATTTCTCGTTTTATTATTATTATCCAATGGTTTAACTGTAAGACCTGATACATCTATATTATATAGCCGTATAGGTTTAATAATAATATTTTACAGCCTATTTTCAGCATATACAACCTTTTATATAGAATATTTAGAAAGAGGTGTTTCATTGTATAGTGGTTTATTTAATGTAACTTCTATAACACATACATTTCAAATGTTTATATTATTGATATGTGGGCTAATATTATTAATGACAGCATTTTATCCAAGAAAAAAAAATATAAGCAATTCTACATCAATATTAAATACATTATTAGAAAAAATAAAAGAAAATAAAACTTTACTTAANAAAACATCTGAACAATTTACTATAATAGAATATACGTTAATAATAATATTTGCAATAAGTGGTGCAACTTTATTATTAGCAAGTGCAGATCTAGGTTCAATTTATTTATGTATAGAATTGCAGAGTTTTAGTTTATATATAATATCAGCTATACACAGAAATTCAGAATCTTCTACAGGTTCAGCTTTAACTTATTTTTTACTTGGAGGTTTATCATCCTGTTTTATACTTTTGGGTATAGCATTAATTTATGCAAATTCAGGTTTAACTAATTTAGATAGTATATATTCTATAATATCTGATTCTGATAAATATATTTATTATTCAACATGATATGTACATAGTTATATTTTTTATAGCTTGTTATTAATATCTGTAGGATTTTTGTTTAAAATAGCTGCTGCTCCATTTCACTGATGATCTCCAGATGTATATGATGGGGTACCAACTATAGTAACTACTTTTATTGCAATTTTAGGTAAGATTGCAATATTAATTTTATTTTTAGAATTAGTTCATTATACAAGTTCTTTAGTTTATTCTACTTTTCAATTTTATTCATGAACAACTTGCCTTTCTTTAAGTTGTTTACTATCATTAATTATAGGTACTCTTCTAGGTTTAACACAAACAAGAATAAAAAGATTGTTAGCCTATAGTACTATATCTCACGTTGGATTTATATTATTAGGACTAGTAGTTCATACAGTAGAATCTTATCAAGCCTTTATTTTTTATATTATTCAATACATGTTAACTAATTTAAATGCTTTTATGATTCTTATTGCTATAGGATTTAGTTTATACTTATATTATACAAACATATCAAAATATAATAATCTATCTGAAAAAAACAACAGTCCTATACAATTGATTAGTCAATTAAAAGGTTATTTTGTAATTAATCCTGCACTTGCTTTATGTTTAGTAATTACTATGTTCTCTTTTGTAGGTTTACCTCCTTTAGCAGGATTTTTTGCAAAACAGATGATCTTGACTGCAGCTTTAGATAATAATAAAACTGTCTTGGTTTTAATAGGTGTACTTACTAGTGTAATAGGTGCTGTTTATTATTTAACTATAATAAAAACTATTTACTTTGATAAATCCGATTATATCAGATCTGGAACATATGTTGAATTTTCATTATCTAATATATTTTCTATAACATTAAGTATATTTAACTTAATTATTTTAATGTTTATATTAATGTCTGATGAGATTTTAAACTTATGTAATTTATTAGCTGTAATAAATTTTTCAGCAGATGGTATTTAAAGTTAACTTTTTCAAATATCTTCACTTAGTATAAAGTTTCTTTTATAATGGAATAGATTAAATACTGAAAAAAAAATGCCTCAACTTGTACCGTTTTTCTTTGTAAATCAAATAGTATTTACTTTCTTTTTCCTAACTGTACTAATATATGCCTTTACTAAATATATTTTACCAAGATTTGTTCGTTTATTTAAAACACGTTTACATATAAATAATTTTTAAACATACGTAAAAAAAATTATTTTATGAATATTTTGAAATTAAAATATTTTAAAGTATATCCATTTTTTTAATTTTATTTTTTATAAAATAAAATTATTAGGTTTTACTTATTTATATATAATTTTACATATAGTTAACCTACAATTTTTAATTTAATTCCTCTTAAAAATATTATAGTTACGTATTGTAGGTCTATAATTGGTTGTGATACCCCCGAGCCTTGAGGCCTTTTCTTTCAAGATACCGCAACTCCTCAGATGGAAGGACTGGAAGAATTACATAATAATATAATGTTTTACTTAGCTATTATATTATTTGCTGTAACTTGAATTATGATATCTATTATAATTACATATCCATACAAAAAATCAAGAATATCTAACAAATATGTAAATCATGGAACTCTTGTTGAGCTTATATGAACTATTACTCCAGCTTTAATACTAATATTAATTGCTTTCCCTTCTTTTAAATTGCTATATCTTATGGACGAAGTAATTGATCCAGCTTTAGTTATTTTCGGAGAGGGCCACCAGTGATATTGAAGTTATCAATATCCAGATTTTACAAATAATGATGAAGAATATGTGGAATTCGATTCATATACAGTTCCTGAAAGTGATTTAGAATTAGGTCAACTTAGAATGTTAGAAGTAGATAATAGGGTAATTATACCAGAATTAACACATATAAGATTTGTAGTTGGAGGTGCGGATGTAATACATTCTTATGCATGCCCTTCTCTAGGTATTAAATGTGATGCATATCCTGGAAGATTAAACCAATCCTCAGTTTATTTAAATAGAGAGGGTACATATTATGGTCAATGTTCAGAAATATGTGGTATATTACACAGTTCAATGCCAATAGCTATACAATGTGTTAATTTATCAAAATTTTTATATTGATTATATGAACAAATTGCTTCTTAATATAGAAAAAATGATAAATTTATTTTAGTGGTTACTTATGAATAACTATGAGTAAACAAAATTATTATTGGTTTAGCAATAATAACTTATGTGACTGATAGTAACAATAGAAAAATCGACTTATATAAATTTATTTCTAGATTTTTTATATTTAATATTATAATTAAATTTATCTAACGTTAAATTTTACATTATTTAAGTTTTTAATAATAAAAAATATATGTATATGAATAATTTTTTACCTTTATGAAATAATAGTCCTCTAGATCAATTTACTATAAGAAATTTAGTTAGTGTAAAAGGAGATATATTAGGTAATATAAATATATCACTTACAAATATAGGACTTTATTTATTTATAACAACATTTATTATTATAATGTTATATTATTGGCAACAAATTATAACTTAACTACGCCAAATGGTTGATCATTATCAATGGAATCTATTTATGCTACAGTATATAGTATAATTATAAATCAAATAAACTCAAACAAAGGTCAAATGTTCTTTCCTTTAATATCTTCATTATTTATATTTATATTAATAAATAATTTAGTTGGAATGATACCTTATAGTTTTGCGCCAACTTCACATTTTATTTTAACATTTGGTATAAGTTTTACAATAGTTATAGGAGCTACAATATTAGGATTTCAAATTCATGCTTTTAAATTTTTTTCTTTATTTGTGCCATCAGGTTGTCCATTAGCATTACTACCTTTATTAGTTTTAATAGAATTTATATCATATCTGTCTAGAAATGTTTCTTTAGGACTAAGATTGGGTGCTAATATATTAAGTGGTCATATGCTTTTAAACATTTTAGCAGGATTTACATATAATATTATGAGTAAAGGATTAATATACTTTTTCTTAGGTCTAGTTCCTTTACTATTTATTCTAGCTTTCTCAGGTTTAGAAATAGGTATTGCTTTTATCCAGGCACAAGTCTTTGTAGTTTTATCTTCATCTTATATAAAAGATAGTCTAGATCTTCACTAATTATATTAAATAGTAATATGATCAACGGATTTTCTTAAAAATAATATATTATTTTTAATATGCTATATAATAAATAATAAACTATTATGTTTATAAAATGTAAATTATGATTTCCATAACTAATAACATATTTATAATCACTAATGTAATATATTATGCAGACACTTTTTTCTATTTTAGAAGTTATATTGGTAATAGTACCAGCACTTTTAATAGTAGCTTTTACAACTGTAGCAGAAAGAAAAACAATGGCTAGTATGCAACGTAGATTAGGTCCTAATATCGTTGGATATTATGGACTATTACAAGCATTTGCAGATGCCCTTAAATTACTATTAAAAGAATATGTAGGTCCTACTCAGGCAAATTTAATCTTATTTTTTCTAGGTCCTATTATAACATTAATATTTTCGTTATTAGGATACGCTGTTATACCATATGGTCCAGGATTGACTATAGCAGATTTAAATTTAGGTATATTATATATGTTAGCAGTATCTTCTTTAGCTACTTATGGTATTCTATTAGCAGGATGGTCTGCTAATTCTAAATATGCATTTTTAGGTTCACTTAGAAGTACAGCTCAATTAATAAGTTATGAATTAATATTAAGTTCTGTTATATTATTAATTGTTTTACTTACTAATAGCCTTAACTTAACAATTAACATTGAAGCGCAAAAAATAACATATTTTTTATTTCCATTGTTTCCTTTATTTATAATTTTTTTTATTGGATGTATAGCTGAAACAAATAGAGCTCCTTTTGATTTAGCAGAAGCAGAATCAGAGTTAGTATCAGGATTTATGACAGAACACTCAGCAGGTATATTTGTATTTTTTTTTTTAGCCGAATATGCAAGTATTGTTCTTATTTGCATTTTTTCTGTAATATTATTTATAGGAGGTTTTTTAGCAATAGTTTCATCTGAATTTCTTATTATTTCAGGTTTGATTAGTAGTTTAAGCTTGGGGTTTAAAACTTGTTTTTTGATATTTGTTTTTATATGAGTAAGAGCTTCTTTCCCTAGAATACGTTTTGATCAGTTAATGTCTTTTTGTTGAACAGTATTATTACCTATTATTATAGGACTTATTATTATTATACCTTGTTTAGTATATAATCTTTTTTTCTTATTTTTACAATAAAATATAACAAATAAAAAGTTATTTACTTCAATAATTCTTTATATATAATTAGTATTATACCGGATACTAAAAATTAATTTTTTAGTCTAAACAATTTAATTTTAACTGTATTCCATGAATTAATAACAGTATTACATAAATTTATCTATAAATATATAATGAGATTTTCACTAATTCTATTTTTAATTGGAATCTTAGGATTTGTTTTAAATAGAAAAAATATAATATTAATGCTTATTTCAATTGAAATAATGTTATTATCTATTACATTTTTAATATTGTTAAGTAGCTTAAGCTTCGATGATATATTAGGTCAAACTTTTTCTATATATATAATATCTGTGGCAGGAGCAGAATCTGCTATAGGATTAGGTATCTTAGTAGCATATTATAGATTAAGAGGAAGTATAGCAATAGACTACAAGTAATGTATTTAGCTTTAATAGTTTTACCAATATTAGGTTCAATAATAGCCGGCTTTTTTGGTAGAAAAGTCGGAGTTAGCGGATCACAATTAATAACATGTGGTTGTGTAATAATAACTACAATATTATCAATCTTAGCTTTTTTAGAAGTAGGATTAAATAATATACCTGTAACTCTGCATTTATTTAGATGAATAGACGCAGAATCACTAAATGTATTTTGGGCATTTAATTTCGATTCATTAACTGTTTCAATGCTGATACCTGTATTGATTGTGTCATCATTAGTTCATGTATATTCTATAGGGTATATGGGACACGATCCACATAATCAAAGATTCTTTAGTTATCTAAGTTTATTCACATTTATGATGATAATTTTAGTAACGGCAAACAATTTATTACTAATGTTTGTGGGATGAGAAGGTGTTGGTGTATGTTCATATCTTTTGGTTAGTTTCTGATTCACAAGAGTAGCAGCAAATCAAAGTTCCTTATCTGCATTTTTAACTAACAGAGTTGGAGATTGTTTTTTAACAATAGGTATGTTCGCAGTTATATGATCATTTGGTAATTTAAATTATTATACAATATTTTCACTATCTCCTTATTATAATGAAAACATTATAATAATTGTTGGTATATGTTTATTAATAGGTGCAATGGCTAAAAGTTCCCAACTTGGTTTACATGTGTGATTGCCAATGGCAATGGAAGGTCCTACACCTGTTTCAGCTTTGATCCATGCTGCTACTATGGTTACTGCAGGTGTATATTTATTAATGAGAACTTCCCCATTAATAGAATATAGTTCTACAGTATTATTACTTTGCTTATGAGTAGGTGCTATAACAACGGTATTTAGTTCTCTTATAGGATTATTTCAACAAGATATTAAAAAAGTTATAGCTTATTCTACTATGAGTCAATTAGGGATGATGGTTATAGCTGTAGGATTATCTTCATATAATATTGCTTTATTTCATTTAGTTAATCATGCTTTTTATAAAGGTTTATTATTTTTAGGTGCAGGAGCTGTTATACATGCTGTAGCAGATAACCAAGATTTTAGAAAATATGGAGGTTTGAAAAAGTATTTACCTTTAAGTTATTCAGTTATGTTAGTAGCATCTCTTAGTTTAGTAGCATTTCCTTTTATGACAGGTTTCTATTCTAAAGATTTTATTTTAGAATCTGCGTACGGTCAGTATAACTTATCTGGTACAATAATATATTTTATAGCTACAACAGGTGCAATGTTTACAACATTATATTCTGCTAAAGTTTTACATTTAACTTTTTTAGTTAATCCTAATGGACCAGTTATAAACTATAAAACACCAACGCTTGGAGGAAAAGTTGCACATGAAGGAGATATATTTATGAATGTTCCACTGATAATATTAGCAATATTTTCTATTTATTTTGGTTTTATAGCTAAAGATATTTTTATCGGCTTAGGATCTAATTTTTTTTCTGATAATGGTTTGTTTTTACATCCCTTTCATGAAATAATGTTAGATACAGAGTTTTCAGTACCTGTACTTTATAAATTAATTCCATTAATATTAACTATTACATTAACTTTAGTATATTTATTAATCACTGAATTTTTTCCAATAACAATCTTACAATTTAAGTTTTCTATTTTTGGTTATAATTTATTTAGTTTTTTAAATCAAAGATTTGCTGTAGAAATGTTTTATAATAAATACGTTTCTGGTATTGTTCTTAAATTAGGTGGACAAACAAGCAAAGAAATGGATAAAGGGATTATAGAAAAATTTGGGCCTTATGGTTTACAAAAAAAAACCTTAGATATTAGTGAATCTATTAATAAATTAAGTACAGGTGTAGTTACATCCTACGCTTTATATATATTAGTATCCCTGTTATTTTATATAAGTGTAATTTATTTATGTGAAATAATTGATAATTTTTTTATTTTAGGCTTTATATCTTTTTCAGTTATGACTTTTGCTACTAATATTAAGCAAAATAAGCTTACATCATCTTTGTACTAGGAATAGCTCCTACCCTTGTTATTATTTGCTAAAAAAATTTTTTTTATTTAGTTATAAAATTTAATATTATGACTAGTTGTAAAAGTATAACTAGTCCAAAAGAGTATAGTTTAATTGGCAAAATAAAAAGCTTCAAACTTTAAGTTCTCAGTTCAAGTCTGAGTGCTCTTGTAAAGGTTCTTTAACTTAATAGGTAAAGTGCGTTCTTGATAAGGATGTGATCCAAGTTCGATTCTTGGAAGAATCATAATATGTGATTAAGCCAGGATAGTTTAATAGGTTAGAACATTAATTTCATGAATTAATAATGAGAATTCGAATTTCTCTCCCGGTTTTTATAATGTATTTTATAGGTGGATATAGTTTAAGGGTAAAACAGCTGTATGTGGAATAGCATTTCTTTGTTCGAATCAAGGTATCCTCCCTAAAACATAATAATAATTATAACCTTTTTAAGTGTTTAAAATTTTTGCAAAAATTTTTATAAAAATGATTATAAAGTATAGAATTTTTAATTCTTATACTATGTATTAAGTTCAATAAATCTTATCTTAATTTTTTAATAGTATCTCTTTAAATATATATATAAATATGAGAATTTTAAAAACACATCCCATTTTAAAAATGGTAAATTCATACTTAATCGATTCACCACAACCTTCAAATTTAAGTTATCTATGAAATTTTGGTTCATTACTAGCTGTATGTTTGGTAATACAAATCGTAACAGGAGTAACATTAGGTATGCATTATACACCTAATGTATTAGAAGCATTTGATTCAGTAGAACATATAATGAGAGATGTAAATAATGGTTGACTAATACGTTATTTACACTCAAATACAGCTTCAGCTTTTTTCTTTTTAGTATATTTACATATAGGTAGAGGTTTATATTACGGATCATATAAAGCTCCAAGAACTTTAACTTGAATAATAGGAACAATTATATTAATATTAATGATCGCTACTGGTTTTCTGGGTTACGTATTACCATATGGACAAATGTCATTATGAGGTGCAACAGTTATTACTAATTTAATGAGTGCTATACCATGAATAGGACAAGATATTGTAGAATTTATTTGAGGTGGTTTTTCTGTTAATAATGCAACATTAAATAGATTCTTTGCTTTACATTTTGTACTTCCATTTGTGTTAGCAGCTTTAGCTTTAATGCATTTAATAGCACTACATGATTCTAGTGGTTCTGGAAATCCTTTAGGTGTTTCAGGAAATTATGATAGATTACCATTTTCTCCATATTTCATATTCAAAGATCTTATAACAATTTTCCTATTCATAATAGTATTATCAACATTCGTATTTTTTATGCCTAATGTTTTAGGAGATAGTGAAAATTATGTAATGGCTAATCCAATGCAAACACCTCCTGCTATTGTTCCAGAATGATATCTTTTACCATTTTATGCTATATTAAGATCAATACCTAATAAATTATTAGGTGTTATAGCTATGTTTTCTGCTCTTTTAGCTTTATTAGTTATGCCTTTTTCAGATTTATCTAAATTGAGAGGTATACAGTTTAGACCTTTAAGTAAAATAGCATTTTTTATCTTTGTGGCTAATTTCTTAATTTTAATGCAATTAGGAGCAAAACATGTTGAATCTCCATTTATAGAATTTGGACAAATATCTACTGCTCTTTATTTCGCTCATTTTTTAATTATAGTTCCTTGTGTAACTTTATTAGAAAATAGTTTAATAGATTTAGCTATATATCCTGAAACAAAATTTGAAGATTTAGAAATTTCTGAACCTATATAAAAAATTAGAGATATCGAAAATCAGGTTAACTTGGTAAAATAAAAATTGTGTTTTAAATAAAATATTAAATGTTTCAAGCTTTCTTTTATTACGTTTAAAATATCTTTGTTTTTGGGGTATCACAACCAATTATAGATACATGCGTAATAGATAAGATATGACAAGTTTAACATTTTTTTTTATATTTATTCCTATTTTAGCCCTAATATTATTAGCAATTAACATAATATTATCTCCTCATAATCCTTATCAAGAAAAAAACAGTGCATTTGAGTGTGGATTTCATTCTTTTTTAGGTCAAAATAGAACACAATTTAGTATTTCATTTTTTATTTTTGCGCTTTTATTTTTACTTTTTGATTTAGAAATACTTCTTGTTTATCCTTATGTAGTAAGTGCATATACTAATGGTATTTATGGACTAATAATAATGTTAGTATTCTTTTTTATATTAACTTTAGGTTTTGTATTTGAATTAGGTAAAAATGCATTAAAAATAGACAGTAAACAAACGAATATTACATATATAAAAGATTGAAAAAAAACAATATTTATAAAATAATATTTTTAGGTTATATAATTTAACGAAAAATATTTTAAATTTGTTTTACCTCTTCTGTTTTAATTATCTATTTTTTAACTAGATTTTTATTTACTTTATAAAATCTTTTATATTGTAAGTATTTTCTTTTTAAAAAGGAATGAGCTCGTAGATGGTTCTACCTTGTGATTGCAAATCATTTAGAAGAAGTTCGATTCTTCCTTATTCCTGTTACCAATTACAATTAAAATACAGTCTTGAAATATACAATGTAATGTTCTATTTAAAGTAAATTATAGTACATACCTAATTATATTAGAAAGACAAGTATTATTCTTGATAAAAAAATTTTTTTTTAATAAAAAAGTATAAAAAGGAATTATTGTGAGCCAATGCTATAAACCAAAGGTATACTAAGAAATATCTTTTAATTAAACAAAGTGAACTGAAATATCTAAGTAACTTTAGGAAAATAAATCAAATGAGATTCTACTTATAGTGTGAATTAAGGTAGATTCAGCATACAAGTAAAACGGTTTATCTGTTTGAATAAAGGGGATCCTTCCTCTAAAGCTAAATATGGTTTTATAAGCAATATAGAAGAGTACCGTGAGGGAACATGGTTTAGAAGTGGTAGTTCTATAAGCAGCTTTAGTTAAGTTTAAATATGTAACAAAAGCGTACCTTTTGCATAATGGGTAGGCAAGTTAATTTTAGATGCAAGCAGAATTGTAGTATTATAATATTCATNNNATNNNTAAATATTATAANTCTTTTTAATCTGCCTAGAGAAATCGATTATGAAAAAATGAAAAGTATCTAAAATTAGACCCGGAGACTAGTGATCTTACCATTATCAGGATTNTAAAAGTCCGAACGGGTTATCGTTGTATTGATATCCGAAGAATAATGGTAAGTAAGTGAAAGACAATACTGACTAGTTTAGCTGGTTTTCCGCGAAACCTATATAAGTAGGTAATTTAATTTACATCTTGGAAGGTACAGAACTGTGATCTCGCTCAAAATTATTTCTTATTAATAAGAAATAAACCTGTTTATATCGGGGGATCGTAAAGATTTTATCGGAGAGTATTTGCACTCGGAAGGTCCAAGAATGAATATTAATTAATCGGACATAGTGCGATAAGGTTGTATGTCAAAAGGGAAACAGCCCAGAACAAGAGTTAATAAGGTTCCAAAATTATTATTAAGTGAAATTAAGGATGTGTTTTTTAATACGATCAGGTAATAGGCTTAGAAGCGGCCACTTTTTGAAGATCTCGTAACAGAGCGTTGATTCTTTTAGAAAATTGCACCGAAAATATAACGGATCTAAATAATATACCGAAACCTTGTCCACATATTTTTTTACGTAAATACTAATGTAGAAAGTGTAAAAACTTTTTTCGAATATGTGGGGTAGCGGAACATTGGATTAATTTTAGAATTATTCTTCGAAAGAATAGAAATTAAACAATCCAAGTGATAATGCCGACATGAGTAGCGAAAAAGAAATTAATAAATAAATACAATTGCTCGCCTTAAACTTATGGTAGTTTAATTTACGGCTTCTAAAAAAAATTGATTTTTTTGATACTATTTATAATAGTAAAGAATAAGAATTATAATGAATAATAAAAAAGAGAAAACAATAAAGAATATTATGCATGCAATCCTGGTATATATTTTTTTTTCTTTTTGTCATACATGATATAGAAAGTTTAGGATGCTTTACCGTCGTAATCTCGGTATATAATTTTCAATATTATTCTATATATTTATATATATATTTGAAACATGTATGATCTCTAGTAGATATATTGTAGTTGTTAGCTCTTACAAAGGATCAAATTGATGAAAAAAAATCTAGATAAAACTAATTATAGTGTAATTAGTTCAGGAAAAGCTAGGATAAGATTTATAAAAACCGTTCCTAAAATCTAGCACAAGTAAGTTAGTAGAGAATACGAAGGCGCTTGAGTGATCAATCATTAAGGAACTCGGCAAAATGACTCACGTAACTTCGGAATAAGGTGGGCCATTCTTTTAAGATATAAATAGGTTTATTAAATAATAGTTTATTAAGTTAAGCATTATTTAATTTGTCCTATTTATAATATAAATCAAAAGAATAGGAGGCATAGTATAGTGTTGTACGACTGTTTATTTAAAACAAAGCACTTTGCTAAGATATATATCTAAATATTAAGTGTGACATCTGCCCAGTGTCGGTTGGATAACGAATTTTCTTTATTTTGAAAGATAAGGTTTTGAAGGAAACTCCGATAAACGGCGGCCTTACCGATGAGGGTCCTAAGGTAGCGGAATACCTTGGCCGTTAAATGCGGTCTTGCATGAATGGTGTAACGATACAACAGCTGTCTCGATGATTGGCTTAGCGAAATTGGAATAGCAGTGCAGATACTGTTTACCTCTAGATAGACGAGAAGACCCTATGCAGCTTTACTGTTATTAATCGATGTTGTACTATAATAATTATCAGTTTATAAGGTAGTTTTTCGAATTTGCGTTAACGCGTACTAATTTTTAATGACCATGTGATACCTTTTTTTATTATACTACTGCTTTTTGATTATGAGACAGTTTATGCGGGGCACAGATCCCAAAAAAAGTACCTGGGTATATCCAAATTTCTTTTTGTAAAAACAAACAGATATTTAAGAAGAAATTAGTTTCTTTTTAAACATTAGTTTGCTATTAATTACATATGTATAATTATTCAGTTACTGCTGTATTTAAGAACAATTTTTATTTTTTTATTTTTAGTAGGATTTTTACTATACGGTAAATAGTAGTATAAAAAATAATAATTATTAATTATTATTTATATTTGTAATGTAAATTAACTAATTTATATTATGATGTTTAACAATACTTTCAAAGTTTAATGGCTTAATCCTGCTTTACTGTCAGACTCACAAGTCTATCAGTCGCGTAAGCGGGGCATATGATCACAAGACACGGAAAGGAAAGGTCTTGGATTTTTGAAAAAGTTACGCTAGGGATTATTTAACCTAGTCCCTCAATATTTATAATAAATATTGATAAAAGTCTGGGTAAATTTCAAAAAGACTAATATATGTTAATTTGAAGCGAAACTTAATTTTTGATTAAGAACGTTTAACGACTAAAATAAGTTTTATTCTATTAATAATCCAGCATTTATATATTAAATAATAATTATTGTTAATGCAATAATGAAATATACTCTAAGTAGAGAAAATAAATAATCTAATTCTTTAATTTTATTATTAGTTTTTAATTAATATGTTAAATATTGTAAAGTTAAATTTATTAAATAAAAAAGAAAAAATTTATACTGAAAATGAAGTGAAAACCTCAAAACATTTTCCTTCTTCAACAAGAGAATGAAACAATAGCATATATGTTTATAATAAAAATGGTTTGAATTTAATACCTAATGCTATGATTTCAGCAATTAAAATCATTAAAGGTTATTTTTCATTGTATAATTATAAAATTGAAAAAAAAATAAGAACAAAAAGATTATCTCGTAAATTTAGAAGATTATCTTCTAATAAGATTTATATTAGTAATGGTGAATTTAAACATACAAATAATAAAATAATTATAAATCTTTATTTATATAATAGACAAAAAGATAATTATATGTTAGCTCTTAAGAAATTGTACTTAAAAACTATAAAAAAAACTCACAAGTTTAATTTAAAAATGAACAATAAATTTAATAATTTTAACAAATATAAATTTAAAAATAAACATAATACGTATGAATCAAAAAATATTAGAATTAATAAGTATAAATTAATCAATTTTAAACCTTGATCTAAATCATTAACAAGTATAAAAATTCATATGCACAAATTAAGAACTCTTGTGTACTTATATAATAAGGATAAGCAAGGAATTCTTCATTTATACAATAAATATAAAACATTATATACTGAGTATAATGAAGAAAAAAATATTAATTTGAATAAATATAAATTAAAATGTACTAAATATAATTTATATAAATTAAAAAGTATCAAATTATTTAATAGATATTTAAAAAATACCAATTTTAATAAGTATAAATTAGTTAATTTTAAACCATTTAGACCTAAATCATGAACAAGTATAAAAATTAATAAAGATAAATTTAAAATTACTAAGTCTTATAACAAGTTTGAACAATGAATTATTGATTTATTTGAAAAATATATATTAGAAAATACAAAAAAGAAAAATAATATAGCTGGATATACTATTTTTGACAAAAAAGATAGTACATCTAAATATACCAAATTTAACAGATCTATTGTCAAAAAAATTAATATTATTAACAAAAAAGGTTTATTGCTATTATACTTAATTAATAGAGAAAAATATTTAATAATTAAATCTTTAAATCATAGAGATAAGAAAATACATACATATATTTCTAATTATATAATTGAATTTTATAAAAAATTTCTAAAAAGATCATGAAGAAAATTAAAAATATATTTTTTTTATAGACAATTAATGTATATAAACAAATCCAAATATAATTATAATTATTTACAATATTTAAATAAGTACTTATCTTCTTTATATAATAAAAACATAGAATACAATTTAATTAATTTAAAACGGTTTTATTTACATAGTGATATCTTATCAGAATCTATGAAGTTAAAATTAACTATAAACAAAAGACGTATGCTAAAACAATTAAATATTATGAAAAAAAAAATAAAAATAAAAGATTATAAAAAAGTCTTACATAAAAAATTTTTTGGCAGCAAATTAGATTTAAAAAAGAATTTAATTAAATCTCCAAATTTTCAAAGAAAAGAAATAGTTAAAAATCTTAACTATAAACATATTACAGGTTTTAGACTAGAGGCTAAAGGTAGATTAACTAGACGTTATACAGCATCAAGATCTGTATCTAAAATTAGATATAAAGGTAATCTTTTAAATATATATTCTTCATATAAAGGTATGTCTACTGTATTATTAAAGGGTAATTTAAAATCTAATCTACAATATACAAAATTAAAATCTAAATCACGAATAGGATCTTTTGGTATAAAAGGTTGAATAAGTGGAAGTTAATTATACACGAAAAAAAATATAAATATATAAATGATGAAATAGTCTGAACTATATATAAAAATATAGAAGTAACAAAAATTAGTTACAAAACAAAATTTGAACAGGCTAATGAGCGCAAGAGAGTACAAATTGAGTGCGCGGTTTGGCACCTCGATGTCGGCTTAACTCATCCACATGAACGCAGGAATCATGAAGGGTTCGACTGTTCGTCGATTAAAGAGTTACACGAGCTGGGTTTAATACGTCGTGAGACAGTATGGTTTCTATCTTCTAGGGGAATTTAGAGTAAAATAATGATAGCCCCTTTGTACGAAAGGAATTGGGTATGTTGACCAATAGTTTACTTGTTGTTTATAAATTATAAGAATATTATTTTCACTAGAATAAAAATAATTGTGGGGGCGCAATCCCCGACCATAATCATTAACTATTTTATAGGCATGGCAAGAAAGCCACGTCAATTAGAGAGAAATGCTGAATGCATATAAGCATGAAACTTACATTACTATACTCTTATATACGTAATATAACATTACGAACATAGGCTTTAGCTGTATTAACTTTGAAGTTTTCAGGTACAAAGTACTAATTATATTTTATACTAAATAATACATTTATCCATCATACATTATTAAAGCCTGGTTAGCATAAAAGTAATGTTGCTGTTTTGTAATCAGTAGAAGTAGGTGCAGTACCTGCACTAGGCTTCTAAGACTCAGTGGTCAAGTTTGGTTAAGACATAACATTTTCACTGTTGAAACGCAAGTTCAAATCTTGCCTGGGTTGATTCTTATAACCGAAGTAGCTTAATGGTAGAGCAACTGTTTTACACACAGAAGGTTGTGTGTTCAAGTCACACCTACGGTACATTATTTTGTTATTTAATGCGGATTAGTGTAACAGTCAACACCCTTAGCTCATGCCTAAGTAATTGGGGTGCAAATCCTCAGTCCGCATATTTTATTAAAGGCTATAGCTTAATTGGTAAAGCTAGCTGCTCATGATAGCTCAGATGAGTGTTCGAATCATTCTAGCCTTAAAAATATATTTCTAGATAATAAAGAAAAAAATTTTTTCTCACGGAGTAGAGCCAGGTTGGTTAGGCACCTCATTTGGGTTGAGGAATTGCTATGTTCGAACCATAGTACTCCGATTATTGAAAATTATTGCATTTTCAATAATAGCTTCTTAATTAATAGTACATCTACATTTCAATAATAAAACTTATTTAAAAATTTATATTTAAATTTTTATAGAGTGATTTGTAGTTACAACAATAATTTAATTATAAATTTGAAGACTTATTCAAATAATTTTTGATCCGAGTGCTGGAATTGGTAGACAGGATAAACTTAAGATTTATTGATTATATCGTAAACGTTCAAGTCGTTTTTCGGATATTTTGATTAAGTAAAAAAATGTAATTAAATATTTATTTAAGGGGGTATAGTTTAATTGGTAAAACTATGAATTTGCATTTCATCATTTTAGGTTCAATTCCTAATATCTCCAAAATTAATTTATATTAACTTTATGTTAATATATATTTAGTTATAGTTAAACTTTTTATAAATTATAAACTTAAAAATTTA